>Ga0197143_1002648_pt1 | contig 12869 bp, 8 predicted proteins | sample GBS70_MetaG_FD_148603 | JGI IMG/M metagenome (GOLD analysis project Ga0197143, IMG submission 148603) | Sediment microbial communities from Great Boiling Springs, Gerlach, Nevada, United States - GBS 70_MetaG | ecosystem: Environmental > Aquatic > Thermal springs > Hot (42-90C) > Sediment...
CGTCCCGCAGAAAGGGCATTTATCGGCGTCATAATAGCCCGTCCCGCATGAAGAACAGAAGTAGAACCCTCTACCGTAGTCGGCCCTCCTTATATGAGGAGGATACATAGCCTCCTCATCCTCTTTATAGAATATCTCGAAACGGTTATCCAACACCTTTATCTTACCTGCCTCGTCAAACAGTAGCGGTGAGAAACCCGCTCCCAGATTAACCCTGAAGCTTGACCATGATATGTCATGTCTTGCCTGAAAGGAATACCGCTTTATATTGGCGAGAGCGGGAAGCTGGAAATAGCCAGAGTTCAACCGGCTAGGACTGTGGAGTAGGCGAAACCCACAGCAAACCTGCTAAGCCGCGGGCTGTCAAGCCTAAGGCCCCAGCAAGACCCTGAAGGAGGACGGGGAGGTTGTGGGGTGTGTTGGGAGTTGGGGGCAGGCCGTAGCCAACACCATCCTGAAAAAGTATGTGGTTGAGAAGGGCTCGTATTCAACCAAGGCGGCTAGAGTTGTAGCTGTAATGAGCTCCCTTGCGGAGAGGGATCCCTGCCAGGAGGTGGTGGGCGCCGGCGTAGACACGATGCTTAGAAGGAAGGCCAAGCAACAACCCCAAACAACCCAGCAGGAAAAAACAACATCCCAAGAATAACATTTGTACCTGCCAGCCCAACAGTTCACTAAATGTCGGGGATTGAACACGGCAAGAGGGTAAGTCCTCTCACGTATAGACCCCTCTATGCTGGCCATGCAGGAGCTCGCGATACAGGTGATGTCCTAGGACATGAAGGACCTGCTGGAGGACGCCACAAAGGCCGACGAAACCCTGCTCAATGTGGAAGATAATGAGCTGGCCAGGCTGCTGTGGGAGAGGGTTGGAAACGCCGACATCGCCGAAGGGAACCCACAGATAGAGGAGGACTTCTACCTGCTGGGCTTGACGAAACTCCCTTTGTAGTGCTACCGTAGCTCCAGCCACGTTTTCATGAATGTGTTGAAGTCTTCTAGCTGGCGGGCTGCTACCGCTAGGATGCCGCCCTCCCATTTAGGGAATGCATGGCGTCCGTTTGGAAGTAGCAGTTTTTCAGGAAATGTCCGTATGATGTATATTGGGTTTTCACCATACGAATGCATTAAACCAACTGAATAGAAGTCCTCTCCCGGCAGGATGTATTTCATCCCGGTTAACGTCGTAAGGAAGGTTTGCACGACCGTCTCCCTAATAGTCGAGACTAGTGTTGAAGTGGTCGTCTCTGTTATGGATGATACCGCAGTAATAGTCACAGGTGGCCGACGTCTGCCAGCATAGGTTGGGCTGACGGTAATAGAATACATCAGGAACAGAAAACATCAAAAGGTACTTCATGTTTTCGGATTTCTGGATATATACGTGTCCTTAACATGGTTTCTATAAACCTTAAACGCTTATAAATTTTCAGGGTGTTATGTTCCTGATGTATGCTGGAACTGTGGGGAGTGGTGTGGTGGGTGGTGTTGGGGGTGAGGGCGTTTGGTTTTAGAGCTTAAGAATGTTTGGGAGGTTTGCGAGTTTGAGGACGACGTCAAGTACGGGAGGCTTGAGCCCGCGAGGTTTGCTGTCGCGCTGTACGACGTGATTGATGGTAAACCCGATAAAATATACACCGACCTACACCTCTACCTGACCCACACGTATCTGAGCAGGAACATGAGGTATCTCTTGAGGGAGGCTGAGCGGTAAAGGAGGACAGCCCGTCTTCGTCCTGGATACCGAGTTTGGCAGTGGAAAACCCATACCATCCTCCTCCTATACGATTAAAAGGACGGGTTGGAGACGACAAGCTAAGGGATACAATAAGGAAAAAGCTTCAACGCCTCTTTCCACGAACCACTCGCCTTGTAAAGTTTGAGCTTACCATACTCAAAAACTCTATAATATTCATCGAAGACAACTCAGTACTTCCCCTTTCATGTTTCATGTTACTCCTAGAGTTTGGTTCCTTAATTCATTGAGGGTTCTGTTAAAAAGCTTAGGGGTCTCCGTATGTATTGAGATGACCTTTTGCGGTTTGATTTTAGCAAGTATGCTCTTCAGCTCGTATGGGTAGTAGTGACCGGAGGCCCTTATTGTATAGTGTTGTACACCCAACATAAGGAACCAGTTTGAGAACACGGTGTATTCTACGGCTTCTTCTCTTTTGGGTTCCGACTCCGATATTACAGCTGTAGCGTCTTTAAGAAGGGTGGGTTCTGTTGACGCTATATCCCTAAGTAAATCTACAGCCTCCCTATAAGAGACTAATATTATAGACCGCTTCTCCACCTCTCCTAACGTCGCCTTTAAAAACGTCGGATAGCTCACGTACTCCTCTATTACCATTGGTCTTAGGTGTCGATTGAGGGATTTTTCTAGAAAGCCGGCTATGTGCTCCGAGGCTATGTAGCTTTTTAAGTCAAGCTCAGCCGAAAGCTTTGCCAGAAAGTATGCGTACTCTACATCTAGAGGGTGAAGTGTTGCGATGATAAGCATATGGTTTGATGCAAGTTTTCTAATCATCTGTGTGGCTTCGCTTGGCGTTATCGGAGGTCTGCTTGAGCCGATATTCGTTCCTTCAATGATTAGGGTGTCGATTCTTAGATCCTTGTTTTCACGTAGATATGTAAATAGGTCCATTCCGCCTTTTATTTTGACGAAGTCCTCCTCGTCGAGGAAGCTTTTAACTCTAAAGTCTCCCGTGTAGAGTATTGTTTCATTTTTGCCGAAGTAGAGGAGGGCGTATGATGGGTGGGCGCTGTGAGATACAGGTACCGCCATCACATCATTCTTATCAGTCTCCAAGGGCTTCAATTCTTCTAAGTTTATGAAGTACTTCCTTGGGAGTAGGCTGAGCCATGTCGGCGATTCTCTCCACTTCTCCTCAAAGCTTTCATAAACGGTAAGGCTTGGGAGGTGCACGTTCGTCTTTTCTGGGATATTTGATAGGGCTCCTAGGTGGTCTAAATGCATGTGGGAAATGTAGATTTCCCTCGCCCCTCTATACCATTCTGATTTCGGTAGGGCGCCTAGACTCCTTAGCTCTGATATGCTCCTAGGGGTGATGAAGGGCGTGTAGTAGCTAGCCATAACGTCGAATCGTATGCCCTGGTCGAAGATCACTATGCGGTCTTCATCCTCAATCTTCACAAAGTTTCCGCCTATGCTTTCAGCCCCACCTAGAATGTTGATTTTGACCAACAGCCACTCCTAACCTTTAGGCCAGAGTATATACCTCCTCTCAAGCTTTTCAAAGATCTTCCAATTCATCGTTTTGAAGGGGTCCTTGAAATTTAGGAGCTTCGGCTCTCCGCTTCCTATATCGTAAACTATGTAAAGCCAGTAGTCTTCACCCTTCTCCTGCGCAACCTTAGCCTCATCCTCTGTTAGCTCCCCGTAAATTTCAGACCCGTTGTGGCCTTTGACCTCGATCAGTCTAACGGCACCTGTTGGTTCGACGCTTCTAATATCATAGTGTTCCTCCTCGGGGACTCTTGTAGGATTTCTCCCCTCCGATTTCTCGACCTCTATTACGTATTGCACAGCCTTCTCCTCAACCTCCCTCCTCAATTCTTCAGGGGGGCTTACATAGGGAGTTAATGGTGGCCTGACGAATCTGATCAGACATAAAGGTTTTTGAATCTTAACATCTACATCAGAGGCTTTAAGAAAAGTTTTATCAGCATCCCGTAGTCCTACACTCTCAAGTCTATTGGTGTATATACTAACAGGGGTTAGAATTTCCATAACACTCCTATTGAACTCCTCGATCACATTAACTTTAAGCATTAAAGGAGCATCAAAATTTTGCAGGTTAAACTCCGTGACCCCTATGCATGAGGTAAGCGCCTGCGACATAACACTCAGCATCTGCGGCCCCCTTAAAATCCTACTATCCTCTAAGCTCGCGCCGATAAGCTCTCTATAAAGGGTTGTACCGTCTCTACGGCTTACTAATTCTATTGGGAATATAATGATCGAATCCTCTTTTTCGCCATAAGCTACTAGACAACGGTATGTGCTTTCAAGGTTTCTGGACGTAAAGAGACCGAATATGTTATCAATTGTTTTAATCGTGATCGGCATTTCTGTGCTGCGGATAACTCTTAAAGAGTCATCGTCCTCAAGGACCCTATACCCAAATATCTTGCACGCGGCTTTAACAACTTCTTGGAGGCTGCTTGAGAGCTCGGAGGGGTTTCTAAACCCTAAGGGCTTTATTGCGTGTTCAACCTCATCTTTCGTTTTAGGTCTATAGAGTATGCCTTTAGATTCGATCTCCTTTTCAAGCTCGTTTCTTGCTGCAATTATAGAAGCGACAAGGTCTTCAAGCCCTGCCTCACCTCTCTTAATGAAGGTCTGGATCGCGCTTCCCTCCGTAACCTTTAGAAACCTCTTCCTTTTAGCCCTCTCCACCACAGCGACCTGTGGAGGGAGTTTAGTAAGATCTTCGGCTTCAGCATAGTAGGTGACGTCTTGACCTATTATTGGTCTGGTGCGGCCTAAAGCCTTCTTTAAGTTCACGAGCTTGCTGTACATAGATCGTAGGGCAGCCATGTCGGCGACGTTACTCATGAAGAGTGTGTATGCCTCTACATCCCTCGTCTGGCCAAGTCTCCAGATCCTCCCAATCCGTTGCTCCAGCTTGATTAGGCCCCATGGTATCTCATAGTTGACAAGTATGTTTGCAACCTGTAGGTTTACCCCTTCAGCTACAACGTCGGTAGCAACGAGTATTCTAACACGCGGATCCCTTTCAAACTCATCTCTTATCCTTCGAAATTTACTTTCGTCCAATGTTTCTTCGGAGGTGAGTCTGCGAATCGCCCTCCCCCACTCTGGATGCCTCTTCTCCGTCAAATACCTTATCAGATAGTCCGCTGTATCTTTGTATTCTGTGAAAACTATGGCCTTAGTCCCCTCCTCAGCCATTACATCTTCTAGTAGAGATGTTAACGCACTGAGTTTGCTGTCACCCCTCTCTGTCAGTGATTTCGCAGCGTCCCTGAGCATCCTTATCTGTTCAACATCATAGGTTGTGAGGAGTGACGAAGCTCTATCTAGAAAATCTTCGAAAACCACTTCGGGGTCCCTGTCATATTCGTAATCCTCAACTCCAACATCTAAGAAGCTTTTAACGCTGTCTATAAGTCCTCTGGGGAAATTGGGTTCAGCCCTCTTTATCAGAAGCCTTTCAAGGGTTGTCCAAGCTGCGAACGGGCTTGATGTCGCTCTCTTAAAGACTAGTGTTACCAGTAGTGGTATAACTTTCTCGCTTATCAGACCCTTCTCATACGCGAATTCCACAAGCTTGCTCCTTAAGAACTCCACAAGATTTTTAACAAATTCAGCCTCGTCATCTCTAGCTTTTATCACAACAGCGTAGAATTTTGCAGGTGGGAAGATCTGCTTCTCCTCATATATCCTGTTTATATCCTCCTTAGTCCTTCTAAATAGCAGAGAGCCGTGTGTTACGTCGTAGAACTGGCGGGTGTCGAGGCTTCTCCAGCCCTCTGTAAGGTATGGGTCGAGGAGCCTCAGCCTAAGAATGTAATCTTTTGGGTCACCTCTGTGTGGTGTGGCTGAGAGGAAGAGCACGTTTCTCTCAGGATATCCTTCGATAAGCATCTTTCCGATCTGCCAAAACCTTTCTGTTTTGTAGCCGAATTTGTGCACTTCGTCTACTATGACGAGGTCCCAGCGGATGTTAAGCACCTCACCTATTCTTTCTTCACGTTTCAAGAAGTCCATTGAGGCAAGATAGTAGCCCTCCGGGAAATCTATGGACTTGAGGTAATCTAAGGTGTAGCTTTCGATCTGTTTAACCCTCGAGTCTGGGATACCCATCCTCGACAGCTCCTTTCTCCACTGGCTTACAAGAACTCTTGGAACAATTATGAGGATCCTCTTTACCCTTCCAATCATAGCTAGGTGCTTGGCTAGGGCTATCGCTGTGACGGTCTTCCCCAACCCTATCTCATCGCCTATTAATGCTCTAACAGGTCTTCTTAGGGAAAGTCTGGCTACAACTTCGTATTGGTGAAGGTAGGGCGAAATCGGAAAATCCTCAGAAACCTTCATATATGGTGAAATTATTGGGTGGTAGCTTAGTTCCTCTACAAATGTTGAGAGTAAAGCGCTCACCGCATCCTTAAGATCCAAGCCCCTCCTCCTCTAATCTACATTGAAGAAGAGTTTAAACGCTTTCACAGCTTTGCATAGGCTTCTATGGTTAGGGCCTGACCACCACAGCTTTCTGAAAGCGGAAGCCCAGTATAGGGCGTCCCAGCCACTCATTTCAACTACGCAGTCGAGAAGTCTTAATACCCCAGTAGGCTTTCTTAAGGAAGTCCTCACACACGCATATACGAGTAGCCTGTTATAGGCGTCCTGGTTGGGCGGCAATATTTCGGTATCGTTTACTTGGCAACCCATCTTTTCCGCTAGCTTGAAAAGCTCGCTAAAACTTACTCTAGCTTTCAGATCGGTTGAACCCTTCAAAGGCTTTCTAGGGTTGGAGGACCAAGTAAACCTAACTGTTTTATTATACGCCTTTATCTTATACAACGGTCTTAGTGCGATAGGTGTTTCCTGTTCACTCAAGCTTCTTAACCCTCAGCTTGAAGAGGACCTTATTTGAAAGAGGAGCGAAAGCCGATATCTTTGATTCGTCTATAACTAGGGGCTGGCGGAGTCTTATTTCACCGCCGATAACAGTCTCCTTTTCCATATCAGGCAGAGCCATAACTATTTCTCTGAACTTCGAAAGGAATATGGCTGCGAGCTTCACTCCCATGCTTTTCCCAGTAAAGGTTATATCCTTTCCGAGCTGTAGTGTTAGGCTAACCTCTGCCTCTACGTTGAGCTTAGAGATTATCTCCACTGCTTGTCTGTAAGACGTTATATCTTTCGGCGAAACACAAACGAGTTTGGCTTCCACAAAGGTTACATCTAACTTTTCGACATTCACCTCCTCCTCCAAGCTCTCCACGTAAACTAGAAGGACGGTAGATCCTGTCGTGCCATCCTCGCCTAAAGCATTCAGGTTAAAAGTGTAGTCGCCTGGTTCCTGAAAGACGCCTAAGCTCCAAAGGGATTCGAGTGGGCATTTGCCTTCGCTGGGTGAAAGCGCTCCTTTCTCGGCAGTTAACTTCACTTTATTGGGGTACTCTCCAACAGGCCTCACAGAAACTTTAGCTTCCACGCTTTCTCCAGGCTTGACCCTCACGGAGCTCGGCTCAACCTTCAGTAGGAAGCCCTTAGGTATTACCTGCTCCTGCCTCAGTAGGACTCCGGTTTTCAAAGCTTTCTCCCAACCCTTCTCCAAAATAAGATCACGTAGCTTAACTCTCTTACCAGCTACTTCAACTTCGTACCAAACTACACGTAGCTCTTTGTTTACTATTTTCTCCCCCTCTTCGGCTAGGAGTCTATCCTTCAGAATATTTGCAGACAACTTATAGGGTAGGATTTCAGTCGAATCCTTTAATGGCGAGGGCGGAAGCTCGGCTCCGTTCTCAGGGCCGACCCTCTTCCAATAAAGCTTCTCATCAACCTTAACCCCAATATCGAGGCATTTGAGGCCGTCTAACAACGCCCTTTCGATGGCGTCGCGGGTGGTTAGAGGTGCAACCGTTGACGTGTAGAAGAAGTTTACGATTTCCCTAACCTCTCTCCGCTCCGCCCCCTCAACCAAATCCCAATTCACATTCATTTTCAACAACTCTGCTAGGTCGCTGAAGCTGAAAACTGTTCTAAGTTTAGGTCCTGTCGCTGGATCCTTTAACCCGGCCTCAACTTGTAATATTATGGATGAGGATGCCGTGGTTTCAACCCAGTCTATTTCATCACCATCTGCACCTCTTCTCGGATAGGCTATTCGAGTTAAGGTTGACAAAATGTTTTGGTTTAAGTTGTTACGGATGCCATCTTCATACCTTTTGAGTTTAGACTCCATTAACCCCCTGATCTCCTTGTCCGTGTAGTATTCTGCAAGGCCTCCCATAACCTCCTGAGAAGCGAGGATTTTGGCTGCAAGTGAGTGGAGTCTTTCAAAATCGGCGTTAAGATGGGGGCAAAGGATTACCACTGTGTTTCTATAGGTTCTTCTGCCTCCTTCGCCTCTCGTCAATATTAAACTCTTGACCTCCTCTTCCTCCACCTCAGGTTTGACAAAAACGACAAGCTTTATGGAGGGGTCATCTTTAACCAGAGCCCCTTCCAAGAGATAGTCGCCAAACCCTACAATAACGGTGTTTCTTTCGTCAAAGACTTCACCTCTCTCCACCACACCCCTCTTCTCTCTCTTAACTAGGAGCCCGCCGACACTATCCTTTAAAACCTTGTAGAGCGGGGCTTTAGGCCCCCTAAGCAGCTCGTTAGCCCTCCTCTCCACATACTCTGTTACTGGGAAGTAGGGCGTGAACCAGTACCGCCCACCTTCTTCAGCGAAGTGAGGTAACACATGCATCTCACCTAACACTGTATCGATATCAAGTGGGGTCCAGTTCTCCCTCGCAAATGTCTCAGGCTCATAAACCATCAAAGCCACACTCTTCTTGTCTGGGAAAACCTTCAACGGCTCCTTGAAGGTTTCGTAAGTATATGTCTTAAGCAATACACCGGTCGCGATTTTAAGCGCTAAAGGTGGCTTCGAACATTCCACAACAGACCCAGGTCTCCCATCTTCTGAAACTATGTCTCGTGAAGCAACGTCTCTGAACTCCCTATAGCTGTCCGTTAGAACCCTATTTCTAATATCCGAATCACTTAGGTCAATGTGCCAGGGCATGATAAACTCGGAATCTTCTCGCCTCCTCAGAAGCCTTCTAACAACCTTTCTCGTTATTCTCACAGCATCCCTCGTCTTCTGGAGATCCTTATTCCTTGTAACGAACTCTTGGAGAACCTCAACATACTTGGGGTGGAATGGGTAGGTGTCTTTTACAGAGGCCAATCTTCCCGACTCGCTTAGAGAGAGCTGCCATTCCGATTCGACACCGAATAGTTGCGGATTTTCTCTATAGAGTTTGTAGAGCATATCTTTTGCATCACTAGCCTTTTCCTCAGGTATCTTTTTGAAGAGTCTACGTTTAAGGACCATAACAACATCTTCTGGAGAAACAGGCGGTATAATCTTCGTAGATTCCCTACTCAGAACCGTGAGAACAACCCTCGCGTAGTCTTTGAAAACTTCCTCCTCAAAAAGTTGCTTATGCCCTCCAATAAACCTATACTCGGCCTGCACAGAAACGACTAAAGCTGTTCTAGGTATGTCTTCAACAGCCCTAGCGAGATAGTCTAGGAACAGCTTAACACGTTCCCCATAATCCCTGAGCTCAGGGGACTTGTACATGTTGAAGATGTAGTGTACTATTTCATCGATTAGTATGAGTAGGGGTCCCCTAGCTTCCGCCAGCAAATCTCTAAGAAGGTTAACCTCTGGGGCAGCAGCCCCTTCGCTATCTCTATGCATGATCTTCGCATAAGCTCCGAGTCTATAGGCGAGCATACCCCAGATGGTTTTAATTGTGAAGCCCTCAGCTTTGTACGGTTCCTTTGGATGCGGAACTAAATCTGCCCTACTCCCATCCATAACAACAATTATCGGTTTACCGACTTCAGCGACTTTGGAGGCAAGCGACTCGTCAAGGATCTTCAACTTCTCAGGTGTGTTGAAAGCGTGGTAGAGCGCAATTTGGGTGTGTGTTTTTCCGCCGCCGAAAAGGGAGGTTAGCAGGAAGATCCTTCCACCTTTACCCTTGGACAGCGTTTCAGAAACCTCTTCGATGAGTTCCCGCATAGAGCTCGTCAGATAGGTTCTGCTGAAGAACTCCTCGGGGTTAGAGTAGATGGGCTCCTCTCTCCCCTTCACTATGTCGCCGAGGTCTGGTGCAGCCTTATCATCGAGCCTAGCATCATAAACGTCATCCCAAACATCGATAACACCTTTTTTGACGAGGTCTATTAACCCCATTAAGTGCTCACCCACCCACCTACCTTATATATCATTTAAGCTCACGTCGACAGGAGATAGATGCTCCACGATTTTTTCACATAGCCTCTTCTCCACATCTTCTTCAGGTAACACCTTAGCCAATATTCTAGCGAGGGAGAGTGCCTCCTCCCCGAATGAAGGGTATTTAATCCTGAGTCCTTCTACTCTTCGCCTGAATTCTTCGCGTGAGCGGGTGACCGCTAAATATTCGATGTAGTGTAGGGTGTCCACGACACATCGTATATTCGGGTTCGTATGCCCGACTCCTCTAGCCTCCAGAAACTCTGCTAGCTTCGAGGGGTCAATGGAGGGTGGGTCAATAAGAACTAGAGTTTTAGCCTTAGCCACCTTCGCACCCTTCTCTTCACCCTCTTTTTCGCTAGCCCTCAAGATCTTCCAGGTTTTAATGGCCGAATTGACGTCCAGCGAGGTACCGATTGAGAAGAGTCTAAGATCTGTGCTTTCAAGAATCTTCTTCTTAGCGCCAGCGAGGGTCGACTTAACCAGCAAATAGAACATGGCGTCCGGACTCCTGACACTATCTTTGAGATCGGCCCTTCTAGCCACAGCCCTTGCCAGCCCAAGATAGGTTGCTGGGTAAACGTAGTTCTCCACGAGGTTTTTTGTATCAAGCCTACCCATAACTCTAACCTCACGGTACTTCGTTGCTGTTGCCAAAGCAGCAGCCAACGCGCCTATCACCAGATCCCTTCCTGTCACACCCAAATCCATAAGCTCTTTAGCTCTAGAAGCAGCATCCTCAACCATTTCACCATAGAGCTGGGAAGCCTCTACAACACCCTCAGACCCCTTCCTCCAAACAACAACTATGCTCGTGTCCATTGAAAGCTTACCCCTCTTAACAACGCTTTGAGCCGACTCGGTAGTTAGCGGAAAGGCGTTAGTCACCTTCAGCCCGGCTGCCTCCCACCCAGCCTCAAGCAGGGCCTTCCACGCCTCTGGATCAGTATGAGCATAATAAGTTACCAGTAAGCCATCATCAATGAGTCTTGAAGCCATGTTAACGAATGAGGAGTTCAAAAGATTCTGGAAATGTTTTACACCGTCTTCATATTTGGCATTGGGACCTAGCCGTGGTGGGTTCAAGCTGACTTCGCTTAACGCATACTTCTCCCACTGTGTAGATACCTCAACCCAGCTATCACCAACTTTCTCAAAGAAGGCTTTAGGCAGAAACCTCGGCACAAGAAGACCATCTTCAACGTCGCTTAAAGCCCTCTTAAGCCAAACATAGTAGAAGTCGCTAAGCTCAGCATAAGGAACATCATCGTAATAAGGCGGATCAGTAACAATAAGGTCGAATTTTTTATTACTAAGTCCGCTCATGATAGTGGCATCATCTAATATAACCTTACTGGAATTATCAGAAACAAGGTAAGACAAGCCCTTACTGCACTGACTCAAAACTCTGAGCCAACTACCGGTAAACTCTTTTAGGGGAAGAATATCAACCCAATTCCACATCATTGCTAGACCACGCATTGTGAGCCCGTGACTAATTTTTGGTATATTACAATCCCATAAATTACATAAGAAATTGTAATCAGCATGCTTACATTGTGCTATTGCTAAGTATGTTGTCACCATTTCTGCATATTTGAACGCCTCATCTTTGCTTAATCCTTCAGTGAGCTTTTCCTGCTCTATTTGTTTGCCTGCTTCGCGTATCAGCTTGACGAGCTTTACGAGAGTTAGGAGCTGGCGTGGATTAAAGAGCTTATACCACTCCGTCATTCCATAAAGAATCGGGAATAAGTATCTAACGCTATAAATAGAAATTCCCTCTCGTGGTATATCTGGGTCGTTTATCTCGAGCGTTTTTAATATTTCTTTCTGTGCAAGGTCAAGTTTTTCTTGGTCTTTTTCTGTGCATGGCTCGAACTCTAGGTCTCCCTGCCTCACCTTAACTTTGACCAGTAACCTCTGCCTAGCTGGTGTCTCACTAACCCATGGCGGTAGTTCTTTACTTGTGCCGTAGCCAATCCCTTTATTGTAGAGTTCTAAGGCGTATTTCACATAGCCTTTCAACTTTTCTTTGACATCTTTTGGTAGGTCTCTCGTCTCAGTGTAGTGCTTTCCTGTTTGCGGGTCTATCTGCATTATCGGCTGGTGACAGAGAAGACAGACGGCTTTCTCCCTTCTTGCTTCAATATTGCTTTCCGGAACCCTAAACTTTTTTCCACCAGCTGTTATCCTCAAGCCTGAAACTCGCGTCCCCTTAACCGCCTCATCCCCCAAAACCTTATTTAAATCAACAACCTTTATCTTCACCTCATCGCCATCAACCACAGGTTCCATCCAAGCAAGTCTCGCGTATTCATCCCCATCCTTAACCCTCGCAAGCCACCAGTTTCCAACCAACGGCGTCCAGCGCCCGCAATGAGGACACTTAACCTCCCATGAACCTATGTAGACGGCTACACCTTCATCGTAAAGCTCACTAATCAACGGGTCCTCCTTAAGTCTCTCAGTAACCCACTCACCCCAACGCCTCACGTCTTCCACTAGTTTTTCACCATACTTAGACGGGTACTCTAACACTGCCTTCAAGAAGACGTATGTAACTGGCAAAAGCTCGACGGCTGTAGCGTCAATACCCATCCGCATAGCTTCAAGAGGTATAGAACCGAAGCCGGCAAACGGATCAAGCAATCTTACACCCTCAAAACTATAGTATAGAGGGTTGTTATGGGCCGACTTACTCTTACCTCCAATACCTATAGCCTTCAGAAATTCTCTAGGATTAGTATTCTCTGGAAGGAGACAACCGGCTATAATAGCCCTAGCAGATATGAGAGGCTTCCTCGTCCACCAAAAAACCATCTCCCAATAAGGAGGACGTCC
>Ga0197143_1002649_pt1 | contig 12863 bp, 12 predicted proteins | sample GBS70_MetaG_FD_148603 | JGI IMG/M metagenome (GOLD analysis project Ga0197143, IMG submission 148603) | Sediment microbial communities from Great Boiling Springs, Gerlach, Nevada, United States - GBS 70_MetaG | ecosystem: Environmental > Aquatic > Thermal springs > Hot (42-90C) > Sediment...
GGACTTTGTAATAAGACTTCTCAAAAAGCACACAAAGACCAAAGTAGTAACACTTTGCGGTCTTTACGGACATCCAGAAGCACACCTTTCCACAAGCTTTACAGACGAAAGCAAACTCGCTAAGCTATTAGAACTCCTATGAATCACCTGGAACTTTTAAACAAACTGCCCTTGGAGATCTTGCTCATAGACCAAGATTACAACGTTGTTTGGATGAACGAAACAGCCAAGCGCTCTTATTCCACATACTGTGAAAAGTGCTATAAGCTAACCCACAACTTAGACCAGCCTTGTTTTACAAACATCGAGCATCCATGTCCCATAAAGGAAATAATAGATAGGGGACTTGACAGATATACCGTCGTCCATATACATGTTGTAGAGGGCAAGGAGTCTTTTGTGCTTGTGATGGCTCAGCGTTTTTCAGAAGAGCTTTTCTTAGAGATTCATTTGCTTTTGGACGAAATCTTAACCGCCTTTGAGGTTGTAAGGCTAAGACCAGAGCTTTTGATAAACTCTGGACCTCTTGCGTTCTTTGTATGGGAAAACAAAGAGGGCTGGCCTGTCAGGAGTGTTTCCAAAAGCGTGTATGATCTAACTGAATACACCGAAGAGGAATTTCTCAGGGGTGTTATAGACTATGCTAAGCTTATACACCCAGAAGATCTGCAAAGGTTTTCCGAAGAGGTAAGGCTTAACACAGAAAGCAAAAGCGACTATTGGACCCATCAACCTTACAGAATAATAACAAAAAGTGGAAAGGTAAAGTGGGTGTTGGACCACACGGTCAGCATAAAGGATGACGATAAGGTGTTAGGGTATTACGGTTATGTGATGGATATTTCAGAGTATTACGAAAGAGAAAGACTTTTTTTCATACTTGCCGAGAACAACCCCAACGGTGTTGTGCTTTACGACTTTGAAGAAGACCAATTGATTTATGCAAACAAGGCTTTATTAAAAACTCTAAAATACGAAGAGAAGGACATCTTAGGTAAAGATGTCATCAAAAGGTTGGTCCATTCCACCGATTGGGAAAAAGCACAGAAAATAAGACAAGAAAGGCTATCCGGAGATAGGAGTTTAAAAGAGTTTAATCTGAAGCTTGTCACAAAAACGGGGAAGGTAAAGCTGTTTAAGGCTACCAGCCAAGTAGTCCGTTACATGGATAAGGAATACTCGCTTATTACTTTTGTGGATATAACTGAAGAGAAGAAAAGGGAAAGGGAACTTTATTACCTTGCAACTACCGATAGGCTTACAAAGTTATTCAACAGGTATGCGGGGTTCAACTTATTTGAGAATTTGATCCATCAAGCGGAAAGGTATGACTCGGTATTTTCTTTAATCTTTCTTGATATAGACAACTTTAAGAAACTAAACGACACCCTTGGACATTTGGTTGGCGACAGAGTGCTTTCGGATGTGGCAAAAACTATAAGGAAGAGTATAAGAAAAAGCGATATAGCTATAAGATGGGGCGGGGAGGAGTTTTTAGTTCTGCTTCCCAACACGAAGGACCCTTTACCCGTAGCTGAGAAAATAAGAAAAAAGATAAGCGAACTAACATACGAAGGCTGGGGACAGATTACTGTTTCCATAGGCTTAACAGTCTATCTCCCTGGCGATACCATAGACTATATGCTCAGAAGGGCAGATCAGGCACTTTACAAGGCAAAACGTCTGGGTAAAAACAGAGTGGAAATAGCTTGAAAAGTGTAAAGCTCACACTATCTTAATTTTTTTAGGAGGAAAGTAATGCAGTGGATGAAGAACTTATTCATCTGGATTTTAATAATTGGTTTTATGATCCTTGCTTTTAACGTGTTTAGTTCGTCAAACAGAGAGTCTGCAGTTAAAACTCCGATAAATACCATACTTGAACTGGCAGAAGAAGGCAAGCTCAAAGAGGTCAAGATAAAAGACAATACTTTGGTAGGTATAACTACAGAGGGTCAGAAGGTTGAAACGGGCTTGCCACCTGGGACGGACATAGTTGGCAAATTGATGGAGAAGGGCGTTAGGGTAGAGGTGGCGGTCCAAGAGCATGGCGGTTGGTGGCTCACCTTTTTGATCTCCTGGCTACCCATACTGCTCTTCATAGGTATATGGATTTACATGATGAGGCAGGTAAGCGGTGGGGGTGGAGGTGGAGCAAGGGGAGCTTTCAGCTTTGGGAAAAGTAGGGCAAAGGTCTATATTGACGAAAAGCCAAAGGTAACGCTAAACGACGTAGCTGGAATGGACGAGGTAAAGGAGGAGGTAAAGGAGATCATAGAGTATTTGAAGGATCCTGTTAGGTTTCAAAGGCTTGGGGGAAGACCACCTAAGGGTGTGCTTCTTTATGGAGAGCCGGGCGTTGGAAAAACCCTTTTGGCAAAGGCAATAGCAGGGGAGGCTCATGTGCCTTTTATATCTGTTTCTGGTTCAGACTTTGTGGAGATGTTCGTAGGTGTGGGTGCGGCAAGGGTAAGGGACCTGTTTGAAACTGCCAAAAAGCACGCACCTTGCATCATATTCATAGACGAGATAGACGCAGTGGGAAGGTCAAGGGGTGCATTCAACATAGGTGGGGGACACGACGAGAGGGAACAAACTCTAAACCAGCTTTTGGTAGAGATGGACGGCTTTGACACTTCAGAAGGTATAATCGTCATAGCTGCTACAAACAGACCGGACATCTTAGACCCAGCCCTCTTAAGGCCCGGAAGGTTTGACAGACAGATCTTCATTCCAAAGCCCGACGTAAAGGGAAGGTATGAGATACTAAAGGTGCATGCCAAGAATAAAAAGCTTGCTCCCAACGTAGACCTTGAGATCGTAGCAAGGGCTACACCTGGGTTTAACGGTGCGGACCTGGAAAATGTCTTAAACGAAGCTGCGCTCCTTGCTGCAAGAAAAGGAAAGGACGCCATAGAGATGGAGGACATAGAGGAGGCAATAGACAGGATTACGATGGGTTTGGAAAGAAAAGGTATGGTTATATCTCCAAAGGAAAAGGAAAAAATAGCCTATCACGAGGCGGGGCACGCCATAATGAGCTTGATGGTGCCAGGTTCGGACGCCCTACACAAGGTTTCTATTATCCCAAGGGGAATGGCCCTTGGAGTTACCCAACAACTGCCCATAGACGACAAACACATGTATGACAAACAGGACCTTATGGGAAGGCTTGTGGTTCTCTTTGGTGGAAGAGTGGCTGAGGAGATTTTTTACGGTAAGGATGGCATAACCACGGGTGCGGAAAATGACCTACAGAGGGCAACAGAGCTGGCTTATAGGATGGTTTCCATGTGGGGTATGAGCGAAAGTGTGGGTCCGGTGGCGGTAAGAAGGGTAGCCAATCCCTTCTTGGGAGGCATGACCACATCCATAGACATAAGCGAAGAGCTAAGAAGAAGCATAGACGAAGAGGTCAGAAAGATCCTGACGGAAGCCTACGAAACTGCCAAGACAATAGTAGAAAGCTACAAAGAGCCACTGAAAGCTGTGGTTAAAAAGCTTCTTGAAAAGGAAACCATATCCTGCGAAGAGTTTATAGAGGTCCTAAGGCTTTACGGCGTTGAGGTAAAGAACGAGTGCAAGAAAGAGGAGTTTAAGAAAGAAGAAAGTAAGCAAGAAGAAAAAATTACAGTGTAAGAAGGAGGTGTATTATGGGCATGACCATTACAGAGAAGATTATTGCAGACCATGCAGGTAAAAAAGAAGTAAAGGCTGGGGAGCTTGTAAATGTAAAGATTGACTTAGCTATGGCAAACGATGTAACAGCTCCCTTGGCTATAAAGATCCTTGAAAAATATCACATAGACAAAGTTTTTGACCCTGAAAGAATCGCCCTTGTCCTCTCCCACTTTGTGCCTGCAAAGGACATAAAGTCTGCAGAACAGGCAAAGATCGTCAGAGATTTTGCCAAAAAGCACGGTATAAAGTGGTTTTTCCAAGAAGGGGAGGGTATAGAGCATACCATTTTGCCCGAAGAAGGTTTGGTAGTTCCCGGAGACCTGGTGGTGGGGGCAGACTCTCACACCTGCACCTACGGTGCCCTTGGAGCCTTTTCAACCGGTATGGGTTCTACGGACATTGCTTATGCTATGGCAACGGGGGAAACTTGGCTTAGAGTTCCGCAGTCCATGAAGTTTATCTTTTATGGAAAGCCAGCGCCTTGGGTTATGGGAAAGGACCTGATCCTTTACACCATAGGACAAATTGGAGTGGACGGAGCCCTCTACAAAGCTATGGAGTTTGAAGGGGAAGCTATAAGGAGTCTTTCTATGGACCAGCGATTTACCATTACCAACATGGCGGTAGAGGCTGGAGCAAAGAACGGCATAATAGCACCAGACGAAAAGACCATAGAGTATGTATCCCAAAGAGCCAAAAAGCCATGGAAGGTCTATCAGAGTGACAAAGATGCGGAGTATTCAGAAGTCTACGAGTGGGACGCTGGCAAGTTAGAACCTTTGGTAGCTTGGCCCTATCTTCCCTCCAACGTCCATCCTGTTAGCGAATCCACTCATATATCCATAGACCAAGCCTTTATAGGTTCTTGTACCAACGGAAGAATAGAAGACCTACGCATTGCCGCAAAGATCCTAAAAGGTAGAAAGGTCCATCCTTACGTCAGGTGCATAGTGATCCCTGCTTCCAAGAAGGTTTATACGCAAGCATTGAGGGAAGGTCTTATTGACGTTTTCTTAGAAGCTGGATGCGTGGTCTCCGTTTCTACGTGTGGTCCATGCCTTGGGGGTCATATGGGGATATTGGCAGAAGGGGAAAGGTGTATATCTACTTCCAACAGGAACTTTCCCGGAAGGATGGGACATCCAAAGAGCGAAGCATACCTTGCTAACCCTGCAGTGGTGGCAGCAAGTGCAGTAATGGGAAGGATAGCCCATCCAGAAGAGCTGGTGAGCCTAAAAGAGCTGGAAGAGGCTCTGGCATGATGCCCTACGAGGAAGCACTGGATATAGTCCTATCCTCCTGTCAAAGCCTATCCACCGAGAGGGTCTTTATAGTAGATGCGTTGAATAGAGTTCTTGCGGAGGATGTGGTATCCCAAGAAGATAGACCATCCTTTGACAACTCCGCAATGGATGGGTATGCAGTCAGATGGGAGGATATAAAGGAAGCAACGGAAAGGTCTCCCGTATCCTTAGAGGTGATAGGAGAGATGCCCGCAGGAGGAGAAGGTTCTTTTAAGGTGGAAAGAGGCACCGCCATGAAAATATTTACCGGCGCACCAATTCCGGAGGGAGCAGATACGGTGGTGCCCGTAGAATACACAGAAACGAAAAATGGAATGGTCTTTATAAAAACCTCCTTGAAAGAGGGGGCAAACATAAGGCGAAGGGGGGAGGAGCTAAAAGCTGGTGATGTGGTGTTGGAAAAGGGAACGATAATCAGGCACTACGAGGTAGGGATCTTGGCTTCTTTGAACAAGATAAACGTAGAAGTTTCAAGAAAGCCAAGGGTAGCCATTCTCTCCACCGGAGACGAGATAAAGGACATAGGAGAACCCATAACTAAGCCATCCCAGATAAGAACATCCAACAACTACACTCTTCTGGCTGGTGTGTTTTCTACTGGAGGTATTGCTTACCATCTTGGCATCGTTCAAGACGATCCGGAAAAGCTTAAAAGCATGCTTTCCAAAATGGAAGATTACGACGTTTTTATAACTACCGGCGGAGTGTCTATGGGTGAAAAGGATTACGTAAAAGTTTTAGTCAGTGAGCTGGGAGTAGATGTAAAGTTTCACAAAGTTAGGATAAAACCAGCCAAACCTATCCTCTTTGGCACATACAATGGAGGAAAATGTCTTTTCTTTGGTATACCCGGAAATCCAGTATCCTGTGCTATGGCCTTTGACCTTTTGGTTAAACCAGCCCTTCTGAAGATGCAAGGGGCAAAGGAATATCTTCCCAAAACTCTCAAGGCAAGTATAAAGAGAGATTTTTACAGAAGAGATGCAGAAAGAAGAGAGTTTGTTAGGGCGGTCTATTGGTGGGAAGGCGATAGCCTTGTCTGTGATTTTTCCCAAAAGCTTCAATCCCATATGCTAACTTCTTACGTGGATGCCAACTGCTACCTTGTGGTAAAAGAAGGAGTTAAAGAAATAAAGAAAGGGGAAGAGGTAGAGTTAATACTATTCTAACTCCTCTGCCCCCTTGTCTATGTATTCGTATTTTTCCGACATCTCCATGGCCTTCTCAAAGAGAGCCTTTTCCTCTTCCGCAACAGTAATTACTCTCTTCTTGGCTACTTCTACAACTTCTTCGCCCAAAGACTCTCTTCTCATCTTTCCTTCCAAGACCGCATCAGCTATCTTTGAAGTTAAAAGCTTTATAGATTTAATAGCATCGTCGTTGCCGGGAATTGGATAGTCTATTAGGTCTGGATCGCAGTTAGAGTCCGCAATGGCTACCACAGTTATACCCATCTTTTTTGCTTCTAAGACCGCTATATTTTCCCTTACCGTATCCACCACCCATATAATGTCTGGTGGCCTTTGCATGTTTAGTATTCCACCGTAAAGCTTGCGAAGTCTCTCCATCTTCTTTCTAAGAGCCCTAACCTCTTTTTTGGGCAAAACATCAAAGACTCCTTCCGCTTCCATCCTTTCTAAGGTTTGCAGTTTTAGAATACTCTTACGCACGGTTCTGAAGTTTGTAAGCAATCCTCCTACCCACCTTTCGTTTACGTAGTGGGCCCCACACCTTTCTGCTTCTTCTTTTATGATGTCCTTTGCCTGCTTTTTTGTGCCCACAAAAAGCACCTCTGCACCCTGAGCCACACTGTCCGCCACAAAGTGATAGGCTTGCCTAAGATAGACTAGAGTCTTGTTTAGGTCTATTATGTGTATACCTTGCCTGACTCCGTATAAAAAGGGAGCCATCTTAGGGTTCCATCTACCCTTGCTGTGTCCAAAATGGACACCTGACTCCAAAAGCTCGTTCATAGTAGCCACACTCATGCTCTACCTCCTTGGGTTTTGCCACCCTTTTCCATCACCCTTTCGGGCAACCCAAGCGGAAAAGGTGCGGTTTAGAGATAAATATTATACTACAAGGAGGGTTTGGGGAATATTAAGAACTGAGATGAGGCTCCAGACTAGTTTTTTCTAACTTGAAAAAATTAAAACTTGGTTTATAATATACCTATAGGAGGTATGGGTATGGAGACATGCGATACTTATCTTTCTCAGGAAAGTATGCGGGAACTAACCGATAGGCTCCAGAGGATTGAGGGACAGATAAGAGGTATAAGAAAGATGATAGAGGAGAGAAGGAATTGCAATGAAATACTTATCCAGATATCAGCGGTAAAGTCAGCCATTAACAGTGCTGCATTGTTTCTCCTTGAAGAACACTTCAACTCCTGCGTGAAATCTGGGGTTGGGCAAGGGGATGTTAAGGCCCTTGAAGATTTCATGAAAGCCATAAGACAAATGGTAAAAGGGAGCTGTTAACATGAGAGAATTGATTGGGAGTGTGCTTAGTACGATCGTCTCTTTTTTAGCCTCTTCGTGCTGTATAGGTCCTACTCTCTTTGTTGTTTTTGGGATATCTACAGGAGGCCTAAGCTCTTTAAGCTTTCTTGAGCCTTACCGATGGCATTTGTTGGCAGTAGGATACGCTGGTATTGGATACTCCTTCTATAGGCTTTATCTGAAGAATAAAAAGGTTGAATGTGCTTGCCAAGAGCCAGCCCTTTTCAATAAGTTAAGTAAGGCACTTTCTTGGTTTTCTTTGCTTCTCCTTGTGTTTGCAACTTTTTATCCCTACATACTTGCAAAACTATACGGAGGTTGAGTCATGTCAAAAGTTGTTTTAGCCTTTTTAACCTTGGTTGGTTTTAGCCTTGCGGAGAGAGTAGTGGTTATCAATGTGGAAGGTATGACGTGCGATATGTGCCCCATCGCAGTCAAAAAGAGTATTTCTAAGGTAAAGGGGGTGAAGTGGGTTTTGACTTCTTTGAAAAACCAAATTGCAATAGCTGTTGTGGAGGATGATGTAAAGGACGAAAGTCTCTTAGAGGCTATATCTGGAGCGGGTAATTACAGAGGCAACATTATAGGGGAGTCCAAGTTTTAAGGAGTTTTCCCATGCTTAAACTGAAGATAAAGGGTATGACCTGCGAGCATTGCGCACTTACGGTGAAAAAAGCCTTAGAGAGCGTGGATAATGTAAAACTGGCAAAGGTTTACTTTCCCCAAGGCTATGCGGAGGTGTATGGAGATGTGAATGCAGAAAGATTGATAGAGGCGGTGAATAGGGCCGGCTACGGGGCTGAGTTTATCCAGGAATCTGTAGAAGTTTACATTCCCAAGCCCAATGTCTATGACCTTTTCGTTTTAGGTGGTGGTTCGGCAGGATTTGCTTCAGCCATAAAGGCTTCTGAACTTGGTGCAAAAGTGCTCATTGCCAACAAGAACACCATAGGTGGGACATGTCTAAACAGAGGATGCATACCTTCCAAGTATCTTATAGAAATAGCCAAAACCTACCACCGATACATGAGCAGTCCCTTTGTTGAGTCCGCATGCGGTAGTATAGATATGCAAAAAGTGTTAAAGGTTAAGGAAGATCTTTTAGAAAGGCTTAGGAAAGAAAAATACTGGAACGTTCTTGAGGCCTATCCTAACATAGAATACAGAGATTGTGAGGGAAGGTTCTTAGAAGGGAATAGGGCAGTTGTGGGTGGGGAAGAGGTTTCCTTTGGTAAAGCTGTAATAGCTGTAGGCTCTAAGCCTGCGATACCTCCAATAGAGAATATAAATACAGTTAAATACCACACAAGCGACAGCATATTTAACATAGATTACATACCGGAACATCTTCTGGTTGTGGGTGGTGGAGCCATAGGTCTTGAGCTTGGTCAAGCCTTTTTGAGGATAGGAAGCAAGGTTACATTGATAGAAGCCTTGGAGGATATACTCATTGCAGAAGAACAAGAGCTTAGAAAGATGCTCAGAGAAGTCCTTGAGGGGGAGGGTATGGAGATAATTACCGGAGCCTTGGTTAAAGGGGTGGAGCAGGAGGGAAGAGCTGTGATTTTGAAGGTCAAGCAGAATGGAAGGATCAGAACTATTAGAGGTACAGATTTGCTGATAGCGGTGGGTAGGACACCGAATACCAAAAACATCGGGCTTGAAAAGGTGAAAGTAAAGACCAACAAGAAGGGGTTTATAGAAACCAACGAATTTATGCAAACTTCTAATCCCGACTATTACGCTGCAGGGGATTGTGTGGGAAAGTTGATGCTTGTTACAGTAGCAGCTGTGGAGGGTGGAATAGCTGCAGAGAACGCCCTTTTAGGAAACAGGAAAAGGATGGTCTATGAACATATACCCCGTGCGGTGTTTACAGATCCGGAGCTTGCATCAGTTGGGTTAAAGGAAGAACAAGCAAGGCTTATGGGTTACGATGTGGATGTGAGGATTCTGGATTTTTCTAAAGTGCCAAGGGCTATCCTTAGTCTGGAGAATAGGGGTGCAATAAAAATAATCTCTGACAAGAAAAGTGGGAGGATACTGGGCATCCATATACTCTCACCTCATGGAGCGGAGCTTATTCATAAGGGTGTCCTTATCGTAAAGTATGGGCTAACTGTTGAAGATGTGGTAGGTATAACGGACGCCTATCCTACCCTTTCTGAATCCATAAAGCTCTGTGCCCAATCCTTTATGAAGGATATAACAAAACTGTCCTGTTGTGTTGAGTGAAGGGCCCAAATTCCAAAACCTTCTTTCCTTTTTCATAATTTCCCTCTTATACTCGTCTATCTTCTTCTTCCTCGCCTGAGGATTGCTGTAAAGCCAGACACCAAACAGAAAAGACAGAATGATAACTACCAATAGAAGAAGGGTAAAGGAATATTTCTTACTCATTTAAACACGGGGGCCATGCCCCCTGACTCAATAATTGCCCTTGTGCTTTTTAAGCCATTCATAGTTGTAAGGATCCCAGTCCGCTGGCATGTGAGGTATTTTGTCAAAGTTGTGAGGAGGGGGTGGAGAGGGAATGAGCCATTCCAGAGAGGGAGACTCCCAAGGATTGTCGGGTGCCTTCTTTCCGAACTTTGCAGATAGGATCAGGTTAAGAATTCCTATACCTACACCAATTGCAAGAATAAAAGCACCAAAGGTTTGCCACTGATGAAGCACTATCCAACTTTCTATGGCTGGGTAATCCGCATACCTCCTTGGCATACCCTCAAGACCTACTATAAACTGAAGGAAATAAAAGATGTTAGAACCTATCATGATCAACACGAGCCCCACTTTGCCCCAAAATTCACTATACATCTTGCCAGTTAGCTTGGGGAACCAATAGTGGAATCCACCAAAAACTGCAAGGGTTAGAGCCATACCTAAAACGTAGTGGAAGTGAGCCACCACAAAGTGAGAGTCATGGATACCTATGTCAAAAGCTGGCAGACCCAAAGGTATTCCGGTAAGACCACCTATCAAGAACATGAATATGGCAGAAAGTGTATAGAGCATGGGTGTGGTAAACCTTATAGAACCCTTGTATAGTGTGCCTATCCAGTTGAAGATCTTAATACCAGTGGGCACGCCTATAAGCACTGTGGTGTAGGAGAACAAGATCCTTATCCAATCTGGCACACCGCTGGTGAACATGTGATGGATCCATACCATAAATCCAAGTATGGCTATACCCCATATAGCAAAGATCATAGAAGTCCTTCCAAATATTTCCCTCCTTGAGAAAGTAGCTATCATCTCCGAGATTAAACCAAAGGCTGGCAAAATCATAACATACACAACTGGGTGGGAGTAGAACCAAAATAGATTCTGATAGAGAACTGGGTCTCCTCCTCTTGCTGGGTCAAAGAAGGCGGTGTGGAAATACTTGTCCAAAAGTAGCATGGTCACCGCACCCGCAAGGGCTGGCACACCAAGGATCTGTATCACGTTCATAGCCAAGAAGGAGTGAAGGAATAGGTTCATCTTTTTAAGGCTTATACCCGGAGCCCTCATGCTGAGGTTTGTAACTACCAAGTTTATGGCAGAAGCCAAAGAAGCTGCTCCAAGAAGGTGTATGACCAAGGCGTAAAAAGCTACTGGACCTGCGTTGTCGTTAAGAGAAAAGGGTGGATAACCAGTCCACATCATCCTTATTTGGCTTCCGGGCAGAAGGGTAAGAAGTGCCATAACACTCGCAGCAAAGAATAGCCAATAGCTAAGAGCATTTAATCTTGGGAAAGCTACGTCTCTTGCACCTATCATGAGCGGAAGCAAGAAGTTACCAAAGGATCCCCATATACCCACAGCCCACCAAAACTGCATCAGAACCCCGTGTAAGGTTAGAAGTTGGTTGTAGTGATCCTCATCCACGTACTGCAGACCAGGTTGGAAAAGCTCAAGCCTTATGCCCAAGGCGGATATGCCTGCGATCAAGAAAAATATAAGGCTAGTTACACCATACATTACTCCTATCTTTTTGTGGTCTGTGGTGAAGATCCACTCTTTTACACTGGCTCCAAACCACGGTTTGTGTACGCCTACTACCGCCATGGCTACACCTCCTTTATTTATTTAAGGATACTTGCTTGTTATCTATAGCTTCGCCATACCACTTTTCAAACTCTTCCTTTGGAACAACTTTTAGCACAGCAGCCATTTTGGAGTGCTTGGTCCCGCAGTATTCCCTACAAAAGGCCCAATACTCTCCAGGTTGGTTGATCTTAAACCACATGTGAGTTATTCTTCCCGGAACCGCATCCTCAGTTACCTTGGCAGGCTGGACGTAGAAGGAATGAATTACATCCTGAGAGGTAAGAAGAACCTTTATAGGGACTCCTGCAGGTATGTAAGCTTTTGCCATATCCGGTATTTTGTCAAAAGGAAGGTAAGACTTTGTTTCTGGATCTTCAAACATGTTAAAGAAAGCATAAACCTGCTTTCCATTAGGGTATTCAAAGGACCAACCCCACATAAAACCCGTTACCTTTATTTCAAAAGCTCCTTCTGGGGCAGTCCTTTGAGTTTTATAAAAGGCAAAGCTCTGCGTCGCAAGGTATATAACTATTATCACAGGGATTATGGTCCAAAGGACTTCAAGCATAGGGTTTTCATGAACGTGCTGTGCTTCTTCGTTTGAACCTTTTTTATATCTGTACTTAACTAAAAAGTAAGCCCCTGGTATGAACACCACCAGGTATATTACCACAGATATGGCGAGCCATATGTAGTACATCTTGTCCCACAATTGGGCTGGCTCTGCAAGAGGTTCGGCAAAGCTTAGACTAAATGCACCAAGCAAACCTAACATGGCGCGCCTCATCTTAAAACCTCCTTTTTTGGTTTATATAATAAACCTATAGCAAGCGTTGCAAGCACTGCACCTATTCCTAAACTTGCAAAGATAAACATGGGATCTATTACATACTTGCTCCTTGTACTATCGTATCTGTAGCACGCAAGTAAAGCCAAGTCAATTATATTATTAAGCTTAGGCTGTTCTTTTTGAGCTTCTATGAATGCAAGTTTGAGATCTTTTTCTGTAGGAAAAGCTCCATAAAGGTATCTGGTTATTTTGCCAGAAGGCGAAATAAAGATTATTGCAGAAGTGTGTATAAAGATTTTGTCCCTGGGTATGTAATAAAACTTGTAGCCTGTAGCTTCTGTGAGCTTTTTTATATCTTCCTTTGAAAGAAGACCTACCAACCAATTTTTAGGGACATGATTACCGAAGTTTTTCTCTACAAATAACTTAAGAGTCTCCAGACTATCCCTTTCGTCAAAGGATAAGACCACAAATCTGTAATCTTTGTATTCTGAGCGAACTAATTTTTTCACGTTCTGAACAGTGAGAGGGCAAGCGGTTTCGCAAGTATAG
>Ga0197143_1002651_pt1 | contig 12859 bp, 12 predicted proteins | sample GBS70_MetaG_FD_148603 | JGI IMG/M metagenome (GOLD analysis project Ga0197143, IMG submission 148603) | Sediment microbial communities from Great Boiling Springs, Gerlach, Nevada, United States - GBS 70_MetaG | ecosystem: Environmental > Aquatic > Thermal springs > Hot (42-90C) > Sediment...
CTATTTTACAACATTTTTTTAATCAATTCAATTTCTGCTTTGATTTCTTCTTTACCTGCTCCATTAATAAACTTTTCAAGAATAAAAATTAAAGCCTGATATCAGCTTTTTTCTCTTCAACAGGTTTTAAATATGTTCTTCTATCCCATAAACCAAATCCATAAATATCCAAAGATATGTTATTAAATCATCAATTCGTTTGTTTAATTTCTTGTCTAAATCTTCTATTCTTTGGTTTAACTTCTTGTCTAAATCTTCTATTCTTTGGTTTAGGTTTTGAATTTGTGTTTCAATAGTTTTGAATTTTTCATTCGTTTTTGTAAATTGGACTTCAACATATTTTTTAAATTCTAAAAATTCTTCTCTTGTTATTTGGGAAATTAAAATTAGTATTATCATAATTGAAAGTTTAAAGTATGAAAAATTTGCTTTGTACAATAATTCTGAAATTATTTATTTTATTATGTTTTTCCCACCTACCCTAAGAACAAGCCTAAGGCTCTTATAAATACCCATTTTTCGGCATTGGGGGCTTCTTATTGGACAAAGCATCGTTTTGTTTAGTAATTCTGAAAGTATTTATTTTTCTTTATTTTCTCCGCTTATCCTGAGATTAAGCCTTCGGCTTAAAAGCAAAGCCTCCTATTCATAAATTATTGAAAACCGAAGACTTAGCAACCTACCATGAAACAAAGGCTTTGGAACTTTTTTGGTTTATTCAAGAATTTCCTCAATTTCTAATTCATATTTTTCTATAATTGGATTAGCGAATAAGTTTGAAAATTTTTCTTCTATTACTTTTTTAATTTCATCTTTATTACTTGCTTTAATTTCGAAAGTAATTAATTTTCCAACTCTAACATTTTTTGCATAAAAACTTCTTTCATTTAATATATTTTCTAAAACTTTGCCTTGTGGGTCAAATAAATTTTCTTTTAAACTAATTAAAACTTTAACTTTGAACATTTTCATCTTTTAAGAATTTTCTTAAAACGTATTGTAAAATTCCACCGTTTTTATAATATTCAATTTCAACATAATTATCAAGCCTACAAATTACTTCAAATTCAATAATTTTTCCATCTTCTTTTATTGCTTGAACCTTTAAAATTTTTCTTGGTTTTAATCCTTCACTAATTCCAAGTATATTGTAATTTTCAAGTCCATTTAATCCAAGAACCTTATAGTTTTCTCCTTCTTTAAACTGTAATGGTAAAATGCCCATACCTACTAAATTACTTCTGTGTATTCTTTCAAAACTTTCTGCTATAACCGCCTTTATTCCAAGTAAATATGGACCTTTTGCTGCCCAATCTCTTGAAGAACCACTTCCATACTCTTTTCCTGCTAAAACGATTAAAGGAATTTTATTTTCTTGATATTTTAAACTTGCTTCATATATTGTCGTTTCTTTTTTCTCAGGAATATAAATTGTCCACCATCCCTCTTTATTTACAAGCAAATTTTTAAGTCTTACATTAGCAAATGTTCCTCTTACCATTACTTCATGATTTCCTCTCCTAGAGCCATAAGAATTAAAATCTTTTGGTTCAACACCTTTTGAAATTAAATATTCTCCTGCTGGTGATTTTGGATGAATAGAACCAGCAGGTGAAATATGGTCAGTTGTTATTGAATCTCCAAGCATTACTAATACTCTTGCATTTAATATATCTTTTGGCTCTTCAATTTCAATTTTCATATTATCAAAATAAGGAGCTTTTTTAATATATGTTGATTTATTGTCCCATTTATATAATTCTGAAATTTCAACATCTAATTTTTTCCATCTTTCATCTCCTTCAAATATATTTTTATAGTTTTCAATAAAATCTTTTGGGTCAAGAACTTCGTTTATCTTTTCTGCTATTTCTTTTTGAGAGGGCCATATATCTTTTAAGTATATTGGGTTTCCTAAATTATCGTATTCCATAGGCTCATTTAAAATATCAATATCAATTTTTCCAATAATTGAATAGGCAACTACAAGTATAGGAGACATTAGGAAATTCATTTTTACGAGTGGATGAATTCTTGCTTCAAAATTTCTATTTCCTGAAAGAACAGCAGCAACATTCAAATTATTTTCAATAATAGCATTAGCAATAGTTGGTGGCAATGAACCAGAATTACCTATACAAGTAGTACAACCATAACCTACAACATGAAAACCAAGTGCTTCAAGATAAGGTAAAAGACCAGATTTTTCTAAGTATTTAGTGACAACTCTTGAACCTGGTGCTAAGGATGTTTTAACCCAAGGTTTTCTATTTAAGCCATATTCAACTGCTTTCTTAGCTAATAATCCTGCTCCTATCATTACACTTGGATTAGATGTATTTGTGCAGCTTGTAATAGCAGCTATTACAACATATCCATCTTTCAATTCAAATTCAATTGAACCATATTTTATTTTAGCACTCTTTTTCTTCGTAATAATACTAACACTTCCTCCTTCCTTAGAAAAGCTATCACTCTCATCAAATTTAAAGAATTCTTTTATACTTTTTAAAGGTATTCTATCATGAGGTCTTTTAGGTCCAGCTATACTTGGTTCTACTTTACCTAAATCAAGTTCTATTATATCTGTATAAATTATTTTTTCTTCATTTTCTCTCCATAGTAAATTCTCCTTTGCATATTTTTCAACAATTTTAATTAGTTCTTCATCTCTGCCTGTTGATTTTAAATAATTTATTGTTTGCTCATCTATTGGAAAATAAGTTATTGTACAACCAAATTCAGGAGACATGTTAGAAATTGTTGCTCTATCTGGAACTGTTAAGTTGTTTAATCCTGGTCCGAAAACTTCAACGAATTTATCAACAACACCATATTTTCTTAAAATTTCTGCAATTGTTAAAACTAAGTCAGTAGCAGTTGAACCCTCTTTTAACTCCCCAATTAACTTTAAACCAATTACTTCTGGAATTTTCATATATAATGGTTGTCCTAGCATTACCGCTTCTGCTTCAATACCACCCACTCCCCATCCTACTACACCAAGTCCATTTACCATAGGTGTATGTGAATCTGTTCCAAGTAATGTATCAGGAAATAAAAATTTATCCTTTTCCCATATTACTTTTGAAAGATATTCAAGATTAACCTGGTGGCATATACCAAGTCCTGGTGGAACTACTCTAAAATTCTTAAATGCCTTTTGTGCCCATTTTAAAAATTTATATCTTTCTTCATTTTGCCTATATTCAAGTTCAACATTTTTTTCAAATGCATAAATTGTTCCAAATGCTTCTACAACTACTGAGTGATCTATTACTAAATCAATTTCAATAGCAGGATTTATAATTTCTGGATTTTTATTAAATTTTTTACAAGCATCTCTCATACTTGCTAAGTCTACTATTGCTGGGACACCTGTAAAATCTTGCATTAGAATTCTTACTGGCATATAAGGAATTTCTTTATCAGGAATTAGTTTTGCATTATAATTTAAAATTGTGTTTAAATGTTCTTCATTTACTAAAAATCCGTCGTAGTTTCTTATAATGTTTTCAAGAAGTATTCTTATTGAAAATGGTAATGTTTCTATATTTTTAATTTTTTTTAAATCATAAAATTTGTAAATTTTGCTATTTACTTTAATTTCATTTATTAAACTTTCTTTCATATATCGGGGCACCGGGACTTGAACCCGGGACCTCTGCCACCCCAAGGCAGCGCGCTACCACTGCGCTATGCCCCGAAGCTTGAAAATTTTAAAGTAAAAATTTAAATTAATATTGCCTTGTCCAATAATTCTGAAATGTTCATTAAATCTTTATTTTGCTGAAATAGATAAAACTGGCTTCAATACTAAAAAAACTTCATTTTTATTAGGTTATTGATTATCAACTACTTATCACTATTTATTGGACAAAGCAAAAAATAAGCCTTCGGCTTAAAACTTCGCTCCCTTAAATTCCTCCATTAAATCAATAGTTTCAGAAAATTTTTCATAAATTATATTGGATAAAGCAAAAATAAAATGCTTTGTCTAGTAAGCTTTGCCCACCTTAATTCCACCGTAAATATTATCAATAAATTTGGCTTTAAAATATTCATTTTTGGGGTATTTAATAAAAAACTTCAATTAATGTTAAACCTTTTGAAGGAACAACATAGGGAATAAATTTCCTTTTAAATTCAAAAATTTCAATTATTTCTTCTTTTGAAACTTTATTTAAGCTATACAATATCATTAAACCTACAATTGAGCGAACCATTTTATACAAAAATCTATCAGCCTTAATAAAATAATCATAATAACTATCATTATAAATCCAATATGATTCAAAAACATTACAAATTCCAGATCTTTCGGACTTTGCACTTATACTTCTAAAATCCTTTCTTCCTATAAAAATATCTTCAATCTCTTTTAACTTTTCAAAATCAATTTTAAATTTTGGATAAAAACCGTATCTAAGTAAGAAAGGGGAAGGATAAGTCAAAATCCTATAACGATAAACTTTAAACTTGGCATTATATCTTGCATTAAATTTTTCATTAACAAGCTCAACTTCCTTTATGTAAATATCTTCACTTAAAATACTATTTAAAGCACTTTTTAATTTTTCAAATTTTAATTTTAAATTACCTTCTATCTTAACATTACAAACATAATTTAGAGCATGAACACCACTATCAGTTCTACAACATCCAATTATTTTAAATTTCCCTTCAATTAAATGTAAAAATGCCTTTTCTAACTCCTCTTGAACAGTTCTTTTATCTTTCTGCTTTTGCCATCCTTTGAAATTTGTTCCATCGAATTCTAATAAAACTTTTAAATTCATTAAAAATTAATAGTTAAACTTGTTCTATGTGTAAGTCCTAAGTCAGAATGATAAAAAGAACCATAATCAATTGAATAATTTTTGTAATTTATACCAAAACCAAATGAAGGCTTTGAATTCCTAAAACCTCCCCTCAATGAAACAACATTTAAATTATATTCAACACCGAATCTAAATCCCATGGAAAAATTATTAAAAGAAATTAATCTATCAAAATTTCTATTTTCTATTGTGGAAAAATCTAAGCTTGTTGATAAAAGAAAATTTCTATATTGACCATAAGTTGATAATATAATCATCGGGGGAATAAATTCAGTAGTTTTACTATTCCAATATAATAAACTTGGAAGAAAATCTTTTAGAATTATTGAAAGGTTTTTAAAATTTGTTGATAAATCAAAACCAAATCCAAATGCCCTATAACTGCTTATTCCTTGATAAAGAATTTTAGCACTTATTCCAAAATTTTTATAACCGATTGATAAATAAAAAGCACTTGCTAAGTAATTTTCAATTGATATTATATAAGGTTTATTATCTTCACTTGGAGGTTTTGTAGTATCAGGTAATGATGTAAATTCTATATTATCTGTTAGAACTAAATAAAGACCAATTCCATAAGGTTTATTCTTAAATTTATAAGATAACGAAACCGCATTTATTCCTTCATATAAAAGCCCAAATCCAAAGAATATGCTTTCAATAGAATAATTTAAATTAGATGGATTATAAAATACACTTGAAGCATCCTTAAAATTATAAAATGAAGAGCCAAGACCTATTAATTTTCCATTCAATTCAACTCTATAAACTTCACCACCATAATTTGAGAACTGCCCAAATAAGATAAATAACAAAGCTTGAAAATTATAAAGTTGAGGTACTTACTAACTTATGCTTTAAAATTTTGACACTTGACAAGGGGACGTAGTTCAGCTGGTTAGAACGCCGGTCTGTCACGCCGGAGGTCGCGGGTTCGAGTCCCGTCGTCCCCGTATGAGATTTAAAGTCTCAATAATAGGTTCAGGAAATGTTGGTTCAGAATGTGCTCGTTATATTCTGTATAAAAATTTAGCAGATGTTGTATTAATTGATATTGTAGAAGGATTAGCAAAAGGCAAAGCATTGGACCTTGGACAAGCAAGTCAAATAATTGGTTTTTCAGGTAAAATTAAGGGTTCAAGTAATTATGAAGATATAGCTAATTCGGATGTTGTTATTATAACTGCAGGAATTCCGAGAAAACCAGGAATGTCAAGAGATGATTTAATTGAAGTAAATTTTAAAATTATAAAAGATGTTTGCGAAAAAATAAAAATTTATGCTAAAAATTCAATAGTAATAGTTGTTACAAATCCTCTTGATGCTATGACTTATGCAGCATATAGGATTTTGGGATTTGAAAGAGAAAGAGTTATAGGACAGGCTGGTGTTTTAGATAGTGCAAGATTAAGTTATTTTGTAGCTCAAAAACTAAATGTTTCACCACTTGAGGTTCAAGGAATTGTCCTTGGAACACATGGTGATGATATGATACCGTTAATAAGATGGACAAGTGTAAATGGAATTCCTATAACTGAACTATTGAATGAAGAAGAAATAAAAGAAATTGTTAATAAAACAAAATTTGGAGGAGGAGAAATAGTTCAATTAATGGGAACATCTGCCTTCTTTGCACCAGGAGATGCAGTAGGATATATGGCAGAAATTATACTAAAAGATAGTAAAAAATTAATACCTGCAAGTGTTTTAACAAAAGGGGAATATGGATTAAGTGATGTTGTAATTGGTCTTCCAATTATTCTTGGGAAAAATGGAATTGAAAAAATTGTTGAATTTAATTTAAACGAGGAAGAGAAAAATTTATTAAGTAATTGTGCTAATCATATTAGAGAATTACAAGCTATTGTTGATAGATTATTATGAAAGAAATACCAATATCAGAAACAATTTTTGAAATTTACGAATATGTTTTTCCACAATTAATAAATCCTGCTGGAACACTCTTTGGAGGAAAAATGCTTTATTTTATAAGTCAAGCAGCAACATTATCAGCAAGCAAAATTTCAGAAGGACCTGTTGTAATGGGTTCAATGGATAGTGTTGATTTCGTAGAACCTGTTAATAGTGGAGATACATTAATTTTTCGTTCGAGAGTCCAAGCGGTATTCAATAGTTCAATGGAAGTTGGTGTTACTGTATTTAAAAGAACAAATAATAATGAATTAAAAGTTGTAACACTTGCTCACTTTGGATATGTAGCAGTTGATGAGAATGGGAAACCAAGAAAATTAAATGTTAAAATTGTTCCAAAGGACGAGAAGGAAAAACTAATTTATGAATGGGCTTTAAAAAGAAGAGCTTATAGATTAGAAAGAATAAAAAATAGAAGAACAGAAATAAACGATTTAGATATAAGCAAAAAACCGACTTATAGTCTATATTCTGCTAAGCTTGTTTTTCCTTACGAAACAATATATTCAAATATCATGTTTGCAGGATATTTATTTGAAAAAGTTGATGAACTTGGAGGGATATTATCAGTCCAATATGCAAGAAGTCCAACATTTACCGCTTCAATTGATGAATTTGACTTTATATGTCCAGTTAGAGTTGGTGATATTTTACATTTTTATTTAGGAATAAATTATACTGGTAATAGATCTATGGAAATTGGTGTAAAAATCGTAAAGGAAGAAATTTTAACATCAAAGAGATTTAAGGTTGCAAGTAGTTATATGACATTTGTCTCTTTAAATCAACTTAAACCATTCAATCCTTGGAAGGATTATGAAATTGAAAGATGGAAGACAGCAGAAAGTAGAAAGATATTGAGACTTGAAAGAGCAAATAAATTCAGAGAATGTATAAGGAAAAATCCCCTTGAACCAATTTGTTAAAAAGCTTTTTTAAAACTTATTGTTCCTGCTTTAAAATTTTAAACTTGCGGAGGTGGCGGAATTGGCAGACGCGGTGGTTTGAGGGGCCACTACCCTTCAAAGGGTGTGAGGGTTCAAGTCCCTCCCTCCGCATTATGAAAACACTATTAATGATAAAGCCTGATGCAACAAGTAAAAAAATTATAGGAAAAATAATTTCTATGCTTGAAGAATCAGGATTTGAGATAACTGGTATTAAGATGAAAAAGTTTTCAAGAGATGAAGCGGAAAAATTTTATGAAGTTCATAAAGATAAACCATTTTTTAATGAACTTATTGATTTTATAACAAGTGGTTATGTTGTAGGTATTAGGATTGAAGGAGAAAATGTTGTTGAAAAGATAAGAAGTTTTATAGGTTCTACTGATCCCAAAAAAGCGGAAAAAGGCACAATTAGAAACTTATTTGGTGAAAGCATCACAAAGAATGTTGTTCATGCTTCTGATTCAATTGAAAATGCTCAAAGAGAACTAAAATTTTTCTTTGAAGATTAAATGATTGGTTTAGTTGGACTTGGAAGAATGGGTAAAGGAATTGCCAAGAATTTGTTAAATCATAATCTAAAATTAAATTTATTCAATAGAACAAAGGAAAAACTAAGAGAATTTGAGGAAAAAGCAAATGTTTTTTATGATATTGAAAATTTTATAAAAGAAACAAGAATTTTTTTAATTATGCTTTCAGATTATAACGCAGTAAAAAGTATCTTAGAATTCATACCAAAAGATAAAATTATTATAGATTTTTCAACTTTATATCCAAAAGCTGTTATTGAAATTAAAGAAAATTATAAAAATTATGTTTCAAGTCCTGTTTTTGCAGGTCCAAAAGATATAGAGGAAGGTAAAGCAAGAATCATATTTGGTGAAAATAAAAGTTTTTTTGAAAAAAATAAATTAGATTTTATAAATTATCTTGGCAATGTTTATTTTGTTAATGATAGTGTAAAAGCGAGTGCTATAAAGCTTGCTTCAAACTTTATTCATGGTGTTTTTTATGTTTTATCTTTGGAATTTAACACATTTATAAAAGAATTTGATATTGAAAAGGAAATTTTTGAAATTCAAGGAGATAGACCAATAATTGATATGGCAAGAAGATATGGTAAGTATTATAATAATGATGTTGAAGTATCATTTACTACTGAACTAATGGCAAAAGATATTGAATATGCTAGAATTTCTGCACATGAAAAAAACATTCCTTTTTTCGTTACATCATCCGCAAGAGAAGTTTATGAACTTTCCAAAAGATATGGACTTTCAAATAAGGATTGGAGAGAAATTTGGAGAATATTCAAAAAAGCATAATTATAAGAATTTTATCAGGAATAGTTGGAGCACTTTTATTTCTTCTAATTGTATTCATAGGTGGTATTTTTTTTAAAATTTTAATAATTTTTCTTGCAATTTTGGGATTAATTGAATACTTTAACTTGATGAAAAAAATTGGATTTATGCCCTTTAGATTCTTAACTATTCTTGCATCAGTTATTTTAATATCATTTTCCTCAAATGTTAAATTTTTTGAAATTACATTTATAACATTTTTAAGCTTATTTATTATTTTTGTTCTTTCAATACCTTTTTATTATAATTCAGGAAGAAGAATTGAGGATGGGGCTATATCTATTTATGGATTTTTATACCTTTCAATACCTTCTGCCTTATTTGTGAATTTAAGAGAAGTTTCAGTTTATCATGTTCTTTATGTCATTTTAATTACTTGGACAAATGATATTTTTGCATTCTTTGTTGGGAAATTTTTTGGAAAAAATAAACTTGCCCCAAGTATAAGTCCTAATAAAACAATTGAGGGTTTATTAGGTGGAATAATTTTTTCAGTAATTTTAAGCATTATTTTTTCTATTTTTTCTAATTTTAGCATATTAAAGTATATAATTTTTTCAATAATTCTTTCAATATGTGGAACAATAGGAGATTTAGTTGAATCAGTTATAAAAAGAGAAGCTAAGGTCAAAGATTCAGGTTATTTTTTACCAGGTCATGGTGGATTTTTAGATAGAGTTGATAGTTTAATTATTAATATACCAATTTATTTTATATTAATTCATTTATGGTAAGTGTAATTTTTGTAAATTTTTGGACATCAAAACATATAAAAAGACTAATAAAAAAATTGAGAAATGAAAATTTTGAGATTATTGTTTGGAACAATTCAAAGGAAGATGAAATTTCTGAGGATAATATTAAAATTATAAATAGTCCTTGTAATATTGGTTTTGGTCCTGCTGTTAATAGAGCGGTAAAATTAGCTAATTTTAATTATATTTTGCTTATAAATCCTGATTGTAATTTTGAAGTTGAAGTAATATATGAACTATATAATTTTTTAAGTAGTAATGAAAATGTGTTTGCAGTTAGTCCAAAAATTATTTCTAATAATAAAATTTGGCCATCAGCAAGAAGAATAACTAATCCATTTTTACTATTTTTTGGAAGACGCTCTATTTTTAGATTTTTTAAATTAAGTAAGAAATTTCTATATTTAGATATAAATGATAAAATTGTTGAGGTTGAAGGATTAGTTGGAACATTTCTAATGTTTAAAAAAGATATATTTTTAAAACTTGGCGGATTTGATGAAAAATTCTTTTTTTATGCAGAAGATTTAGATTTATCTTTAAGAGCTTTAAAAAATGGTTATAAACTTTTTTTATTAAATTACTTAGTAGTTGAACATAAAGTTGGTATTACAAGAAAAATTAAAAATGAATTTGCTGAGTTTAAAAGAGCAAAGTCGCTTTTTTTATTTATGATAAAGAACTATTTTATTTTTAGATTACTTTCCCCTTTTCTTTTGTTTGGTTTTTTATATTATACTTTAATTTTAATGATTAGAAATTTATTTGATTTTAAAATTAAAGATATTGATTTTGCAAATCATTTTCAATAAAAATAACTTTAAAATTTCTGACTTTTTAAGTAAGAAATTAGTTATGCTTTTGATAATAATAAATGTAAGCGAGCCTTTAAAAGTTCTTAATATTGTTGATTATATATATTCAGATTATGAAAGCGCTCTAAGTGATAGTTTTGAATATAAGGAAATGATTGAATTCTCGGAAAATCTTATTGAATTATCAGATAGTTCAATTTTAACTTATTCAAAAAATGTTTATGAGCTAATAAAAAATAAGGAAAATCCTAAGAATGTAAAACTTGAACTTTCAAAAATTAGAGAGATTATATTAAATAATTCAAACTTAGATATTTATCCAAAAAATCCTATTTCTTTAAAATCAGGAAGAGAGGTATATCTTTACAATTGTGCTGTTTGTCATGGAGATAAAGGAGATGGAAATGGTCCTGCAAGTAAAACATTAAATCCAAAACCTACCAATTTTCTAGAAAGATATGATTTAAGTCCTTTAAGAATATGGACAGTTTTAAATGTTGGTCTTGTAAATATGCCTTCATTTAACAATTTGTCTGATGATGAGAAGTGGAATGTTGCCTTTTATATACTATCTTTAAAATATCAAAATGCCCAAAAGAAAAAAGTAAATAATAAATTTGATTTAAAATCAATTTCAAGGTTATCAGATGAAAATTTGAAAGAAATGGGTTATAAAAACGATGAAATAGCTTATATTAGAACTAATATAGAAAATTTGATAGAAAAAAAAGATCACTTTTATGAAATTTTTAGTTCTCTTGATTTAATAAAGAACTTGTATCAGAAAGGAGAATATGAGAAAGCTTACAGTTTATCAGTTGATTTATATTTCAATGATTTTGAACCAATAGAAAAAAATTTATTTGCTAAGGATTTTGAATTTGCTTCAAAGTTAGAGCAGAAATTTACCCAACTTAGAGGAATTGTTAAGCAAAAAAATAAAGAAAAAGAGGTTGAAAATTTAATTTTAAATATCAAAAATGACTTAGAAAAAGCAAGAGATATTCTTGAAGGAAAAGCATTTTCTGGTAATTGGGCATTTTTTAATTCATTTACAATTATATTTAGAGAAGGACTTGAAGTAGCAATTTTATTTGGAATTATTTTAAGTATTTTAAGGTTAAGTGAAAATAGGTTAGCAATAACAATTTCTTATCTTGGAATAATTAGTGCTATATTACTTGGAATCATTACTTGGATATTATCACAATATATTATTAGTATCTCTACACTTCAAAGGGAATTGCTTGAAGGTATTGTTAGTGCATTAGCAGCAATTGTTTTATTTCAAGTTTCTTATTGGCTTATTAGTAAATCTGAGAGTAAAATATGGATAGGATATATTAAAGAAAAATTAAATTCATCCTTAAACAAAAGTAATTTACTCTTTATTTTTTCTTTAAGTTTTCTTGCAGGGTATAGGGAAGCATTTGAAACAGTTTTGTTTTATCAAGCAATGATTATAAACACACCAAAAACTGATTTGAATTATGTCATTTTTGGATTTTTGCTTGGACTAATTACAATTATTATTATTGGCTATGGAATTTTAAAATTACAATTAAAATTACCACTAAATTTAATTTTTCCAATTACTGGAACAGTTCTATATATTCTTTCATTTATTTTTACAGGACAAGCAATTAGAAGTTTTCAAGAAGCTAATATAATCTCTACAACTCCAGTTAATTTTTTAACAACAATTGACTTCTTAGGTATTTACCCAACAATAGAAACAACCTTAGCTCAAAGCATATTTATTATTCTTGTTATTTTAGCAATAATTATTATTAAAAAAGAAAAGAAAAAAAGAGAAAAATTGTTAAGTGAAATTGAGATTGCAGAAAAGGAAATTTTAAATATAATAAAAAGCATTACTGATGCAAAAGATAGAATATGTAAATATCAAAACCTAATAGTTAATGTTGTTGAAGTTTCTGATAAATTAAAAAATGCACTCGTTCATATTCAAAATCTTGAAAATGCTCTTAAAGAAATTCAAAATGATATAACATTAAAAAGAAAAAGTGGAATATAATTTATTGATTTGTCCAATAAATAGTGATAAGTCATTGATAGTCAATAATTTGTAAAGAGTGTTTTAAAATTACTTATTTTATGGGAGATTTAAGGGAGGCGAAGTTATAAGCCGAAGGCTTAATTAAGGCAACAAAAAAATTTTTTATGCTTTAAAATTTGAGC
>Ga0197143_1002653_pt1 | contig 12854 bp, 8 predicted proteins | sample GBS70_MetaG_FD_148603 | JGI IMG/M metagenome (GOLD analysis project Ga0197143, IMG submission 148603) | Sediment microbial communities from Great Boiling Springs, Gerlach, Nevada, United States - GBS 70_MetaG | ecosystem: Environmental > Aquatic > Thermal springs > Hot (42-90C) > Sediment...
TAGGGAGTTATGCCACCATAAAAAAAATTTAAAAATCTATAAAAATTAAAAAAGTTCAAGAAATAGAACAAACAAATGAAGCCATAATATGGCTTTACAAGGAAGGAATTTTTTTACGGGGTTATAATGTTTCTTTGTTTAATTTTTAAAAGCAATAAAATAAAAAAAATAAACAAAAAAAATACAGAGATTAACAGAAAAGGCGCGGAGAAAAAAATTTGTGTATTTTTCTGTTCTATGTAATGTAAAAAATAAAACCTATAGACTTCGAAAAAATATTTATTTAAAGTATTTAAAAAGTTTAAATGTCTTTTATATTAATAAAGGTTATAAAAAAGCAAACATAAGAAAAAAGCATAGTTTATTTTCAATTATTGTAATATTTTGATGTTTGATCCTGATTTTAAACTTTTTGATTAAATTAAAGACTTTGTCTAAGAAACTCTTAAACTGAGCGGAAAATTTTTTTTGTTACTTTTCTATAAAAAATTCATCATTATTTCTTAATAAAGTAGTCTTTTTTGAGTGTTTAATAATAAATTGTTGTAATAAAAAATAAAATTTTTTGGGAATTTCGGGCTAAAAAGTGGATGTAATAAAAACATTTTTTTAATCAATTTCATTAAACCTGCTTAAATAAAGGATTTATAAAAATACCTGTCAAAGTCAAAAAATTTTCTGTTAATAAAAAAAATTATTTAAGTAATGTTGAAATAATTTTTATACCAAGATACAAAGTTTTTAATACCAACTTCTATTGGAGTAAAAGGAACATGACCAATAATTTTTTTTAATTTATAATTATTAGCATGTGTTTTTTTTAAATCACCTAAAGGAAGTTCTTTATAAGTAATAATAGCTTTTTTAGATAAATTTTTTTCTAGTAATTTAATAACTTTAGTTAGTTTAACAGGTTTACCACCACCAATATTAAATATTTCAAAATAAGTTTCATTAAAAAAAGTGTTTTGATTTTGTAAATAATGGTATAAAAGTTTTTCGAAGGAAAGTACCACATCGTCAATGTAGGTAAAATCTCTAAATATATTACCGTAATTATAGAGTTCAATAGTTTTATTTTTTAAAATTGAATCGGTGAAAATAAATATTGACATATCTGGTCTTCCCCAAGGTCCATAAACAGTAAAAAATCTTAAAATTGTGGTTGGAATTTTAAAGATATGATGAAAAGAGTATGCAATTAGTTCATCGCTTCTTTTAGTAGCTGCATATAAATTTGTTGGATAAATAGCCTTACTTTTTTCAGAAAATGGTATTTTTGTTTTTGTTCCATAAACACTACTACTGCTTGCAAAAAATAAATGTTTTATTTTTTGTTTTTTAATACATTCAAGTATATTTACAAAAGCATAAATATTTGAATTTATAAAAGCAAAGGGATTAATTAAACTATAGCGGGCACCAGCTTGGGCAGCTAAATGTATTACTATATCAGGTTTGAATGTTTCAAAAATTTTTTCTAAATAATTGTCTTCTAAATTTAGTTTAACAAAAGATAAGTTTTTATATGTATTTGAATTAATAATTTTTTTTTCAGAGTATTCTAGAATTCCTAAATTATGTAACCTTGATAACTTAAGAGAAGTGTCATAATAATCGTTAATATTGTCTATACCTAATATTTTAAAGGAATTATTTTTTAATAATGATTTAGCAAAATGGTATCCAATAAAACCGGCAATACCGGTTAATAAGATATTCATTAAGTTAGCTTTTTTTTGGTTTCTATTTCGGTGTAAGCTTCAATAATATCACCTACTTTTATATCTTGATAGTTTTCGAGTAATATTCCACATTCTTGACCTTGTATAACTTCTTTAACGTCATCTTTAAATCTTTTTAAGTTTTTAATTTTTCCTGTGTATACGACGACTCCATTTCTAATAAGCCGTACATTAGAGTTAGCTTGAATTTTACCGTCAATAACAACACAACCACCAACGTTACCAACTTTAGATATTTTAAATATTTGTTTAATTTCAGCAGAGCCAGTAATTTCTTCTTTAATGATAGGAGATAGCATTCCTTCTATTGCTTTCTTGAAGTCATCTAATATATCATATATAATGGAATAGAGACGTACTTCTACATGTTCTTGTTCGGCTAATTTTCTAGCTTCTACTGATGGTCTGACTTGAAAGCCTACTACTATTGCATTAGATGCTACAGCTAACATAATATCTGATTCAGATATTTGTCCTACAGCTTTATGAATAACATTAACTTTTACTTCGTCTGTACTAAGTTTTAATAAAGAATCGCTAATGGCTTCTACTGAACCATCTACATCACCTTTAATAATAACATTTAATTCTTTATATCCAGTTTTTAATCTTTTACTTATTTCATCTAATGTAATAAGTTTTTTAGTTTTAAAAGATTGTTCTCTAAGTATTTGTTTTCTTTTATTTGCGATTTCTTTAGCTTTTTGTTCTTCTTTAAGAACGATAAATTTGACACCGGCTTGAGGAGCACCATCTAGGCCAAGAACTTGTACTGGTGTTGAAGGTGGAGCTTGAGTAACTTTTTGTCCTCTTTCATTAAACATACTCCTTACTCGTCCATAATAAGTTCCTGCAAGAATAATATCACCAATCTTTAAAGTACCTTCTTTAACAAGTAAACTTGCTACATATCCTTTACCTTTATCTAAAGAAGATTCTAATACATAGCCAAAAGCTCTTTTATTTGGATTAGCTTTTAGGTCTAATAATTCAGCTTCAAATAAGATTTTTTCTAAAAGTTTATCTACATTAGTTCCTAATTTAGCAGATATTTCTTGACATTGATAGTTTCCTCCCCAATCTTCGACTAAAATATTAAGGTTTGCTAATTGTTCTTTTACTTTTTCTGGGTTTGCTTCGGGTTTATCGATTTTGTTGATAGCAAATATCATTCTAACTCCTGCAGCTTGAGCATGATTTATTGCTTCTATTGTTTGAGGCATAATCCCATCATCGGCAGCTATAACAATTACAGCAATATCAGTCACTTGAGCTCCACGTGCTCTCATAGCTGTAAATGCTTCATGACCTGGTGTATCAATAAAAGTAATTTTTCTTCCATCTGGTAGTTCTACACTATAAGCACCTATATGTTGTGTTATTCCCCCAGCTTCACCAGCAACAACATTAGTATTCCTTATATAATCTAATAATTTTGTTTTACCATGATCTACATGGCCCATAACAGTAACAATTGGTGGCCTCGGTTTTAAATCTTCTGGCTTATCTTCTTCTAATTCTTCTGCTAACTCCTCTTCTAATGCATCAATTAATACTATTTCATAACCATATTTTTCTGCTATTAATGATAAATATGAAGAATCTAGTCTTTGATTTATTGAAATTGGGAGACCAAGTGACATAAATTCCTTTATTATTTCATTCACTGGCACATTTATCATTGAAGCAAATTCACTAACTGTGATGAATTCTGACACTTTTATTTTTTTCTTTTCTTTTTCTAAAAGTTCAAGTTCAGCTAAGTATTTTTCTTTTTTCTCTTCTCTCTTTTCTCTTCTATAAATGTATGTACTCATTTCTTTCTTTTCGGAGGCTTTAACTTGGGTAATAGTTTTTTCTATTTCCTTTTCAGATATTGTTGGTTTTTGGATTTGTTGATTAGTTACTTTTTCTTGTTTTATTTTCTTTAAATGTTTTTTAGGCTTAATTTTTTTTGGAATAAAATATTTTTTAAAAGAATCAGATTTGGTAGTAAAAACTTTTTCTGCTTTTTTTTGTGGAGGTTTATATTCTACTTTTTCTGGTGTTTTTGGTTCTTCTTCTTTTTCTACAGTTTTTGTATCTTTTTGTGTTTTAAATATTTGTGTTTCTTCTTTAGTTTTATAGGTTTCAACTTTTTTTGGTTCTTTAGTTTTGTGATATTCTGGTTTTAAGTCAATTTTTCCTAAAACAACAGGACCATTAATTGTAATATCTTCTTTTTTAGGTTCTTCTATGTTTATAAGATTTGTATCTATTTCTTTATTTTGTTTATCATTAATTTCTGAGGGGGTACTTTCAATTTTGGTTTCGGTTTGTATTTGAGTTTCTTTTTTTATGGATTTTTTCTCGGACTCGTCAATATGACCTAATATTGTTATTTTGGGAGTTTTAACTTTTATTTCAATTTTTTCTTTAGGTTTGATTTTTTCATCTTCTTGAATAAGAGGTGTTTCTTTAGTTTTCTTTGATTTTGTTTTATCTTCTTTTTCGGGAGAATGAAAATGTTCTTTAATTTTTGATATTAATTTATCACGAAAGATTTTATCGGCAATAAATTCTTCTACGCATAATTCGTATTGATGAGCACTTATTTTTGCATTAGGATCATTTTTAATGTTAAATCCTTTTTTATTAAGAAATTCAACAATTTTTTCATGTCCAACATTCAATTCTTTAGCGACTTGAGCTACACGATATGTTTTTTCTTCTGTCATGTTTAATTATTAAATCAACAAATTTATTTATTTTTAATTAATTATGTTTAATTATTTTCTTGATTATTATTATCTTCGAATTCTTTTTTAAGGATTTCAATTACATTAGCAATAGTTTCTTCATCCATACCAGTTAAATTAGATAAATCTTCTATAGAATATTTAAGGATGCTTTTAGCTGTATCACAACCAATTTTTTTAAATTCTTCTAATATGGATGGGTCAATTTCATCGGCAAATTCGTCAATATGTATGTCTTCTTCATCTTCTGATGTAAGATTTCTAAAGACTTCTATTTCGTATTTTGTAAGCATACTAGCTAGTCTAACGTTAAAGCCACCTTTACCAATAGCAAGAGGTACTTGGTCTTTTTCTAAATATACTTCAGCTCTTTTTTCATTTTCAAATATTTTTATTTCTGATATTTTTGCTGGAGCTAATGAACGTTGAATAAAAATTTCTGGATTAGCAGAATAATTTATTACATCAATATTTTCATTTTTAAGTTCTCTAACGATTGCGTGAATTCTGCTTCCTTTTATTCCTACGCATGCACCAACAGGGTCAATCCTGTCATCGTATGATTCAACTGCAACTTTTGCTCTTTCTCCAGGTATTCTTGCTATTGCTTTTATAACTATTATACCATCTGCTATTTCAGGTACCTCTCTTTCAAATAACCTTTCTAAAAATAAATTAGAAGTTCTAGACATAATAATATGCAAAATACCATTTCTAAATTCAACTTTTTGTAAAACTCCAATAACATGATCACCTTTTTTAAAATTATCAGAAGGAATTTGTTGGTCTCGTGGTAATATTATTTCGGTACCCTCATCATCTAAAAGTATTATTTCTTTCTTCCCAATGGAATAAACTTCACCAGAAATTATTTGTCCAATTTTTTCTTTATATTTATTGTAAGCTACATTTTTTTTATGTTCAAATATTTTGTTTTGTAAAAGCGACCTCATATATTCTACACTTCTCCTTTTAAAGTTACTAATATCTACTTCTTGTGTAACAACTTCTCCTACTTTAAAATCTTTATCAATTTTTTTAGCATCAGAAAGTTTAATTTGAGTTATTGGATCGGTATATTTTGAATCTTCAACCACAACTTTCTCTTGATATATAATAAAATCATTTTTATCCGGATTAATTATTACATTAAAGTTTTCTGAAGTACCATATTCTTTTTTTATGGTATTTAAAATTACTTCTTGTAAAATTCTGGTTAAACTTACTTTGTCTATGTTTCTTTCTTCGTTAAATTCTGGAAATATTTCCTGTAAGTTTATGTTTTTCATTTTTTTTGTATTAAAAGTCTCTTAATCTTTCAAATTTAATTATAAAAATGCAAACAAAAAAAATTAAAATAAGAATTTTGAAAAAGGTTTATTTGTATATTGTTTTAAACTTTTAAACCAAAAGATTTAGAATTAAGAAAATTCTATGTAAAAAATTTTTTATAAAATTAAAAATAATTTAGGATTTTTTGAAATTTTTTTAAAAAAACTATATCTAAAGCTTTTTAGCAATTTTGCTAACTAATAAGAAAATATGAAATAACTAAATATTTTTTTGTTTAAACTATAACCTTTAAAACTTTTAAAATTTTTGAATAAAATTTTAAAAGTTTTTTATTCACCGTATTTGATATTCAAAAGAATTTGAAATCCAGAAATATAATAATAAACATTAAATGAATTTTTAAGAGATTTAATAAATTCTTCAGAATCTAGTAAATTGTTTTTATCTAAGTCGTTTTCTATTTTTAGAGAGTTAATAAGGGTTGTAGAAATGTTTTGAATTTTATTTAAATCGCTTTCTTGAAATAAAATAAACGAAATTCTATTTTCAGTGTATATATTATCTAAAAAATAGTCAATTAAATAAGCTGGTTCAGCTAATTGAATTTTTTTATTTTTTTTCTTAAACCTTTGAGAAGAATTAATTAGAAATAATTTTGCACCTTTTGTGTTATTTGCAATGTAAATAATTGAATCAAATGGTATAGAATTATTTAAGAAGTTATTTGTTTTAGATTGATTTGTAAGAAAGTAAATTTTGTTTGAATTTTTGATAATAAAAGAGTTAAAATAAAAAACCAGTACATCATAACTTTTAATTTGTTTATTTAAAGAGTCAATTATTTGTAATAATTTAGTTCCATTCATGTTGCTAATATCATAAATGATAACTTCGTTATAAAGTTTGTTTTTTAAACTTTTCAGATTATCTATAAAATTTATAGAATTATCATCTTTAAAATTTTTTCTAAGTTTTTTTTCTTTGAAATTAGGATTAAGGTAAAATACATATAGTTTTGTTCTATCTTTGAATGCTTCATAATCAAAGTATGATATATGTATTTCTGGTGATGTTATTATATCTTGTGTTTTAGGATTTGTTGCAATAAATTGAATAAAGTTTTTTTCATAGTCTAAGTAAACGTTATATTCAATAATAAGAATATTATTTTCTTTCCTTTTTATTGAAGTTGGTTTTACGATTATTTTTTGATTATTATAAAATCTTGTATATTCAGACTTATTGAGAAATAATTGGAATAGAGTATATTCTGGTTTATCAATTTCGAATTTAAGGGTTAAAATTCTTTTATGAGAGATAAAAGTTGTATTAAGTGGATGGAGTAATTTTATTTGAGGGATATGAAAAAGTATATTTTTGATAGGATTTTTTTTTATAAGAGGTTTAATTTGCAAAGAAGATACATCCCAAATTTTTACTGTTCTATCATAACTACCAGTAATTAAATATTTTCCGTCAGGACTAAAAGCTATGGTTCTTATATCTAGTGTATGAGCTGTAAATGAATAAATTTTTTGCATATTAGAAAGGTCCCAAATTTTTACTGTTTTATCTGCTCCACAACTTACTAAAAATTTATTGTCTGGGCTAAATGCAATGTCATAAACTGAATTTGTATGACCAGGTAGAATTTTTATTAAGGTACCATCTCTTGCATCCCAAATTTTTATAGTATTTTCTAATCCGGCAGAAGCTAAATATTTACCATTAGGTGAAAATTTTACTACTTCTATTGGTAGGTTTGAAGCTTTTATGTTATATTTTATTCTATTGTTAGTTAAATCCCAAACCCTTATGAATAAATCATAACCACCAACTGCAATAAGATTACCATTTGGGCTAAAATCAATTGAACGAATGCATTGATTTGTTATTTCAAGATTTTTTATATTTAGTTCAGTAGGTATAAACCACATTCTAAGAACATTATCCCAACCTCCACTGGCTATAATTTTCCCTGATGGATGAAATTTTATACTACGTGTAGCACGTATATGACCCCAATATTTTTTTACAATTTGTTTGTTTTTTACATCTATTAACTTTAAAGAATTATCCCAACAACCTATTAAGATATAATTATTATCAGGACTAAATGCTATTGTAACATTACCATCCTTTTTTTCTATAAATGTCCAATAAAGAGAAAAATTATCAAAATTATATAAACATAATTCTTTACCCCCATCTAAAATTGCTAAGTACTTATTGTCATTTGAAACTTCAACTTTTAAAACAGCTTTTTTTGTATTTATTGTTTTTTTTAAAAAAATTTCAAATGAATATAAATTTATTTTTAAGCTTAATATTGTAATTATAAGAAAAAACTTATAAATTTTTTGATTATTTTTGTTTGTGGGCATTGTTAATGTTTAATATGAGTTTAGTATAATATATTGTTTTTTGTCTAAAACATTTATTTGAAGCTTATTTTTAATGTATTTTGTAAATTCTTCATAATCAATTAATTTGTTATTGTCATGATCATTTTCATGCGATAGAGCTTTTAAAATAATGTTACCGACATTTTGTATGTTTGATGTACTAAAAGCACAAAAATAAATTTTTTTTTCTATTGTTAAGTTATCAACGAAAAATTCAGAAAAATCATTCAATGAAATTAAACTCAAATCTTTAGGTAAATTGTCAATATTTTGTGATAGATTGGCAAGTATAATATTGGTCCCCTTTTTTTGATTAATGAATTTAAGAATTTCTTTTAAATTTATTGCTTTTTCAAGTAAATTGTTATAATTAGATTGTTCGGTTAAAAGATAAATTTCGCCATCTTTCTTTAAAAAAAATGTATTTAAGTAAAAAAATATAACATCATAAGTTTTAATTATTTTATCTAGACTATCAATTAGCAATTTGAGTGAGTTGTTATCTAGATTATTAATGTTAATTATAGAAACATCGTAATACAGAGTGTTTTTAAGATTTTTAAAAAGAGGTATGAGAATACCTGAGTTATCGTTTATAAATGAGTTTTTAAGGTTTTGGTTAGAAAAGTTTGTAGGGTTTAAATACAAAAGGTAGAAATTTACTCTATCTTTATGTGCTTCAATGTCGAAGTATGAAACTTTAATTTCAGGGGAAGTAATTATTTCATATGTAGTTGGATCTATGGCTATTAATTGTATGAAACTTATATCGTAATCTAAATAAATTTCATAGGTTAGTTCTGTAATAGAATCATTAATTGTTTTTTTTGAAATAGGTTTAGCTGGCACTTTTTCATTGTTGTAGAAACGAGTATATTCTCTTTTATTTAAAAAAAGTTGATATTTTTGAAATTTTTTATTATCATTTTGAAAAATGAATTGGTTAATTCTCTTAGGTGAGATATAATTTAAATTATTTGGACTTATAATTTTTATTGTAGGGAAGTTAAAAAGTATATCTTTAATTTCTTTGTTTAACAATGTATCATTTATTGGGTTTATGTTTAATTGAGAGAGAGTCCATATTTTAATTTCATTGTCTTCACCACAGGATATTAAAAATTTTCCATCAAGTGTAAAGAAAGCATTGATTACTTTATTATTATGAGCAATAAATTTATATATAATTTTTAAAGAAGGTATTTCTAGAATTTTTATTTCTTGTTCATCTCCACAGACTATTAAATATTTGCCATCTGGTGAAAAAGATAAATGACGAATTTGTTTTTTGAATGGTTTTGACTTTTTAATTAATTTTCCATTATTTGCATCCCATAAGGATATTATTTTTTCAATACCTGTTGTAACAATAAAATTATTGTCAGGTGAATATGCAAGCACTTCTAGTGGATAATTTGAAGCTAAAACATTAAACTTTTCTTCATTTTTTTTTAGGTCAAATACTCTTAGATATTGATCATAACCTGTACATGCAACGTAGTTACCATCATTACTAAAAGCAACAGCTCTAATACATTGGTTTGTAATTTCTACATTCATTATATTAAGAGCTGTTGGAGTGTGCCAAAATCGTAAAGTATTGTCCCATCCACCACTAACAATTATGTTCCCAGATGGATGAAAATCTATACTTCTTGTCATTAATTCATGTCCATAATATCTGTTTACAACTTTCTCGCTCCTTATATCCCATAATTTTAATGACCTATCGTAATTACCTGTTAATATATAATTATTATCAGGGCTAAAACATATAACAACTTCTGGATATTCTAAGTTTGTTAATTGTTTAATAAAAGAAAAATTTTCTAGAGAAAAAATTTGAATGTGCCTAGATTCTAATAAAACCGCTAAAAGCTTGTTATTCTTACTTAGAGTTAGGTTTGTAATTTTTTTTTGTAACGTAATTTTTTTGTAAAGTGTATGTGTTATTGAAATTATGTTGTTTGTAATGAAAGAAAATATAATTATGGGGATTAAAAATTTCATTTTTCCAATTTTCTTAACAAAGATAAAAAAATTTTGTTTATTCATTAATCATTTCTGCATAATTGTAAATACCTTCCCATAATTTTATTGATACTAACTTTATATTTTCTGGTAATTTTTTTATAATTAAATCTGAAAAAAATTTCACTAAATTTTCACATGTTGGTTGAAATTCAAGAAAATATACTTTTTGAAAGCATTCTAATGTTAAGTCTATTTGATTACTGTATTTAGCGTTTTTATAAAGCAATAATGAATGATCGAATTTTTCTATTATTGTTTCTTTTACGATTTTTTTTAAAAGATTAAAATCCATAACCATATCTTTTAAAGAATTGTTATCTTTTAGTCTAACGGAAACAATAATTTTATATGTGTGTCCATGAATAGAACTACATTTTCCTTTGTATTCCCATAATGCATGCGCCATTTCAAGATAAAATTTTTTACTTATTAATATTTTTGACATTTTTTCTTTTTTTTCTTGATTACAAAATAATAGTTTACCTAAATCATTTACAAAAAAGATTATAAAATTAATGAATTAACCAATTAGAATTCAATTTTAGTGAAAATGTTTGAATAAGTGGTTGTTTTTTTTCAAAGTCAATATAAAAATAAAAAGAATAAATTTTTTTGAATTTATTTTTTTCTTGATCAATTATTACTAAATCAATTTTATAAGCACCATCATTAAGGTAACTTATATCAATTTCTGTAATTATGTTAATTTTTAAATTTTGTTTAGGCTTGAAGTTTTCAGGAGATAAAATTAAAGATAATCTTTGGTTAAATAAATTGTATAAAACAAATCCAAATTTTATATCTTTCTTTAGTAGAACATTTAATTTAATTTTTAAAATTTTTGAATTAGTTGAATTATTAATAGGTTCGATTTCTGCATTATAAAGTTCAATTTCATTTAGAAATAATGGAAAATTGTTAGGTGAAATTGTATTTTTAAAAAAGTTTTGAATAATGTATTGATAATAAGTAGATATAGCGTTATAAGGAATATCAAAAGAAATAAGATTACCATTAATTAATATTAAAAGTTTAGTACAAAAATTGAGTAATAATTCGGTATCATGAGAAACAATGATTGCTGTTTTGTTTTTAAAAACATTTGTAAACTCAGGTAATATTTTGTTTTTAAAATGTACATCAGAGAAATTAAATATTTCGTCAAAAATCAAAATATCTGAGTTGACATGTAGTATTGTTGATAAAAAAAGGCGTTCAATCATACCAGAAGAATAGAATTTTAAGGGCATTTTTAGAAAGTCTGTCAATTCAGAAAAACAAGCAATAGTATTAATTTTTTCTTTGATATTTTTTATACCAAAAATGTTGCCAATTGTGATAATATTATCTAATCCATTTAGATTTTTGTCTATAATTCCACTAATTGTTAAGAAAGGAACTACTTTACCATAAATATTAACTATGCCACTATCATAATTGATAATACCAGATAAAACTTTTAATAAAGTTGTTTTTCCACTGGCATTAGGACCAGTTATACCTAAAACTTCTCCCCTTTTAAGTGAAAAAGTTATGTTATTAAGTGCTTTAAAATAAGTTTCATTATTTTGAGAATTATTTGAACTAAAAGAACAAGATTTAGAAAAATTTTTATAATATTTTGTTAAATTTTTTACGATTATAATTTCTTCTGATTCATTATAAATCATTTTTGATTAATTTTAAATATATTCTGATATTTTTTTTTCTTTTTTTTGGAAAAGATAGATAACAAAAATAAAGGTAATTATCATAAATAAAAAACTATAAATAAATTTACTAAAATTATAGGCTGTGCCAATAAATATGTATCTATAAAATTCAAGAATACCTGCTATAGGATTAAGGAACAAGAAAGGTTTTAAGTTATTTGGTATAAGATTTGGATGATAAAAGACAGGAGTAATTAATATTATTGCAGAAACAATAAAAGGTATAAATAAATATAGATCTTTATGTTTGTATGAGATTAAAAACAAAATTAAACCTAGAGTTAAGCCACATATAGTATGAAGAGGAACTACAAAGAAAAGAAAAAAAATTTTTATGCGAAATTCGAGTTTAAAAAACAGCATAAGAATAAAAATAAAAATTATCCAAAAAAATAAATCAATTATTCCGACTATTGCTTTAGAAAAAGGAAATACAAGTTTTGGAATATTTGTTTTTCGTATTAATTCATAGTTTTGAATAAAAGATTGGCCAGTATATATTAGCAAAAAAGAAATATAATAAATAGTCATAAAACCTAAAAAAAGGTAAATTTTGTAATTTGGGATAAGATCTTCATCTCTTATGAGATTAGAAAATAATAAATTAAAAAAATAAGTTAAGATTGGTTGTAGTATTATTAATAAGAAATTAAACCTTGTTTGAGAATATTTAGATTTTAAATCTTTATATGCGAAGGTCATGCAAAGGTTTAAGAAGTCTTTGCTAAATAGGTATAAGAAATTTTTTATTATTTGTATTATCATTTTTTGAATGGTAATTCTAGTTGAATTGCTTTAGAACACAGCTTAAGATGTTCATATGCCAGGGTTGTAGCTACTCTGCCATTTTTAGTTTTATTTAAGAAACCTTCTTTAACTAAGTATGGTTCATAAACTTCTTCAATTGTATCAGGTTCCTCATTTATA
>Ga0197143_1002655_pt1 | contig 12850 bp, 24 predicted proteins | sample GBS70_MetaG_FD_148603 | JGI IMG/M metagenome (GOLD analysis project Ga0197143, IMG submission 148603) | Sediment microbial communities from Great Boiling Springs, Gerlach, Nevada, United States - GBS 70_MetaG | ecosystem: Environmental > Aquatic > Thermal springs > Hot (42-90C) > Sediment...
TTATAGCAATTATCTTTTGGCTTATAGGAAAACATTTTTTAACTCCCGGTCTTAGAGTATATTTTACTCGTAGAAAGGAGCGTAAAAAGCTCAAAAAAATTTTGGAAGAAAGGCTTAAATATCTTCCATAAGGTTTTTGTAAAATTCTGTAAGTTTGAAAAGCCAAAATTTAAGCTCTTGATAAGACATCTCTGCAAGGTCCTTATATGAAAACCCATGTTTTATCATTGAGAGGATTGTTTCGGCGTTAATAAAGGGTTGTAAATCTCGGTAAAATCTCTAAGTAAAATCATTGCATCCATAAGTGGGAGTTCTTCAAGAGTATCTTCTGTAATAGGTTGATTATCTATGGTAATAAGTCTTATCATGAGGAGTTTTATGATATCTGCCTGTGCTACAGCATTACTCATAGCAAAGAACAAATCTTTGCCTTTTCCTTCATAAATTCTTGCAATAGCTCCGCTTGAGAGGACAATTTCTTTCAATACTTTTTTTTCTTTACTCATGCTTTAGCCTCCGATATTAGCTTTGTAAGTTTGCAATATATCTTTTCCTTCCACTTTGTAGATGTTGTTCATTACATCAACTTCTACAACTTCTTTGTTGTCCACTTCAAGCTTATAGTAGATAACAGAGATGGTAGCTTCGGCTTCTGCAGATTCTCTACCTTTTACTTTGCCAGAATCAAATTCTTTAAAAAAGCCTCTGATTTCGGCTTTTACTGGAACTTCTCTTGCTACTCCTCTTTGGTCCCAATCTTGTTTTGATCCTCTTATAATAATTGTTCTTGTGACAAAAGGATTAGAAGCCAAAGCGATAAAGTCTCCATAAATTGAGTTAAATTTAATTCTTGCTTCAAGTTTATCTAAACCTGAAGGGAGCTCAATTTCTCCGTAGAGCCCAAGAGCTTTAGCATCGGAAAACTTAAACCTTATTTTGGGTAAATCTACTTCTTCTGCTTTGGCTATGAAGTCTGTGCCGTCAATGTATACACGGGCGTTAAATACTTTGCTAACTTCTATTGGCATAGCTCTAACCTCCTTTCTAAGTCTTGTTTTTCTATGCCTAAAGCTATCATTCTTTCACATATGTTTGCTAATTCTTGGGCTAAGAGTTCTATTTCTTTTGCTATTGCAAGTTCTGTATGTAGGAAAAGATCGGCTTTTAAAGTCAAGGCTTTTTCTTTAAGCCTTTGTCTTTTTTCTTGCTTTTCCTGTTTTAGTTTTTTAAGCTCAATTTCTATGTCGTAAAGCCTTGCTTTAAGCTCTATCACCTTTTTAGCCTCCTATTAGCTTCTTTAAGAGTTCAATGTTTATAACCTGCTCAAAAGTTATGCGTTCTGCTGGTGTTGGGGGCATGATCTCGTAGGTAAAGGTGAGGTGTCCGTTTGCAAGTTCAGTTTCTGGATTTTTATCCTTTAAAAAGTAACATTTGCCATCAACAAGTGCACCCCTTCCGATTAGTGTTCTGATAAAAGCGTTAACCATGCTTAGAACTCCGTCTATGGCTACGGTTATAGGCTTGTCTAAAAACTGCAAGGTTGCATACTCAATGCTTTCTGCGATAATGTCTGCTGTTCTGCGGACGGATATAAAGTTTTTGGGGTCGGATTTAGTAGGCCAGGCAGCGGAGCGGTTGCCCCAAACTCTGTAGCCTGTTCCGAAGCTATTAAAGACAGTTACTATTCCGTTTTCGTTCAAGATGTTTGCTTCAGTGTTTGGGTCGTTTATGGCACAGGTTATAGGTCTTTCTACTCCGATGATACCAAGTATTTCATGGTTTGATGGGCTATACCAATAACCTTCTTCGTGGTCTACTTTGGCAATAACTCCTGCAAGTCTCTGAGAGAATGGTTCAAGGCGTTCGGAGTTAGTAGCTGTGTCGTAGACTTTTAAGTGGGGATAACAGATTACAGCTCTATAGGCTGAAGTGTTCAGTTGCCCTCCTGCACCTCTTGCATTAAGAACTTGTTGGACTGTCAAGCCTACAGGTGCGTCAATTAAGGCTAATGCTCTATGGTTTTCACAAAGGGCAATCATTTCCGTTGCAACACTTGGGGATTCGCAGAAAACAGGGCAGAGGATGATTTTAGCAGTAAAGCCAAAGCGAGAGTATAGCTCGTTGATGATTTGTAAGCCAGTTCTTTTGCCTGTCGTTGGGTCAAATGTTCCTATTATGTCTGTAGGAGTCACAGTTGAAGGATCAGGGTTCCCGCTTGCATCTTTATGGATTCTCGGGTCAAAAACGTTGACAACAATTATTGTTGAGCCTCCATGATCAAAAATGGCATCAAGGGCATAAGGGATTGTATAGCCTGATGTAGCATCTCCGAAGTAAGTTATCCCATCTTCTCTGCGAAGTACTAAGACGGGATTGTTTACAGTTTGTGCATACCAATCTTCTTCTGATACGTCGGCAGGTTTTGTTATGTGTACAGGGGCTGTGCCTACCAAAAAGATGACTGCAGATTTTACTTCCCGAACTGGAATAGGACCTTTCGTAATTTCTATAGTTTCTACGCCGTGAAGGTAGTTAGCTGGCATCGCTTACCTCCTTTTTGGTTTTTGTAGTTTTACTTTCAAAAGATGTTTCAGGAATCGGCTCAAGATAACCAAGCCCTTTGTAGGTTTGAACTATTTCGTCATCCGGCAACTTTACAACTTTTCCAGGGAAAAGTAAATACTCCTTACCAGAAATGACAACTATAGTAGGATAGTTGAGTTTTACTTTATATTTCATTTAGACACCTCCGTAACGAATTCTTCGTTTTCATCTTGCTTTTCAAAATAAGTTATGCGAGTTGTAAGTGGTTCTTCTTCTTGAGGTACCACATATCTTCCATTAGCTTTAAAAGCTATCCTGAAAGAAAATTCTCCTGATTCATGGTAAAAAAGTTCAATAGATAGAGGCGTAATGTTAAAATATGTTTTGTTAACAAGAGCGCTGATAATTGACTCAATAAATTCATAAGCCCCTTGTCCTTTCTCTCTTAGGCTTCTAAAAAATAAGAAAACTGAAAAATCACAATCTACAGAAAAAGAAAAAGCTGAGATTGGAGAAAAAGTTACTTTTTCAACAATAATACGGGCACAAGGTGTGAGTTTTGGGATAGTAAAAAGCTCAGTTGCTTTTTCAACAATAGGCAATACTTTAAGTCCTATATCTTCTATTGCTTTGGTTACTTGTTTTTCAAGTTCAAGAAGCATTATCAACCTCCAACATCAATTCTTTGGGTTTTTTCTTTGCTATCTCTAACAAGATTTCAAGGTAAGATGTTAAAGTTCTGTCTATTCTCTCCTTGCAGACTGGACAATACTCAAACCGAATTACGGGGCTATCAACTGGAATAGAAAGCTTCCCTTTACAATACGGGCATTCATAAACCACGTAGGTAATGCTTCTCAAGTTAACCATTTAAAACCTCCTGAAAGGACATTCCAAAAAGTTTCTCAATATGATTTTCTTTTATAAATTTTTCAATAGCTGGTTGCATAAACGGTCTTGCAGGCATTTTGCGAGTGCCATATTCGTGATATATAGAATATGGAACCGGAGTTCCAATAAGTGCCTTATAAACATCTTCAATTTTATAAGTAAAAGATTGAGCAAGGGTGGTAGTTCTGTGTAGTTTTTTTTCGGAAAAGCCTTTTTTGACTTTTTGCTTGAGATATTTTTCTTTCAGTGGTGCCCAATCAATACCGTGAGACCTTCCTTCTGTTTTAAAGATAGTGCTTAGGTCTGCCTGAATCTTTTCAGCAGATCTTCTAACAGTAAGCTCCACTGCTTGTTTTAATTTCTGAGGGAGGTCGTTTATAAACCTTTGCAATTTTTCAAGTTCTCTTATATCCATGCTATGGCTCCTTTTGACGGCACAACGTTAAGAAGTCTTTCAGCCTCAGCCACGAGATTTTTTGCGTTCATGACTTGATGGTTTTCGGCTTTCCTCCAGTATAAATTAACTTGAGATGAAAGCTCAGCTGTAGCAAGAAGTATGAGAGCTTTTCGCACTTCTGGAGTATCTTGCAATGTTTCGGCGTTGAGTAGTTTTTTTGCTCTATTAACAGCAAGATCTATGCAATTTTGCAAAATTTCATTAGGTATTTCTTGATCGTTTATAAATTCTCTTAATTCCTCTATGCTAATCATAATTTCCCTTTTGTCTTACGTGTTTTTTCCTTTTCTGATACATCGCTTTTCCCTTCAACTTTTTCTGCATAACCTGCATTAATAAGAATTAAAGCTTTGTTATCCTCAAGTTCATACTCACCCTTTTCAAAAACAGTTTTATTACCATTTATAATCAGAATTGCTTTTTCTTTAACTTTTACTTGCATTAGTTACTCTCTATCCTTACAATTGCAGGTTCGTATAATCTTTTGCAAGCAAAAAATGCTCTCCAGCCAACAGTTTTTACTCTGCCAAGTTTATCTAAATTAGTAAAGGTTGTTTGCAAAGTATTTCCATCTATGTCAACTATGCCGTAGGCGTTTTGTCCAAGAACAAGCGTTAGATAGACGTCTATATTTGTTGAATTTTTAACTATAGGAAGGGCGGTAGTTGAAATGAACTTTACTCCAGCAAAAGTCCCCACAACTCCTTTCTCAAGATAGTCCTTTGACGCCATAGCAAGAGTAATAAGCTCACTATCGGTGAAGAGGTCAAGTAATTTGTCTGGGTGAATGATGCAGACGTAGTAGCCATCGCTAAATTTAGGGATGTTTTCTCTTTCAAGAAGATTTACAGCTTTTCTGATTTCGGCTTTTGTAAGTGTCTTTGTGCCATCAAGCGCATCTCTATTTGCCACACCACCTGCATACAAAACATTTGTCCCAGCGGTAAGTTCATTCATGGCTACTTTATCAAGTGTTTGCTGGGCGTTGTATGCAAGAAGGTCCACAGCGTTGTCTAAAAGTGGAACGAAACTCGTGATGTCTGTAAAATCGTCAAGGTCAATGTAATTTCCGTATTCTTCTACGTTTACGCTAACTTGCCTTGTAGAGATAGATGCTCCAGAGGTAGGAGTTGGCTGAAAGGTGATGGGCGTAGTGCTTACTGGTAGAGGTTCAAAGGCAGTAAAGACTGCAGTTCTTCCTGAATTCTTTGGTAGACTAAACTTTTGCCCGTAGTTTAAACTTACGAGGTTTTCTTTTACGTAAGCAAGAAGTTTACGTTCATAATACTGCGGAAAAAGTTCAGGATTTGTTGTCCCTGTTACTGGCATAGTTTATCCCTCCTTTTTAAATTTTTCGCTAAATTTTACAAGTTCTGCGTAGCTCATTTGTTCAATTGGTTTTTCTTGCTCAAAGGCTTGTTTTGACGATGGCTTATAGGCTTGTTTTGCCTTTTCAGAGTATTCATCAACTATTTCCTTGAGAGTTTCTACATCTGCTTTTTCAATGAGCTTTAGGACTGGGCTTTTTTCTCCTTCAACGAGCTTTACAAGCTTTACAGCTTCTTTTTGTAGATACTCTTGATACTTTTTGCCAATCTCTGCAAGTTCTTTTAGCTCCCTATTTTCCTTTTCAAGTGCAGAAAGTTTTACTTGTAATGCTTCAACTACAGAGATTAGCTCTTCTTTGCTTAGTAGCTCAAAGTTTTCAAGCTTTTCCATATTAAACCTCCTTGCAGTGTTTTTCGTATAACATTTTTGCTCTTGCTAAAATTCTTTCGTGTCCGTGAAGTGCTGCTAAGCTCATCGCAGCTTTAAGCCTATCGCACGAGATTTCTCCTTCCCAAGTTCTGTAAGGATATTTACGATTTGCTGGATCAAGAAAATAATCTTTTGGTGCTTTTTCTCTTAGCTCTGGGTCATCCCACCAATTTGACACTCCAAACTTTTCTACAGAGTTTAAAACCTTTGCGTTTTTGTCTGCCCCTTCGAAGACAAAACTAAGTTCTTTAAAAACTAAATCTTTAACAATATATTTGTCGTCCATTTTTTCAGTTTTAACTTCCAATCCAGCAGATACTGATTTAATTGGAGATGGTTTCATTTGAAGTAAAGAAATTAATTTTTCATTTCCTCGTTTTGGTATACGAAGTCTTGCATAAATTTTTCCATTTTCATACCAAGCTTTTACTACAACCCCTACTATGTTTTCTACTTCCCACTTATGATCAAGAAGAACAGGTTTTTCAACTAAAGTGCTTACTTTAGACTGCAAAATTTCTTCAGGAAAACAAAGTTTGCCGTAAGTTCTATCTATGCAATTTGAGGAAAGAGCTATAACGTCAAATTCAACACAACATTCTTCATCTGTAAAGTCACTTAATATTAAACACTCATTAAGCTTTATCATCTTGTGAGTAAAGATGACAAGAGTTTAAAAAAAAATCAAGCAAAGATTGCACAAAAAGATTATTCTTGAGGGAGTTTGCCAAGTTTTTGAAGATGTTTTCGGTAAATGTCTTTTAAGTGGTCAGGAAGAAGGGCAAGAGAGTATTCACCGTGATGAATTTGGTTTAAGAAATACCACCACCAGGTAGGTTCTGGTTCGTATCCGATGTCTGACTCATCAGTGATGGCTGGAGTAAACTTAAAAGAGAGCTGAAGAATCTTTTGGTCTGCTTCAATAACTCTTGGGTCATTATCTAAGCCAAGCCGATGGATGATTTCTCTGTTGTAAAGGGCAGCTGGAGCCATCCAAGAATCTGTAATTGCAAACTTAAATTCCTCTGAGTCTGTAAAGTCCTGCCATCTGCGGATGTAGTCTTCGGGAGTTCTAAAGTATTCTGATAGTTGCTCTGACGTATTTTTTTGCATCTTCGGCAAACCTCTCTTTAATATCATTATATCTCTCAAGCAATCTATGGCAAGACTTTATAAACAGTCCGTCGTCGCTTGAAACAACCACATTTCTCCCTTTGACGAAAATATAATCAGTTTCAATGTTTTGGGAGTCTGGATCAAACGTTTTCTGAACGTATACTCTATCGGGATATTTTATGATTTCATAAGTTAGTCTTTCGTATTCTTTTAAACTACTAATTCCTAAGCGTTCTGCATGTTTTTTATAATGATCTAATAGCCTTTTCTTTTCTTCATCCCACTTGCCTTCAGATTGCCTTCTCCAATCACTTCCTAAGTGAGCCTTAATTTTTTCTGTTATCTCTCTTGGAGTTAGTGATTTAAATTCTGTCTCAAGCTGTTTAAACAAGGGCTCACTTTCGGGAGTTGCTTGGTGAGCCCTTTCTACAACTACTGGATACGGCTCTTCTATCTCTTCAATGTAGGCTACTACCCGGCATCTGCAGCAAGGATGTGCTGGAGGCATCTTAGATGGAAGCCTTGAGCTTGGAGTTGTTTTTAGCTTATCAAGAGGCATCGTGGTAAGAAATGGCTTTACTTGTGGTAGGACCGATGGGTCCGTTTCTATCAGCTCAAGCGTTCTTATAGCTTCTCCTGTATCAAAAATTCTCCCGTCCATACTGCGACAATAAGGGCAAGTCAATCTATCTCCCACTGCATCCCAGCGGTATTTTTGTATCTTAGCCTTTGCCATTGCCCGCAATCTTGCAGAATTGCGAAGATGATTAACAGAAGTGTCTATTATCTGTCTTGCCTTGTTTTCTGTTCTTTGCTTGAGATAATCTCCAAACTTGTCAAGAAACTCTTTAATGCCTTTTTGCCCCCTGCCAATTGGATTTCCCTCTTCCAGATAATACTTGCTCATCCACTTCACAAGGTCAAGCCTTAATTGTTTGTCTCCTTGAAAGAACTTACCAAGATAGAAGTCGTGTAGCCTGAGAGCATAATTAATAGTTCGTTCGTCTATCATGGTGAGCTGAGGTTTTATGGGGAAATCTTTTATGACTTCATCGTGAGTTTTTTTATAAATCTTTTTTAGCTCATCTAACAAAAATTCTTTTTCCTTATCGCTTAGTCTAACATGCTCTTCAAGCTTTGATAAAAGCAATCTGCTCAAGTCACTGAAAGAGATAAAGTATTTAGCAAAACGCAATGTTTCGGAAAGTGCTACTTCAACCCTCTGTAACAGTGTAGGGAGTAATTTTTTAATAAAATTTTCTACTATGTCGTTCCCTTCTTTGTCCCAGTGCCATTCGCTCATTTTTGTCCTTTAACTTAACAGGGGATAACTTTATCACTACTCATAGCCAAGCTCCTTCCTCGCTGTTTCTATATCTATGATGTTGTTTTGCAGTAGCATTATTACACGTTCTACTTCTTTTAGTCTTGCTTCAGCAGTTCTTTGTGGATTAAAATCTGGAAGTGGTTCAAAGACTACGTTTATATCGTCAACATCTAATCCTTTAAACAAACAATGAAGTCTATATGCATATTCAAGGAATCTCCTAACAAGCCTTTGGATACTTTCAAGTTGTTTGCTAAACACATGAAGAGCAACAGTTGCCCAAGTTTCCGTGTAGCCTGTTGAAAATCCAACGAGTGCTGGTTGAGTTTTGGCACCTTCTATGAGCCACTTCTCGGTTAGTTCTATGATTTCACGAATTCCTGATGCGTTCGGCGATATCTCCTTAAAGTTTGCCTCTGTCCCGTCAAAGTGTAGGAAGATTCCTTTATTTAGGTTCTCCGCAACCTGATTGCCTACATTCTCAAGATACTTAAGAGACCTCTCCTGGTATTCAACTTCTGTTTCGTTTGGTGCTTTTGGAAGAGGCGGAAACTTAACGTCAAGAAAACCAATTAAACCTATTTTTTGAGCAAGCCCTTTTAATTCACTTACTAAATTTTCAGTTACTTCAACGATGCTAAGTGCAGACAAAAATGGAGGGATTGCATAAGGCGATCCTTCAAAAGTGAGTAAAGGCAAATATTTATACGTTAGAGGATTGAGTTTCACTGGGTCTTTATCTATCCACTGATAGGGCTCAAATTCGTCAGCTTTTTCGTTGTAAATAAAGTAAATAGTGCTTGCTGGCACTAAAACAATTTTTTTTATGCCCTGCAAGTTTTCAGAAACTAAAATCTCTGCTGAGATTGCTCCTGATATAGCTATCTGAGAGATAAGCAAATTTATTAGGTGATCTGTGTTTAGCACAAAGGCAAGCTCTGAGAGTTCTTCTATCGCTTTTTCTGCGTCTTTCCCCTCTACCTGCACGTCATGCCCAGTGTTAGCAAGGGTTACGATAATGTTGTGGACCTGCGCAAGGATAGGATTAGCCATTACTGCTTTTTCTATTACTTTAATCCATTCACGAGGATATTTTGGATCAACAAAACGATACCTTTCATCAAGTGTTTTAGGAATTAAAGCTTTTACAGGCTCAACTGAAATTCTTGAGCGAGGGAAACTCTTTTTTACGCCTTCTACGTCTTCCTTACCAAAAAGCCTTTTCAGCCATTGCTTGATATCCATAGTTCATTTTCCTCCTTTGCCCTGTAAAAAATACTGGTAAGTGTTCTTTTACATCATCTTGGCTTGAGGCGTAGAGAGCAAGAGCTAAACTCCAGAACCTATCAGCGTGGCTATCTGCGGTTTCTCCTTCGTAGCGTATGTTCCCTGCTGGGGTTAGCGTCTTTTTAACAGAATGCAGGTCCTCTATCAGGTCTTTGTCTGCGGGAATGCTGATGAGCTTGTCCTCAAAAACTGCTTTAGTTCTACTTGCAAGCTCCTCTTTTACTTTGTTTGTAAAGTAAACTCGCAAAATTTTAATTTCTCCCCACTTGCGAGACAATTCTTCTGCTATTTGCATGCCCAAGCCTGTTTCATCTATTGCCGCTTTGCGGGCATAATGAGAAAGGTGGTCAATGATTTTGAACTGCTCAGAGAAGGGAAGCTTGCGTAGGATCTCTTGTTTTCTCAGGTAATATCTGCCTGCTATCTTTTCTACTATGCTTATAACAGTCAGGTCGTGCCTTCTTGCTATGTCAACGCCGAGATAAATGTCTCCAGTAAGTTCTCTTACGTCGGCTTCAATGCCTTCAACAACGCAAGCATGGATTAGCTCGTAAGGTAGAAGTACGGATTCTTCATCAAGGAATTCGCACATGTATTCCTGTAACCAAATGTCTTGATTTGGTACCCCTTTTCTCAGTTCTTCTACATTAACATCTAAGCCTTGTTTTACTGCATCAAAGATAGTAAGTTTTTCCCGATACCAAAGTTCATTTCCTTCGCTCATTTGCCAAAGGTGTCCAAAGATGTCGTTTTTTGCCTTTGGTGTTGAGATAACAATAAGTTTAAAGTCTTTACTGCGGGTTATACTTGGAAATATAGCTTGATAAACTTTGTAGCCATCTTTAAAAAAAGCAGCTTCTTCCAGAATCACATCTCCAGTTAAACCTCTAACACCGTCAGGGTTAGCTGGTAATCCCACAACACGGGACCTATTTGGGAATCTTACTTCAAGCACATTTGTTTGTGTGTCTTCAAAGAACTCTACATCTCCTGTGAGCTTTCCGATCTGCTTTAAGAATTCCACATGCCTTTTCACTTTTTCCATAAGCTCTTTGGATTGCCTCTCAGTTGGAGAAATGATTGCCACTAAGTGATTCTTTCTTTCTATTGCTCTTAGCACTGCAAAGAGAGAGACAACGAAGGACTTTCCAGTTTGCCTGCTCCACATAAGAATGCTGAATTTCTTCTCAAACATAGCTTTAAGAGCCCGAGTTTGATAGGGAAGAAGTATTTTCTCATACTCCATAGATTTCCTCTTTAACAAGCTTTATAAATTCTGGGTCTATGTTTCTCTTCTTTCCTTCTTCCTCAATCTTCTCTATAGCCTTCTGCATCAAATACAATTGTTTTTGTAAACAAGTATTATGCAATCAGTACCGCTTGCCGTCCAACCTTATATCATTTAGACATTCCTGGTACTGTTGTTGTTACTTTCATACCTCCAACAACTGGTTACATAAATGTCTCTCCATACCAGCCCCTGCTTGGTGGAATCAAGTTTTACGAACAGACAAATAATAATTCATACATCTATTTTTATGCCTTCAAAGCTCTATAGGAGGTGTTGCTATGTATTTGATGTTTTCACAGGAAGGACTGTTCTCTGGAATAACAGATAGAATTGACCAAGAAAGTGTCTGTGAATTCATCTATATCCAAGACGATGAGTTGCCTACTGACTTTTCAATCGTTGAAAAAGAAGAAAGTCGCATATTATTTTATGCACTGGAGAAGGAAACAGGAGAAAAAACACTCTTGAAAGAGATAATATTTCAGGGTTAATTGTCATGTTTTACGGGACAAGGATTAGTTTGTTCGTCTTAGCTCTATCTTTACTCTCTAACACTGTGTTGTATGTTCTTTACAAAAACGAAAGACAAACCAAGCAGTTTGTGCTTGAAGAAAACAAAGAGCTTAGATCAAGATTGAGCGACTTAACAGAGAAGCATACAAAACTCAAAAACCTCTGCGAGCTTGACAAACACAAGATAGAAAACCGCTACAAAGCTCTTCTTCAGAAAGCCATGCAACCCGCAAAAACTGTTGAAATTCCCGTTGTAATAGAGAAGCCGATTTACCTTACAAATGAAGACTGTCAAAGAATGGGGGTTATGATAGATGAAGCTCTTAGTGTTATTAGCACTGAGTAGTTTACTCTTTGCTTGCGCACCTAAGATTCAAACTATCGAAAAAGAAGTTTATGTGCGTTGCCCCATCCCTGAAGTCCCAAAAACCGAGAAACCTAAAGTTTCCGAAAATGCTACTTACCCTGAAAAACTAAAAGCCTTGCTTGATTACTTGTTTAATCTTGAAAAAGAAAATGAAATTCTGCGGGAGGTGATAAATACATGCAGAGAGTAGCCGTACTTGTTAAAAGACTGCTCAGATACTACCAGATAGATATATTACTTGCTGTCATCTTTTTGATTGTCGCCTTTGTTTTCGTGTATGACCAGCCAACTCTTCTCTCAGCAATAGCAAGAAAAGTCGGTTTAACAAGCGCAGGGCTCGTATATTACTACATCACGAGATACATAAAGATTGGGATAATTGACTGGAGAGATCCATATGATAAGATCTATAGTCTTGCTCTTCTTCTTTATGTTGGCATTGTATTTGCCTTTGGCTAATGCACAAGACCGTTGCTTGAGCCTCCTTCAACCTGTAAAAGAAGCCTCTGAATATTACTTAGGAAAAGATTATCCTTACTGGTATAATCTCGCCACTGCTAAAAAGGAAACAAATTGCAGGTGGCTAACGAGTTACGACGGACACGGCTCGGTTGGATACTTTCAACTCACACCGAAATTCCTTGACTACATCTTAAGACCGCTTTTTCCTGACTACGACAAAGAATACAGTAAAGACCACTTTTTTGCCTTTGCTTACTATTTAAACACCCTAATCAAGTCCAGCCCCACCTTAAAACTTTGGGTAAGCTACCAAAGATACAACGGCGGGGACTGGGTTTTATACGAATGCAAACTTGCAAAAAGCTATGACTATAAAGCATGTATTGAGGCATGCTACAAGTGCCGTGAGTTTGGCGGAAAAAAATGCAGAGGTATCGTTTGTGTATGGAGAACCCCCTCAGGTTGCAAACAATACCGCCATGCCTGCGATATTAACTATTCTTACTCTGTCTTTATCTACCAAAAAGGTCAAGATTACCGTGTAGGTTTAAGTGATGGTAGATGGATCTATTGGTGATTTTTGCAAATTTGCACCGTTCGGTTTTTGATACAAATTTAAACTCACCAAAATTTTTGTACCGAACGACCTCCAAAGCTTGAATTATCAACGCTTTCCACAACCCCACCCGTTCGGTTTTTTTGGAAAATTGTAACAACATTTATGGCGGAGGAGGCGGGATTCGAACCCGCGGTACGGGTTTTAGCCCGTACATGCGATTTCCAGTCGCACCCCTTCGTCCACTCGGGCACTCCTCCAAATTAGTACTTTTTACTAAT
>Ga0197143_1002657_pt1 | contig 12849 bp, 9 predicted proteins | sample GBS70_MetaG_FD_148603 | JGI IMG/M metagenome (GOLD analysis project Ga0197143, IMG submission 148603) | Sediment microbial communities from Great Boiling Springs, Gerlach, Nevada, United States - GBS 70_MetaG | ecosystem: Environmental > Aquatic > Thermal springs > Hot (42-90C) > Sediment...
ACGCCATACCACAAAAGGAGTTCTTTGGAGAGATCGCCTTGATAGGACCTGATGTTGACTTGCAAACGAGGACGGTAAGGGTTCGTGTAATGCTTCATAATGAGTCGCTTGAGATTGCGCCTGGTATGTCATGCGTAGTCGAGGTTATAGTCGACGAAAGGGAGTGGTTCATGGTCCCAAGCGTGGCTATTCGAGAACAGAAAGGCGAGGACATAGTTTTGTTTTTCGTGTCAAAGGAAGGCGAAGCGTATGAAAAGTTACTCAGACCGGATTTCCGTGAGGGGCTTTACACATTCTTTGCAGACGGCCTTGAAGAAGGCGAGTTGGTTGTAATGGGCGGGGTGAAAGATATAGCGCCAGGAAGCAAGGTAAAGATAGAAGAACAAAGCCGATGAAGATCACTGAAATAGCTATAAAAAGGCCTGTTTTCACGATCGTTGTCTATCTTGCCGTAACCGCATTTGGGCTTGTGGCACTGAAAAAGCTTCCCTTAGACCTTTACCCTGAGATAGAAAGCCCAATAATAAGCGTTGTGACCATGTATCCTTACGCATCATCGTGGGATGTGGAGGAAAAGGTCACAAAGGTTATCGAGAAAGCACTTTCTGTTCAACCAGGGCTGAAAGAGATTACATCTAGGACCACTGAAGGGGTAAGTGTTGTTTTTCTAAGATACACCTTTGACACGAATCTGGACGAGGCGGCAGCAGATGCTAGGAATGCCTTAGACTTTGTGGCAAGGGAGTTGCCTGACGGTGCTGAAAAGCCTATGCTGTTTAAGTTCAATACCGCATACTTTCCCATCTATTTCGCAGCCCTGACAAGTGACAAGCACGATGTAACGAAACTTGGAACCTATATTGAGGACCAGATAGTAAAGCCATTACAAAGTCTAGATGGTGTTGGGGCAGTGCAGGTCTTTCATTCCGCTCAAGATGTTGTCTATGTTGACCTTCGTCTGGAAGACATGGAAAAAAGGGGCATAACGGTTGATTTGGTTACAAGAAGGCTTGCGGAAGAAAACATTTCGATGCCGGCAGGGAAGCTAGAGGACCAAGATTTCGAACTTGTGCTAAGGGCGCCTCAAGAGTTTCGCACCGTCAAGGAAATAGAAGATGTTATCCTTCAAGTCACGCCAGCAGGGATCGTCTATCTAAAGGATGTTGCAGATGTCTCGCTCACTTACAAGGAGTTCCAGAACATCGCGGAGCTGGACGGGCGTTCTGTTAGCGTCCTGATGGTTCAGAAAAGGTCCCAAGCGAACACTGTCGATGTTGTAAGAAGGGTTAAGACAAAGGTAGAAGAAATACAAAACCACTTGGGTATGGGGATTAGGATCGTCCACATCTTTGATGCAGCAACCTTTATCGAGGACATGCTCAAAAACCTCTATCGCTCACTAGCATTAGGCGGCGCGCTCGTGGTCATTGTCGTGATTGTGTTTCTAAGGCGGTTACGGGCAAGCATGATTGTTGCAATAAGCATCCCTGGCTCGATGATCATCGCCTTTCTTATGCTCTATTTGAAAGGCTATACGCTCAATGCCGTAAGCCTCATGGGAATGACACTTGCAGTCGGCATGGTTGTTGATAACTCCATCGTTGTCCTAGAAAACATCGCCCGCAATGTAGAATGGGGGAAGGACCCAAAGGAATCAGCACTTATAGGCACAAAGGAAGTATTCCTTGCTATCCTCGCATCCACGACCACAACCATCGGTATCTTTTTGCCAATGATATTCATAACCGGCATTGTCAGCATTCTATTCGGCCAACTGGCTTATGTAATCGTTGTAACCCTTTCGGCATCCCTTATAACATCCGTCTTTTTGACGCCCATGCTTGCCTCAAGGCTTCTTGCGCACAAAAAACATGCCAGGGACATATTGTCCAACGTGGAGAGCCTCTACGAAAAAGTTCTTCGCTATGCCCTTGCACACAAGTTAAAGACCGTCTTGACCTGCATTCTGGTTTTCCTCGTTTCGCTCCTCTCTCTTTTGCGAGTAGGGTTCGACTTCTTGCCTGTTTTCGATACAGGCGAGGTTCGTGCCACCATCGAACTTCCTGTGGGGACATCCCTGAAAAGGGCGTCGGAGGTGGCAAAACAGATAGCGTCGAGGATCGAGAAGATCCCTGAACTTGTGCGCCTCTACACTCAGGCAGGGCCAAGCGAGAGCGGTTTCGGGGTCGCTTTTGGACAAAAGGAAGGTAGTCATCTCATCCAGATGCACATGCAGTTTACGACAGTTGATAAAAGAGAAAGAGGGATAAAAGAGATCGCTGAAGATGTTCGAAAGGCGATTTTGGAGCAGCAAGGTTTGGTATCTTTGGATGTAAACTTCGGGGATCAGGGTGTCGCCTCTATGCTTGGCCTCAAGCCTTTTGTGGTGGAACTTTTGGGGTCAGATTATGGGCGTTTGAAGGAGGCGGCAAAGGAGGTCGAAAGGGTCATCAAAAGTATTGATGGGACACGGGATGTGGCATCCGAAGCGCCTTTCGAAAAGCCAGAAACCCATTTATTCCTCGATAGATTCAAGATGGCGAGACTTGGAGTAAGTGCCTTTGCTGCTTCTCAGGCGCTAAAAACTGCGCTAGCTGGAACCACGGTCACAAGATTTCGTGGAACTGGGAAGGACATCGAGGTGATAGTGAGGCTTAGAACGGAAGACCGCACTGATGTAAGCAAGGTTCTAAGGCTTCAGGTCTCTTCATTGCGTGGCGAGCCTGTGGCACTGAAAAACATGGTCGAAACAAAAATGGGGTTTGCACCTGAGACTATCGAGCATGCCTCGCTTTTGAGAGTGATAAGGATTGGGGCAAACCTTGCAAACACATCTCTCGGAGAGGCTTCGAGGGCATTCGAACAAAAGTCAGAGGTGTTGAAGCAAAAATATCCAGACATTGTCTTTAGGTTCGGGGGACAGGCAAAGGAACAAAGAGAGACAGCCACGGACCTCATTATCATCCTCGCCCTTGGCATACTTCTCACTTATCTTATCATGGCTGCGCAGTTCGAATCCTTCTTGCACCCGTTCGTCATAATGTTTTCTGTCCCCTTTGCGTTTAGCGGTTCATTTATTGCACTATCGCTGGTCGGCGAAAACTTCAATGTCCTCGCTTTTTTGGGCATAATCATGCTTGTTGGTATCGTGGTGAACAATGCTATCGTGCTTGTTGACTATGTAAACCTATTGCGTTCAAGGGGGATGGCACTTACAGAGGCTCTTGTAGAGACAGGAAAGCGCAGGCTAAGACCTGTTCTTATGACAACAATAACAACCTTGGTTGGTGTGCTTCCGCTTGCACTTGCCAGAGGCGAAGGCTTCGAACTGTGGAGACCCATCGGAATAACCATGCTTGGGGGGCTTACACTCTCGTCCGTTGTAACGCTTGTCCTCGTCCCAACATTATACGAAGCGACAGAAAGGCTTTTTTCGAAGAAAGGCGGTAAATGGCACTTGACATAGAATACTGTAAATTTCTAGCTTTATCAGGCCTTTGTTCTTTTTCTGGAGGTCGGACATGAGGAAAGATGTAGTGGCTCTATACATCAGCACTGTTCTTGCATTTTCGTGTTCAGGTGGAAAGCCAGGCTCTGGGGTCGCAATCGGTATCGACCCAGTGCAAGTGACCTTCGGTAAGGTGGATCAAGGTGAAAGCGAAGCCCGAATTGTCAGGGTTTGGCATGACGGTGATAGCGGCGTCTTGAAACTCTATCGGATCTATTGGCTAGGACAAGACCAGTCCTCCAGACAAAAAGGGGATCTATCCTTCGAGCCCCCAGAAAAGATGGAACTTCGCCCAGGGGAGGAAACGACCCTAACCATCACCTACGAGCCAACAGACCTGGTAAACGACTCAGGGACGATAGTCATAGAGCACAACGCCTCTTCTGCTGATTACAAGTCCTTGATCATGGTCACCACAATGGCTCAGATAGGTAGCCTTAGATGCTATCCGAACCCGATTGATTTCGGCGAGGTAAAGCAAGGCGAAACAAAGGAGCTGGAGGTGAGGGTCGTAAACGAAGGTTCTGGCGAGGTTGATGTCGCGAGCGCGCCTTATCTTTCGGTGGGGTCGAGCTCGGACTTCAAGATTGTGAAAGACCCAGAGTTTCCTAACTCGCAAAACACATATCCTGCAAAGTTGATGCCAGGTGAAGAGTTCAAGCTCACCCTTTCATATACTCCTACTATGGGCGGTGCAGACTATGGAAACCTCATCGTCGAGACCATAACTTCTGGGTCGTTCGAGTCTTTCTCCTTCGATGTCTATGGCAAGGAGGTTGGACCTAAGATCGTGGTAAGCCCTGGTGAGGTTGATTTTGGCGTCCTGAACCTCGGAGAAACAAAGGAGATCACAGTTACCATAGACAACGATGGGGCAGGTTACGACCCATCAGTCTCTATGCTTGTTATACCTGAGGGGGGAATAACCCTTGCAGAAGGCTCTGATGAGGCTCTGTTCTTGAAGGAAGAGGGGGGTAGCGAACAAAAGGCTATCCCTGCGACCGAATGGCGAATAAAGGCAGAAGAATACCCAAACTTCCCAGAAGTGAGTGATGTCCCGCAAACAAAGACCTTTGTAGTGAAGTGGACAGCCCAAAACCCTAAGCCCGAGGCAGAAGGTGCCCCCATCGGTAAGATTCTTATTACGAGCAATGATATGAATGCTGGGCTTGTCCCTATCGATGTCCGTGGGAGGATTGCTGTTCCGTTCATTGATGTATTTCCGAAGCCCGTTGACTTCAACTTCGTCGCTCAAGGGGTGACGGGCAGACAGACCATAACCATCGTGAACAATGGACAAGCAAGGCTTTTATTCACCGCACCTTTGAGGATTGTTGGCGATCCCAACAACGAATTCGGTATAACCGAGAACTCATCATTTTTGCCCACAAAGCCTGATTTCGACCCTGCAACCCATTGTCCTGAAGGAAACTTGCCACCATCTTGTTACATCGAGCCGGGCGGTTACAGGGATGTTGAGCTGACATTTACAAACAAGGGTGGCGACACAGGTGATGCCCGTGCAAAGCTGGTTTTGGAATCCAATGCATACAACGCCAAGGAATTCGAGGTGGACCTTATCGCGCGTCGTGCTGGTGCCCCTACATGTGAGCCTCGCCTAAATCCGCCAGCTCTGAACTTTGGTGCTGTGATTCAGGGCGAATCCAAGACATTGACCATGTTCCTTGAAAATAACGGCACAGGATATTGCACACTTATGCCGCATGGCGTTTTTGTCAACGACTGCCCGACATTGGCGTTGTTCATGTCCACCTGCCAAAAGACGACAGCCCCTAGCAAGTATTTCACCATTGACACATCAGCATTGCCACCTCTCTCGAAGGACAACATGCCCCCCAACTCTCGTTACCCGATCAAAGTCACCTTCAACTCTCCTGGTGGCACATTCATGTTTACGCAGTTCTATGCGCTTCTATGGGCTGAGGTCATGGACTATTATAGAAATCAAAAAATAGAAGTACCACCGAAGCAGAGCGGGGGGTTTGGCGGTGAAGGATACCCAATAAACCTTATGGCGACACTAGGCTTCGTCAACATCGTTGTAATCCCCAAGGTCGTAGACTTTGGCAATCAAGTGGTTGGGTGTGGATCTATGCCAAAGACTGTGAAGATCATGAACACGGGCAATGCACCACTAACCTTGAAGGATATTAATTTCTTCAATTGCTCGCCAGAAATGAAGGCTTTGGGGGGTCTTCCTCCGTCCAACACTTTAGTTCAACCAGGGCAAAGCCTCGAGATAAGGCTTCAGTTTGTCCCTCAGGATGATACAAGAGAAGTTTGTTACCTAAAGATTACGAGCAATGACATTGATGAGCCTGTTGTGTATGTGAAACTATTGGGCAAAGGCATCCCGAGTGGAACCGTTGTGGATAGATTCAATCAGGTAAGCGGTGACAAATACGATTTTCTAATAGTGCTTGATGACTGTGCGTGCACGCTTATTGACTATGGAGCGAACATCGAGTTCGCAATACAGAGCTTTGTTCGCAATGGGGCTATCTGGGGCAAGGATTTTCATGTTGGCATCATAAACATGAACATCGAAGACAAATCCAAGCGAGGGAAGTTCAATGAACATATGAAGCATGTCCAGCCAAGATATGTGCAAAGAAGCACCCCTTCAGCGCCTGATAAGTTCTATAAGGCTTACGAGGCGGTCGTAGAAGAGCACTCAGCTGATTCGCTTGTCAAGGGAGGCTTGCTTGCAGGCTATTTAGCAGTAACCGAACCCTTGCAAACATTTACGAACACTCCTTGTTCGCAAGATGCGGACTGCTTGAACAACCCTAATGTATGCCCTGACCCTACTAACTGCGACATGGAGTGCGTTGACGGATATTGTGGTGGTTATAACTGGGGTTTTGTAAGGGAAGACGCATACCTCGACATGATCTTTATAAGCAAGGCTGATGATGAATCCCCTGGTCCTCTTTCCGACTACATAGATATGATGTATTCCATAAAGGGACGCCATAATAAGGCCTTGACCCATTTCCACTGTGTCACATGGATTGATAGGTGCGAGGGGCACGCAGGTCACGGGCCTGGCGAACGCTACATCGCACTTTCCAGGGAGTTCGATGGGAAGCAGGCGATCATATGCGACGACTTCGCGTGGGTCTTGAACGAGGTAGGCACGGGGCTTGCGCCACTAAAGGTGCAGTTTTTCTTGTCCGCACAGCCCGTGCCTCCGACAAGCATCCAGGTGAAAGTGAACGGACAGACATGCACAAGCGGTTGGCAATACGAGGCAAGCACAAACAGCATAGTGTTCGATCCAGCTGGTCCGTGCATGCCCAACTATTCAGAGCCTATCGAGGTTACCTACACTGTGGGATGTCAATGAAGGCGGACCTCACGCTTTGTTTTAGGCTCTTGGTGGAACGTGCTGGCTTGTAAGGATGCCTGCCAGCACCGAACGAAGAGGCCGAATGTAGGTTTATAAGGCGGTCGCATTTCAAAACAGGCAATCGAGAACTTCTTCTCATTTGGCTCGCCTCAGCCCCCCAAGCGCCAAAAGAGACGAAGACATCACCGAGAGGGAGATGTAATTCTCTCTACTTGCATTGTTGGGAAATCGGACATATCTTTTGTTCAGTTCTTTCAAGGAGGCATACCAATGTTCGGTAATATTCCAGACGAGGTGATGCAAAAACTCAAGGAACGAACTACAAGGATCGCGGTGGTTGGTGCATCGAATAATCAGGAGAAGTGGGGAAACATCATAACTAGAAACCTTTTGGGTAAAGGATACAAGGTCATTCCGATAAATCCCAAAGAGAAGGAGATAGAGGGGCTCAAGGCATATCCAACGGTTGCCGAAGCGGAGAAGCCTTTGCACATAGTGAACTTTGTCACCCCCCCAGAGGTATCATTGCAGGTGATCCGTGGAATGCCTCAGGATGCAACGGACACAGTGTGGTTTCAAGAAGGTTCTTTCAACCAACAGGTTCTAGAAGAGGCGCGGGCAAAGTTCAAGAATGTGGTTTATGATGCGTGCATAATGGTGGTAACCAACTATGTAAGGGATCTGGGATGAGTTTTCTAGACTGCTGAGCGAAAAAAGGAAGGTTATGTAAAAAACTGACGAACGAAAAAGGGAACATGAGAGCGCGTTGCGTTGGGGTGAGTTGAGATGGCGAATCGCGGCTTAGAGGCTCGAGATACGCATAGTAGTTTGGGTTTATGGTCCCTGCGCCTTGTTCTATCCTTCAGAGCATAAGCACACAGCCTTTCCACTGCACTGTGGCACAATCACAAAAGCCTGCCCTGTGTAGGATCTGGAATGCCAAGGTGTTGAAAAGCCCTTCTCGTTAGAACCCTACCCCTTGGTGTCCTTTGAACAAATCCTTCTTGCAGAAGGTAAGGCTCGTAAACCTCTTCAATCGTGTCCTTCTCCTCTGAAAGCGCAGCGCAAAGGGTCTCGAGCCCCACAGGCCCTCCAGAAAACTTCTCTGCAATGCAAAGAAGGTATTTTCTATCAGCGCTGTCTAGCCCATATTCGTCCACATCCAGTTGTTTTAGTGCGTACCTCGTTATATCGAGCGTAATCCTTCCCTCTCCTTCGACCTGTGCGAAGTCCCTAACCCTCCTCAAAAGTCTGTTTGCAACTCTCGGTGTCCCTCTTGACCTTTTCCCTATTTCTTCCGCTGCCTCCACATCTATCGAAACCTTCAGAAGTCTTGCGGAGCGCAAAACGATCTTCGTCAGGTCCTGAGGTGGATAATGTTCCAAATGCTCAACTATGCCAAACCTGTCCCGCAACGGCGAGGTCAAAAGCCCAGTCCTCGTGGTCGCCCCTATCAGCGTAAACTTCTTCAATGGCAATCTTATCGCCCTAGCGTGTGGGCCTTCGCCTATCATGATATCGAACAAGAACTCTTCCATCGCAGGATAAAGGTTTTCCTCTATGCTCGGGCTTAGGCGATGGATCTCGTCAATGAAAAGGCAGTCCCTGTCGCCAAGATTGGTCAATAGCCCTGCCAGATCCCCTTTTTTCTCGATTGCAGGACCAGAACTTTGCTTCAGATTTACCTGAAGCTCGTTTGCAATGATATGTGCAAGCGTGGTCTTACCAAGCCCAGGGGGTCCGCAAAATAGGCAGTGATCAAGTGGTTCTCCCCTTCCCTTTGCTGCGTCCACGAAAACCTTGAGCTTTGCCTTTAGTTTCTCCTGCCCGATGAACTCGTCGAATGTCTTGGGTCTAAGGAAAGCCTCGGATGTCTCTTCCTGTGTCTTGATGGGTGTTGTGATCCTTATCTTTTTCTGGGAAGCAGTCATCTTTACCTTGCCATCAGTCTTTGAAGTGCCATGGGTATGAGTTCCTCTAGTCTTTCATCCCCTTTTATCACCATCTCTCGCAAAACCGCCTCCACATCCCGTCGGGGGTATCCAAGTTCAAGCAAAGCAAGACGCAAATCGTTAGAGACAGATGGATAAGGAGTTATTTGCACATCGAGCCCTTTCACCCTTTCCTTCGTCTCGAGCAGTATCCGTTCAGCTGTCTTCGTCCCAACGCCAGGGATAGCGCACAACCTCTTCGCGTCATTCGCCATCACTGCACGGACGAAATCCTCCGCAGAGATGTTGCACAAGATGAGCATAGCAACCTTAGGTCCTATTCCGGAAATTGTCATAAGCAGGTCGAATACCTTGCGTTCAAGGGGGGAGAAGAATCCATAAAGCGTTATACTCTCCTCGCGGACCACAGTACGCACAAGTAGCGATATTTCCTCGCCCAAAAGCCCCTTGGCGTTCCCCTGTTGCGAACATAAAAACACCTCGAACCCGATCCCCCCAACATCCACCACAACCACATTATCTTCCCAAAAAACCACCTTTCCTTTTAGCGAGCCAATCATGGTAACCAAAAAGATCCACTGCTTACAAGCATATGACAGCAAGCCACAGCAAGTGCGTCCGACGCATCCGAACTTAGGGTATGTTCTAATCCGAGTATTGCCCGCACAAATCCCTCTACCTGAAACTTTTCAGCCCTTCCATTGCCAGTAAGGGATTTTTTCACCATCGCAGGGGTATATTCGTAAAGGTCTAAGTTGGACTTTCGGACAGCGAGTAACACCACTCCACGTGCATGTCCAAGTTTCAAAGCGGAATCCGCGTTCCTCGAAACGAACACCTTTTCAACTGCAGCGGAGTCAGGTTGATATTCCGCTATGATTGACACGATTTCGTCGTAAAGTGCTAACAATCTGGAGGGCATCTCGATTCTCGTATCGAGTGTAAGCTCCCCGCACGCAACGAGCGAAAGTTTAGAAGAATTCCCCTCAACAATACCATACCCTGTCACCTTTGTGCCTGGGTCAATCCCGAGCACCCTTCTAACTTTCACATCGTACCCTTAATCATCTGGTCATGCGACGAGGGACTCCATCTCTTTAGCATCCATATCAAAGTTCGACCATACATTCTGGACATCGTCGTTGTCCTCGAGGGATTCGAGAAGCCTAATCATCTGTTCTGCCTCTTTCCCGCTAAGTTTCACATAGGACTTTGGGATTTTGGCTAACTTGTATTGTCTTATCGTCAACCCCTTTGCCTTTAGCGCCTCCACAACGGATTCCATGTCGGATGGCGATGTAATGATTTCGAAGTAGCCCTCCTCTGCGTTTACATCCTCTGCCCCAGCATCCAGCGCTGCTTCGAGCACGGCGTCCTCGGTCGTTCCAGTGGCATCCACCTCGATCAAGCCCTTCAAATCGAACATCCATGCCACAGAACCAGCAGCCGCAAGTGAGCCGCCCGCCTTCGAGAATATCCGCCTTATATCCGCGACACACCGATTCTTATTGTCCGTGGCCACATCCACAAGCACAGCCACACCGCCAGGGCCGTATCCTTCGTAGGTCGCCTCTTCATATGAGACACCCTCGAGTTCCCCAGTGCCTCTCTTGATCGCCCTTTCGATGTTTTCCGAGGGCATATTTTGAGCCTTTGCCGCCAATATTGCAGCCCTAAGCCGTGGGTTGGCGTCGGGATTCCCCCCGCCCATCCTAGCAGCAACCGTGATCTCCCTGATGAGCTTCGTGAATATCTGTCCTCTTTTAGCGTCCAGCTTGCCTTTTTTGTGCTTTATGGATGCCCACTTGCTGTGTCCTGACATTTTTTCCTCCGCTAAAAGAACAAGCGAGTGCGTATATTTTATATCAGAAAAACATCAAAGGTTCAATAGGTAAGGATCCCCGAAACTTAGAGATAAAACATGCGGAAAAGTGGATTTGGGTGGATTTGACGCGGGAGACCTCCACAGTGAGATAACACCATATGGGGCAGCTTTTGCCAGCGCGAGGTATTTCGTTGTCTCTAAGGTTTAGGATGATATTTTTAGTAACGGTGTAAACGGCAGGATGTGTATGTAGAAGAGCGCAAGAAAGAGGTAGAAAACGGGTGTCGTGGGAGGATGCATGAAGAGTATGCTCCCCCTTGGGGGAGAGGACGATGGCAAGGCGAGGGGAAGGGGGGAGAGGATTGGGAGGGAGGTGGTGGCGAGCATAAAAGGAAAAGAACACCTATCGGCAGTTTACGGGATCATCAGGAATTTTCCCGATTTGTGTCATTGGAGAAGTATGGATGCGGGTATTTTCTAAATAGTATCCCACATGGGTTCCACTGTTGCTTCAATCTACACATTGAGTTGTCGCTATTATTTTATTTACAAACTGGCGAGTCCATGAGAAAGCGTTTGAGTGGTAACACCACTAGACTGGATCAAAGGTTCTAGGTATAATTCATTTGAGTTTGCATTAGGAGGATACGATGGAGACTAAAGCCTTTGGACCTGCCCCTGAGAGTCGGATCTTTGGCGCCGTCATAGGTATCGTGGTGGACAACAATGACCCTGAGGGGCTATACAGGGTCAAGGTGAAATTCCCTTGGGTAAAGGAATCCACATCGAAATATTCTGACGCGCCAGACAAAGAAGACTTTGTTTCTACATGGGCGAGGGTTGCGACATTCATGGCGGGAAATCAGAGGGGCGCATTTTGGCTACCAGAGGTGGATGACGAGGTGCTAGTGGTGTTCGAACACGGCGATGTGAGGAGACCTTTCGTGATTGGCTCTTTGTGGAGCCCTGTGGACAAGGCGATACATGACAACAAAAGTCAGGGTGGCAAAAACCATCTAAGGACTATAATGAGCAGGTCTGGACATGTAGTTCAGTTTATAGACGAACCATCGAAGGAGATGCTTATAATCCAGACAAAAGTTGACCCTAACAAGGCGATGTCTCGTGATCCCTCAAGGGGCGGGCATCACATTATATTAGACGAAAGCGATGGAGCACTAAAGATCCATATCTCGGATGGAAAGCAAAAGAACTTTGTTACGATCGATTCCACAAACAACTGCATCACTGTCGAAAGCAAGGAAGGAGACATAGTGATAAAAGCGCCAAACGGGACCGTGCAGGTGAGGTGCAAGACTCTGGACATTGAATCTAGTCAGTCATCTAAGATCGTGGCTAAATCAAGCATGAATATAAAGGCTCAATCCACTATGGGTATTGAGTCTGGCTCTGGCATGACGATAAAAGGAGCGACTGTGAAGATAAACTGATGGGCATTCCGAAGCTCTAGAGGTGGCGATGAATGTAAAGGGTTACGAGTTCGAAAGGCTTGTTTTGCAAGACCTAGATGGCCGCACCTGCGGTGTTTGCATTGCAAAAAAGACATGGGTTATCAAAGATGACAGGCACCTGAAAGAGGCGGATGACCCAGAGCCTATTAGGTTTGCTGCGGTTATGGAGGATGGGAAAGATGCAGGTGAAGCGCCACCTCTATATGAGGCCGATACCGCTGTCTTCAAACCAAAGGCGGACTTTGTTGTGCTAGGAACGGCGGTTGCACCTCAGAAAGTGGCGACACAAAGGTTTTCTTGCACCGTGAAACTCGGGGGTTTTCAACGTTCATTGGTTATCACAGGCAAACGATATGCCAAGTTCAAAAAGCCAAAGAAAGACACAAAGGATGAGTTTATAGGCTCCCCCCCAGAGTTCAGCGAGCCAGAGAGAGTTGTGAGGGTAAAGCTGAGCTTCAGGAATGCATACGGGGGGGTCGCAAAATACAAGCCAAGAGGGGGGGATGAGGTGATCGAGATTCCTTGTCCTTGCAATCCTTTTGGTAAGGGATATTGCGTACAAAACTCCCCTGAAGCCATCGACGGACTAGAGTTACCGCAGATAGAAGACCCCGAAAGGCTTCTCACCCCTGAGAATCTCGTGCAAGAAATAGGGGTGTTTGAAACCCTTCCTTTACCTGCTGGTTTTGGATTTTACGGCGGCTCGTGGTATCCCAGGA
>Ga0197143_1002660_pt1 | contig 12831 bp, 11 predicted proteins | sample GBS70_MetaG_FD_148603 | JGI IMG/M metagenome (GOLD analysis project Ga0197143, IMG submission 148603) | Sediment microbial communities from Great Boiling Springs, Gerlach, Nevada, United States - GBS 70_MetaG | ecosystem: Environmental > Aquatic > Thermal springs > Hot (42-90C) > Sediment...
CGACGGTTCGACGTGGTGGGGATTTTCCCCAACCCGCAGGCGGTCCTGCGGTTGCTGGGCGCGCTCCTGGAAGAGCTGCACGAGGACTGGATGGTCTCCCGCCGCTATTTTAGCCAGCAGTCCATGCGCGAGTTGCGAGGGGAGACCGAACCTGCCCCGATCCCCGCCGCGTCAGAGGAGCTCTGAGCGTGGTACACTATGAGCCGACCCGAAGCTGGACCCGCAAAGTACACCACACCCTGGGACGGGACCTGCGGGCGGCGCGCAGAGGGGGCCACAAGACACACCAAACGGGCTCGTCTGCGGCCACAGTGGACTTGCCGGCAGCACCCTCCTCTGCTCTGCCCTCCGCCTCCCTAGCCTCTGCTCGCCTCCACGAGCAGAAGCTTACCTGCCGCACCCAGCTCCTTGCTTCTCCCCAGCTTCTTGACTTCCATCATGCCGACACCTCTTGACGGAACCTCTCCGCAGACTGTAGAATGTTACTCCCAGGAGAGGGCAGGAGAAAGTGGTGGTCGTAGGGTGACCTCAAATGGGCCCGCGGGCGTCCGCCCCGCCGACGGACTCGGGCTATCCAAAGGACGTCCCGGTCTGCGGGGAAAGTCCACGCCTCGTAACGGAATCTCGCTCTTGCGCTGAGGAGGCAGAAGCCTGTGCGTGTGCGAATTACGGAGTACCTTGACGCGAATCTCGAAATGGAACGTTGGCAGTGCAACCGCTGCGGGCAAGACCTTGGGACTTTGCATGAGTCATACAAACTAGGTTGTCTCCTCTATGAAAGGGATCCGAGGGACGTGCACCCGACGGTGGGCGGCCACCCTGATTACAACTTTTCGTTTCATCCGGACTACGTGCGGATTATCGAGTTCTACTGTCCGGGCTGCGGCGTGATGCTGGAAAACGAGTACCTGCCGCCCGGCCATCCCCTTACGTGGGACATTCAGTTGGATGTGGAAAAGTTGAAGCGCAAACACGGTGACGCAGCGCGGCAGGAGCGGGGGCCAAGGAGCGCGCGGGCAATGGAGTAGGGAGCGCAGCTTATGGCTCTCCGGGTAGGAGTTGACATCGGTGGCACCTTTACCGACGTATTTGTCTTCGCTGGAGAGCGCTCTGCTCGAGGTAAGGCTGACACCACTCATTTCGACCTGCGCTTGGGCTTCATGAATGCTGCTCAAGCGGCGGCGGAGAAACTGGGATACTCTCTGGAGGAACTGCTGCGGGAAGCAGACTTTATTGGCTACTCCACCACCATCGGGACCAACGCCCTGATCGAGCGCAAGGGTCCCCGGCTGGGCCTCATCACCACCCATGGGTTCGAGGACACCATCTTGGTGGGGCGGTCGCGCAACTGGGCCGACGGCCTGCCGCCTGAGGTGAAGTACGACCGAGGGCGGGCCCGCAGGCCGGAGCCGCTGATCCCGCGGGACTTAATTGTAGGGGTGCGTGAGCGCATCGACAACCTGGGCAACGTGGTTATCCCCCTGCGGGATGACGACGTCATCGCCCGGGTGCAGGAACTGGTGGACAAGGGCGTGCGGGGCATCGTGGTGGTGCTGCTCCACGCCTACGTGAACCCTGTGCACGAGCAGCGCATCCGGGACATCATTCGCCGGGAGTACCCGGAGAGCTACCTGGGCTATCTGCCTGTTTTCCTTTCCAGCGAGGTCTCCCCACAGATCGGCGAGTACCGGCGCACCATGACGGTGGTGCTCGACGCTTACCTGCGGGTGGAGACGGAACAGCACCTGGTGCGGCTCGCCGACGACCTGCGGGATGCCGGCTACCGGCGGCCCATGTTCCTGGTGAAGAACACCGGGGGCGTTTCGTCCCTCTCCAGGACCCAGCCCCTGCACCTGTTTGGCAGCAGTCCGGTGGCCACGGTGATAGGGTCCAGTTACGTGGCGGAACAGCTGGGCATTCCGAACGCCATCGTGACCGATATGGGCGGCACCACCTTCGACGTGGGGCTGGTAGTGGAAGGCCAAGGGCGAGTGTACGAGCTGGACCCTATCGTTCACCGCTGGCGCGTACAGGTCCCCATCGTGGCCCACTGGTCCATCGGCGCCGGGGGTGGATCCATCGCCCGGGTGGTGGAGGGGCGGCTGAAGGTGGGCCCCGACAGCGCCGGCTCCAACCCAGGGCCGGCCTGCTACGCCCGGGGCGGTACAGACCCCACGGTGACCGACGCGGACGTGGTGCTGGGGTACATCAACCCCAACTACTTTCTGGGCGGTCGCCTGCGGTTGGACCCTGAGCGGGCTAAGCGGGCGGTGCGGGAAAAGGTGGCGGCACCTCTGGGCCTGTCCGAGCTGGAGGCGGCCTGGAACATCAAAAAACTCATTGACGGCGTGATGGGCCAGGAGATCTACCGCATCTGCGCCTACCACTCAGGCCAAGACCCTCGGGAGTTCGTCATCTTTGCCCACGGCGGCGCCGGGCCCGTGCACGCCGCTGGCTTTGCGCCCTACGTAGACGTCGGCCGAATTGCCATGTTTCCCTTCAGCAGCGTCTTTGGCGCGTTCGGCACCCTGTGCATGGACGTCCTTCAGGTCTACGAGCGATCGGTTCACATAATCCTATCGCCGCCTGGGGGTGGCTACATTGGTGACGCGGCGGCTGCCTTCAACGAGCAGGTACAACAGTTGCTGGCGCTGGCAGAGCGGGATTTGGTGGAGGAGGGATTCGACCGGCGTGGCGTGTTCCTGGTTTTGGAGGCGCTGCTGTGCTACGGGCAGCAGCGCCACCAGCTGCCAGTACCGGTAGGCAAGCTGCAACTGGAGTCGGAAGCGGACGTGGCGGACCTGTGCCAGCGGTTTAACGACCTCTATCGCAGGAGCTACGGCCGCGGCTCGGCCTTTCCCGAGGCGGGCATTGAGGTGGTGCGGCTGCGGGTCAGCGCGGTGGGGCCCCTGGAGCGGTTTTCCTTGCGACGGACCACGCCGCGGCCGGGGACCCTGGCGGAAGCCCGCAAGGGCAGCCGGGTGGCCTTTTGGGGTCCAGAGCACGGGGAAATGGAGACACCTGTCTATCACCGGGACGCCATCGGCCCAGGGGCCGAGTTGACGGGCCCGGCCCTGTTGGAGGCTGACGACACCGTGGTGGTGGTGCCGCCCGGTTGGCTGTACCGGGTGGACGCCTACCAGATCGGTTGGCTGGAGCACGTGAAGGGAGGGTAGGAAACGTGGGCCGGTTGCGGGACCAGGTCAAGTTGTTGTCCGGCAAGATTTATGACCGGGACGTGTTCGAGAAGGGCCCGGGGCGGGACCCCGAACTGCTCACGCGGCCCCTGGAGCCTCTTTCCGAGCTGGAGCGGCGCGGCTGGGACCAGGTGAGCGACGTGGACCTGGAGATCCTGCGCCACAAGTTCACGTCCATCGTGGAAGAAGCCCGGGACGTGTACATGAACCTCTCCATTTCGGAGGGGATCATCACGGGCGACATGAATGCCTCCATCTTCACCGCCCAGGGCGACCCGGCAGTGGTGGCCACCGGCATTTACTTCCACGCACTCCTCAACTACGCCCAGGTCAAGTATATCCTCAAGTATTACCGGGACGACCCCACCGTGGGGCTCAAGGACGGCGACATCTATTTCTTCAACGACGAGCTGGGCGGGGGCGTCCACACCTTCGACATGTTCGTCACCATGCCCGTCTTTTACAAGGGCCAGCTCATCGCTTGGGCCGAGGTGGGCGGCCACCAGGGCGAGACCGGTTCCATCAGTCCGGGCGGCTTCGCCCCCAAGGCCAAGACCCGGTGGGAGGAGGGGCTGCACGCGCACGCCCTGCGCATCGGCGAGAACGACGAGATCCGGCGGGACATCCTGGACTTTCTTTGCAACTCGGTGCGCAATCCCTTCGTCTTTGCGTCCGACCTGCGGGCTCGGGTGGCCACGTGCGTCCGCATCCGGGAGCGCCTGCTGCGGGAGGTGGAGCGGCGGGGGGTGGAAGTGGTAGCAGCGGCCCTCCGCAAGATCCTCCACGTAACGGCCCAGCAGGCCCGGCAGCGCCTGCGCCAGCTCAACGACGGCATCTACCGCAACATCCTGTTTGTGGACACCGTGGGGGGCGACGAGGGCCTGCTCCGCATTCCCACCACCGTCATCAAGGAAGACGACCGCATGACGGTGCTGGTGCAGGGGGTGTCCCCTGAGCACGGCATGGGCCCCATCCACGGCACGTGGCACCTGACCCGGGCAGCCCTGGGGGTGTACCTGTTCAGTTACATGTTCCGGGGGCTGCCGCCCAATGCCGGGCTGCTGGACCCAGTGGAAGTGCTGGTGGAGGGGCCCAGCTTCGCCAACTCCACCGCCGAGGTGGCTCACGGTGAGGGCACTCTGCCCGCCGCCTGTGTGGTGCAGAACATGCACGTCATCGGGTCCAAAATGCTGTTCGACAGCCCGTATCGGGAGGCAGTGTGCGCTCCCCACTCCCGTAACGTGCTGGTCTATATCTACGCCGGGCAAAACCGCTATGGTTACACGGCCGCCAACTTCACCGGCACCGCCAACGCCGGCGGGCAGGGGGCCCGCTTTGACCTGGACGGCGAGCACGCCCTGGGCTTTTTCTGGGGGCCGTTTACCGACTCGGGCGAGGTGGAAGACACCGATTCCCGGCTGCCACCCCTGGTTCTGGCGCGGACTATCGGTAAGAACTACCACGGATTCGGCAAGTTCCGGGGCGGGTCGCCGCTCATCGAGATCGCCGCTGCCTGGGGGCCGAGGGGCTGCTTGATGACTTCGTGGGGCTGCTGTGACAAGGTGAGCCACAACCCGGGCATCTTTGGCGGCTACTGGGGCCCGCCCAACCCCCGGGTGGTGATCACCAAGACGAACCTGAAGCAACTGCTGGCAGAGAAAACGGATGTGGACCTGGCAGACATGCTCGAGATCCTGACCAAGCAGCCCATCCAGGGCAACTACCGGTTTGAGCCGTCCTCGGGGGCCACCGAGCGCTTTGAAGAGGGAGATGTGTTCATCTGGAACATCGGCGCCGGCGGTGGCTACGGGGACGTTTTGGAGAGGGATCCGGAACTGGTCATGGAGGATGTCCGGGCCGGCTACATCACCCCGGACATTGCCGAGCGGATATATAAGGTAGCTTTCGACCCGGAAACCCTGCGGGTGGACCACGAGGCCACCCACCGGCTACGGCAAGCGGAGCGGGAAGATCGCAAGCGGCGGGGCAAGCCCTTCCACGAGTTCATCGACCAGTGGCTCCGCCAGCGGCCCAAGCCCGAAATCCTGAAGTACTACGGCCACTGGCCCGAGCCCAACCTGGAGCACTACGACAAACCCTTCTGGGGGTTGTACGAGTGAACGCCAGGGCCTATTTCGCCAAGCTGGGCCGTGCCGCGTGGGTGCCGTGGGTGTTCCGCTGGTGCGCCCGGGTGGAGCAGGTAGCCTGGGACGAGGTGGCTGGCGACCCCAGTGCCGCCGCGTACGTCCTGCGCAGCGGCCAGCAGCTGCTGGGCACCGACGCCGTGCTGAGCTGGTTTGACACGGCCCTGGAGGCGGAGTCCTGCGGCGCCCGGGTGGAGCGGGACTCCAGCGGGGTCCCCCTGCGGGTCGAGCCGCCTGCTGGCCCGTTGCCCGGGCCGGAAGAGGCGGTGCAGCGAAGTCCGCTGCGGGTGGCTGTGGAGGTGGCTGCCCGCCTGGCTGCGGAGATGCGCGGCCGCACACCCGTGGTGGGTTACCTCACCGGTCCCGCGACCCTGGCCCGCTGGCTGGCGGGCAGCCAGGCGGGGGACCACGTGGATTACGCCCGGGCACTGCTGGCGGCGGTGGCCCGCCGGTACTGCGACGCAGGCGTGGGCGCCTTGCTGGTGGCCGAAGAGGAATGGGGCGACAGGGATCGGGTGCGCCCGGGCCTCCAAGACGTGGCCAACCTAGCGGCCTACTACGACGTGCCGGTGTGGGTGCTGGGCCGCATCACGCCCCCTCCCGACGTCCAGGCCGAGCTGCACGGTCTGGGCCTGGCCACTATCCCGGGGGATCCTTTCGCCGTGGTCCCTGTGACGGAACTGGGCGCGGCCACCCTGTCCCATTTTCCCGCCCTTGGTTCGGGAACGGTGGTGACCACCAGTTGGGAAGTCCCCCCGGACGCTCCGCCGGAGTCCCTCCTGCGCCTGGCCCAGGCGCTGAACCCGTGAGAAAGGGGTCGTCGCGGCATGTTCACGGCAGATTTTGACGTGGGTGGCACGTTCACCGACGGCTTTTTCAGCGACGGGGCCACGGTGCGCACCGCCAAGGCCCTGACCACACCCCACGACATTACGGAAGGTCTCCTGAACTGCTTGGCCATGGGAGCTGCCGCCTTCGCCTCGGATCCCTACTACTTTTACCGCAACCTGGGCGTATGCCGCATCTCCACCACCCTGGGAACAAACCTGCTCATCCAGCGGCGGGGGCCCAAAGTGGGACTGGTGGTGACGGCGGGATTCGAGCGGACCCTCTATGGCCCAGATACCAGCCCGGTGCTGGGTGCCTTCCTCCAGGAAGAGTTGGTGGTGGGGGTGCAGGAATCGGTTCGGCCAGACGGCTCAGTGGCCACGCCCTTGGACCGGGAGCAGGTGTTGGCCGCTCTTCGGGAGCTGCTGCAGCGGGGGGCGCGGATGATCGCTGTGTCGCTGGCCAATTCCTGGGTCAACCCGGTCCACGAACGGCAGGTGCGGGAATTCGCCCGGGAGCGTTACCCCGTCCACTATCTCCGATCGGTGCCCCTGCAGCTGGGCACCGAGATAGCCCACGTGGCCGACGACCGGCTGCGCACCCACGCCGCGGTGATCAACGCGTACATCCACGACGAAATGGCCCGGGCCCTGTTTAAGATGGAAGACCGGGTCCGGGAGCGGGGGTTCCGCCGGCCTCTCTTAGTGGTCCACGCCACGGGGGGGTGTGCCCGGGTGGCCAAGACGGTGGCTCTCTCAACCCTCAACTCCGGGCCGGCCGTGGCGGTGCGGGGAGCTGCGGTGCTGGCCAGGCTGCTGGGCCTGAGCCGGGTCATTACCACCGATATGGGCGGGACCAGCCTGGACGTGGCCCTGGTCCGGGATGGGGTGTACACCCTGCAGCGGGAGGCCTTGGTGCACGGGGTGCCGCTGGGGGTGCCTTCCATCGACGTCGCGACCCTGGGCGCCGGTGGCGGCAGCATTGCCCGGGTGGAGGGCGGTGTCCTGCGGGTGGGGCCTGAGAGTGCCGGGGCCGCGCCGGGGCCTGCCTGTTACGACAAGGGCGGCGACGAGCCCACCGTCACCGATGCGAACGTGGTGCTGGGCTTCATCGACCCCGGGTACTTCCTGGGCGGGCGCATGCAGTTGAACCTGAACCGGGCGGCTCAGGCCATCCAACGCCGGGTGGCCCGTCCCCTGGGGATGAGCGTGCCGGAAGCGGCCTTGGCTATCCGGGAGCAGATCGAGGCCGCCATGGCCGCGGGCATCCGGGCGGCGGTGGAGCGGATCGGAGACAGCCCCGACCGGTACGTCCTCTTCTCCTTTGGTGGCGCTGGGCCACTGCACGCTTGCGGAGTGGCCCAACGGCTGGGCATCCGGCGGGTGTACTGCTTTCCCTTTGGCTCTGTCTTCGCCGCCTTTGGCTCCAGCACCGCCGATGTGCAGCACTGGTACATGCGCACCTTCCCCGCCGGCGCCCCGGTTCGCCAGGTGCTGGCGGCGGTGGCCGAGATGCGGGAGCAGGCAGAGCGGGACATGGCGGGTGAGGGCTTTGCGCCGGGCACCGTGGAGTACGCCCTGGAACTGGGTGGCAGCGGGACCGCGGTAGACGTGCCCCTGGCCCGGGAGGGCTGGCTGGCGCCGGTGGAGGCGCTGGTGGCCCGGACAGTAGCCCGGCGGGAGGACCCGTGGCTGACCGTCACCCTCAGGGCCGTGGCCGCTGTTCCCCACTGGCTGCCCCAAGCCCGGCCGGTAGCGGCCAGGGAAGTGGCTCCCCGGGCCTGGCGGCCCGTCTACTGGTCTGGGGCAGGAGCTACCGAGACCCCCATCTACTCTCTGGAAGCCCTGGAGCCCGGGTGCCACTTGGTCGGCCCGGCGGTGGTGGAAGCCCCCGATACCAACTACGTGGTGGCCCAGGGCTGGGAGCTGCACGTGGATGAGTACGGCAACCTGGTCCTGGGACGGGTTTAGCCAAGGGGCCTCGGTATGGGCATGCTGAAGGGCATCCGGGTGCTGGAGCTGGCAGGCTTCATCACGGGTCCGTATACAGGCATGCTCCTAGCGGACCTGGGCGCCGAGGTCATCAAGGTGGAACAGCCTGGCCACGGGGATCCCTTCCGGGCCTGGGGCGGCAGCCAGCTCAGCCCCCATTTCTGCGCTTACAACCGGAACAAGAAGAGCATCACCCTGGACCTGCGCTCCGAGGCGGGCCGGGAGGTCTTCTACAAGCTGGCAACCACCGCCGACGTGGTCATCGAGAACTACCGGCCTGGGGTGGCGGAAAAGCTGCGGGTGGGTTACGAGCAGCTTTCTGCCCTGAACCCCCGCCTCGTCTATTGCTCCATCACAGCCTTCGGGCCAGATGGGCCGCTGGCGGATCGGCCCGGATTTGACACGGTGGCGGCCGGTACCAGCGGTTTTCTCAGCCTGCTGGCGTCGGATACCGACCCGGCTCCCCGCGGCCCTGCCATGTGTGACGCGGTGACCGGCCTCACCGCGGCGTACGGCGTGCTGGCGGCCCTGGTGCAGCGGGAGCGTACGGGAAAGGGGTGCCATATAGCCACGTCTCTTCTCCAGTCGACGCTATCGTTCCTGGCAGAACCCTTCAGCTACTTGTTCGCCCACGGAACAGCTCCAGGGGTGTACACGCGGGCAAAGGCCTCACAAGCCTACATCTTTTGGTGCAGGGATAGCAAGAGGTTGGCGGTGCACCTCTCTTCTCCACAGAAATTTTGGGAAGCACTCGCCCGGTGCCTCGGCCGACCCGATCTCTTATCAGACGACCGATTCAAAGACTACCCGTCGCGAATTCGCCACTACGACGACATCCATCGGACGTTGGCCCCGGTCTTTCTCGAGGCCCCGCGGGACTACTGGCTGGAGCGGCTTGCGGCCTACGATGTTCCGGCAACGCCCGTGTATACCCTAGAAGAAGTCCTTCACAACTCCCAGGTGCAGCACCTGCACCTGATCGGGTCGACGTACCACCCCGTTTTTGGGGAGTTACGGACTGTCGCAAATCCCTTGCGGGTCGACAACCAGCCTGTGAATCGGGCGGAGCCGCCCCCAGCCCTAGGAGAGCATACGGCGGCGGTGCTGGCAGAACTGGGGTACAGCGAGACAGATATGGCGGTCCTGCGGCGGGCGGGGGTCATTGGAGGAGAGCCGTTTCCACGGGGCCGAAACGAAGGGGGTGACTAAGGTGCGCTTGCAAGGACAGGTGGCCGTCATCACGGGGGGTGGTCAGGGGCTAGGGCGACGGTTTGCCCATCGCTTTGCTGCCGAAGGCGCTGCGGTGGTGGTGGTAGACATCAACGAGCCAAAGGCCCAGGCGGTGGCCAGCGAGATCCAGGCCCAGGGGGGCCGGGCCGTGGCGCTGGCAGCGGACGTTGGGGACGAGGCCCAGGTGGCGCGGATGGTACAGGAAGCCCTGGCTGCTTTCGGTCGCCTGGACATCCTGGTGAACAATGCTGCGATCTTTTCCACTTTGAAGCTAAGGCCTTTCGAGGAAATTCCCCTGGACGAGTGGCAAAAGGTGCTGGCGGTGAATGTCACAGGGGTTTTCCTCTGCTGCCGGGCGGCGGTGCCTGCCATGCGCCGGCAGGGGCGGGGCAAGATCGTGAACATCTCTTCAGCCGCGGTGCGCATGGGTCGGCCTCTGTACCTGCACTACGTGACGTCCAAGTCGGCTCTGGTGGGCTTCACCCGGGCCCTGGCCCGGGAGGTGGGAGACTACGGCATCACAGTGAACTGCGTCATGCCCGGGGCCACGGTGACGGAGATCCCGCGAGAGACAGTCTCCCGGGAGTCCCTTGAGGCGATGGTGACTGCCCGGGCTATCAAGCGGCAGCAGGTCCCGGAAGATGTGGAGGGCGCAGTGCTCTTCTTTGCCTCCCCCGATAGCGACTTCATTACCGGTCAGACGCTGGTGGTTGACGGGGGGCTGGTCATGAGATAGGGAAGGGAGTGAGTATTTCATGGAGCGTGAGCAGCAGCTGGTGACTCGCATCGGCACTTACACTAGGGACCGGATCGAGGTGCGAGGTCTGGATCTCTGTCAGAACGTGGTGGGGACTATGAGCCTCACCCAGTTCCTGCTTTTCCACTGGACAGGGCAGCTGCCTAAACCGGAACAGGTGGCCATGGCTGACGCCCTCTTAGTGAGCCTGGTGGAGCATGGGCTCACACACCATGTTATTGCGGCGCGGCTAACGTACGACGCGGCGCCGGAAGCTTTGCAGGGAGCGGTAGCCAGCGGCATTCTAGGCGCGGGTTCCGTGTTCCTGGGCGCGATGGAGGACGCAGCCCGGCTCGTGCAGAGTGAGGTGGCTGCGTGGCGCGAGCAAGGAGACGATCTGGCAGCGCGGGCCGAGCGAGTGGTGGAGGAGTATCTGGAGAGCGGACGCCGCGTACCTGGGTTTGGGCACCCAGTGCACAGGCCCGAGGACCCGCGGGCCGTACGCCTGTTGGAACTGGCTCGGCAGTATGGGTTCTACGGAGACCACTGCCGCTTCGTAGCGATGCTGGGCGAGGCCCTGGACCGGCGGGCTGGGGAGCACGTGACCATGAACGTAATGTCGGCCTTTGCGGGAATCCTTTCCGACATGGGGTTTGACTGGCGAGTGGTAAAGGGCTTTGCGCTGGTGAGCCGCACCATCGGTCTCATCGGACATCTATATGAGGAAATGCGCCGTCCCATGGCCCGCGAGCTGTGGCGCCTGGTAGAGGGCGCGGTGCGGTACGTACCGGAGCAGCCGGGGGACGAGGCGGCACTGGCGTAATGAGCTCGCGCTTTGGCGCGTCCGGTTGGGATGCGCCAGGGCCTCGGCCGTGGCGTATGTGGGTGTGCGTAGGGTTGCTAGGGTGCAAGGCGCGAGGGCGTGGTATCAAGGACTGTGCGAGAGGCAGGCACGGGTGGCGGTGATATACTGGGCGTGGTTTCGTCGCCGGCCGAGGGGCCAATGGCTGTGGACAGGGCTGCGGTGGTGTTGACGGGCCGATGAGGTTTTGGAAGGATCTAGAAACGCTTTTTCGGGAGCGTGGATTCGGAAATCTGATCGGTTTTGGACGACGCCCTGCCGTACTGGTTGTCGACTTGGTGAGGGCGTTTACGGACCCTAAGCTGCCTCTGGGCGCACCTTTGGATGGAGTGATTACTGAGGCCCGGCGTATTCTTGAGGCGGCGCGCGAGGCCGGGGTGCCTATCTTCTTCACCTCGGTGGCCTACGAAGAGGAAGATGTAGCTGACGCGGGTGTGTGGGGCAGGAAAATAAGGGGTCTTAGGACTCTGCGGGCTGGCAGCCCTGAGGTGGAGGTGGACCCGCGGCTTGGCCGTCGGGAGGGAGAGCCGGTGGTGCTCAAGAAGTACGCTTCCGCATTCTTTGGAACAGACCTGCTCAGCAGGCTGACGACGCGGGGCGTGGATACTTTGATCCTCACGGGATGTACGACGAGTGGGTGCGTGCGTGCGACCGCGGTGGACGGAATTCAGTACGGGTTTCGGGTGATCGTGGCGCGTGAAGCGGTGGGAGATCGGGCGCAGTTGGCGCACGAGCAAAGTTTGTTCGACCTCCATCAAAAATACGCGGACGTAGTGTCGGTGGACGAGGTTGTGTCGTACCTTCGCGGTTTTCGAGAGACGGGAGGGTGTCCCAGGGCTAGTTGAAAACGAGGGAGCAGCGCTCCCGGTGGGGAATGGAATTAGGGGTGAAAACCCAAACCACCACGAAAGGAGGCTGCTCCCGTGCGTAGGGTACTGCGGGTTGGGCGGCACGGCAGGGTACAGGACGTGGCCGGGCTGCCGGTGGGGAGGGGGTGGGAGGACCTGGACACGCGGGTGGCCCTGATCCAGGCGTTGATTCCGCTGGGGCTTGGGGCGGTGGAGGAGGAGCTGCAGCGGGAGGTGGAGCGGCTGGCGGGTCCGCGGTATGCCCGAAAGGACGGGGCACCGGACCGGGTGCGGTGGGGTCGACAGCGGGGGTCAGTCTACCTGCTGGACCACAAGGTGCCGGTGCAGGTGCCCCGGGTGCGGGACCAGGCGGCCGGGGGTGGAGGTCCCTCTGGAGAGCTATCGGAGGCTGCAACGGCCGCGGGAAGCGGACGAGGGGATGCTGCGGCGGGTCCTGTAGGGCTGAGCTGCCGGGACTACCGGGCCGCCGCGGAGGCAGTACCGGAGGCCTTTGGGCTACCCCACTTCAGCGTGTCCCGCCGATACCTCCGGGCCACCGCCCGGAAGCTGGAGGCCCTGCAGGAGCGGAGGCTGGAGGGGTACGACTTCGTGGCCCAGGTAGAGCGGCGGGTCTGGCGGGTGTCCCGCGGGACCAGCAGCGACCAGAAGCGCCGTTCCGTGAGCCGCGGTGCTTCTGGACGTGGAACCCAGGCTGCGACGCCTACGAGGGTATCGGGCTCTCCGGCAGCTACGAGCTGCCTTGCGGAGAGCGACAAGGCAGGAGTCTGAGCGGAGGACAGCGTAATGTACCCATGGGAGCGCTCCCAAAATCAACTAACCTCGGGACACACTCAGCTGAAGAACCGGAGATCCACAGCACGCTAAGCAAGTACGGGGTCGTGGTGGGGGAGGTCTCGGACCTGTTCGGCAAGAAGGGGCGCCAGCTGGTGCGGGAGTGGCTTTCCCAGCTCCCGCCCCACACGGCGTTCGTCACG
>Ga0197143_1002661_pt1 | contig 12826 bp, 4 predicted proteins | sample GBS70_MetaG_FD_148603 | JGI IMG/M metagenome (GOLD analysis project Ga0197143, IMG submission 148603) | Sediment microbial communities from Great Boiling Springs, Gerlach, Nevada, United States - GBS 70_MetaG | ecosystem: Environmental > Aquatic > Thermal springs > Hot (42-90C) > Sediment...
GCCCCGAAACACCCACGTCGTCGTCGGCCTCGTCGGGGACGGTAGCGCTCCCCCTTGGGCCACGACGGTCCGCATCGAAGAAGAAGACGATTAGCGGCTCCAAGATAGGTTCACGGGTTCACCCCCCCTTAACGGGTTAACAGGTTCAGGCCTTACGGGTTTCACGGGTTTTCACGGGATTCAACCGTTTTCACGGGTTTTTACGGGAAGACGGGTCGAGGGGGGACAAGTTCACGTAAAGTTCACGCAAAGTTCACGACCTTCACCGCTAACCCCACCCCAACCAACAGCCCCCATCCAGCCACCCGCCACCAGTTGCCCCCTATTTGGCTAACCGTATAATCTAACTTACAAACAAGGAAACCGCGAGGAAATCAATGCAACCAGGTGCCATCGTCCGCTTCCGCAACCGGGATTGGGTCCTCATCGCCATCGAAAATGAGATCCTCCGACTCCGACCCCTGACAGGAACCAGCGATGAGGCCCTGGCCGTCCACCGCCGGATCTGCAACCTGCTCGGAAATAGACTCCCGACCGAGCAGATAAAACCCTCCCAATTCCCCCTCCCAGACGCCCGCCAGGTCGCCGACGTCCAAAGCGTACACCTGCTCTGGCAGTCCGCCCGACTCCTGCTGAGAGAAGGAGCCACGCCCTTCCGCTCCCTGGGCCGCATCTCCGTCCGACCCCGAACCTACCAGCTCGTACCCCTCATGATGGCCCTGCGGCTCAACCCAGTCCGCCTCCTCATCGCCGACGACGTGGGCGTGGGCAAAACCATCGAAGCCGCCCTCATCGTCCGAGAACTCTGGGACCGGGGCGAGATCCGCCGAGTCGCCGTCCTCTGCCCCCCTTACCTCTGCGACGGATGGCAAAAGGAACTCAAGGAAAAATTCCACCTGGAGGCCGTCGTCATCGGGTCGGGCACCACCAGCCGCCTGGAACGAAGCGTCCCACCCGGCCGCACCATCTACGAGCACTACCCCGTGCAGGTCATCAGCATCGACTTCATCAAGTACCCCCGCAACCGCCCGACCTTCCTGCTCAGAGCACCCGAACTCATCATCGTAGACGAAGCCCACGGGGTCGTCCCCGGCCGAGGGACAGACCGCCACCTGCGCTATGAGCTCGTCCGAGAACTCGCCCAAAACCCCCAACGCCACCTCATCCTGCTGACGGCCACCCCCCACAGCGGCATCCCCGAGGCCTTCCAAAAGCTCCTGGGCCTGCTCGACCCCCGCTTCGAGGCCTGGGAGTTCACAAACCTGGAAATGTCCCAGCGGGCAGAACTGGCCCGCCACTTCGTCCAGCGCACCCGCCGGGACATCGAGACCCAATGGGAAGACCGGCCGTGCTTCCCCAAACGGATTCCCATCGAGGCCACTTACCACCTCTCGCCCAAATACCGGGACCTCCTCAGAGAGGTCTACGAATTCTGTACCCAAATCATCCGAAGCGGCGAAGCCCTCCAGGAACACCGCCGCCGGCTTCGATGGTGGAGCGCCTTGGCCCTCCTGCGCTGCGTCATGTCCAGCCCCAGGGCCGCCGCCGTGGCCCTCGAGAAACGACGAAAGGGAGAGACAACGACAGGAGAGGACGAAGAAGACATCCACTACGCCTATGAACCGACCGACCGACCCCCAAGCGACGAAGCCCCGTCCCCCCTCCTCGAGCGGGTCGAAGCCGACCTCGCAGACTCGGAAAAGGCCAGACTGCGCCGACTGCAAAAGATGGCCGAGCAGATCCCACCCGAGCAGGACAACAAACTCAAAGGATGCATAGAAATCGTGCGGCGACTCCTACGCGAGGGCTACCACCCCGTCGTCTGGTGCTACTACGTGGAAACGGCAGAATACGTGGCCGAGGCCCTACAGAAAGCCCTGGCGGAGGAGTTTCCATCGGCTCGAGTGCTCTGCCTCACCGGACGGGTCGGCGAAGAAGAACGACGCCTCCAAGTCGGCGAACTCATGCGCCAATCCCGACGAGTCCTGGTGGCCACCGACTGCCTCTCCGAGGGCATCAACCTCCAGGACGGCTTTAACGCCGTGATCCACTACGACCTGCCGTGGAACCCCAACCGCCTGGAACAGCGGGAAGGCCGCGTCGACCGCTATGGCCAACAGACCCCCCTCGTGAAAGCCATCCGTTACTACGGCGTGGACAACCCCGTGGACGGTGCCGTCATCCGGGTCCTCCTCAAGAAGGCCAGCGAGATCCGCAAAACCCTGGGAACCTACGTGCCGATCCCCGAGGAAGAACGCCTGGTCGTGGAGGCCCTGGTCAACGCCCTCTTCTTCGGCCAAGACCGGCCCACGGCTCCCCAGACCGCCCTGCCCCTGGCAGAAACACAGATTGAGGAACTCCACAAAAAGTGGGACCTGGACGTCCGCCGGGAGCAGGAGAGCCGCACCCGCTTCGCCCAACGGGCCCTCAAACCCGAAGAGGTGCGACGACAACTGGAGGCCACCGACCGCGTGCTGGGAGACCCCTCCGCCGTCCGAAATTTCGTCCTGCTTTCTTGCCAGAAGCTGGGAATCCCAGTGCAGGCCGATCAAAAACAGAACGACGTATGGCACGTGATCACACAACCCGCCGCCCCGGAGGGAGTCCCCCCGGCAATCCGCCGCACGCTCCCCCACGACTCCAGAGGACAGTGGACGATCTCGTTCACAAGCCCCACGCCCGAGGGAGCCGAATACGTCAGTCGGAACCACCCCTTCGTCGTGGCCCTGGCCCGGTACATCTTCGAGCAGGCCCTGGAAGGAACCAAACAAGCCGTGGCCGCCCGCTCCGGAGCCATCCGCACCCGCGCCGCCCAGCGCCTAACGACCCTGGTCCTGCTCCGACCCAGATTCCAGATCCTTCAGCCAGACCGCCCACCCCTCCTGGCCGAAGAGGTCCTGGTGACCGGCTTTGAGGGATTCGTGGACCGATGGCTCCCCCAAGACCAAGCACTGGAACTGCTAAACGCCGAGCCCAGCGCAAACCTCCCCGTCCCCGAGAAACAGGAACTCGTAGGCCTCATGCTGGAAGAAGTCCGGCACCTCATAGAGGCAACCCCCGATGCAAACCCCCTATGGGAGATTCTGAAGAAACGGGCCCAGGAACTGGAGACGGCCCATCGCCAGATCCGCCAGAGCATAAGCCGGCCAGTGCGAGACCTCCGGATCGAACCCCACTGGCCCCCAGACGTCCTGGGCCTGCTGGTGCTACAGCCAGAGGTGGAGGCTTAAAGATGACAACCCCCACACCGGAGCCAACGCCCCAAAGGGGTCCCGCGGTGCGACTGGAGGGCGGGCTCCTGGGACCAGACATCCTGGAACACCTGCAAAGCGGAGACCTCCCCGGACAAAAGCCCGCCGACTTCGGCCTCCCCGCCGGACACCCGCTCCTGGACGAGATCGCAGCCGCCTACCGGGACGCCCGCGACCTCTACACCGTCTTCCGACGAGGCCTCGAACGCCTCCCCGAAAACGACCCCGCCACGACCCTCACCCGCGAACGATGGATAATCCCACTCCTGAACCTCCTAAGCTACGAACTCCACTACAACCCCCGCCCCTATGACTTGGGCGGCCAATCCTTCCCCATCTCCCACCGGGCCGGCGAAAACGAAGACGCCCCGCCCGTCCACATCGTGGGCGTCCGCCGCAGCCTCGACCGAGTAGACCCCTCGGGCCGGCCCCGAGTCTCCCCCCACGCCCTCCTGCAAGAGTTCCTAAACCGGTCCGATCACCTCTGGGGCATCGTCACCAACGGCCTCGAACTAAGGCTCCTGCGTAAGTCCACCTTCCTGCGCCGCCAGGCCTACGTGGCCTTCGACCTCGAGGCCATCCTGGAAGAGGACCGCTTCAGCGACTTCGTCCTGCTCTACCGCCTCCTCCACCGAACCCGCCTCCCCAAAAGCATCCAAGACGCACCGGCCTGCTGGCTGGAACGCTACCACGAACAGGCCATCGAACAGGGCCACCGCGCCCGGGACCGCCTCCGAGACGGCGTGGAAAAATGCTTGATCCTCCTCGCCAACGGATTTCTGCGCCATAGTCCCGCGACCGAGAACCTGCGCCCAGAAGAGCTCTATCGAGACCTCCTGCGACTGGTGTACCGGTTCCTCCTCCTGCTGGTAACCGAAGAGCGAGGCCTCCTCCACGGAAACGACCTCTACCGAGAACACTACGGCATCAGCCGCCTCAAGCGACTCGTAGACCAACAAGAGGCTTACACGGACCACGATGACCTGTGGCGCGGCCTCCAAGCCCTCTGGTACATCCTGCGCGACCCTACGCCAGTGCCCGAGGCCGACGGCAAACCCCTGGCCAGCCTCCTGGACATCCCCGTGCTGGACGGCGGCCTCTTCGAGCCACTGGACCTGGAAAACTGGACCATCTCCAACCGAGACCTCCTCGAGGCCTTCCGACACCTGGTCTACTACTACGATGAAGAGGCCCGCACCCAGCGCCGAGTAAACTACGCAGCCCTGGACGTCGAAGAACTCGGCTCGGTCTACGAGAGCCTGCTGGACCACCACCCGCAAATCCAGCACGAGTTCCGCTTCGCCAAGGGAACCGAACGCAAGTCCACGGGATCCTACTACACCCCCGCGGAGCTGGTGGGAGAACTCGTCCAGTCAGCCCTGGAACCAGTGCTGGAAGAAAGACTCCAGAAGGCCCAGACCAGAGAGGAAAAAGAGCGGGCCATCCTCTCCATCCGGGTCCTCGACCCCGCCTGCGGATCGGGCCACTTCCTGCTTGCGGCCGCCCGCCGCCTGGGCCGGGAACTCGCCCGAAGCCGCACCGACGAGGAAGAGCCCGCCCCCGAGCACCTGCGCGAGGCCATCCGAGACGTGGTCACCCACTGCATCTACGGAGTAGACAAAAACCCCCTGGCCGTGGAACTGTGCAAGGTGGCCCTGTGGATCGAAAGCCATGTGACGGACAAGCCCCTCACGTTCCTGGACCACCGGATTAAGTGCGGGGATTCGCTCCTGGGCATCTTCGACCTGAAAGCCCTCCAGCAGGGAATCCCGAATGAAGCCTACGACCGCGACCGTTCCGTCCCGAGGACCCGGATCCGCGCTTTGAAGGAGCGCAACCAGCAGGAGCGGGCCGGCCAGCTGACGCTTGACCTCAAGCCCCAACTGGAGGAGGAGCTCTTAGAGGGCGCCGTGGCCATCAGCGAGCTGGAGCAGACGCCGGACGACTCCCCAGCCGTAATCCTCGAGAAGACCAAGCGTTACCGCGAAGTCCAGAACCGCCTGGAGCCCCAGCGCCAGGCCTGCAACCTGTGGACGGCCGCCTTCTTCTGGGACTTGGCCGCCAGCGACCCACCTACCACCGACGCCGTGCGCCGCGCCCTGAAGAACCCCGCAACCCTCCAGAAAGACTTGGTGGACCGGGCGCAGGCACTGGCCGAGCGCCACCGCTTCTTCCACTGGCCCCTGGAGTTCCCCGAGGTCTTCGTGGAGGGCGGGTTTGATGTCGTCCTCTCCAATCCGCCATGGGAACGGATCAAACTGCAGGAGGAGGAGTTCTTCGCCACCCGGGCGCCCGAGATCGCCAATGCCCCAAACAAAGCCGCCCGCCAACGCCTCATCCAGGAGTTGCCCCAACGCAACCCCGCCCTCTGGCAGGAGTACCAGGAGGCCCTCCACGCAGCCGATGCCACCAGCCGCTTCCTCCGCCACAGCGGCCGCTTCCCCCTGACGGGCCGGGGCGACATCAACACCTACGCCGTCTTCGCAGAGCTGGTCCGACGGCTCCTCAAGCCCACAGGCCGGGCCGGCATCATCGTGCCTACGGGGATCGCCACCGACGCCACCACCCAGCACTTCTTCGCCAACCTCGTGGAACGGCGGCAGCTCGCGAGCCTCTACGACTTCGAAAACCGGAAGGGTCTCTTTCCGGCCGTACACCGCAGCTACAAGTTCTGCCTCCTCACCCTCACCGGGTCCGAGCGACCCGCGAAGACGGCAGAGTTCGCCTTCTTCTGCCACGAGCCCCGGGATCTCCAGGACCCCGAGCGGCGCTTCACCCTCTCGCCCGAGGACCTGCGCCTGGTCAACCCCAACACCCGCACCGCCCCCATCTTCCGCACTCGCCACGACGCCGAGCTCACCAAGCACATCTACCGCCGCGTGCCGGTGCTGGTGGAAGAGGCCAAGGGCGCAGCAGGCAACCCCTGGGGAGTGGAGTTTCTGAGAATGTTCGACATGGCCAACGACTCCCACCTCTTCCGCACACGGGAGGATCTGGAGAAGCAGGGCTTTCGGCTGGAGGGGAACGTCTTCCTCCGGGGCGGCGAGCGCTACCTGCCCCTCTACGAGGCCAAGATGGTCCACCAGTTCGACCACCGCTTCGGCGACTACCGGGACCAGCCGCCGGGCTCCGCCAGCACCCAACTCCCCAAAGTGCCGCTTGAGCGCCTGGCCAATCCGCACTACCGGGTGCTACCGCGCTACTGGGTGCCCGAGGAGGAGGTAGAGGCACGCCTACGCGCCCGCTGGGACCGCGGCTGGCTCCTCGGCTGGCGGGACATCACCAACGCCACTAACGAGCGCACCGTCATCGCCGCCGTCATCCCGCGGGTGGGGGTGGGCAATAAGTTCCTGCTCATGTTGCCCAAGTTGGCGCAATCCGCGTCCATGCTTCTAGCACTCATGGATTCCATTGCCTTTGACTTTTGCGCCCGTCAGAAGCTGGGCGGAACCGACCTTGCGTACTCAACGATGAAGCAGCTCCCCGTCCTGCCCCCTGACATCTTCGGCCGTCCCTGCCCGTGGTCGCCCGGAGAGACCCTGGCCGATTGGGTCCGCCCCCGCGTGCTGGAACTCACCTACACCGCCTGGGACCTCGAGCCCTTCGCCCGCGACCTGGGCTACCAGGGTCCCCCCTTCCACTACGACCCCGAGCGGCGCTTTCAGCTCCGCTGCGAGCTGGACGCCGCGTTTTTCCTGCTGTACCTCGGCACGCCCGAGGAGTGGGAGCGGGAGGCAACGCCGGAGCTCAAACTCCTCTTCCCCACCCCGCGGGACGCCGTCGCCTACATCCTGGACCAGTTCCCCATCGTGCGGCGGCGGGACGAGGAACGCTACGGCCGCTATCGCACAAAAGAAACCATCCTCACCATATATGACGATATGCTCAGGAGGATGTCCGGCCATGGGTATCTTCACCCTACACCAACGAGTCCTTGAGGATTATCAAAACTTCATTCGCTCCTTCCTCTGGATCCGGGATGAACGGATCCGGGAGTTCGTGGATCAGGAGCTCATGGAGGCCGCCCGGCTGTGGCCCGAACCCCTGCTCCAGCTCTCCCCCGCCTATCGCCTGGCTATGACCCCGGATGAGCTGGTCAAGCAGGGCCGGCTCCACCCCGAGACGGCCCGAATCTTCCGCCGACAGGACGGCTCAGCCCATCGCCTCTACCAGCATCAGGTCGAGGCCATCCAGCTCGCCCACGAGGGCAAAAGCTTCGTAGTAACCTCCGGCACGGGCTCGGGGAAAACCCTGTGCTTCCTCATCCCCATCGTGGATGCAGTCCTCCGAAACCCCCATCTCCCCCGTCCCACGGCCTTCATCGTGTATCCCATGAACGCCTTGGCCAACTCCCAGCTCCAGGCCCTCCGAGAACTGAAGCAGTCGTATGAGAACCGCACCGGCCAGCCCTTCCCCATCCGCTTTGCCCGCTACACCGGGGAGACACCAGAAGAGGAACGGGAAGCCATCCGCAAGGACCCGCCCCACATCCTGCTGACCAACTACGTGATGGCCGAGCTCTTGCTGGTGCGGCCAGAGGACCGTCCGTTGCTGGCGACGGGAGACGGACTCGTTTTCCTCGTGTTCGATGAGCTCCACACCTACCGGGGCCGCCAGGGAGCGGACGTGGCCATGCTGGTGCGTCGTCTCAAGGCCCGACTGGCGCGCTCTCCCGTGATCCACATCGGTACCAGCGCCACCCTGGTGGCCGGACCTCGCTCGACCCCCGAGGAGCGACGCCGGGCAGTAGCAGAGTTCGCCAGCACCTTCTTCGGCGCGGACATCCCGCCAGACCAGGTCGTCGAGGAGACCCTGGAGCCGGCCACGGTCGGAGGCCCGCCGGCCCCCGAGGCGCTCCGGGCGGCCCTCGGCGGCCCGCTCCCGGAGAATGCGGAAGAGTTCCGGCGGCATCCGCTGGCCCGCTGGCTCGAATATGCCGTGGGGGTCGAAGTGGAGCCCGACGGCCGCCTGCGCCGACGCGCCCCCCGGCCCATTTCCGAGGTCGCCCAAGAGCTGGCAGAGCAGACGGGTGAGTCCGAGGAGCAGTGCCGGAAGGCCATCGAAGGGTTGCTCCTGCGGGCCGCCGAGCTGAAACAGCACCTTCCGGAGCCCTTCTTCGCCTTCAAGCTCCACCAGTTCATCTCCCAGGGTAAGGCTCTGTACGCCACCCTGGAGCCACCGGACCGACGGTCCTTCTCCCTGGGGGGGGAGATAGACGCCCAACGGCCGCTCTACCCCTTGCGCTTCTGCCGTATATGCGGGCACGAATATTACCACGTCCTGCGGGCAAAAGGGTTCTTCCTTCCCTACCCGGTGGGAGAGGAGGTCGCCGAAGAGGACCTCAAGGCCGGATACCTCGCCTTTGCCGACGATTGGAGCGAAGAGCAGGTCCCCGACGACTGGCGGGATGCCAACGGCCAGCTGCGGAACACTTGGCGGGGGCGGGTCCCGCAGCCCGTCTGGGTGCGACCCGACGGCTCCTTTTCGGAGGGGGAAGTGCCGGGGGCTGTGAAAATGTGGTGGCAGGCCGGACGGCTGTGGCTGTGTCTTTCATGCGGGGAATACTACGACGCGCGGGAGCGGGAGTTCACCAAGCTCACCTACCTCTCGAGTGAGGGACGCTCGTCGGCCACGACGGTCCTGGCCGTCTCCCTCCTGCGGCACGCTGCCCTCACCAGGGCAGCCCAGGACAAGCTCCTGACCTTCACCGACAACCGGCAGGACGCCTCCCTGCAGGCCGGCCACTTCAACGACTTCGTTCAGACCGTCGTCCTGCGCTCCGCCCTCTGCCGGGCGCTGGAAGAACACGGCGAACTCCGGTTCGAGACCGTGGCCTCCGAGGTCGTAGCCCGCATGGGGCTGACGCTACGGGACATCGCCCAGAATCCCCGGTTGGATCCCGACTCCCCGGCGGCCCGTCCGGTGTGGGAGGCCTTCCGGGAGCTCACAGAGCACCGGCTCTACCTTGACCTCCGGCGGGGCTGGCGGGTGGTCATGCCCAACCTGGAGGAGGCCGGTCTGTTGCGGATCGATTACGAGGGGCTGGAGGAGTGTAGCGCCCGGTCGGAGCTATGGCAGGATCTCCCCGCCCTCGAGGCGCTTCCATCTCCGCGCCGGATGGAGGTGTTGCGGGCGGTCCTCGACCACTTCCGCAAGCATCTGGCTATCCATGCCCGGGTCCTGGTGGAGGAGAACTTCCGGCGTGGGTTGGAACAGCGGGTGAGGCAGCATCTCAACGAGTTCTGGGGGCTGGAGCCGGAGGAGCAGTTGCGTCCTGCCACGGCGTTCGTCCTTCGGGTCAAGCCGGGCGAACTCCCGGAAGAAGGATGGTTCCGTCGCCTGAGCGTCCGGACCCCTCTGGGGCGTTACCTCTGCCGGGAGCTCGGCCTGGGGCCCGGAGAGTTCGACGACTTGGCTCGGACTCTGCTTCGGGTGCTGACCGAACAGGGGTTCCTCCGAGAGGAGTCCGTGGCCCGGGGGGCGTTCCTGGGATACCGGCTGGATGCGGCGCGCATCCTCTGGCGACGTGGGGACGGCACCCCGCCTCCCCCGGATCCTGTATATGCGCGGGGCTCGGGGGCGCCGGAGACGCGACGGCCCGTCAACCGCTTCTTCCAGCAGCTTTACCGAGAGACTGCCGGAACCCTCGGTGTCCTGGAAGCCCGGGAGCACACCGCCCAGGTGGTGGCGCCGGGGGAGCGGGAGCGGCGGGAGCGACGCTTCCGCTGGCTTCCCGAAGATCAGAACGACCCGGACCTCAGCCGCCGCCTGTCCTATCTGGTCTGCTCCCCCACCATGGAGCTGGGCATCGACATCGCCGACCTGGACCTTGTGCACTTGCGCAATGTCCCACCTACGCCAGCGAATTACGCCCAACGTGCCGGCCGGGCCGGCCGCCAGGGGCAGCCGGGTCTGATCTTCACCTTCTGCCACGCCCAGAGTCCCCATGACCAGTATTTCTTCCGTCATCGGGCGGAGATGGTGGCCGGAGCGGTGCGGGCGCCCCGCCTCGAGCTGGCCAACGAGGCCCTCCTGCGGGCCCACATTCAGGCGGAGTGGCTGGCCCAGATCGGGCTGCCCCTGCGCCAGTCCATCGAAGACGTGGTGGACACCGATCGCTTCCCCGAGCTTCCCCTCCGGGAGGAGGTCATCCGTCAACTCCGGCTGGGGCCGGAGGGGATGGGGAGGCTGCGGGACCGCCTGGAGCGCGTCCTCACCTTTGACCACTCCCGACTGCAGGGGACCGGATGGTTTAACGAGCGGTGGCTGGAGCGGGTCCTGGAGGACGCCCCGCAGGCCTTCGACCGGGCTTTCGACCGCTGGCGGGAGCTCTACCGGAGCGCCCAGCGGCAGCTGGAAGAGGCCCGGGCCGAGGAGGACCGGGCGCGCTGCCAGGAGGACCAGGATCGGGCCCAGCAGCGGCAGAATGAGGCCCGGCGGCAGCTCAATCTCCTGCGCCAGATCGGCGTCGCTCGGGAAGAGAGCGATTTCTATCCCTACCGCTACCTGGCGTCGGAAGGGTTCCTGCCCGGCTACAACTTCCCCGCCCTCCCGGTCCGGGCGTGGGTGCCCCGGGGGGAAGGGGAGTTCATCTCCCGGCCCCGTACCCTGGCCATCCGGGAGTTTGCCCCGGAGAACATCGTCTACCACGAGGGAACCAAGTGGCAGGTCGACCGCTTCCAGTCCCCGCCCGGCGGCCTCGGCGAGCGCCGGTCCCTCCGACGGCTCTGTGATACCTGCGGCGCCATCGCCGAGCCTGATCTGGAGCGCTGCCCCGTCTGCACGGTCCTCTTCGACGGGACCAATAGCCAGATCCTGACACTCCTGGAACTGCCCAACGTGCGCCTCCGGCGCCGGGAACGGATCACCTGCAACGAGGAGGAGCGTATCCGCCGGGGCTATGAGATCCAGCTCGCCTATCGATTCGCCCCCGCCGAGTCCGGTCACCGATTCGTGGAGGCCGATGTCGGAGACGGGGACCAGGCGATCCTGCGACTCGTCTACGCCCCGACCGCTACCATCGCCTACATCAACCAAGGTTGGAAGGGCCGGCCGACAGGATTCACGGTCGACCTGAACTCCGGAAAGCTCCTCGGAGAAGAGGATCGGGGCGTAGGGGAGCGGCTGCGGCTGTGGGTGCAGGAGACCCAAAACCTGCTCCTGGTCCGGCTACTGGATCCCAGGCTTCAGCACGACGAGGTCCTGCAGACAAGCCTCCAGTATGCCCTCAAGCGGGGGATCGAGCGGACCTTCCAGCTGGAGGAGACGGAGTTAGGCGTGGCCCGGGTGGGACAAGGGGAGTGGCGGGCCCTGCTCTTCTACGAGGCCGCGGAGGGCGGGCTGGGAGCCCTGCCCCGGCTGGTGGAAGAGCCGGACGCTCTCGTCCAGGTGGCCCGCGCCGCCCTCGAGGTCTGCCACTTCGACGCGAAGGGAAACGATATCCAGCCCGATTGCCCCCAGGCATGCTATGAGTGCCTGCTGAGCTATGCCAATCAGCTGGAGGCCCACCTTCTGAACCGCCGGGCCATCCGGGATCTCCTGTTACGACTGACCCAGGCGCAGGTGCGGCCACGGGTCGGTCCGCGAAGCCGGGAGGAGCACCTGGCCCACCTGCGGGCGCAAACGGAGTCTGGCTTCGAACGGACTTTCCTGGACTTCCTCGAGCAGAAGGGCTTCCGCCTGCCCGACGAGGCCCAGAAGTCCATCCTGGAGCCCCGGTGCATCGCCGACTTCTTCTACGCTCCTAACGTCTTGGTCTTCTGCGACGGACCTCCTCACGATATGCCGGGCCAGCGTCGCATCGACGAGCGCCAGCGCCGCGAGCTGATCGCCCGGGGCTGGCGAGTCATCGTAGTCCGGTGGGACCAGGACCTGGAAAGTCAGGTGGGCCGCTACCCGGAGGTATTCGGGCGCAAGCCGCGACCTCTAAAGGAGGAAGACCATGCATGAATACTTGGCCCAGCTTCAGGACCCCGACCCAGACGTCCGCCGGACCGCCGTCTGGGCCCTGGGACAGATGGGGAAGGCGGCCGCTACCCCCGAAGTCCTCGGGGCCCTGATCCAACGACTCCGGGAGGATGAAGACAAGTGGGTTCGCCAGGCCACCGCCGGGGCCCTGGGATGGATGGGGGAGGCGGCAGCCACCCCCGAAGTCCTCCAGGCCCTCACGGAGCGACTCCGGGAGGATGCGGCCGAGGAGGTCCGCTGGGCCGCCGTCTGGTCCCTGGGACAGATGGGGTCGGCAGCGGCCCGGCCGGAGGTCCTCGAGGCTTTGGTCCAAGCCCTCCGGAAGGATGAGGCCGGGTGGGTTCGCCGGGCCGCCGCCTGGTCCCTGGGATGGATGGGGAAGGCCGCCGCCACCCCCGAAGTCGTCCGGGCAATTCTGGCCCGACGGCTGGACGAAGACCCCAACGTCCGGACGGCTGCCCTGAAAGTCCTCCGGCGGCTTCCGGTGTCTTCTGAGACCGTCTCGGCCGTCCTGCGAGACATCCAAGGGGATGAGCCCGAAGCCGGCGAAGCGGCCGCCTGGGCCTTGGAAAGACTCGGATAAAGGAGGAGGAAGACCATGAAGGAGC
>Ga0197143_1002664_pt1 | contig 12823 bp, 14 predicted proteins | sample GBS70_MetaG_FD_148603 | JGI IMG/M metagenome (GOLD analysis project Ga0197143, IMG submission 148603) | Sediment microbial communities from Great Boiling Springs, Gerlach, Nevada, United States - GBS 70_MetaG | ecosystem: Environmental > Aquatic > Thermal springs > Hot (42-90C) > Sediment...
AAAGAATATACAGATCAGTTTTTGATAAAACACGAATTTATTAAACGCCTTCACCGCCGTTACCGACGAGAGGGAATTGAGATTCCTTTTCCGATAAGGGTGGTTTATCTCAGAGAGAAGACATGAAAAAGTGGAAGTTACATTTTGGATGCTATGTGGTTTTGGCTTCTTTTATAGTGCTTTTTTTCAATGCCGGTGCCAGGTATGCCTTTGGTGTGGTCTTTAAGCCGATTATTATGGAATACGGGTGGGGAAGGGGGCTTCTTTCGGCGGTATTTGGAGTTAATATGGTGCTTTTTGCTCTTGGACTTCTTGTGGTTGGTAAACTATACGATCGTTATGGTCCAAAGTGGGTTTTATTGGTCTCCACATTAATAATCTCTTTAGGATTCCTTTTGGTCTCACAGACGAGGTCTTTTTTGGGGTTTTTCATATCTTACGGTGTCCTTTCGGCTTTGGGATTTGCTGGGACCTCTATTCCCCTGGTTTCGACCTTGGTAAGTAAGTGGTTCGAAAGAAAAAAGGGGCTTGCTACAAGTTTAGCCTTAGCGGGCGGTTCCCTCGGGCATTTTGCGCTTGTCCCAATTGTTGCACTTGTAACTCAAAAATGGGGATGGAGAAGTTCCTTTTTGGGGCTCGGTTTGATGATGTTTATAGTTAACACGCTCCTTATCCTCTGGGTGATAAAAGGGGACCCGTGGCAGTTGGGATTGAAACCTTATGGTATGGAAGAGGAAAAGGGAAGGGTTAGTTTATCTGATGAGTCTTACGGCTTGTCTCTGGGTGAATCGTTGAGGAAATCTTCCCTTTGGTTTTTCTCGCTTATGATGTTCATCTGCGGTTCTGGGGATTTCTTTTCTACAACTCACCTTGTTCCTATGGCTCAAGATTATGGCGTGGCGTATATTGAGGCAAGCAAAATGCTCGGATGGTATGGGCTTATGAGCCTTTTTGGATTACTTGTAGCAGGTTGGTTTTCGGATCGTTGGGGATGCCGGATTCCCATAATGCTTACCTTCCTCCTGAGGACCCTTCTTTTTCTCATGCTCTATCTTTACAAGGGAAGTTGGTCCTTTTACCTTTTTGCCTTGGCCTTTGGCTTTACTCACCTGGTGACCGCTCCATTGACGCCAGTTCTTGCCGCTAAACTTTACGGTCCCAAGAACCTTGGAGTCATCACAGGACTCATAAACACCATTCATTTTATAGGTGGGGGATTTATGGCTTACCTGGGTGGGATGTTTTATGACGTTTTTAGAAACTACCAGCTTGCGCTTTTTCTCATGAGCATTCTTTCAGGGGTAGCCATTTTTTCTACTTATGCTATAAAAGATAAAAGAGAAAAAATTTAGGAATGAGGTGAGCGAAATGCCCACTATATTTTTTTACGGACCAGAACTCGAAGAGGAAAAAAGAAAAGAATTAGTAAAGGCTTTTACCGAGGTAGCAAGCCGGTTGACCGGAATAGCTCCCTCAGCATTTGTGGTCTACTTAATCCCAATTCCTCAAGATAGGGTTGGTGTTGGTGGGAGGCTTTTGAAGGAGGTTGCTCAGGAGAAGGGAGGACAGTAATGAAGGGGTTTCTCGTCCTTTTTGTCATTTTATTCTTATCCACATGCCCTCCGGGTTTTTCCGAGGTTTTGTTCGAACAAAAAATAAAGGTATCAGAGTTTCGTATTTTTTCAAAGGAAAATTATCCTCAGGTTCTTCTTTCGTTTGTTCCCGGAAACATTCACTTTTTGGATGAAATTGAGTTAGTGGTTGATAACGAAAGAAGGGTAATCGGAGTTAACCTATATTACAGGTTAGGGGATGGTTTCCGTAGAAAGGTGTTTATCCAAGACTTTAACGGATGGATGATAAAATACCCCAAAGACGGTTTTCTTTTTAAGGAAATAACCGTAAGGGTTTTGACGCCTGATGAACTCTTTAAGTTTTAAAGGAGGACATAAAAGATGGGTAAGAAAATAAGGTACGGTTTATTTTTGGTGATTTTGAGCTTTTTGATTTATGCCTGTGGTCCACAGATCTCAACAACTGTACAGACTCAAGGTCCTACCGTTCAAGAGGTTCTCACTTATCAAGGTCCAAAGGCAAGGATTGCCGTCGCCAATTTCAGCTGCAAGGCTGCCAAGTGTTCTTGGGAGATAGGCGAAGGGCTCTCTGACATGTTGGCCACCTCTCTTTTTAGGACAGGGCGTTTCATCGTCCTTGAAAGGGGCGAAGGGCTTAGAGCTATAAAGGAGGAAATCGATCTCGGACAATCCGGTTACGTTCAAGCCGGAAAAGCCCCACAGATGGGGTTATTGGAGGGAGCGGACATATTGGTAATGGGTGCCATAACTGCTTTTGAGCCCGAGGCTTCTGGGATTGGTGGAGGAGGTTTGATCGTACCGGTACCAGGTTTCGGAGGAGTGGCCGTTGGTAAAAAGGATGCTTATATTGCCGCTGATATAAGGCTTGTGGATGTGAGGACTGGTCGGGTGATAAATGCCACAAGAGTTGAAGGAAAAGCTTCAAGTTGGAAAGTGGGAGTCCTTGCCGGAGGTATCGTGGGGACTGTAGGGCTTGGAGGAGCCTTAGGCACCTATAAAAACACCCCTATGGAACAAGCCATAATGGTGATGCTTGATAACGCCATCCAATCCATCTCCCAGATGGTTCCTCAGGAATATTACCGCTATGGAGATACGGGGACTATTCCAACCCCAGTTTCAAGTCCACAAGTTGCTACTCAGCAATCCATTTCGCCAGTTGTTACTTATGAACCTTTTGTGACCCCCAAGGTTGTGGAATTAAAGGGAAGCAAAATCAACGTTCGTACGGGGCCAGGGAGAGATTATTCTCTTCTTACCACAGTCGAAGGAGGCCTTAAAGCCAAAGCTCTAGGGAAACAAGGGGAGTGGTATCAATTGCAATTGCCCGACGGCCGGATCGGATGGGTTCACAAGAGCCTTTTGATCGAGAGATGAGGCTCTTAAAGGCCGTTTTTTAGGGCAAGGGAGATCTCCCTTAGGGCTTTTTTAAAAGGGGGAATAAGAGCTGCGATTTTGGAGTGAGTAAAACTTGAAGAAAACCCTACAATCCATATGGCCGCAAGAGGAGGAAAAGGGGTTTCCACAAAACCAGCAATAGCTCTAACCCCTTCAAGATACTCTTCATCGTCTAAGGCTACTCCCTTTTCTCTGGTTCTTTGGAGCTCTTTCAAGTATTCCTCCGTATTCGTTATGGTTCGAGAGGTATAAGCTTTAAGTCCCTTTTGAGAGAGTATTTTTCTCACAGTTTCATCATCAAACCTCGCCAGATAAGCTTTACCTAATGCCCCCGCATAAAGGGGAACACGCGCTCCCACTCGAGAAGTTACCTTCAGATCTTTATCAGCTTCGATCACCTCAATTACAATCACCCTCTCCCCCCTTACAACCCCTAAAAATACCGTTTCTCCGGAGAGATCATGTAACTGTTGTAAATACCCAAAAGAGACCTTGCGGATCTCAAACTCATCAAGTCCCTTACCCAATAACTCAAAAAGCCTAGGTCCCAAAGTGTATTTTTTGGTTAATTCGTTTCTCCTCAGGAACTCTTCACTCTCAAGGGTACAAAGAATCTCATAAAGGGTACTCTTACTTATGGAAAGCTCACGGGCTATCTCCGAAAGCCCCCTCTCAACTCCATCCGATAAAAGTAACAAAACCCTCAGGCCTTTTCTTAGCGAGGGAATTCCCTTCTTCATGTTCAATATGTTGAACATTCCTATAACATTTTTTTCTATGCTTAGTCAAGAGAAGTATTGACAAATAGTAGATGGAGTGATAGAGTTAGTTCGTAATTACGAATGGGATGGTCATAGGGATGAAGGTTAAGGTTTTTGAGCCTTCTTTTGAAAGCAAGAGGAGAGAGAGGGCTTTTTTGTTTTCAGGAAGGAGATCCTCTTATGTGGCTTTAACCTTGGAAGAATTGAAGGAAAACCTGAGAAATTTGAGGCGTAAAGCGGTTGGGAGACTTTTTGAGTTGAGGGATCGGTTTGTCGAGAAAGCAAAGGGTTTAGGGTTTAAGGTTTATAATGCGGAAACGGCTCAAGAGGCAGCTTTTTACATCAAGGAAAACGCTCAAGGCGTTAAGGTTTTATCCTTGAACAAGTCCAATGTGGTGATAAATGAACTCAGGGGTGAGTTCAAGAAGTTGGGTTTTAGGACTTATATAAGGTATTTTGGGGAGTTTAAAAATTTTGACCCTCAAAGTTTTCGGAAACAAGTGGAGGATTATTGGGCTCTTCCTGGTCTTCATCAAAAGGGGATTTTTGAAACTTTTGAGATGAGAAACGAGCTTGAGTTTCCGCAAAAGAACGGCTTTTTTAGAGAATATGGAGCGGTTTTAGGCGCTAATGCGGTCTCTTCAAAAGAGGGCGAGGTCTTCTTTTTGCAACATATGTCTAATATATCTAAGGATTTAAGGGAGGCTAAGAGATTGTTTATCGTGATTCCTCTTGAAAAATTCACGGAGGATAGGGAAGAGGCTGTTTTTCAGACAAAGATGATCGGAATTTTCGGGCTTGAGAGCGTACTTTTGGATCTTCAACCAAAAGAGGAGGAGATTTTTGATTTTGAAGAATTGCCATTAAGCTCAGGGGAACAAGAGGTACATTTCATACTTTTTGACAATGGGAGGTCTCGTCTTTTGGGTTCTCCTTATGAAGAGATTCTCCTTTGTATTGATTGTAGAGCCTGTGCCAGGCAGTGTCCGATAGGGAAACATCTTATGGTTGAGGAGGATATGGTTTATAGTCCTAAAAATTACCTGTTGGGTTTTCTTCTGGGGTTTGTGTCCATATTTGACACTTGTCTTCATTGTGGAAGGTGTGAGGTGGAATGTCCAGTAAATATAAACATACCCTATCTAGTATGGAGGGCCCAGATTGATTTTTATTCCAAGAAGGGTAGGGGGTTTAAAAAGAGGCTTCTTGATAATCCTGAGCTTATGGCTAAATTGGGTACATCTTTTTCCTTTTTGGCGAATTTGGCTTTGAAGATCAAACCCCTGAGGAAACTGATGCGGTATTTTGCGGGGATTCATGAGGAAGCGCCCTTACCCACATTTCCCAAGGAGACCTTTAGGGATTGGCTTAAAAAGAGAGGTGAGGAATGGAGCAGAAAGTAGTTTATTATCCCGGTTGTTTTGCCAATTATTATAATCCCGAAATAGGGAAGTCTCTGGTTTTTGTAATGGAAAAGAACGGCTTTGAGGTTCTGGTGAGCGAACAGCTTTGTTGTGGCATGCCGATGATAGCTAACAGTAACCTTAAGGGAGCAGAGAAAAATTTTCGAAGGATAATCCTTTCTCTTTATGAGCTTTCTCAAGGTCGTTTTCCCATCGTTACCACTTGTCCGAGTTGTAACATGATGCTTAAGAAGGAAGGCAAAGAGTTTTTCCCGAGCCAAGAGGCCGAATATGTGGCCTTTCATGTATGGGATGCGAGTGAATTTCTTTTGGAGCTTGATAAAAACGGGAAACTTAACCGGGATTTTGGCGAATTGAGGTTGAAGGTCTTTTATCACAATCCTTGTCACCTTAAGGTTCAAAATCTAACAGAGGCGACCCTCAATCTTATAAAAATGATACCTGGTATCGAGATAGTGGGGGCCAATTACGCTTGTTGTGGAATGGGTGGATCCTATGGTATGAAAGAAAAGAGTTTCAAGATCTCAAGAGAAATTGGTCAAAGAGTTTGGGAGTTGGTAAAAGAGGCGAGGCCGGATGTAGTGGTGACCGAATGTGGAGGGTGTGGTCTTCAGATCAAAGCAGGAACCGGAGTTAGGGTGTTACATCCTATGGAGCTTTTAAGAGAGGCTTATATTTTGGCCCTTAAGAGGGCGGCGTAAAAACTTTAAAAGGAGGGGTGAAATGGTGGAGGAGAAAAGGGGGACTTTAGCTGAAGAACTGGCTAAGACGAGAAGTTATGGACAAGTACGTTGCCCGAATCCGGGCTGTGTTGACATGAGGTTGAGTCCACCACCGGGGGCGAAGTCGGTGAAGTGTCCTAAGTGCGGTGTGGAGTGGAGGGTGGTATGGCTTAAGCCCGGGTTTCCGAGGATAAGGGGTCCGGTATGGGAGTCAATAACTCAAAAGATCGGAGAAAAGGCAAAAGAGTTAGGTTTAGAATAACAAAAACTTAAGGAGGAGAGCCATGGCATTGGATAGGATGATCGCTTATATTGACCTTTCGACTGGGAAGGTCGAAAAAAAGGTTATCCCTCTGGAGATAAGGAAGAAATTTTTAGGAGGAAGGGGGCTTGATGCTTATCTGCTTTACAATCACACAAAGCCGGGAATTGATCCCCTCGGTCCAGATAACGTTGTGATTGTAAGTTGTGGGCTTTTGTGCGGTATGCTTGCTTCGGCAACGGCACGTTATCACGTGATGGGCAAATCACCGCTTGGAGGTTTCCTGGGGAGTTGTAATGGAGGAGGATTTTTTGCTCCGGAGATGAGGCTTGCGGGGTTTGATCACTTAGTAATAAAGGGAAAGGCCCCAAAGCCGGTTTACATTTACCTTCATGATGGAGAGGTAGAAATAAGGGATGCAAGCCACATCTGGGGACTTACGGTAACTCAAGCTCAACAGGCGGTAAGGGATGAACTTAAGGACAATGATATTAAGTGCATCACCATAGGGCCTGCGGGAGAGAAATTGGTAAGGTTTGCCAATGTGCTTTCTGGTGTGAAAAATGCTGGTGGAAGGACAGGGATGGGCGCAGTTATGGGTTCCAAGAACCTTAAGCTTATAGCCGCTAAAGGCAGTATAGACATTAAAATTGCTTATCCCAGAGAGGCCCTCGAGTACAACAAGAAGTTTGTTGATATCATCACTTCTTCCAAGGTGAATCAAACGATGGGTGTTTTAGGGACTCCGTTCATATGGGGTGCCACCAACTCGTGGGGTGGAGTAAGGGTTAATAACTTTCAATATAACCAACACCTTTACTGTGATGAACTTGAACCCGAAAACTTCCATGAGATTTCGGTTAAGACCTTTGGTAAATATCATATGGCTGGTTGTTTTGCTTGTCAGGTGCACTGTAGGGCCCGCTTCAGGATTCCCGAAGGGCCTTATGCGGGTGTTTATAATGAGGGTCCGGAATACACCACAATAGGAGCTTTTGGAGGCGAGACAGGTACAAGAAAAGCTCTGACGGTTCTTGTGGGGAATTACCTCTGTAACGAATATGGGGTTGACTGGCTTGAACTAGGAAGTCTTATAGCTTGGGCCATGGAGCTTTATGAGAAGGGCATTCTCACCACAAAAGAGACAGGTGGTATTGATCTCAGGTTTGGAAATGACGATGCCGTAATAGAGATGATCCATCAGGTCTGCAACCGTAGCAGTTGGCTCGGTGATGTCATTGCCGAAGGTGGACTTAGAGCTGCGGAGATCATAGGTAAGGATTCGTTAAAGTATATGATTCAGGTTAAGGGCATGCAAAACCTTCATTCTGACGAGAGGCCGACCCCTGCCTTGGCCTTGAATATCGCTACCGCTTCTCGAGGATCCGATCACCTGAGGAGCCGTCCGGCTATAGACCTTTACCATCTGCCCGAACCTGTTTTGAGGAAAATTTATTCAACTCCCATTCCTTATGAGGGGCCTCTTAGTTCGGATCACCGGGCTTATGAGGGTAAGGCCTGGCAAGTCTTCTGGCAACAACAATGCTATATGGCTGTTGATTGTCTTGGCATTTGCAAATACCATACTACTTTCCTTGGTGCTACCCATCCCAACTTTGAAGAATGGGTCAAGGTCATCTATTACAACACAGGGCTTGAGTTTACTCCTGAGGAGTTATGGGAGATCGCGTGGAGATGTAATACATTAGAGAGGATGTTTAATCTCCGTGAGGGTATGGACATTAACGACAACTCCCGAGGCGATATGCTCAACGAGCGTTACTTCACCGAACCTTGTAAGCGTGGTGCTCCTGATGTAGTAGGGAACAAAATCGACAAGGAAAAATTCCTCAAGATGCGCGAGGAATTTTACAGGTACAACGGTTGGGATGAGAATGGCGTCCCAACGGAAGAGACTCTGAAGAAATTGGGTCTCGATAATGAACCATCCCATTTGTTGTAAAGGAGGTTAGCCATGGCATACAAGGCTCTTGTCATAGATTATCAAAAGTGCACAGGCTGCAGGAATTGTGAGCTAGTTTGTTCGGTTTTTAATGAGGGGGTGGCCAATCCCTATAAGGCCAGAATAAAGGTTGAGAAATGGGAATGGGAAGGTTTGTACATTCCTGTTACCTGTAGGCAGTGTGTGGATGCTCCCTGTGTGGCGGTTTGTCCGGTTAAGGCTTTAAGCCGTGACGAGACACTTGGAAGGGTTGTTGTTAATCATGATCTTTGTATAGGTTGTAGGTCTTGTGTGACGGTATGTCCCTTTGGTGCTATGGGTTGGAATCCGGAGACTAAAAAGGTTTACAAGTGCGATCTATGTGAGGGTGATCCCCAATGCGTTAGATTTTGTTACGAGAAGGCGGTGGATTATGTGGACGTTTCAAGGGAACCCATTTTGAAGAAACGGGAGGCTGCCGAGAGGATAGCTGAAGCTCATAAAAAGGCAGTTGAGTTGACCTTAGCTGAAACACCTTAAAGGAGTTTTTAGGGGGAGAGGGCTCACCGAGGAGCCCTCTCCTCTTCTCCTAGGAGGAGGAAAGACTTGGGAGTGAAAGTTAGGTTGCATCCCTTTTTGAATGATGGAAAAGAGGGGATCTTTGAAGTCAACGGCAAAACGGTTGGCGAGTGTTTAAACGAGCTAGTTAGACTTAATCCCGTCTTTAAAGAGAGATTTTTTGAAAGAAATGGTAAGCTCAGAAATTACGTTGAAGTTTTGGTCAATGCTAAAACTACCTTCCCACAAGAGTTGAACTACCCTGTTAAAGATGGTGACGAAATAGATGTGATAGTATTTCTTGCGGGAGGATAATGGTTTAAAAATTAAAAAACAAAAATCCCCCGGCAGTGGGGGATTTTTGTTTCACTTTTCTTTTTAGTACAATTTAGAAACCTGCCAATATAGGAGCAAACACTAAAGCTATTATGGACATGAGTTTTAGCATAATGTTCAGGCTGGGACCTGCTGCGTCCTTCATTGGGTCACCTGCTGTATCTCCTACTACTGCAGCCTTGTGAGCATCTGAGCCTTTTCCACCGAAATGACCCATTTCGATAAACTTTTTAGCGTTATCCCAAGCTCCACCAGCATTTGCTTGAATTATGGCCAAAAGGAACCCCGAGCCTATTGAACCGAGTAAGAATCCCGCTAGGGCGTATTTACCAAGAATAAAACCCACTGCCAACGGGGCTACAATGGCTACAATGACAGGCGTAACCATCCTTCTCAGCGCTCCTCGGGTGGAAAGAGCGACACACCGAGCATAATCAGGTCTAGCTTTACCTTCCATTAAACCCGGTATCTCACGAAATTGCCTTCTTACTTCCTCAACTATTACAAAAGTATTCCTTCCTACTGCATCCATCACCATTGCACAAAAAACCGCTGGTAACATCACTCCGATAAACAACCCCGCTACCACAGGAGCGCTTAACAGGCTTGACAAAAGCCCCCCTTCTACACCAAGCTGTCCATTTTCAACTTTAACGATCCCCACTGCAAATCCATAAGAAAGAAGAAGTGCAAGGGCTGTAAGAGCAGCTGATCCAATGGCAAACCCTTTTCCGGTAGCTGCTGTGGTATTTCCCAACGCATCCAGAGCATCAGTCCTTTCCCTTATCTCGGGTCCCAAGCGTGCCATCTCCGCAATACCACCGGCGTTATCTGCTATTGGACCATAAGCATCAGTTGAAAGGGAGATGCCCAAAGTAGAAAGCATTCCCACTCCAGCTATTGCTACTCCATAAAAGCTTGCCAATTTATAAGAGACCAAAAGTGCAAGGGCCACAACCAACATTGGTATCCAAGTACTCATCATCCCAACCGCAAACCCTTGCATTATACAGGTTCCTCCTCCACTTGTTGCCGCTTGCGAAATCCTTTGGGTGGGAGTGTATTCATAAGCAGTGTAATAATTGGTGCTTTCTCCGATGATGATTCCCGCTATAAGTCCAGCCAAAACCGAATACCAAATCCCCATGTGAGCCTTAAGGATTAAAACTACAAAGAGGGATAAAAGAAGGGTCAAACCGGCTGCTACAAAAGTGCCTCGCCTCAAAGCCCATAAGAGGTCCCTCATTCGGCTTCCTTTAGTGGATACGAAGAAAACGCCTATAATAGAAGTAATTATCCCACTTGCTGCAACAAGAAGTGGTAATTGCCAAGCCGTTTGGGGCAGAGGTACCAATCCACTTGAAAAGGCCAAAATCGACAACGTTATGGCTGCAATAATGGCATCCACATAGGATTCAAAAAGATCCGCCCCCATTCCAGCTACATCTCCCACATTATCACCAACCCAGTCAGCTATTACCGCCGCGTTCCTTGGGTCATCCTCAGGGATGCCAACTTCCACCTTTCCCACCAAATCGGCAGCTGCGTCAGCTCCTTTGGTATAAATACCACCTCCAACCCTGGCGAAAAGGGCCACTGAAGAAGCCCCCATCCCATAGGCTGGAAGGATGCTTAAAAATTGGGGATGATCCTTGAATAAGAAATAAATGATACAAACACCTACGAGGCCTATGCCCACAACGCTCATTCCCATAACAGTTCCGCCCCTGAAAGCCACCCTAAGACCCGAATTGAGACTTTCCCTGGCTGCCACGGTAGTTCTAGCATTGGCCCTTACCGCAATGCTCATCCCCGCATAACCCGAAGCCATAGAGCATAAAGCGCCAAGCACAAATGCAAAGGCTGTCCAAGGGCTCATGGATGGGCTTGTTGTACCGAGTATAAGTAGGACGATTGCTACTACGATCACAAAGATGGCCAAAATTTTATACTCAGACTTAAGAAACGCTTCGGCTCCTTCCCTCACCGCCTCTGAGGCCTCCTTTATGAGGCCTGTTCCAGGCTCCTTTTTCAGTGTGGAAAGAGCAGCCGAAAATGCATAAATCAGACCTATAATACCGCTTGCTAAAGCTATCCATCCCCATTCCATCTCTCTCCTCCTAAAAACTCACGAGTGTTACTTTGAGGCTTAACAAAAAAAAGCACCTCTTGTCAAGGGTATGAGACTTGTCGTTTGATAAGAAAAAGTTTTAAAATTTGCTTGTTCGATGCTTGCCAAAATTTTGAGTGGCACTATTTATGGCATTGAGGCAAAAAGGGTCGAGGTAGAGGTTGATATTTCATTAGGCCTTCCCGCTTTTAATATTGTAGGGTTGCCAGAAGCGACTGTTAAAGAGAGCAAAGAACGGGTTAGAGCAGCTCTTAAAAACTCTGGTTATGAATTTGTCCCTCGCAAGATCACCGTCAATCTCGCTCCTGCTGATTTGAGAAAGGAAGGTTCAGGATTAGATCTTCCAATTGCTCTTGGGGTCCTTGTGGCACAGCAAAAGATAGAAAGTCCCAAAGTGGAGCAGTATATTTTTACCGGTGAGCTCTCCCTTGAAGGTAAAGTAAAACCCATAAAAGGTACTTTGCCTTTAGCCCTTTTAGTCAAGGAAGAGGAACTTCGTGGATTGGTTCTTCCTTCTTCAAATGCCCGTGAAGCTTCAGTGGTTAAGGGCATAGAGGTTATTCCCGTTAATGAGTTAAGAGAAGCTTTTGAGTTCATTCGAGGAGACTTAGAGATTGCGTCTTTTGAAACTTCTTCCAATGATTTCATGGATGAACTTTTCCCCTCGGAAGATATGGAAGAGGTCAAGGGACAAGAAAGTGCCAAAAGGGCCCTTGAGGTTGCTGCTGCTGGAAGTCATAACGTTCTCATGATAGGTCCACCTGGTTCTGGAAGCAAAAGGCTGCTCAAGAAAAGAAGCCCTCGAGTTTCTGGCAGACCTGGGCATCGTAGAAGCCCAGCTGGCCTTAAGAAGCAGAAAAGAAAGACAAAAGATCGAAAAGCAGCTCAGAAAAAAAAAAGAGGCTCTCAGAGAAACAACCCTCAGATACGCAGCCTGCCTCTTGAAGGCAGTCGAAAAAGCAGCCTACCACCACTCCAGCCAAATGGACTTCGAACTCTACATGGAAATCTGCCGCTCTTTCAAAGCCCTGAAGAAAAAATGCCTCAACCCAAGCCCCGAAACCGCCGAGCTCCTCATCAGAATGAGAGGAGCAGCAAGAGAATTCTTCTCAAAGCTCCCCCTGAGCAGCCAAGACAAAACAGCCGCCAAGTTCCTCCTCACAATGCCTTCAATCTACAAGCTCATCTACCAGCTCAACCGCATGCCCGCAAGAACAAAAAGCCCTTGACTTCACCGCCAATAAACCGCTAAAAGGAGGTAAAAATGCTCAAAAAAGCCCTCTCCCTTCTCCTGCTTTTCCTTTTCGCCCTAAACGCCTGGGCCGATCAAATCTGCACGGTCCAAAAGGTCATAGACGGCGACACCTTCATATGCAGCGGATACAAAGTTAGGCTCATCGGCGTCGACACCCCAGAGTCAACTCTCAACCCAAGAGCCGAAAAACAAGCTCGATCCCTCGGAGACCTAAAAACAGTCCTCGAACTCGGACAAAAAGCCAAAGCCTTCACCCAAAGCCTCATCCCCCCTGGAACAAGAGTAAGACTTGAGTTCGACGTCCAGCAAAAAGACCGCTACGGAAGACTCCTCGCCTACGTGTACCTTCCCGACGGAAGAATGCTCAACGAAGTCCTCCTCGAAGAAGGCTACGCCGCCCTCCTCACAGTCCCACCAAACGTAAAATACGCCGAAAGAC
>Ga0197143_1002668_pt1 | contig 12815 bp, 17 predicted proteins | sample GBS70_MetaG_FD_148603 | JGI IMG/M metagenome (GOLD analysis project Ga0197143, IMG submission 148603) | Sediment microbial communities from Great Boiling Springs, Gerlach, Nevada, United States - GBS 70_MetaG | ecosystem: Environmental > Aquatic > Thermal springs > Hot (42-90C) > Sediment...
GATGTTCATGAGGAAAGACTATCAAAGAATCGTTTGAAGATAACGTTTTATAGAGTTATGTTTGGTCGAAGAGAAGATCAGTTCCAGCCTCTTTTCGCTAATGATAGTGATTATACCTTTAGAGATTATGGTAAGTTAAAGAATTTCGCATGGGATTACAGAGCGAATCTGATCACTACAAAATCACATTTAGAATACATGAAGAACTCACCTAAACTGCCTATTGATTATGTTGATAATGAGGTATTGGCAGGAAGAGTGTATGGCTTAAGATTTGCTGGCTCCTATTCGACAGGCGACGAACTACTACAAAGAGTAAGATTAGAACTGGTAAGGCTCAATGATATAAAGAATTTTGCAGGATTGAATAGACGTTATGAGTATGAATCTGTGGATGACACACAGCGAGTATTTAATATGGTTGCTGAGGCTGATGTTATATCCATGCGTATCAAGGCAGAAGATGAGTCCACATACAGGTTTGCTACTATCGTTATCCGTGTTGATGATAAGACAAAGGAGCTGCTTGATAAGTTGATGACCATATATAAGAAAGAGATGAAGGAGTATTTTAAAGAGCACAATATAACATTGGGTATGGTCCTTGACAACTTGGACTTATACTACTGTCTATCATTTGGGCTGTAGTAAACCACCTTTCAATTCCCTATCGGATTCTCACTATGAACACCTACAACCCTTAACGGAAACACCATTACATAAATAAATAAATAAATGAAATAAATAAATGAAATAAAAGTGGACTGTTAAGAGTACGATCAGGATCGGTGACACGGACATGAACACTCATTCCTGCTTATCAAAGCATCTCTTGAATGCATACATATTGGGCATTGGTTCACATTCTTGACCTTTGTTTCATCCTTTCCCTGTTTCTCTGGTTTGGCGAGGATATATTCCTCGATTTCCTTCGTGAGTTCGTTGTACTCTTTGATATCTACAGTGGAAAATTTCTTCCATAATTCGAATGCATGTAATCGTGTTAGTGTACCATCCTTCTTCATTGCATAGTATAGCAGCTTGGCCTGTTGCAGATCCTGTGTAGAATCAGCATCTGGCCTCTTACCAGACCAGTAGTAGTTAAGCGCTTCTTCAACAACATGACTCATACGGCGACCGCTTAGTTTGAGTCTCCTAAAGGTATCGTAACTTAGAGTTATGCGTAATTGCTTTCTAGTCATTACCATCACCACTCAGTATATACTTTTCAATCTCTTGTTCTAGAGCCCTGTACTTAACAGGGTCTGCTGTATCCTTGAGATATTGAAGACTCTTCCATAATTCAAATGCTTTTGTGTATGTAAGAATTCCACTGTTCTTGTATGCATTGAACAGCAATGAGAGTTCCTTGAGATCATAGTCAGGATTTTTATCAACTTCATTCCAGTATGCATACAGAGCCTTCTCTATGGTATGGCTAATGTCTCCTCTGTTTTTGGCGGGTTCTTTCAATTTCTTTATCATCTCTTCAGGAAGAGATAGGCATACTGCTATCCTTCTTCTCATCCCCCAATAAATAAATTAATAAATAAGGAATATATCTATTTCGATAGTCTATCTTTTATGTATGCCTGTGTGTATAGCAGGTATTTTGCTCTGTCCAGAAGGGCATCCTCCGTTACATTCTTCTCCCAGAATGCCATGGAAAGCATGTATGACTTCAATGAACGCATGATTCTTGGGTTTATATTGCCTACTTGAAATATGCTCTTTGGTAGTTTGGTCTTCCATATGGTCAGAAGGTCATCAGGCGGTGCTCTTCTTATAATATCTCTGAAAGCTTCAACAACACTATTCTGGATATCAAACTCGTTGCCATCAACCATTGAAGCAAGCTCGTTGTTGAGTTCCTTCCTGGGTATCATTATGTCAAACCTGTTTACTAATGCAAAGTCAGTCAGGTAACTCTCATCATACGTTGCACATAAGAATGATGATGTTGTACGGTATGTCATCCTGCCATTACTGATCTGGATGTTGTACATCTGAGCGATCTGTAATCTTTGGAATTCGGTAAGTTTAGCAAGGCTTGCCAGCCCTACAGTTACAATACCCTCCTCCAACGTGATGAGTAATAACTGTAATAATCCCTTCGATGTAGTCAGAGAGCCCATCTCTGTTACAACGATGAATGGAGTTGTTTTGCAGGCAGGAGGTACAAACTCTACAGCATCTTCGGTTTTCGTTACTGTACCCCTGAACACCGCAGGGGTTATATCGCTAATATATGCGCAGTTCTGCTCACCCAGGAGGTCTGCAGCTATGCGCAATAAAGTACTCTTGAACCAGCCAGGCTCCCACACAAGAAGCAGATGTGATCTTATACGTTGTTTTGTAATAGAGTGCTGTTGAATAATCTGTGTTGCTACTACATGAAGGAACTCCTCACCGAATTGCCTTCCCAACCATCCGTAACTTTCTTCAAATGCCCTGACTATATTGTTATATAATATGGCTTTATCCATACCCCCAATAAAAAAATAGGTTGGTATGACTAGACCACCTCATTGGCTGCTTTAATTGCAGCTTCTTTGCCCTCCTTTGTTATGCATATGCGTAATGGAGTTATTTCGCCTCTCTGTTTTAGTACCTCTATGTATCTTGCAAACATCTTATCAAGGTGATACTGACAGACTGGAATGTCAAAGAACTTTGCGTATAGCCAATTATTGCACCGACTGCACTTCAGACCTTGCCTCTCGTCCCAATCAAGATACACTATTATCGCTCCGAGGTGTTTCAGGATTTTGACCATGCCCCCAAGAAAAAATATGTGTTGATATAAGTGCTGTATTACTCTTGGGCTAAGAGTCTAAATGCTTCATCACTGTCATCTGTAAGCCGGATCTTGCAGTATGGACAGTGATATGACTCAGGTCCCTCAACATCACCATAATCCCAACCATCATAGTCTGGTTTATTGTTTACAATTCTGAACGTTGATTTTGCCCAGATAAGGGCTCGGTATTCTAGGTGTGTCAGTAGTTTGTTGCATCTCGGGCATCTCATCCTCATTCACCTCGTTGGCTATGTCCTCAATCATGGTGATACAGTGATAACATACTGCACCATATGATGTGATAATTCTGCCCTCACCAGCAATGCGGTTACACATAATGCATCTCAATGTCTCAACCCCCAAAGAAAAAATAGTTATATGCTTTCTCATACTCGCTTAATAACATACAGTCTTTAATCAGCGAAGCTGCAAATTCCTTCTCAAAGTGGTTGTAGTAACGACAATGTAATATATGTGATGCAACAGTCAGACAGCCTTTGTATTTTAACCCGCAGTAAACCTCCCTGCCTTCAAAGATAAGTATAAGCAGGCCATTGTATATTAATGGCGGTGCAAGACACATCTCGGCTTCGTAATAATGCGGTATATTAAATTGATCCTTGAGGTGATGACATAATCTCATGCTATTGCCCCCAAAATAAAAAAATAAATAAATTTTAAGTTAGAGTCGTATGACCCAACCTGTGTCGCCTTCCCAAACCTTTTCATCAGTAGAATCGTATCCATACCTCTCGAGAATGCACCTGACTTCATGAGCAAGGTCCTCATGGCTGATACCGGCAACGTCCCGGTCCAGGTCACCTATGGAGATCGTGCGTTCGTCAAGGTCTACGAAGTAACGCCTAGTGTACTTATTGAACAGTTTTTTGAGATCTCTTAAACACATCTCCCACTTCTCCATATTCCCCCAAATAATAAAAATAAATAAATGTATAAAGAAGAATTAGGAAGTTTCGACCATTGTGCTGTATGTTCCTTTAAGATTAAGCAGTTCTCGTGTTGTAATATGATAATACGCCTGGTCGTAAATATCAGTGTCACCGTGATAGCCTGGATAGCCCTTGACGAAATCAACAAGCGGTGCTGGAAGCTTTAACTTCTCTAGTTCATCAACGTCATTGAATCCAACGATTGTAAATGGTTCCTCTACAGTAATTTCATCCTCTGTGACGATAAGGAACTGCAACGTAACGATGAATTTTGGTATGCGCTTTGACCAGTAATCGCCTGTTAAGAGTAAGTACTTCCCAGGCATTAGGGAATAAGTATGAAAATACGCTGTTCCAGACTTTCTTTTTTTATGCTTGATGAACTTGTTTTTTGAAAGTGAATAGACAGCACCCCACGTTTTTGTGTTTGTACCAGCAAAGACCTTGATAGTATATTCTTTATATTTAATGGTATCTGACATATTATATTATCACCCCCAAATAATAAAATAGATTGGTTTTAGTGCCAGCACAGCCCCCAATCGGCAACCTCGATAACGTGGGTCCTTGTTCATCCCCCAAAGAAAAATAAATAAGTATGAATTAATGGGACTGCTCAGACCCTTCCCTAGCTTCATCCTTCAGGGCTTTTAGACATAGATAAGTAAGCATGGGATGCCAATAACCGTACCAGTAGCTCCAAGCCGTTGGGAAGCAATCATAATCAGTTACGCCGTCCTTTTCAGTCTTATAAAATCTAACCCCTATCAGGTCTACTATTTCGTCATTGAAAACATGCACGGCTACATATCTGGGTAGACATGGAGAGCCTACCCATTTCTTTGGCAGCTTCACCTTTGTAGCCTGTAGTTTATTTATGGCGTCTATTGCCTTAGGTAGATTTATTGGCGGTATCGTAAGTACCACCTTTGTCTTGTATGTGTCTATAATTATCATTCTCGACCCCCAAAGAAAATAAATAAATGTATAAAGAAGATTTAGGAGGTTTCGACCACTGTGCTGTATGTTCCTTCAAGCCTAAGGAGCTGTTGGGTCAGCTCCGGGGTATACGCCTGGTCGTAGATATCAGTGTCACCGTGATAGCCTGGATAGCCCTTGATGAAGTCAATCAACGGTGCTGGAAGCTTGAACTGCTCTAGTTCATTAATGTCGTTGAATTCAATGGTAGCAAATGGTTCTTCGACAGTAATTCCATTTTCTGTCACGTGTAAGAAATGCAACGTAACGATGAATTTTGGTATGCGTTTTGACCAGCGATCGCCACTAAATAATAGGTATTTGCCCGGCATGAGATAATATGTGTGTCTATACTCTGCTCCGTCCTTTTTTATTTTGTTCTTTATGAACTTGTTTTTTGACAGTGAATATACGGCACCCCAGGATTTGGTGTTTGTCCCAGCGAATACCGTTATCTTATATTCTTTTACGTTATTGTTTATGTTATCGATCATGGTATCACCCCCAAGGAAAAATAAATAAGGATGAATCAACTGTTTGGTATTTTTGCTTTAAAACACAGCAATGACCTGCGAAAGGTAGAACTGGTACTGTAGGTTTTTGAGTTCATCAAGTGAAAGTACTTTCCCCTCAGGGAGCCTCTCTCTCAGGACAAAATGAATAGCCATATCTCCATTCTTCATCGATATGGCTATTCGGTTCATCGGAACTATGACGCCTAAGAGAGAGGTTAGGAGCTGTGCAGTACTCTCGTGTCCCACCGCACTTATGAACGGTGTGTTCTTCAGGATGTCAGCAGCCTGCTCTTTCGTTATCTTCTGTATCAGGACGATAGCCTTAGAAAGGCTATAGTCAACCGGCGTTATGAGGGAATTGAGTATGTATAGGCTCATTCCGACCCCCAAAGAAAAAATAAATAAAGTGATTGAATTAGAGTTTAAGGTAAGCGATTTAGGCAGCGACTACTATAAATACCTGCAACACACCAAATTTATGGTGCCATTCGCTCTCTATATCACTTGCGTAGTCGGTATGTACTTCAATGAAATAGCCGTTATTTTTCAGCTCCTCCTCAACAACTTTAAATTCAGATACGAATTTGTTAAAATCTCTTTCTGTTATTTCAAACTTCACTAATCCGAATCTGCTGTAACTAATGACTTTATAGTACCAGTCATATTTACCAGCGATGTCCGCTATCTTGAGTAAAGCATCTGGAGATGTTTTCGTGCTTGGGTATGCAAAATATACAGTTTTAAAGTACTCATTATCATCAATTTCGTACCTGCAATTATACTTATTGAGTACTGCAATAACTTCATCGAGTTTGCTCAGGTCGTCTTTTTCTTTATCAAACTGTATATAATATGATATAGTAGTGAGACCCAGCCATAGCGACCTTATATTTTCTATACCTAATCTCTGTAATGTACTGAATAAGGGATCTTTGGACTCAGCCCCGTCATCATATTCACAGTGTATGATGCTACATAATTTGTTCTCCTTTTCCATCATTGGAGACCCCCAAAGAAAAAATAAAATAGGGTGGCTTTAGTGCCAGCACAACCCCCCGCAACCTATGTTATCGGGGTTGCCGAAGGGGGGTTTGTGGCATGGACATGGGCACTCTTCGCTCTCTTCCTTGTTCATTCCCCAAAAAAGAAAAAATGGGATGAGATTTTGCGGTTATCCCATTACTGATTTCCATTCCTTTTGCATTTCTTTGAGCATCTGCTTAGCCCATCGCCTATCATTACTACTATATTCTTTACAGTTCCTAGCATGCTCAACAACTGTCCACATACCTCCTGTTACAAAAGTACTGTATATAAGATTATTTCCTTCATATTCCTCTAGCCAACCATTCCAGCAATATCCATCGCTCATCAGCATATGTGCTTCGTATTCGTTACCAACTCCGAACTTCTCTTTTAGATGGCTACAAAGCTTCATACCCCAAAACACCACCCCTATGCCCTCGGAGGCTACCCTAGCCGATAGTCAGGCTAAAGCCTGCCTACGCCCCACGCTAGGAGCGACTCGCATGCCTACCCCTAGAACCCCCTGGGCTTCGGGGTCATCGGCATGCAAGCCTGGGGCTAGACCCCAGGCGTGCTATACACACGCCTGCACTTACTGGGGGATTCGTGCCCTACCATGCAGTAACTGCATGGTAGGGGGGTCTCGCCTGCCATGTAACTAACGCTAGAACGTTAGTTACATGGACTTGGGCATAGGAGCGTGGCTGACGCAGGGACGGCTCGCAGGCGGGCGGGGTGACCCCCGTGTTTTACCCTGCGAACCTCCCCCAAATTTGGGGGTAGGGAACACGGTTCGCCGCCCTTACTGCCAGCCCTAGGCAATAGACAGCATTAGAAGCACTAGACAGCACCGTGCAGCAAGCCTGGGGATTATTGGTTCCCCCATATGGCTCCCATACATGCGGTAGGGTTCATACATGCATGCGCCCTACAGCATGCATGAACGCCTACCAGCATCCTGCGGGGACTTTTCGCTCCCCGCATTCATCACCATATATTATGTCTACATCGATATATCTATGTTACTGTGTAAATTAAATTTTCAGGTGTTTTCATCTGAGCCTAATCCAAGCGTAAATGAGTGCAAACGCTATTAGCGAAATAGATATATCTATGTTACACATGTTTACGTTACGCATGAATTTACGCATGAGACTATTTATACTTGTTTACAAAACCATTTACATATATTTACATGTATTTACATATATTTACATACGTTAAACCTGCGTTACATGTTAACGCTAGTTTAACGTATCTTGAGGTTATTACTTCAAGTCTTAAGGTATTCTTTCAAGAATACCCCTGATAGATATATCTATGTAGATATATTTCCCATGCGTGTGGAATAAGATTTGGTAAGTTGAACATCATGAACCCATAGATATATCTATGTAGATATATCTATACAGATATATCTAGAAGACCCTTGTGCAGCTCCTTTATACGCTCAGGGATCTCTCGTGACCTAGAAAGCATCTCTATCATGTTTGCGATATTCGGAACATGGTAATCCTCAGCCTTAGCCATGAGGAGTTGCCTCAACAGCTCCTGAGTTTCAGGTGGGGCTGTGGCTATCTCTTCTACCCATTTCGGTATGCGTTTCTTCTTTACTTCATCAGGAATCTTTGTATTGGTAAGACTTCTTGCTACCTCAGCAGCTGCATGTGGCAGATTATATTCCTCATCTATACCTTTCTTGCCTCTTGCTTTTTGGGCAACCTCACCGAACCTGATGTTAGTTATAAGTTGCCCTGTAGAACGCTTGGATATGTCATCCTTACTTTCAGCCCTTTTCCTTAAATATACAGTACCATCCCTGCGCTCCACTTCCTCAATTGGCAACCCTAACATCTTATATATTCTGTTGATTGGCTTCATCACTATCACCTGTCACACCATAAATGAAATCGTATATGTATTTGTCAATCATAAGTCGATTGGCTAAGAGAGGGTCAAGTTCAATCATATGACCGCATGAAGGACATGGCAAGGGGAAGAGTGAGAGAATCACATCCACGATACGCTTTGCTTCTTCGTTGAACTTACGGAGTTTTTGAAGTTCATCAAGCATCTCCTTGATGTTGACACCATATTTGCTATAATAGTTGACTATACCGATGAGTTCAGTAGCCAGTCTTGTGCCCAATTTCTCAGCATCCATGAACTCCTCAGGTCTTATAAGATCTTGGAAGTAGAACATGAGTGCAGGGAAGAGCCTTCTCCCAAGTTCAAGTTTGGCTTTTAACTCCCATGATAATTCCCTAATTAGTGTGTGTATCATTGGCTTGGCTGTGGTATCAGTCCTTCGGAAGAGGGAATCTACTAAGTCATGATCAGCTCTAAGAACATTGAGTTCTACCTTTTGTGGTTCTTGTTGTGGCTGTGGTTGTATCTGTGGCTCCTGAACCCTGACTATCTCTTTTGTCTGTGGCTCAGTCAACTCTTCACCTGTGACCTCTTCTTCATTATAGTCATTCTCACTCCTCTTTCTCTTCTTTTTGCTACTATCATCAACTGTGCCACTATCATCGCTAGTATCCTGAGAAGTACCCTCAGACTCCTCCTTCTTGGTCTTCTTATCTGCTGTTGTAGGTTGTTGGTCTGTTAGAGTCTCCTTCTTTTCTGACTCCTCTGGTTCCTTATTATACTCAACTTCCCTTTCCTCAATGATATCAGATATAAATTTGAGACCAAGTGAAGAATTGAGGAATGAGACACAGTGTTGTACTACCTCCTTACTATCCTTCTCCTTACCCTCTGCAAATATGCTGATGAGTCTGGGTAATGCTGTCTTTATTATCTGTATTATGCGGAACGTGAATTGGCGTACAGACATGCCTAAATGCCTTCTATGTGTTGTTCTTCTTACTTCTCTTAGTGCCATATTTCTAAGCTCTTTGACTTTAGGTAATCCAAGCTTACCAGTATACCATCCATACAGTATATTAAGTAAGAGGTAGAACTCGATCTGACGTATCTCACTACCGCTAAGTGTTACACCACTTATGGTCTTTCTCTCCTCCTCTGTCTCGGATATGGTCTTCATGAATGCGTTACTGACTTGATCTGTGATATCCTTCTCTTTGACTATTGTGCCCTTCTCCCATCTTTGGGAGATTATACGGATAATCGTATCTTGAGTATGTGAGGTTATGAATTTGATTATACCATAAATAGTAAGATTGACAAGATTGACTATTATATCATGATATCCTGCATTGGTAAAGAGGTTGTTTAGCCTTTCCCATTCATCCTCTTTGATATCTTTCGGAGTAAAATCTTCTTCCTCATTATTGCCCATACCATTCTTTTTATCATCTGTCATGCTATTACTACATTACGGTGGAATAAATTCTTTCTGTGTCTGTTTTTATGCCAAGTTCTCTAAGTCTTCTTAGGATTTGCCAGATGCTTCCTTTATTAAGTGGTTGTTTTAAGCCCTTATATTTAAGGAACTGATTCATGGTATCTATCAGTAGTCTGCTTAGTCTTGCACGCTCTTTGATGTCAGTGGTATACAGCGTTATACCATAGTACCAACTTATAAGCAGATAGTGCTTGTTCTTAAAGTAATATGTCTTCTTGGACTGTAACTTATCAAGGAGGTTGTATGCATAGTCAAGTATGTAGTTCTGGGTTCTGTTCCAGATTGCAAGAAGCTCGTTACTTCTCCCATTATTAATTGATAGATATTCTACGAACTGCTTGTTAAGTTCGAAGATATTGAGTTTGTTGAAATTCGTTACCATAGTATACAGTATTTAGCCATCATAATATAAATCAATCATGATGTGCTTTTGCTCTCTTCCTACTCCGACTCTTAAGAATATTATAGAGAGATATACGTAGTGTGACTTCAGTAACCCCTGCAGCCTCCGCTATAGTACGTTGTGATAATTTTATACCATCCTCCTTGCATGCAATGTATATGAAGACTGCTGCCATGGCAGCTGGGTGTCTGCCATAGAGGTGATGTTTCTCATGAGCCTCTTTAAGCATGGATATAGCCAATCTCTTGGTCTTCTCAGGAAGTGCGAGTTTGGTTGCGGTTTTTACGATGTAATTTATGTAGTGAGTCTCTGTGACTGGAACGTTCATCTCTAAATTATTTACGATCTCTCTATAGCATCTACCTACTGACTTGGGTTTTGTGCCTAATAGATTGGCTATGGATTTGATACTATGGGGTATAGATGATTCCTTACAGGCAAGATAAAGGACCGCTGCTAACACTGTAGTGTACTTTCTTCCTTTGATGTACCCTGTCATAGCCACACGGGTAAATATGTCTATTGTTCTCATGATTATATGGGAAGGAAGACCCAAGTCAACACTAACCCGTTCAAGCGATGTTAATGCCTGCTTAAGTCGTTGAAGTCTTGGGTTTTGGGAATACCTGTCATACTTACGTAGCCTGATAAATGTAGGTAACATTTTGGGGTCAAGTTTGTTACCATTATATTGTGCCCCAAATATAGGATGCCCAAGACTTGTGTTGTTTGTTTTATATGGTATGAGTTCACCATGGTGTGTCCTCTCTAAATACTCCTCCTTATCGAAGGCACGTTCCTTCTGTACTACTTCTTTCTCTTCGTAGACATAGCCACAACTCGGACATACATACTCATAAACATCATAAATCATGGTGTGCTTACAGTATGGGCAGATAATAGAGGTATTAATGGTATTACGGGTTGTTTTGATGCCGTTGTTCACATCATTATCATTATAATTTTTTATATCCATCACTCTGAATTAGGTATGCATTAATATATAAATATCGGTAGCGAACCAAAACACTAAAATAATACGCACAATCATACTAACTCATGAATACAGAGGAAGTTATGGATGAGCAGGTTGATTCTGCCGATGATTCTACAACTACCACTGTTAATACTATAGAGGATACAAAACAAACATCTAGAGAGAAGGAGAAAGAGCCTACTGATATTTATTCTGCTCTTGCTAAATTCTTAACAAAGCAGGGCGTCAGTAAAGAGCATGCTGACGCCTTCGTAAAAGCATTTAAGGAAGAGTATGCACCGCAGTTTTTCACTACTCCTTCTAATCGTCCATCAAATGATTATGCATTGACACCTACAGATCCAACCCTGGAACAATTTAAACAAGAGCTCGAGCTCATGAGGAATCTGCGTGAAATAATAAATACCTATGGGCGAGATAGTTTTGAAGCCCAGTTGTTAACCAGAATGATGCGAGATCGTTACCTGAGATCAATGTACCCATACCCTCAATATCCTCATAATGGGAATGGACATGCTCGGGAGGATAAGTTTACAAGGTTAATAGACGGAATGTTTGAGACGTACCAATATGCTGTCCTTATGAGTCGTTTAAGTAAAATCTTTCCACTTAATGATGGTGATAATAACAATAATAACAATAAGCTTATTGAGATGTTAATCACCAAACTTGATGAGAACAATAAAACAATGATGAATCTTATCACTCAACTAAGAGAAGATGAAACCAAGAAGGCAATGGATGAAATAAAACAGGCATTACAACAGTCATTCCAACAGCTGTCTGATAGCATCAGCAGTGTTGCCCATTCGTCTGAGTCTGCTAATGGTAATCGTGATGTCATAATACACTCACTGGAATACGTTAACAATCTCATTAACACACTAGAACAATATGGTATTATTAAGAGGCGTGGGAATGATGAGAAGGAAGAGGATATAACTGCTAAACTAACTGAGTCGATACAAAAGAGCAGGGAATTGCTTGAGGCTACAGGGCGTTATCACATCGAGGAAGTGCCACTGACCAAAGAGAAGATCAAGGAGATGGTCATGGAGGAGGCTGAGAGAAGACTCAAAGATCTTGACATCGATACCCTAAAGCCTATCATCGAGGCTAAAGGTTATACGTTGCAAAGAAAGACCCTGACCAAAGAAGAGGTTGACAAACTGCTTGAGGAGCAAAGAAAGGCTGTAGCCACAGAGGTTGAGAAGAAAGTGAAAGATAACATGAGATGGGAATTCTTAAACAATATGGCTAGTAAATTAGCGGATTACATTGGACCAGTTGTGATGCAAACAGGCAGTACTTTACTTGGCGAGTCCATAAAGAAGATGCTCAATTCGCCTATACCACAGCCCCAGCCACAACCACAACCACAGTCACAACAGCAACCACAACAGCAACAGCAACAACAGATACAGACACAAAACACGGTAACATTACAACAACAGATACAACCACAGCAACAATCACAAAAGCAATCACAGAAGGCAGTAACACTACAGAAACAGACACAGCCAACCAAGTCAGTTAAATCTACTAATACTAAGACAGAGATGAACAATAGCAGTAAGAAGACCAAGGAAATCAACGCCGAAATACCAGTTAAGGTAGAATGATTTTAATATCTGAATAAACCAATTGTTCTTAGGCCATGAGTATACAAGAATTTCAGCAGAATATTATATATAAACTCCTGTACTTTCTTATAAAAAGTGTAAAACCTGAGTATCTTGCTTTATGTATTGAGAATAATATCTACATAATACAGTC
>Ga0197143_1002673_pt1 | contig 12809 bp, 13 predicted proteins | sample GBS70_MetaG_FD_148603 | JGI IMG/M metagenome (GOLD analysis project Ga0197143, IMG submission 148603) | Sediment microbial communities from Great Boiling Springs, Gerlach, Nevada, United States - GBS 70_MetaG | ecosystem: Environmental > Aquatic > Thermal springs > Hot (42-90C) > Sediment...
CCCTATTTTTTTTATACCTTTTATAAATATCTCTATATTTTACTATTATTTTTCTTTTTTTAGCCTCCTACTTTTTAGATAGTTATATTTATAAAAAAATTTAAAAAAATAAAGGGAGTAGTAAAACAACCACTCCCTTTCACTTTTTTTCTAACTTTTTCTTTGCCTCTCTTTATTTACTCCTTTATTTATACCTCCATATCAACATATCCTCATTACTACCATTCCAACTAAACCCAGTTACATAAATTTTACCGCTACTATCTACATATATTGAGTTACCGTAATCATGACGATTCCCTCCCGCTGCATTATTATGTACTACATACCCACTTCCTCCAACTCCAAATGTACTATCTAAATTACCACTAATACTACCCCCACCACCTCCACCAACACCTCCACCAACACCTAATTCATTAGAACCCGATTTATTACAACTAACTATTAAAAAAAATAATATAATTAGAATAGACCCTAATATTATTAAATTTTTTAAAGTAATACTTTTATTCATTTTTTTCACTTCATTTATAAATAATGTTCTTTAAAAAAAATCCTGCTAAAAGATGTAAGTGATGATTATTTTATTGAAAAAACTTATTTCTTATGATATAATGAATAAGAATTTTATACTATCTAGTACTTGATACACTATTAAATGATTAATTTAATATATTTTTCAGTTAGTAGTAAAATAAAATTAGCATGATTAGTTTTTAGATATTCCTTAAACATAAAAGCAATAGGATTATTTTTTATAATTTAAAAAGATTTTAATTCTTGTGCTATTTTCCGGGCTATGATAAGTAAGTTACAAAAATCCATTATATTCGATATGTAAAATTTATCAAAAAAGTTTAAAATTTTATTTTCAAAATAATTCCTTAATTCATTAGATCCTTCCTTTCTAAAGAATAACCTTTTTAATTCAATTCTAAGAACTTCTTGTAAAGAATTAGAATTTTTCTCAGAATCAGTAGTATATAATTTCTCTACAATTTCTAAAAATTGATAAGGAAAATTGCTTGAAATTTCTTCATTTTTAAATTTACATATCAAATCTAAAAAATCATCCATTAAATCCCAATTAGACCCAAATTTTCTTTCAGTACCACTATGTGTAAGAAAGACAACACAAAAGCTATTTCTTTGGTATATCTTCTTAGCATCTTTTTCTGCTTGTTCAACTCTTTTTAATGCTAAATAAAGAGGATATTTATGATGAACAAAGAGAATTCCAGCACTCATAGAAGCTTTATTCCCTAATAAATTTTTAAATTCTTTTTGTAATTCATAAGCACAATTTAAAGCTTTTCCTACAGGTAAGAAAGCTAATACATCATCACCACCTGAATAAACTAACTTCCCATAATGTTTTTCTTCTACTATTTTTCTGACTATATTTAAAGAGAATGTAGATAATCTTCTTGAGAAAGCTTGATGTATAGAAGGAGAAACCGGATGCTTTGAACAAAGTATCTTTTGAATTTTTTGTTTATCTTCTCCTTGAGAAAAATTAAGTAAAGCATTTATTACTTTATCATGAATTGTATCTTTTATTTTGGGATTAAATTCTCCTTTTAACCATTTGCCCATGTTATCTCCATCCATATGCAATATAGCATAATATCGTGTAGGATTTATATTATTTTCTTTGAGAAAATTTTCAATTTCTTCAAGGTTTTCAATTAATTTATCATTAAAATTAATACCATATTCTCTCTCTAAGTATTGTTGTGCATAGGTTTCTTCCATTAGAAATTGTCCATCTATATCATAAAGTTTATCACCTTTTAGTTTAGGAACAGATATTGATGACAGCAGTTTATTTCTTAAATTATAAAATTTATCACGAAGTTCTTGTTTTACATCATCATTTAGGGTTAATTTAGTTTCAATAGTAGCCATTTCAGAAGTAGAAGGGAACCTAATTTCTTCAGATAAACCCAATTCTTCTTGAATTACTTTAGGGAAAAATCTTTTAGTCAAGCAAACTCCACAGAGTTTTTCATTTGATAAAGTATGTAAAGCGTCAAACTCTCCACATAGGTTACATTTTATACCTCTTTGTTCTGATTGTATAAAATCTCTAACACTTTTTCTGGAGCCTAATAATTTTTCGGTAAGTTCTAATAATAAAGAATAAGCACTTCCTACATTTGCAGAAGAATAATAAGGATGATTTATAATTTCTTTAACAGTTTGATAAAGCTCATTATCAGAAGAAACAATTTTTTCATAATCATTTAAAACACTTTTAACATCTTTTCCCTTATTATCTTTACCCCAGGGCATTACAACCCAATAAACTTGAAAATAAGAAAGTAATTGATTTTTTATTTTTTCTTTTAATTGTTTACTTTGTATTCCTATCTTAGAATAGACTTTTTCTGCTAAATTTATTAATTGATTTTTAAAAATTTCTTCACATTTTATAGAAATGGATATATCATAAGGTATAATAGCTAAGAATCTATTAGGGAAATTAGCAATCGTCAATTTTTCTTCTAATTCTATTATCTCCTTTTGTTTTTTTGATTCTTTATTTTCTTTATCTGTACCTGTAAGAATTTCGCATTTTTCATACCATTCCTTAAAAATTTGATTATCAGAATCCTTAAAATTTTCATTTTTAGCAACTAAGTTTTTAAAATATTTATCAAATAAATATTTATCGACAAGCGGTTGATTTAGGAGATTAGGGAAAATGATAATATCAGGTCCAAAATGATCAACTAAAGGTTCCATTGTTTTCCATATTAAATAGGATAGCATATAGCTACCAGCCCATAAATCAGAAGTTTTTCTTGATTTAGATATAAATGACTGTATAGGTCCTATTGTAAATAGTAAAAAAGAAGGAACAGTATTTTGATTATTATATTTTAAAGCAGAGGTAATAGCAGATGTCTGAACTAAATGATCATAAATTGAATGGTTAGGAGCTCTTGTATCAGCTGGAGATTTCCCTATCCCTTTAAAAATCTCAGGATAAAATCTCCATAAAAATAAAAATATTAACTTTAATTTTTCCTGATATTCTAAATCATTGAATTCATTTATTTTTTGACTTAGAGTTTTAAATAGAGTTTTTAATTTTTGAGAATCAGGTAACTCTACTTTATATTCATTACCAGTAAATATATCTATAAATTTAGCTTCCTCTAAGACTACACGATTAGATTTCTCAAATTGTGTTTTTTTCTTTTGATCACCTTTTAAATCAGGCTTAACAATTATTCTACTTTGAGCAGAAGCTATACGATCAGCAGTATTTATCTCTTCATCAATTTTATTATCTGTTACTAAAATATTAATAAGTTCATAAGCTTGTTCTTTATGTTTCTCTATATCTTCAGCTTTATAGGGTGGATCGTGTAAAATTGCTTTTAATTTTAATTTCCAATCTACTTGCCCCTTAAATATTTGTTCATTGTTTTTATTATTATCCTTATCCATCATACTACAAAATCACTCCTTTTTTAATTTTTTATCTAAATTTTAGGTAAACTATTTAATATTAAGCTATTAATTTCTCCTTTTTTATCATCATTAATTTTTATATATATTTCATTTCCTAATTTTTTAATTTTAATAGAATTATACTCAAATCCAGAGTGTGCAAAAAAATTCCTTTTACCTACTCTAATATATTTATTATCATTTTTATTAGAACTAATATCTTGATTTTGATCTTTAGACTTGCTTCTTATATCAATATAAACATTATAATCATATTCGATATCCTTAGAAATATCTTCTATATCCTTAATTTCTTTATCTATTCTATTTTTTTCAATAGGAAAATTCTTGAAGAATATATCAGATATTTTTTTTATTTTACTTAATGGAATATCTTCTAATTTGTTAAAATTAAAAATATTCAAGATATAACTAAAAATAAAAGTTTTAACGAGATTAGCAAAAGTTTCTGTATATTCAAAACTCCTTTTTAACTCTATTTTACCTAAAGAAATTATTTCAATATTTTCTTCAAATTTTTTTGATATTAGTTCAATACTTTTCTTTATCTCGGAAAAATCTATAAAATAAGAGAAAATCAAGGTAGGCAAACCATACATAAATGAACTAAGAAATATATAAACATCTTCTTTGTAATTTAAACAAAAATTATTTTCAAAAAATTGATCTAAAAACAAGCCAATTTCCTTCTTTTGGTTATCATTTAAATTAAAATAAGGTTTAATAGGTCTTTTATCATGTCTAAACACACTTAAGTTAGGTAAAATTTTAGTTTCTAAAATTACGTTTATATTTAAATTATTATTATAAGTTCCTACAAGAGGATCTGAATTTAAAACCTTGAGTTTTACATCATAATAATAAGCCAAAATTACTAAAACTTGTACTAAAGATCTATAAGTTAGTATTAGATTATAATTTATCCCATGAGTAGCATCTAAAATTACTTCTATATTTTTTTGATCTTTTCCCAATTCAGATATTAAATTAGTAAAATAAAAAGCTAATTCTTTAAATAAGTTATAATAAAAATCCATAGCATTACCTATAAATTTAGTTTTATCAAATTCTCCAAAACCATATGATATAATAACTTCATCAGCTTTAAAACTAAAATTATCTTTACAAAAATTATCTATACTATTTTTCAAAAGATTCTTAATTGATTTGTAATCTTTAATTTGATCAATAGAAAAAGAGAAGTTATTATTTTTTTGATCCAACAAAGCATTTAATAATGTATCAGAGATAATTATAACAATATGTTTAGGATCTTCTACTTCTTTAATAATAGACAATGAACTTTTAGATTTTTTAGATACTAGATTATCTTTGTAATATTTATAATTTATTTCTTTCCAAGAGTAAGGATTTCCCCATATACCTATTAAAATTTTAGTTGTTGATTGATTTTTAGACATTTACTTCCCCTCCCCCCTATATCTCCTATTATTTATATAAAAAATCGATTATTTATTATCATATTAAGAAAATAATTAAGACATTAATTAAGTAACTTGAATAATATCTCCTATTTTGTATTCTTTAAAATGTGATTCTACAATGATAGCTGCATTATATCTTGGATCAAAAATAGCAATAGCTTTTACAAGATGATAAAAATGAATAAGGAATCCATACAACCAAATAGGCCCCCTCCCACTAAGTACCACAATGTTAGTAGAAATTCCACTTTTAACTGGATCTGGTGGAGATATTCTTTTCAAGTCTTGAGGATCCAACCCTCTTTTAAGAATAAAATTAATCATAACAATATCCTCTTTTATCTTTTTTATTTCAAATTCAATAAAATTATCCTGATTATCAGATAAATTATTCATTATTTATACCTCCAATTTTTTTATTTTTAATAATTTTAGATTTTATTATTCAAAGATACCATAACCAAGTCTTGTTTTAGCACCAACTCCAAATTCTTTTAAAGCTAATTCTATCCAATTTTTTACTTTTTCTCTTAATTCAGCATAATTGTTTTTAAGTAATTTGTTTATTATATCTTGAATTTTATTATTTAATAATTGATCTTTATATAATTCCCTATTTTTTTGGATTTCTTGTAATCTATATTTATCAAGTAGAATATTAAATTGAAATGAAATTCCTTTTTTAATAGTTAAGAAAGTAATAGGGTTAGGGTTTTCCCAATCCCCTGGAGTTTGATTTTCAGTATAGTATTTTTGATAATGTGGAGTCATCACATCAAGCTCAAAAATATCCAAATCATTAACATCTGGGTAAGCATCAAGAAATAACAATAAACCTTTAAAATTTTGACTACCAAATAGGATTTTATGAACTATAATTTCTTCATTATCAGAATTAGAGATATCTTGGTCATAAAGTTTTTTCTGAAATTCCGATATACTATCTTCAACATTTTGTTTTTTAGTGATCTCCCAGAAGCTAACAGCTCTAACAACACCTTTTAAAGCAGTTGCAGGAATATATGGGATCCCGAATATATGATGTAAAGTTAAAGAAGTTTCAAAAAAGCTACCACTTCCCAAACCAACTACTAATCTATATGCAGTCTTTAATTTATCATTAAAAATATCTCTATAACCTATCTCATTTAAAGCTTCCTTTTGATTCTTTATTCTTTCTTTAAACTTATTGCAAAAATCTTTTATAATATTTTGACTTTTTACTTGATTATTAACTTTTTCTAAAAATAACTTTTTTATGTTTCCTTTTAGGGAAATTTCCTGAAATTCTAAATTTTTATTTATTTCTTTAAAGATTATTGGAATATATTTGTTAAGAAGTAATGAAGTAGCTTCAATTTGCTGGATATTAGATTTTCTCCAAGATTCATCAAAAAAAACTTTTACCTCATTTTCTTTTTTGCTATTAGGATTATGCTTTAAACAAAGTTTAAACTGTTTATTTCCAAAAAATACTTTATAATTTTCTAATTTATTATGCTCTTTGAAATTCATAGTTATTTAATCCTCCCTATACTCTTAAATTGCTTTTTACATTTAAAAGTTTGTCAATTAATTTTTCTTCTAATATATTCTCGAAGAATTTTAGCCAATTTAGAATATAATCAAAATCATTTTTTTTATTTTTCAAAATTATTTTTTTAACATTTTCTAAATCTCTTTCTCTTCCCGAAATAATTTTATGAATTATGATATCTTCAGTTGAAGCAAAATTAACTTTTACTTTATCAATTTCCAATTTATTAACTCTTTCGATAGCGGTTTTTTCGTATTCACTAACAGAAAAAATAAAACCGATCCTAAAACCTGTGTTTTGATCTAAAGTTGGAAATACAAACGTTTCCTTTACAAAATCTTCAACGTCAGAAACAAGTAACTTTAATTTCAATTTTTTGACTATTTTAAGAACTTTTTGTAATTCATGAATATTTAATTTAAGAGTTATATCTATATCTTTGGTAAGTCTAGGTTCTCCGTAAATTAAAACTGCTTGACAATCAATAACCATATACTCAATACCTTCTAAAAATAAATGTTTTGCTATTTTTTTCAGTAGTTTTTTTACTTCCATTTTCTTCTTATCCCATTTATAGCTAAAGCATACTTTATATCGTATTCTATATCTTCAAGATAATCAAAATTAAATTTATTTAATACTTTAGCAAGTTTATATAATTCATCAAATATCTTAAGATTTTTTTTATAATTAGGCTTATCATTTTTTAAGAAATCTATTTCAAATTTTTCCCAAATTTTCTTATTTTTTATCATACTCAATAATTTTTAAATTTGATTATAATATTTTTTATTCTTTTAATTCAATTTCAACGATTCTTTTAAGCCAATTAGCTAAAGCTAAAACCTCCATAGTAGCAAGCCTTAAAATATTAAAATTTTTATCAACTAATTCACTTAGAGCATCTTTATCTTTTGGTATTAATTCTTTTTCCTTTAACCATCTTTCTATAATATCATAAACTTCTTTTTTTTCTGATTTTGATTTATAAAAAGCCAAAGTAGGAATTAAACCGTTAGATATAATGAAAGAAGGTAAATTCTTAGCGGCAGTTTTAAATTTATCCATTTTAACATCTTTATCTTTATCTTTATTAGATTGAATCTCTTCATCTTTATCAGATTTAACATGTTTATTTTTATTAGATTTAATCTCTCTAACTTTTTTCAAGCAAAAACTAGCTCTTTCTTGATCAAGAGTTTTAATAGATAACATAATAATCAATCCCCCTTCATTTTTTTATATTATTTTAATTCTATTTGTAAAGTTTAACTCTAAAGAAGCCTTTACCAGTGGTTTCGTCCCCTCCTAATTGTAAAATAGGGTCTCCCTTAAATAATTCTTCAATTTCTTTATTTACGCTAATATTAGATTCACTTTTTTTAGGATCAGAAATAAAGACTAAAGAATAAAAAATAGTTTCAGAAGGGATTAGTTCCTGAGTAAATAAAGCCCCTTCTTTAGCAGTTCCTTTATCTTGATCTATTCTTATCCTTGTTCTAATTTCAACAGCATAATTAACAAAATCTTTAAAAACATTATCTGATACAATAGCTAAATGATTAATTATATCATCTTTAAAGGGACTATTTTCAGGAAATAGTTCTTTTAAAAAAGAAAGTAAATTGTTAAGATCTTTTTCATGTGCTCTAAAAACAAATTCTTCAAAAGCAACTTTAGCTTGATTCTCAATTTTTAAGTTAGAATTCTCAGAAATTATTATTAAGGATTCATCTAAAATGTTGAGATCTAAAATATTAAAATCTAAAGTATTTTGATTATTATTAATACTTTTGATAGAGTTTAAATCTTCTTTAAATCTTTTTAATACTAAGGGGCAAGTAATCCAAGCAAAAACCCCTCTTACTGATCTAACTGGATAAAGTAGAATCTTAGCGTCCGTTACGCTTATACAACTTGAATAATCTTCACCACTTTCCCCAGGTCCAAAAATAATGTCTAATTTTTCTTTACCATTAATGTCTAATTTTTCTTTATTATTATTCCATTTTCTAAGAGCAAAATTTCTTAATACTCCTTTGATTCCGCTTGACCATAAAACAGGAAAAGAAGTATGTCTTTCCCTTTGTACAGGTAAATCTACATAAGATACGCTGGTACCTGAGCCCATATGTACAGGTGTCTCTGCATAAAAACTTAAAAGATATGAACTCTTATACATCTTATTATTTACCCCCCTTTATTTTAATTTATTTTAATTATTAATTTTTTTAATTAGAACTAAATTAGAACCTATAAATTCCCAATTAACCTTATTAATATCCTTAGGGCTTATAAGCGAATAAAAATTATTATTTTTTTGTTTAATTATAAAAGAAATTGTAGTTAATTGTTTATTTTCATTAGCTTTTAAAGATAAAATACTTCCTGGTAAAATAGCACGTTTTACTTTTGTTCCCTTATTTCTAGATCTTATTCCCATATTGATATAATTATCAAAGCAAGCAGAAATTATTTCAAATCCATTTATAGGTGATTTTTCATCATTGTTATTAAACTCAAAAACCCCATTAGTTAAAAATAATACTTCTATTGTTTCTTCTTTATTTACGGTGATATTATCTTTTATTTTTAATTTTGATGTTAGGTAACTTGAAAATTTATCTTTTTTTATTTCATATTTAATATTTTTCATTTCACCTCCTAATCTTAATACTCTTGGTTTTTCATTAAAAAAATTATATAGAAAATCAATTACATTTTGATTTTGTATTTTATCGTTTAGTTTTTGTTTTAAATTATCTTCTTCAAATTCAACCCAGAATAAGATTTTAATATCTTCTTTTAATCTAAGAAAATTAATTCTATATAAACTATCTTCTTCTTTTACGGTATTGGTTGAGTCATCTATTTTTATGCCTATTCTTGACTCATATTCAAAAATCTCATTATATAGTATAAAATCATCTTTATTAAATTCTTTGCTATTATTTAACCATTTATTCAAGGCTTGAGGATATATGAAAGCATTAAATGGTTCTACTTCCTCTTTGCCTTTATAAAGATATAATTGCTTAATAAATTCAGGTTTATTAGTGTTATTAAAATTAAAAAGGTTAAATTCTTTAGAATCAGTTAATTCAGCAATAAATACTTCTTTTGTTTCCTTTGATTTTCTTGCAGAGTATATATTAGAGGGTTTGGGAAGAAGTAGTTTATTATTTTTTACAAAAAATGGTCCATATACTGCTTTTAAAATATCAGATATATCATCAATATTAAGTTGATGATATATTTTAGAGCAGATAGCAGAAGCAAAGGTATTAGAAAAAGGAGGAAAAATAGAAATAGCATTATCCCCAATACTAAAAGGCTTACCAGATCCAAAAAACAATACGTCATAAGGCACTATTTCAAATCTTAGCATATTTAAAATCACTCCCTAATTTATTTCACTTACTAAATTTTTATTTTTTAAACTATCTATGAAATTATCAATAGCTTTCCATATGTTCTCCTGAGGTAAAGATACTTTTTGCCTTGAGAAAATAAGAGAATAACCCTCAGGTAAAAATTGTGATTTTATAACAATAAAAATTCCTTCATATGTATTATTAAATTCTAAAATTTTAATTAATAAAGGAGAAGCTCTTCTTAATGTATATTTTTCTAATCTAGCATTTAGAGTATCACCTTTTTTTATGCTAGAAAAATAAAAATTTATAGGTAATCCAAAGATAGCTCTTTCAAAAATTAGATTATTAATGTTTGATTTTGATATATTTTCATTTGATGCTTGTAAAATATTTTTAGCGTTCGTATAATCAGGTTTTCTATAACTTCTAAAAGCAGCTAATAAGAATCCCATGAAATCAAGTAAATCCATTTGGTTCTCTATAGTGTCTTTTCCCCAATTTTTTATAAGATAGTATCCAGTTCTTCCAACTTGTATTTCTTTTATCCAATTTTGTAGTTTTTGTAAATTTGATTTTTCGATTCTGTATATCCTAAAAGAACTAAAGAAATTATTACTTACTTCAAGATATTTTTGTATTTTACTTAGATTACTATTTATCCAATCTTTAAAATCTTTAAAATTAGGATTAAAGGATAATTTATAAAAATTATTGATATCGTGATTTTTAATAGAGTTTATTTTAATAGATCCGAATCCACGTCGAGCTCTACTACCAAAATTCCCTAAATTAAAAGCAAGCCATAAAGTAGCAAAAAATTTCTTTTTATCATCTTCTGTAGCCATTGGATGAAAAGAAATAGTTACGTTAAAAGTTTGAGATTCTATAATATATCTTCTTTGGGGCTTAGGATCATCTTTTTTAAATCTAGGATCTAATGGAAATCCTATGTAATTTAATCCACTATCATTTCTTACATATCCTTTTTCATTAAATTCTTTAGAAAAAGGTTTGCACTTTAAATTATCAAAATCTTTGATAAACAATCTAACTAATCCTTGGTTAGATTCATTTGAAGCCCAGCCAAAAAGTCTTTTTTCATCTTCTATACTCCCCCTAGCTGTTCTAAACCACCACCTTAAAACCCCGTTAAAAGATTGTGTTCTTAATTTAGGATCAAACTGAGCATCACCCATAAATAAAGGAGTTACTATCTTACACTCTAATTCATAAGTATCCAATATTCTTTGATTAGTAATTGAATTCATTTAATCTCCTCCTTATGTCCTAATTTTTTAAACTTTTAATTCTCTTATTTATTCCATATACTTTGATAATATCATATCTCATTTTTCTTAAACCATAATTAAATCATATACTTAGGTAATAACTACATTTTCATTATCTAAGAATTTCATATTTTAAATATCTTTTCTTTTTTCAAGATTTCAAGTGAATATCCAATAGCATCAAGTATATCTTCTTTTTGTAATTGTGGATAGTTTTTATTATTTGTTTTAAATATCTCATCTCTTTACAAGCAATTCAATAATAAATTCGACTGATATTTTAGTACCTTTTACAATAGGTTTCCCTAATAATATAGCCGGATTTACTTATATTCTCTCTTTATATCTCATAGTTTTACTAAAAAATAAAATTAGATTATATTATATTTTCTAAATTAGTTAAACTAATTCCTAAAATTTCCTTTTTAAAAAACTTGTCATAAGAGATATTTTACCTTCAAAGACTAATTTTTGAACCCATCTAAAATATTTCCATATTATTTTCCTTACTTTATCTATTCGTTTTTTATAAGCTATATCATATGTAACTATATAATATTCCAAGGAGATCATCACCAAGTTTTTAAAGGAGTATATAATTCTTCTCCTGATAAATGTTTCATTAATCTATAACATTCTAACCTTATTAAGAATTCATAACTAACATTTCTTCTTATTAAGATCTTCTTCAAAATATTTATCATCTAAAATATTATTAAGTCTAAAGCTAAGAAAAATCTTCTAACAAATGGAGAATGTAAATAACTAATAGTAGGTGAGTATTATATATTTCACTTATAATATTAGATTGCCTTCAATACTCATTATTTCTTCTATAGTTTTAGCTTTATTTATTTTATCTTATAAATTATCATTAAGCTAATTCATTATCATAGCGATGTTTTTCCAAGAGCTTGGTTATGACCCTTGGTTTCAATTCCTCTAGGGGTAAGCTAAAACAATATCAACTGCTACTTATCCTGGATTCTTGAATAATTATATAACTTATAATAATTATATAACTTATGATAATAAAATATAAAGGATATGAATAAGAGATATTTGATAATATGTGATACAGTTTTTAAAGGTCAACATATTTATAAATATTTATTGATAGATTCTTTTATAAGTAAGGAATTTCAGTTTTTTTACTTTATTCAAGATTTTCTAGAAAAGATAGGAAAAATATAGAGAAGCAAATTCTAAAGCAAAATCATAAGAATATACTTATTTATACTCAGATAGTAGAAGTATCCTTATAGATTCAAAAATATCAAAGATATATAAAAAATATCTTTTAGATAAAAAAGGGAGAAATTTTCTGCTCTATTGATAATTGCTTTTTATCAGAAAAATATAAATATACTTTTTATTACATTAGTTTTAAAGCCAAGACTTCTTTAGAAATATTAAAAATATAGATTTCATTTCGGTTTCTATTATAGATAAATTTTTAATTAACGAAATTACTAATTACCAAATCGTTAGTGAGCATTGATAGAAATTAGGTTTTTGTTTTTTTTTTATTTCTGTCGATCGGTTTTTAGGTATCAAAAAAAGTTGATAAAAGTCAATTTTAAATTTTAATTTTTTTTGGTAGAATGTGTTTTTTTGCTTGATATTATTAAATCTGTCGATCTCTCCCAGAAAAATGACCTACTCCACATCGACG
>Ga0197143_1002676_pt1 | contig 12785 bp, 14 predicted proteins | sample GBS70_MetaG_FD_148603 | JGI IMG/M metagenome (GOLD analysis project Ga0197143, IMG submission 148603) | Sediment microbial communities from Great Boiling Springs, Gerlach, Nevada, United States - GBS 70_MetaG | ecosystem: Environmental > Aquatic > Thermal springs > Hot (42-90C) > Sediment...
CTCTTAAACTTCCTACTTTGAAAGCAAAGGCAATAGATGTTATTGGTAGATTTCTTTTTTCATACAACAGAGTAATTCCATTTATCTTTTTCCTCAAATTCTCCATGGATTTTAAATATATATTAGTTTTTAAAATTTTAGATATTTAAAAAATTTAAAAAAAGCAAGGATTATTTTTTATGCCTGCAAACGTAAGTAATGAGTTTAAGGCATTAGAAGAAAAAATAGCTAAAGAAAGAGATAAGAAAGAAAAATTAAAGTTATTGCAAGAGCTCTTGAAGCTTGCACCTTCTCATAAAGGAGCAGAAAATTTAAGAGCAAACATAAGAAAAAGGATAGCAAAGTTAAAGGAAGAAATAGAAAGGGAAGAAAGAAAAGCAAAAGAAAGAAAAATTGCTTTTAAGATAGAAAAACAGGGAATACAAGTAAGCATATATGGCTTGACAAATTCTGGGAAAAGTTTATTTTTAAGCTTATTAACAAATGCTAAGCCAAAGGTTAGCGAAATTCCATATACAACAACAATGCCAGAGATAGGAATGTTAAAATACAATGATGTCGATTTTCAGCTTATCGAATTTCCTTCACTTTTTTTAAATCTTGAAGATGACAAAAGATGGCTGAGTTTTGCCTTAACTACCGATTTAATTTTAATTATGGCTAATAATATCGATGCTGCTAAAAACGTTTTACAAGAAATTTTTGATTTTAATGAAGAAATAAAAAATAAAAAAATTTTGATAATCGTAAATTTTCAAAAAGAATTTAAAAAAGAAAAAATAAATTTAAATGGAAGGGAAATAAAAGTTGTTTATTGTGACATATTAAGGGATAAAGAAAACTTAAAAGATGAAATTTATAATGCCTTAGAAATTTACAGAATATATTTAAAAAAACCTAATGAAAGGAAACCTAGCGAAAAGCCGTTAGTTTTTCTATACAAACCAAAAATCGAAGATGTATTAGAAGAAATAAAAATGAGTAAGGAGAAAATGATTAAGGCAATTGTTTATGGAAAAAGTGTAAAATTTAGTGGTCAATGGGTTGGATTGGATCATGTTTTGGAAGATAAAGATATAGTTGAATTTTATTTTAAGTATAAATAAAAAAATAAAAATAAAGAATTAAGAAAAGCAGTATTTGCTACAATCTCCACCAAATTGTTGAGGGAATTGTTTACACATATTACACATCATCTCAAAACTTTGCTTTATTTTTCCTATTATATCTTCGCATCCCTGTAAAGGTGCAACATCGGCATCGGTAACAACGTTTTCTACACACTCATATATATTTTTTTCAAGATGTTGTTTTATAGTTTCATCCTTTTCTTTTATTTCTTCCATTTCTCTTTGTTGTTCTCCACCCAATCTCCTATAAAATTCTTCTGCTTCTTTCATATTATATTTAACACATTGCCCTGTTTCATATTGGAAATATAAAACATCACCATTCTTAACTACTTTTTTTATTGGTTGATTCCAATCATATTCTAGCTTAAAGTTTCCTTCTTTAATCCATGCTGTTATCGTTATTTTTCCCATAGGAGATGATAAAGTTCCTTTACATCTAGCATTTTTTTGTAGATAACTTAAAAGATTTGTTTTTGCACCTTCCCCTGTTCCTTCTCCTGTTCCTATCCTGCTTTCTATTCCTCCAGTTTCTGTTTTTTGCGGCTTACACCCTGCAAAAACTAGCAATATTGCAATCAAAATTAAAACAAATATTGCTCTTTTCATTCAAATCTTATTTAAAATATTTTAAAAATTTTTTTAGGCCTTTAATCTTTTTCTAATTGGTTGAATTATTTTTATTAAAGCTTCTGCAGTAGCTTTTTTTAGATCGAGAGGATGAAGTCTTTCTTTGATAAAATCTTCTTTCACTTCTTGATAATTTTTATAAACAACATCTCCTCCATACTTTTTTTCTCTTTCAACTTTCAACTCTTTTACACCAATCCTTCCAAAGATTATGTACTGAACAATTTCTATGATAGGATTAGCCTCAACAACACCTTTTGGACAATAAGCTTCAATTATTTTTTTCCTTATAGAATCATCAGAATCTGTAATGAATATGGTTGTTTCTGGTTTTGAGCTTGACATTTTTTGGCCAAATGTTAATGAATGCATATCAATATGATGCAAACATATTGGTGGTTTATAGTTAATTTCTTTTAAATATTCTCTCGCAATCATATGAACCTTTCTTTGTGCTAAATCACCAAAAGCTATATCTACAGCTAAATGCTTCATGTCTGTTACTTGCATTAAAGGATATATCAGCTGTGCTATATGTGGATCTGGTTCATTTCTTCCTATTATTGTCATACTCCTCTTTGCTCTTAAAAGCCTTATCTTTAAAGCAAGTTTCATAACATCCAACCAATATTCTTTTCTTAACTGAAAACTACTTCCAACAGTAAATTTTATTTTGTTTTTTGGTAAAAAAGCTAAAAAATTTTTTTTATAATTATCGACCATCTTTTTTATTTCCTCCCAACTTCCTTTTTCATTCAGCCAAGCATGTAAATCTGCTAAAAGTATTATAACCTTCAATCCTGCATCTATAAAATCCATATGCTTCTGTATTCCTATTAAATAGCCAATATGTATGCTTTTACTGCTCGGCTCAAAACCATGATAAACAACTGGCCTTTTCTTTTCTTCTAAAATTTTCAAAAGCTCATTTGGCTGTATAATCTCAACAACATTTCTTGTTATAAGTTCGTATCTTTTTTCTTTTTGAGTTTTCATTTTAAAAAAAAGTTAATTGAATTTTAAATATCTGTTATGGTTGAAAATTATCTCCTATTAAATTGTCTCTTGTCATCCAATATCATTAGTGAATGAAGATTTAAAAAGAAAAAAAGATAAACTATTATTATGGCAATTGAAACATTTTATCCTGGATTGTTTAGACCACCAGAACATATGCCAGAAACATCTTATAGTGATTTGTTTGTTGGTTATAGATTTCCTGCAGAAAAGCTTGGAGCAACAACAAGTGCAATGGTAGCAAATCAAATTGCAGAAGTTACAGCAAGACTAAATACAGGAATGAAAATTGTTGAGGCTGGAGTGTTAGAGCCAAGAAAATTTGAACAAATACCAAAGCAGCATTTTGAAGAAATTGGAAGATTGGCAAAGCTAACGGGAAGTGAAATAACTTGGCATTTTCCTTTTGAAGAACCAAGTGGTTATAGTAATGGTAGGCTGGATGAAGAAGAAAGAAAAAAAGCAGAAAATTTTATGTGGAATTTTGTAGAAAAAGTTACAAAAACTATGGAGAAATCTCAACCCATAACAATACATCCTGTAGTCAATCCTATTCCTTCTAACTATCTTGGAGAAGGAGAAGAAATGAAAGTTGGAGTCTATAATGGAATGGATGGTAGTATAGGAGTAATTAGTGTTAAAAATGTTTTGAGCAAAGAGGAAATTGAAAAATATAAAGACCAATTACCACAAGTTACTTTAGAAAAAATAAATGAATATAGTTGGAGAAGGCAAATAGAATCTATAACAACAAGAATCTCAGATCTTATCAGATATGCTAAAGAGGCTGAAGAAATAAAAGAAGAAAGAAAAAAACTAGAAATGCTTTTAGACAGTATTGTTTATAGAGAAACTTCTGGAAGAAAAAAGAAATTTGAAGAACTTAGTGAGAAAGAAAAAGAAGAAATACTAAAAATTGAAGATGCTGGCCGATGTTTTTCCCAAATAAATTTTATGGATGCTCAATTGAGTTCTGTTGATTTAGCTATCAAAAACTTTGAGGAAGTGGGAAAAGAACTCTTTAGAATAGTAAAAGAAAGGGGAATTCAAAAAGGAAATCCTGAAGAAATAAAAAAGGCTGAGGAGTATTTAAATAAAGCCATGCAAATGATAGATAAAAATAAAGTAGAGGCTGCTATCCTTATAGGAAACTCTACAAGTATGTTAGCAAGAAACATACCAAAAATTTTTGATTTTTCTGAAAATGTTACTAAGGAGAAAGTTGCTGAAACTATTTCCAATGTTGCAATAAAAGCTTATGAAACTTTTAAAGATAAGGCCCCTATTTTTTGTTTTGAAAATTTGTTTCCAGGAATGGCTTTTAGCAATGCAGAAAGTTTAAAAGCGTTGATAGAAAAAAGTAGGGAAAAGTTTGTTGAGAAGATGAAAGGAAAGGTTGGAGAAAAAAAGGCAAGAGAAATTGCAGAAAATTTGATTGGGGCTACTTGGGATATTGGACATATAAACTTATGGAAAAGGTTTGGTGTTAAGCCAGAACAAATACAAGTTGAGTTGAAAAAGATAAAACCTTTTATCAAGCATATCCATATTACAGATAATTTTGGTTTTGAAGATTCTCATTTACCTCCAGGAATGGGTGGAATAGAACCAGAAGTTTTTGAAAAGCTAAAAGAATTGGCAGAAAGAGGAGTAAAAGGAGTTTTAGAAGTTCCAACTTTGGCTGTAGAATTTGGAACTAGCCCTTATCCATATTCTTTAGCAGCACTTGGAAGTCCTCTTTACACATATGCTTTAGCACCATTTTGGAATCAGGTTTTAGCTGCAAACTTGCCAGCATATTTTACTGGTTATGGCCCAATATTGCCAGAAAAACATTTCGAGTTTTATGGTGGAGGTTTTTCTGCTTTGCCAACTGAGTTGGGTGGTCAAATAAGAAGGGAAACGTTTGCAGGAGCACCAATGGAATAATTTTTAAATTTTAAAATTTTAAGAATTAAAGTAAAAAAGTTAAAATTAAAGTAAAAATAGATGAAAACAAAAAAGAGGTGAAAATGAAGAAGAAAGAAAAGGAAATAGAAAAATTTCCAACCTTACAGCTTAAGGATGAAAAGGAAATAGCAATGGATTTTGCTGTAAAGGTTTATGAGAGGTTTAACAAGATTGTTAAGAGTATAATTCTTTTTGGTTCTTCTGTAAGAGGCAGTGCACAGAAAGGAAGTGATGTTGATATAATTATTATTGTTGATGATGCAAGCATAAAGTGGGATGATGAACTTATAAGTTGGTATAGAGAGGAATTAGGAAAACTTATAGAAGAAAACCCTTACCAAAAGGCATTGCATGTAAATACTGTTAGGCTAACAACATGGTGGGAAGAATTGTTGAGAGGTGAACCGGTTGTTTTAAATGTTATAAGATATGGTGAACCATTAATAGATTTTGGTGGCTTTTTCTTGCCCTTAAAATTCTTGATGGCAGAAGGAAAGATAAAACCAACGTATGAAGCAATTTATTCCGCTTTAATAAGAACCCCTAGGCATATAGCAAGAAGTAAGGCAAGTTTATTTAATGCTATAGAGGCATTGTATTGGGCAATGACAGATGCTGCTCAGGCAGCAATCATAGCTGCTAAACAAATACCCCCTTCTCCAGAATACATTCCATTAATGCTAAAAGAACTTTTTGTTGATAAAGGCATGTTAGATATGAAATTTGTTTTGTGGTATAGAGACATGCATATATTGGCTCATAGAATTTTGCATGGAGAAATTAGAGAAATAGAAGGAAAAGAAATAGATGAATGGAGAAAAAGAACAGATAACTTTATAGGAGAAATGGCAAAAACGATTAATAAACTCATAAGCAAAGGTATTTGAATAAAAACAATCAAAAAAAGAATTTTGTATATTTGCTTTTAAAAATTTTTTTATATTGATCTAGTTATATTTTTTTAGTTATATTTCTTTTGTATATTTGTATATTTGATTTGAACCCACTTATTTTAGATTTTATGTTTATTTTTAACAAATTTCAGATAATAAATTTTTCCTTTAGTAAACAAAGATGATTTAGAGTTATCTAAACTTTTGTATTTTAAACTTTTGTATGTTTGGTCTAAACAAAGAGGACACTACTCTAAAACTTAACAAGAGTGCTGTATATTTACTTTTAAAAATCTTTTTTTATATTTGCTTTAGTATATTTCTTTTGTATATTTGTTTTAAACTTATATTTGGTTTAAACGAATACATTAAAACAAATGTGTAATTACTTAAACTTTATATTTACTTTTAATAAATCTAAAATTGGTATATTTGGCTCTGGAAATTTTTTGAATAAAAAAATTTAAAATAAATGTTTATTAAGTTTTTATGGAATATGAAAAAGCTTTGGAAAAGGCATTTAGAGAAATAAAGCCAATAGAAGTTAGTGAAAGGTTTGAAGTTCCAGAAGCTAAAGGTTTTGTTGAGGGAAATAAAACAATAATAACAAATTTTTTTCAAATAGCAAACTATTTAAAAAGGCCAGCAGAGCATTTAGCAAAATATTTGGCTAAAGAGCTTGGAACCAGTTTTGTTTTAGAGACAAACAGAGTAATATTTAATAGAAAATTAAAAATAGAAAAGGTTAACGAAAAAATCCTTGATTATGTTAAGGAATATGTTATATGCAAACAATGCAAAAAGCCTGACACAGAGTTGATAAAGCAAGATAGGTTTTTATTTTTGCATTGCATGGCTTGTGGAAGCAGATATAGCGTGCCAAAAATATAAAAAATGATATCCATAAAAGTTTATAATACAAATCCAAAAATAATAGCAATCGCTGATGAAAACATAATAGGAAAGTATTTTGAAGAAGGAAAAAAACAAATAAAGGTTGATGAAAAATTTTACAAAGGAGAAATATATAGTGAAAAACAAGCAAGAGAAATATTAAAAAAGCTTGCAGAAGATTATTGTAGCTTTAACATAGTTGGAAAAAAATCTGTTAAAATAGCAATAAGCTTAGGCATAATAGATAAGGAAAATGTGTTGTATATACAAAAAATTCCAATAGCTTTAGCATTTTAAAATGGAAGAGAAAATAGAGAAATTAAGGCTGCCAAAAGAGAATGAAGTTATAGGGATAGTAGAGAAAAGGCTCGGAGGAAATAAAATGCAGGTGGAATGCTTTGATGGAAACACAAGAGTTTGTAGAATTCCTGGAAGGTTTAAGAGAAGTTTGTGGATAAGGCCAGGTGATGTTGTTTTGGTTGAAAAATGGGAAATTGGAGGAGAAGAAAAAGGAGATATAATTTATAAGTATAGCCCTGCCGAAGTTGAAAAGTTAAAGGAGTTGGGACTTTTTAAAATAGAATAAAAATGTAAAATATAGAAAAAAAATGGAAAGCTTGATACTTTATTATAGCAAAGATGAGATTTCTAACATTATAGGAAAAAAAGGAAGAAAGATAAAAAGAATAAAAAAGGAATTGGGAATAGATGTAAAGATAAACGAAAATTTAAGAATAGATAAGAAAAGATGTAAGCTTAACGATTTTGAGTTGCAAAACATTTTTGATGCTCTAGCAATTGGTTTTGATGTTGATACTGCTTTAAAACTTAGGGGTTTTGAATACGATTTTTATAGAATTGATTTAAAAGGGTTAAGAGAATCTAGAAGAAAAATAATAAAGAGAAGGATAATAGGAAAGGAAGGAAAAATAAGGGAAAGTATAGAAGATAATACTGGTTGTAAGCTAAAGATATTTAAGAATAAGATTGGAATAATAGGAGAAAGTGAAAACGTTGAAGTTGCAAAAAGAGCAATAGAAATGCTTATAAGAGGAAAGGACTTTAATGCAGTTAAAAGATGGCTTGAAAAAGAAAGGGTTAAGCTAGAAGAAGCAAAAGAAATATTGGCTAGAGATTTGGCTGAATTGGAGCTAGAATAAATTTAAAATGGCAGGAAAAGCTGAAGGAAAATATGAGATAAAGAATGTTAAAGTTTATTTGCATGAAGCAGGAAAAAGCAGAGCAAAGATTACCCATATAGATATAGAATCTCCAGAAATTGCAAGGATTATAAAGGAAGGGGAAACAACATATTGTGCTGGCAAGGCTGGAGGTTGTTTTATAGGATTGAAAAAAGAAATGTTAGAAAGAGCAAAAAAATTGTTAGAGGAAAAGAAAAAGAAAAATAAAAATTAAAAAAACTTCTAAGCCTTTCTAAGCCTATCAAAACTGAGAAAAAAAGTTATTTAGAAAAAATAAAGTTAAAGAAAAAAAATTAAGAAAAATATGGAAAATTAAAAAGTAAAAGATAAAAAAACAAAGGAGAAGTCAAAAAAATAATGAAGATAAAAATGAATATGCCCCTTTATTTATGGAAAAAATTCTAAAAATTTTGTGAAAAGTAATATTAATTAAAAATATTTGTTGAAAGGTAATATTAAAAGTTTAAGAAAAAAATAAAGTTAAAGAAAAAAATAAAGTTATTTAAGAAAATATGGAAAAATAATATTAAAAATTTAAGAAAAAATGAAGAAATGAAGATGTTTAAGAAAATGAGGAAAAATAAAGTTAAGAAACAAAGGGAAAAATAACTATGCCTATTTATTTATGGAAAGTATATTAAAAATTTAAGAAAGTATAGAAAGAGTATTTATAGAAATGTTTAAATATTTTCGTTTATAGAAATTTGCATGAGAAAACTAGTAATGATATCTTTGCTTTTGTTGTTGGTTTTTGTTGTTGGGTGTGCAAAAAAAGAAATTCCACAAACCCCAGGAACTCCTGAATCTGGAGGAAGTGTTGGTGGTGGTGTTAGTGGTGGTCTAGGAGTAGTTGGAATTAATCAAGTATTAGGCTTTGCTAGTGGGAAATGTATAGCAACTAAAGAAAAAAGTACTATAACATGGGCGGTTAACAAAGATGACTTTAAAATTGAAGTAGAAGAAAATGGAAATTTAATAGGAATTGTAGTGAAAAAAGGAAAATATATTTATTTCACAGAGGAAGGAAACTTAAACAAATGCTATTCCTATGATGTAGAAAAGATGAAAAAGATTATAGAGATATTTAGAAAACTTCCACAACAGTATAGGCCAGATACATCACAAACACAAAAAACAGAAGAATCTATTGAAAAATACAAAGAAGAATACACTTATTCATGTACTCTAGGTGAAGCTACTATACAACCTCTACAAGGATGTGAAGACCTAACACAAAAAATAATGGAAGCTTTAAAGGATGCATGTGAAAACTGTCAACAAAACCCACAATTTGCACAAATGCTGGGAATAAGCTGTGAAGACCTTTGTTCTATTTAGTTTTTTTATTTTTTAATTAATTTTTATTTTTTTTTAAGAATTTTTATTTTTTAAGTTTTGAATTTTTATTTTTTAAGTTTTTGAGACTAACAAAAACGCCCGGGGGAGGACTCGAACCTCCGACCCCACGGTTAACAGCCGTGTGCTCTACCACTGAGCTACCCGGGCATAATTTTAAAGTCTCTCTCTAATTAAAAAATCTTTTGTTATTTTTTATTTTTCCAAAAAATCTAAAATTTCTTTCTTTAATTTTTTAAAACTTATTCCATGATTTAAACAAAATTCTTCAAGGGTTTCATTGGCATATGGACAACCAATACAGAAATGCCCTTTTCGCATAAAAAATTCTAAAAGCTTTGGATATTTACTGATTAGTCTATTGATTGAAATATTTTTGTCTATCTTTATCTTTTCAATTTTCTTTTTTATCTTTTTCCTTTTCATTTTTAATTTTCCTGCTTTTTTATTCTTCTCTTTCATTTTCTTTCTTTATTTTATTTTCCATTTTATTTTTCCAAAAATCTTTGCAGTCAGGATTGAAACAAAATTCGAAACTTCTTTTCTCTAGCCAAAGTCTTAGCTTTGGCCAGCCACAATGACAAATACTCTTGCCCTTACTAACTTTTCCTTTTGGCAAAGAGTAAATAGCATCACATTTTGGCCAATTGGTACAGGCTACAAAATAATTTCCTTTTTTGTTCTTTTTCAAAATTAAAAAGCCACCACAATTGCTATGTAAACATTTTCTAATTTCTGATTCTTTCCTTAATTCATTAAGATATAACTTTAACCCATCCTTTATAACATCCATAAGTTTTTCCTTATTTTTTTCATAATCCTTGTGTATTTTTAATATAACTTCTTTTGCTTCTTTCACAATTTTTTCTTCCTCTTTAATAGGGTTTTCACTTATCAATATTTTATCCATCTCCAACTCAAACTTTCTTGTTAATACCTCATCCAAAATTAGGGGGCTTATCTTTTCCAATATATTTTTTATAGCCATGCCTAAAGGAGTAACTTTTATACTCTTTCCAGTTATATATCCTCTCTTATACAATGTTTCTATTATTTGTGCTCTCGTTGCTTTTGTGCCTAATTTCTTTTTTTCCAATTCCTTGATAATGGTTGCAGGATTGTAGCGAGGAGGTGGTTGGGTTTGTTTTTCCTCTTTCAGAACTTTCTCTATCCTTGCCTTCCCAGTTTCCACATCACTCCATTCTTCTTTTATCTCATAAGGATAAATGCTAAGCCATCCTTTAGATATTACTCTCTTAAACTTTTTTGAAAATTCTAAGCCATCAGCTTTAGCCTTAACATTTTTTATTTCTATAATGGCATCTTCTGCAAAACAAGCAAGAAATCTTCTAACAATCAAATCATATATCTTCTTTTTATTTCCATCAAGCCTTACATAATCGCCAGTAGGAAATATTGCAGGATGCGCAGGATCTGTTGCTTTGCCTTCTATTGGCCTTTTTCTTGCAACTTTAAAAGAAAAATGCTTTGAAAGTTTTTGTAAAATAGTATTGTAGCCTATAGCCAAAGGTAATTTTTGGCTGCTTGTTCTTGGATAACTTATTAGGCCATCAAGATATAATTCTTGTGCTATGGCTAAGGTTGAGGAAGGATCTATCTTAAAAAATTTATAAGCTTCCATTTGCAGATCTGTCAAGTTAAATGGTGGTAAAGGCATCAAATTTAACTTTTCCTTTTTAACCTTAATATCAATCTCTTTTCCTTTCAAGTTTGTAAATTTTTCAACCTCCTCTTTTTTTACTCTATTTTTAAAATCTAAAATTGCTTGATTTTTGCCTTGCAAAACTCTCAAGCTTATGCTAAAGTATTTTTCTGGCTTGAAGTTTGCTATCTCTTGTTCTCTTTTCACAAGTAAAGCTAAGGCTGGCCCTTGCACCCTACCTATGCTCAAAATTTTTTTTACTTCAAGCAAAGCCATCAAAGCTCTACTCAAATTTATACCATAAATCCAATCGAGCCAATGTCTTGTTTCCCCTGCTATTGCCTGATTAAAATCAATATGATTTAATTTTTCTCTATAAGCTTTCAAAAGTTCTTGCTTTGTTAGAGTAGAAAATTTCATCCTATAAGATTTTGTTTTATCAAAAATAAATCTTAAAATATTATAGCCAATAAGTTCTCCTTCTGTATCATAATCACAAGCAATAGTAATCTCATCTGGCTTAAAACGTTTTAAAGCTTCGATATATTTTTTTGCAAATTTTTGTTTCGAAATTTGATAGATTGGTTTCCATTCTATGTCAAAGGTTGGCCATTCCCTACTCTTTTTCCTTTCTCCCAAGCTAAACAAATGACCAACAGCACTGGCAACAACAACATCCTTACCATCGATTTTCAATTCATAATAAGGAATTCCAAAATAATTTTTCTTTTTTGCATTTCCTAAAGCAAAAGCAATCTTTGCTGCTGCCTTTGGTTTTTCAGCAATTATCAATTCCATTTTATACCAATCCCAAAATTTTATAAGGAAAAAGCTTTATCCAGCCTAGCTTTGGAATAACAAAAATAACCTTTCCTATTATTTGATCTTCATTTATTTCTTTTTCAAATGGCAACTGAGCATAATTGTTATCTCCTTTTGTTTCATAAACACAAACTCTATTGCACCTTTTTGCTACAATCCTATGTATTATTGGTTTTTTTTCTCCAATAAAAACTATTATGTCTCCTATCTCATATTCTTTTTTTCCTCTCAAAACTGCTATATCGCCAGCATCCAGGCCATTTCTAAAGCCAAAAGCCTTAAAAGTTTCCTTGCTTATATTTCTTTCCTCATACCATTGCCCATAATTTTCCCAATACTCATCAAAACCACAATGCCATAAAGCATTTTGCTTTATACTATGGCAATGTTGCATGCTATAACTTTCGACTATAACAAAAGGCATGCTAGTTTTTAATAAAAAACCAAAAAAAGGAAAGAAAATAAATTTTACAAATAAAAATGCTAAAATAGCTAAAACAATCCAACTAAGCAAGCTATTGCTATACCACAACCATTTCCAAAATTCCCTAATTTTTTTCCCCAACTTCCTCATTCCACCCATAAACTCAAAATTTTATAACTTTAAATTTTTTAGGTTTAATCCATTTTCCTTTAGTTTTTTAATTCCTTTAATTTTTTAATTAAAAAAATTTAAAAAAAATTTATTAAAAATTTATTAAAAGTTTGGTTTTGTATCTCATTTTTTAGGCATATCCCTCAACTTTGTTCAACTTTGCTCTTATTCCATTAACTTTTTTAAATTAATAAACTAGGTTTAATCCATTTTTTAATTTTTTTAAATTTAATTAATAAATTTATTAAAAATTTAGAGTTATTCCCATTTTTCAGACTTATCTTCAACCTTGCTCTTCAACTTTGCTCTTATTCCATTAATTTTTTAACTTTTTTAAATTAATAAAAATTAATAAAGATGTTTAATTTATGTTATACTTAATTTTCATGCTTCTCTCTCAAGCTTGATCTTATTCCATTAATTTTTTTAAATTAATAGCTCTTATTCCTTAATTTTTTTAAATTAATATATGTTATACTTAATTTTTAGGCATATCTCTCAATCTTACACACCAATTCCATTATTAATTTTTTTAAATTAATAAAGATGTTTAATTTATGTTATATTTGATTGGTATTGGTTTGGAAAAGGAGGATATTAGTTTAAAAGCTTTGAAAACTTTAAGAAAATGTA
>Ga0197143_1002677_pt1 | contig 12784 bp, 14 predicted proteins | sample GBS70_MetaG_FD_148603 | JGI IMG/M metagenome (GOLD analysis project Ga0197143, IMG submission 148603) | Sediment microbial communities from Great Boiling Springs, Gerlach, Nevada, United States - GBS 70_MetaG | ecosystem: Environmental > Aquatic > Thermal springs > Hot (42-90C) > Sediment...
ATGTTGGAAAGATCTAGCACTATTTTTTCAGATATAGTTGGCAGTTTAGATGGAATAGCTATAAACATGCCAGGTGATAAATCACTTGTAGATATCGTAGTTAACTCTCCATACTCATTTAAAGTGAACAAGTTATGGTATTTCGTAACTCTAACTTCCCGCCCACTTGCAAGCTTAATTCTATAAATCTTCTTTGGAGGGTGCTTCATCACAGCAGTAACTTTAAATGGTTTAACTTTATAATCCTCAGGGTCGAAAGCTAATACCTCAATCTTCCTCTTAGGCTCTGCTACATAACTTCCATTTTCAATCCTTACTTCTGAGCAAGACAATGCTCCTTCCACTACTTCACCTATTTTCCTTAAATGAACCAGATCATCTTCAACTATTAACACATGTTCATCATAAGGTAAACTATTCTCTGTGTCAATATATAGCGCTCCACCATTTAGTCCACCACGTTCTAGTGGAAGCTGGACATTAACCGCAAGCTGATGGCATATCTGACTATTATGGAATATTGTTGGCATGTTACCTCCTACAAAGTTTTCTGTTTCTGGTACGTTGAAGTCATACACATAGTCATTGTATGGTTCATAGTATACTTGGCTTACGAAATCCCATGATAGTGATCTAATTTTGTCTAATTTCTCAATGGCTTCCTCTATCTTTGAGAACCTCGAATTTATCTCTGTGATCAAGGCTTTTCTGATAGATTCTCTCAATGATCTATCTTTTGGAAGCCCTCTAGTCAGGTAGTTTCCTATCGAAGACTTATGTCTGTTTATTTTCTCTGTTAAAGCTGTTCTAAGAGCGAAAGAAAGCCTTCTGTATACTTTTCTAAAGGCATCATCATTAAGCTCTCCACACTCTAACATTCTTCTTATATCTCGTAGATCTTTTTTGAGCCTAGAGAATAATTTATGGGCGGCTAGAAGTGTCTCGGAATTTACTACTTTTCTAGCTGATAACCCATTCTTCGTCAAGAGATCTTCCAAGGTTTTACCTCGATAGGTCTTGACCAGACTTTTCTTCATTCTACCTCTATGTGGAGTTATGGTATTTTTGAATACTTTTCTCAAGAATTTGAATATGCTACTAGGATATCCGTATGCAGAGTTCCTATTAGTTGTTTTTCTATGTTTAATCTTGAATGGGAGCGAGCATACTAGCTGCCTATCTTCTCCAGTTATGAATACTCTATAGTATCTCCCTCCATTAACATTCTTTTCTTTAATAGTTGTATTAATGCCTAGTTTAGAGAAAAGGTAGGATAAGCTTAGGGCAAGTTTTGGGCTCATCGTTAAGATCTCGATGCTATTTGCTGAGATATGTCCATCACCATCTATGTATCCAGCAAGAAAATGACGAGTTACTTCACTAGAGGCATTAAGTAAGAATTCTGGAATAAACTTTTCTTCAGCATTACATTCAGCCAGATCCTTTAGAAATTCTTTTACAGGCTTTCTTAACAATATCCTAAAAGCTCCATTATGTATCTCAACTGTAGGGATAAAACCGAATCTCTTCTCGATGTAATGCGCAAGCCAATCTTTTAGAGCTTTATGACTAGTCGTTATAGAGAGAGGGTTAGCACCTCCTTCCGCAATAAAGAGTCCTAGAAAGTATGCATCATCAAGGCTTAGACTATCTTTAGATTTCTCCATAATGAGGGTACATGGAGTAGCTATTGGAGCCCCAGGTTTAATTCTACCAGCTTCCATCCATGTTAATTCTCCTTCTTCATTAATCGATAAGAGTTTATGGGTTGGAGTAACCTTAAGCACTCGTCCACGTTTAGTCTCGATGACTACGAGCTCATTAGTCCATTCCCTGTACATGAAGGCCGCATCTACAGGCTTAACACCGTCTCCTGTAAATGAGAAAACTCTAACTCCTCTAAGAGGAACTATGAATCCTTGTCCATATGGTAGCTCGCCATGTAATGATTTATATTTTTCGTAAATAGCCTCTATAGGTTCTAGATGAGGCTGTGTTGGATTTAGATAGATTACGTAAGTTCCTTTCGCAACACATTTTCCTGAACCATATTCTCCGAAGAATTCTGTTATTGTTTGTGTTTCTACTCCTCCTCCGATTAATTTATCAAGTGTTTTGCTGCCTGTTGTTATTCTTCCAACGGTCTTTTTTAGTTCTGCGAGATCTTTCGCAGTTACCCAGCTTATCTCTATGGCTTGTCTCGCTGCTGCTATGATCTCTGCTGCTCTTTTCTCACTTATTCCCGCAGCCGATAGCTCAGCAATAGTTGCTGTAGCTAAAGATTCAATTGTTGAGAAACCTATCTCTTTAAGCTTAGCAGCTGTTGCATTACCTACTGATGGTAAGTCTTCTATCTTCAAGTATACTTTTCTTTCTTCTTTCTGCTCGATGGGTTCTGCTTTCTTCTCTCTAGGAGACATCCTACTCCTAAGATATCTCTTCTGAAGTTGTATTTAAGGAGACGGTTGAGGGTTGCGTGAAAATGGGTTACTTCTTCTTTTCTTTTTGAGGTGTAAAGTATCTTTCAAGATATTCATGGAAGAAGAACCACACGGCGAATACAGCTAATGAAGCGCCTATACCTATTGATAATCCCGCGTATAGCGATTCTTTAACAGATTCACTTAAGGTTGTTACATCAATTATCATCGAGGTTAAAAGTAGAGTGATGATAAAGAATATGTAGCCTCTCAATCTAGACTCAACTCTAACCTTCTCTATAACAAGAGTGAATATTGTGAAGAATATTAATGCAACTACTATCACGCTTAATATCCTAGTCCCATATATTATCATCGAGGATGCAGCTTGCATGTATTCCGGTGTAACGAACAAGGTTATGATACCGTATATGGATGCTAGAAGAACTGCAATATAGACAAGGAATACAATTAACTTATTAAAAGAAAACGGTAGTTCTTCGCCCCAGTATTTTCTTACTAAACTATCGATGTCCGCAAAACCTAAAAGCTTCTTCATAACGTAACCTAGTATTCTTAATGAAAGATATGTAACAACAATTATTAATGTGGCTAAAATTATTTTTGGAATCATGAGAACGATCTCTCTAGAAATAGATAGTAGAAATTCTTCAATCACTCTAATCTGTGCTCCAACTAGCTTAACCATGATCTAAAATAAGGTATCTTATTTATTTAGGATATCCCCATTAAGAAGAATAAGAATCTATACAGTATATAGAGGATTAATAATATGGTAGCTATCGCTAAGATTTTTAAACCTAGGATAATGGATTCTTTAACAGTATCTACTATTACCACGTACCCTATTATGCTATTACTGTAAAGCAGCTGAGAATATGTTCTAGCATATTCTTCGGGAACTACAGCTACCTCCATTATAGTGAAGTAAGCAATTCCAACTGATAATAATCTAATCACGGCTGATGCAATAAATAGAATTGTATAGTCACTTTGAAAAATTAATCCAAAAGGTGTAGCTAATAGTTGTGATATATTTGCTATAATAGTTAATAGTATGCTTACTCTAAGCACTCCCAACCATGTCTTATATTTAGCGAAGAGGAAGTTTCCTAGAAAGTTTGCTCCAGTGAAAGCGAATCCACCATACGCTGAGACTCCAATATGTAGTAGAGGATAAGGCGTCATCATGGAAAGTATAGGAGTGAGAGATGCAAGACCTAGAGAATATCTAAGTTTCTTAAAAGGTAGCTTTACCCAAATTATTGATGAGATTATGCTTGCTATGCTTCCAGCAAAATTTACTGCTACAACTATGTAGTCTGGCGAGTTTAAGACATTTACTAGAAATGGTGTCCAAACTAATCCAAGTAGGTTTGCAGAAGTTAGTAAAGTGATAAAGAATGAAGATGTTGAGAACATCTGTTCAGGCTTACTTATCTGCTCAAACATTTTCATGTTCTCGACATTCTTTATTCTGATAGTAAGGATAGAGATTGTTGAGAGCGCTCCTAGTAATCCTCCAAGTGTAAATAATGCTTGAAACTTTATGCTTGATGGAAGCGAATAAGTTAAGAATATGGTAAGAAGATATCCTAAAACGTTTGTAATATTTAATGCGATATTCCTCTTTGCCGTTATATCCTTTATGTCTCCTTCTCTAAATGAACCATATATTATAAGGTTAACATAGACCGATGCAAATATTGATGATATATTTGCAAGTCCGTAACATAATGTAGTTACTAGGAAGTTCTGAAAGTAGGGTATCGGGATAAATATAAGCTTCTCTAGAGCGTGGAAGAAGAGATGCTTCTCCTTGATCTTGACTACAAATGTCACTGGATACTTGTAGATTATTAGAGAGACAAGCGTTGATGCTAGAGTTGATAAAAGTATTATGGTTGATATATTAAAGATATCCATACCTATTGATACCAGATAGAGTATGAAGATATTCCTAGTCATAACGATGTATAAACCATAGAAAGCAATCTCGCTAATTAGATAGATTTTTAAAAGACTTCTTAAAGGTCTCACATCTAATTCCATTTTCACACACTCAACCAGTCTAATTAAAGAATTACTCTAATGCGATTTTACACTCTTTATGAATATAGATCTGCTGTAAAATAATGTTTATGAATGCCTTGAACGTAGTTCAACAGAGATTATGAGAACGGTATTGATAATATGTGATGGGATGGGTGACAGACCTACAAAGGTTTTGAATAGACTTACACCACTTCAAGCTGCAGAGGCACATACTTTCAATAGAATAGCCTCTTTAGGTGAATGCGGTATTATGGATGTCATCTCTCCTGGTCAACCTCCTGGAAGCGATACTGCTCATTTAGCTATCTTTGGATACGATCCTTACACACAATATTCAGGTAGAGGTGCATATGAAGCACTAGGTGCAGGAGTAGACTTAAAGCCAGGAGATGTAGCTTTTAGATGTAATTTTGCAACTGTGAATGATAAAGACTTCATCATCGATAGGAGGGCTGGTAGAATAACTACTGAAGAAGCAAAAATACTTGCCGAGGCGTTAAAAGATATAAAGCTTGAAGATGCTGAACCAATATTTGTTTCAACTACTGAGCATAGAGGGGTTTTAGTTCTTAGAGGAGATAAGCTTTCTAGAAAGGTTTCAGACGTAGACCTACACGAAGTAGGGGTAAGAGTTAGTAAACCGAGACCATTAGACGATAGCGTAGAAGCAGAACATACAGCTAGAGTCTTAGAAGAGTTCATAATAAAGTCTAGAAAGATTCTTCAGAATCATCCATTAAATAAAGAAAGAGTCATTAGAGGATTGAATCCTGCAAATGCTGTTCTTCCAAGAGGTGCAGGAACATTACCTAATGTTAAACCTATTCATGAAGTATGGAATATCAAGGCTGCTGCGATTGCTGGTGGAGCATTGTATAAAGGGGTTGCCAAAGCTCTGGGGTTTGATATTATCCATGTTCCAGGTGCAACAGGTACTGTTAACACTAACCTAAAAGCAAAGGTGCAGTACACTATAGATGCTTTGAAAAAATATGATCTAGTCTTCCTGCATATTAAAGCAACTGATACAGTTAGTCATGATAAGAATCCAGTTAGGAAGAAAGAAGTAATTGAATGGATATCCCATGAAATTACACCTCTAGTTGACTTGATTGAATCCCAAGGATACTATCTCGCTTTAACAGCTGATCATACAACTCCCTCAGAGATTGGGGAGCATAGAGGCGACCCTGTACCACTAGCTATAATGGGGCCAAATGTTAGAAGAGACTCGGTAGAGAAATTCGATGAATTATCATGTGCCAGAGGTGGTCTCTGCAGAATCAGGGGTGTTGACCTAATAAAGATATTAATGAATTATCTTGACAAAGTTCCCTTATTCGGTGAATGATCTATTATTTTTCTCCCGCATTTGTTCAGAGATGAAGGTTGAGGCTTCTGCTGAAATACTTCTCTAAGTTTTAAGGATAGCTAGCTTAAAATACTGAGTTTACTATGAAAAAGAAGATAAATTGGATGGAAGAATACTTCTATAGATTTTCTTCTCTTTAATGTCGCTTATATGAGCACTTCACCAAAAATCTATGTGTTGAAGTTATGTAGGTTGAGAGCTTCTTCGCTGACTTGTTAGATACCGGTAACCAAGATACGTTAAGATAAGTATTACTCCACCGATTATTGAGAATAGTGTGATGTTTTCTTCTACTATCTTTATTGCATCCCTGCCCAGCAGTCCAACTAGAATAGCTTCTGGAATAAGTCTTGCTGCTCTACCAAGAACACATACTACGAAGAATGCTGGAAGCCTATTCAGTTTAAGTAGACCTGAAGTAATTGTGAAAACCTTGAAAGGTATAGGTGAGAAAGCAGCTATAGCTACTCCAAGTAATCCGTATTGCTGGTATACCATTTCAGCTCTATATATTTGACTTGGTTTTAATAGTTTCTCTACTATTGGTCTACCAAGCTTTAAGCCTATATAGTATCCTAAGAATGCTCCAAAAGCTGAAGAAAAAGTAGATGCTAAACCATATAGTAAAGCATTTGAGGGGTCTAGTAAGACTATAGGTATAAGGAAGACATCTGGAGGTATAGGGAAGATGGATGCTTCTAGGAATGAAACTATGATTAAGCCTATAAGCCCTAAGGAGGAAAAATGATGTAATAGATCTTCTATGAAACTCATAAACTGACTACTTAGAACTTCTTATTCATGTTACAATTAAACCTTATCTTCTACATGTTCCTAATGTAATATTAAAAGCAATGGTTTAAAAGAAAATATTATAGAAATCAGTAGTTGATGATTATGTCTCAAGTATCTCCTCAGAAGATGAGGATTCCGATTAACATAAGTATAGAAGAGGTAGGAGTTCTTGAAGGAGAATTCATTAGATTTTATGCACCCTTAACAGTTAGTGATTTATTGAAGATGATGCCACTAGAAGGTTTTGCTGCGAGATGGGATTATGCAGTATATATTCAGATAAACTTTAAGAGAGGAGCTGAAAAAATAATTGATAAAATAAATTCTGGAGATATACTGTATTGGCCTCCAGGCCCCTATCTATTAATCGCGTTTAGGGAAGCCCCGTCTCCATCACAGATAGTAAGAATTGGAAGAGTAGAAAAGAATTATGAAGAACTAGAAAAAGTGAAGCCAGGCTTAAGAGTAAGGATTACTTTTAAGTAGATTTACTCTGCTTAGTTTTCTTCTTTGTTGTTGTAGGTTTCTCTTTATGCTCTTCCGAGCTCTTCACCGACTCTGTTACTAATTCTATTGGTGTAAAGATTCTAAGTTTACTATTTCCTGAAACTAGTTTTACTATCCTCATCTCTGCTAGCCTGTTTAATACTTGTTTAGCTATAGATAATCTTATACCGAATTTCTCTGATATTACAAAAGGTGTAAGATACTTCTGAGTTCTAGCGAATTCAATTAATTCTTCAATACTAGGAGAAATTACATCACTTATAAGCTTCTCCCTCTTCTGTGGTTGTTTCTCGCCCTCCTCTTCTTTTGACTTTGTAACCTTCTTTTCTAGCTGGCCTAGACGTGGTTTCTTTGCGCCCCCCAAATTAACTTACCTCCTTGTTTAAGGTATTTACCCCTAATAAAAACTTAGTGTTTCCATTATCTTCATAACCTAATATAAATATGTCAAAAAGACGGTTTCGACATAAAATATTAGCTTTTTGCCGTATCTTAGCTCTGTCTTCATTAAAAAGACATATATTTCAGATTATTCATGTCAAATTGTAAAGTGGAGGTGGAGAGATTAAATGAAATATCAACTAGAAGCTACTGATTTATCATATCTTACTTCTATTATGAGGGTTAGCGATTCTAAGATGCTTACAGTCTTAAAGATACAGAGTAAGGTATTGAAAACAATGACTGACATACTATTGGAAAAAGGATTCCATTGGATACTTCCAGTAATTCTAGCTAAATCTACAGACCCTCTATGGCCCGATCCAGGCTACAGTATCGAGGATAGAATTGAAGTTGAGATTTATAGTACGAAGGTGAAGACTATGCAGAGCATGATTGTCCATAAGAGGGTGCTGGTCTCTCTAGGACCTGAGAAGATCTTCATCCTCTCCCCAAACATTAGAATAGAATCTAGGAAGCGAATGATTACTGGGAGACATCTATACGAGTTTACTCAATTAGATCTTGAAGTGGCTCATGCAAAGATGAAGGACATATTTACATTATTTGAAGAATTAGTCGTAAGATCTATTGAAGTTGTTAAGAAAGAAATGCGCAAGGAATTAGAACTGCTCTCGAGAGATCTACAAATACCCACTACCCCATTTAAAGTCTATAAAAGAGATGAGCTTGAGAGAGAATATGGTGATCGCTGGGAGGAAGAAATATCTAGAATATCTAAGGATCCCGTGTGGGTAACAAATATTCCAAGACAATTCTATGATTTCCAGGATTTCGAGACTGGTGAATGGAGGAACTATGACTTAATTCTTCCAGAAGAATATGGCGAAGTATTATCTGGATCAGAGAGAGAATATGAATATGAGAAGATCTTAAAGAAGATAGAAAGAGATGGATTAAGAAAAGATGACTATAGACTAATGCTGGATCTAGCAGAGAAAAAACTTCTGAAACCCTCTGCAGGCGCGGGAATTGGGGTAGAACGATTCATCCAATACATATGTGGGTTAGAACACATAGGTGAGGTTCAACCATTTCCACGTATCCCAGGTATAGTTCCAGACTTGTAAAATATGTTTAATAATATGGTATCACAATTTTTGTCTATGAGTACTTGGAGAGGAGTCCCTAGAGAAATCATTCCATGGTATCCGACCGTAATAGATGAACTATGTAATGGATGTCAAAAATGTTTTAGGATGTGTCCAACAAAAGTTTACGAATGGAATGAAGAGAAGAGTGTCCCAATAGTTAGGGATCCTTTAAAATGTATTGTTGGATGCTCAAATTGTGCTAATGCATGCCCAACGAAGGCCATAATGTTTCCTCCTATAGAAATTTTATCAAGTTTTGAAAGATTCTAATAGAACGTGGATATATCATATTCAACGCTTTCTACTACTCTCTTATAGTTTATTGTAAGTATAATACTACGTTTAGAGAATGGTTTAGTAGGAAGAATTGAAGTTTAAAGATTTCTTAGCAGAGAATCTTCAAGATGCTCCACGTGGTCTCTTGCCTTCTAGAGCTAGGATCATAGATAGAGTTGCGTTAATCCGTATTCCAGATGAACTTGAACAATGGATTAATGAGATAGGTAGATTAACTCTTCAATATTATCCAAGAGTTCGAGCTGTGTATAGATGGTATGGTGTAGAAGGTTTTGAGAGAAGACCTGTCATCCAGCATATTGCTGGAGAACATGTAAGGATTGTAGAACATAAAGAGCAGGGATGGAGACTAAATTTGGATATTGAAAGATTGATGCTCTGCTTAGGAAATAGCTATGAGAGGTTTAGATTAGCTAGGATGATTAAACCTGGTGAAATGATAATTGACATGTTTGCAGGTGTCGGTCAATTCACTATACCTATGGCGGTGATGGGGAGACCAAGAAAAATATATGCCATCGAGATAAATCCTGAAGCATATAATTACTTGAGAAACAACATTATGTTAAATAATGTTCAAGATATTGTTGAGCCTATCTTAGGAGATTGTAAGAAGATAGTTGGTGGAGAAATTAGAGAGATTGCAGATAGAGTAGTTATGGGATACTTTGGAGGCACCCTAGAAGCAATCCCACAAGCTCTTAGAGGATTAAAACCCAGTGGGGGAGTAATCCATTTCCATGAACTTATGAGAAGAGGTGGTGAACTAGAATTTATCAAGGTGGTCTGTGACAAGATTAGAGAACTAGGATATGAAGTAGATGTAAGAAATTGGAGGGTTGTTAAATCGTATTCAAAGACTAAGAATCACGTTGTTATAGATGTCTATTCTCGCATCAAGGTTTAATATTACTATAATGGATCCTGTAGATGATGGTGTCTGAGCTCTTATCTATTCTAAAGGAGATTATTGAAGATGTAAATTCAGATTACGTTACTAAGAAAATTCTTCCATCTGAATCTTTAGTGGTAGAGTTAAGGACTACCGATAATGGATCGATATATGTTGAGATAGGTGAGAACGGCTTAAGAATACTAGATAAATTTGATGGTCAGCCAGAAAGCGTTATTATAAGTAATAGTGAGATCCTCATGAAACTACTAAAAGGAGAGCTAGACCCTGTTAAAGCATTCTTCCTAGGTAAAGTGAAGGTTGAAGGAAGCCTAGATATAGCATATATACTGCATGAAAGATTAAAAGATTATCAGAGGATCAGAAGATTATAAATAATCTCTAGGCAGTTACCTATTCTTTCTGTTTTCACCTGTTGTAAGATTTGGTCTGAAAAGTATGTGATTTAGATGATCATTCCTGCGATGTTTGCTACTCTAGGCCATCTCTCTGCAGCTTCTCTTGCTACTGGACCTTTAATCTCTGTTGCTTTTACATCTCCTTCAGGTGTTACAAGTACTGCTGCAGTATCTTCAAAACAGATCCATGTCCCATCAGGTCTTCTATATGGTTTCTTCTGTCTAATTATTACTGCATGCATTACCTTCTTCCGAAGATCTATGGGTCCCTTCTTTACTGTTACAGATACTAGGTCTCCCACTCCAGCAGATGGATGCTGTCTAAGCCTAGTCTTTATTCCATGGACCTGCATTATCTTTAATATTTGTGCTCCAGAATTATCTGCACATGTTATCTCTGAACCCACGTTTATAGTTCTAGGTATATTTGGTCTCCTCTCAAGAATTCCTACAGCAGCTACTGCTCTACTCTTCTTAGACATCTACTACACCTCTCACCAAATAGCAACATCTATCCGTCTATTATATAACTATAATCACTTGAAAAATATCTAGAAAGAACTTTAAACTATTAACAGAGCTGGCAGTCTTCTACCAGCATTTTTATTCTATAGTTTTTCTATCACTACGAAGCTTACTGTCTTGCTTATAGGTTTACATTCAGCAATCTTTACTCTATCTCCTTCTTTTACTTCTATGCATGATGGTAGATGTGCTGGGATATTGCTTCTTCTTCTTTCATATCTCTTATATTTTCTAATGTAGTGAAGATATTCACGTCTTACTACTATTGTTTTATTCATCTTCTTCTTGTATACCGTTCCCGTCAAGATTATTCCTCTAACCTTGAGGTGACCATGGAATGGGCAGTCAGGGTCATCACACTCTTTTACAGGAGACTTTACAGGTATCCCAATATTTTTCACTACCATCTCCTCACCTTCTTCTTTAATCTATCTTCAGGTCTACCTATTAATGCTGCCCCCTCAATGCGTACTCTTTCGTTATTTGGTAATATGAACTCAAATATATATGCATCTTTAACTAGGCTGATTATCCTGCCGTTTTCCTTAAGCAGCTTGATGGTCTTCATCGTTTCTTCTACAACTTCTCCTGAATGCTCTATCTTTTGCTTTATTCCTCTAGCTACAACATTTAACCCAAGTAGTTCATGTCTAAGAATATTCTTAGCATTTAGAGTCTTATGACTTTCTCTAGATGGGGAAACCTTACTTTTAGCTGTTCTATCTACCTCCTGTAGACTTATCTCTAGTTCCTCCTCTGAGATCATGGATCCCTCCATCTTCAATTCACTATCTTCATTAGAAGATAGTCGCATTTAACTATTATAGTAGCTTCATCAATCTTCTATTTCTTAGTCTTATTGAAGAACGAGGTATATCAATTCTAGGTAACCTTTAAGCTTGCGGAAAGTCTCTTTTGCTATTTCTGTACTACTTATATCTATGATGCGGCCCCGAATGCTTAACTCTAGAAATAGGATACCCAGGCTGAATACAAGGTAAATACATAAAAATTCTCTATTATAGAAATCTTTGAAGATGAAGCTGTTAAAAGCTTATCTTATGATTACGAGACCTCCTAACGGCATCTTAATGTTTATAGGAATATTGGCTGGGGTTGCTATCTCATATTCTAAGATGATCCATTTCGATGATGTTATTTATTCATTTATTGTCGCATATGCTTTAAATGGCAGCTCAATGATTCTAAACGATTATTTTGATAGAGACGTTGATAGGGTGAATGCTCCTGATAGACCCATACCATCTGGATTAATTAAGCCTTCTTATGCAGTTATCTATTCTTCTATGCTTGGATTGATAGGTATAGTCTTCTCAAGACTAGTATCAGTATACTGCATGATAATAGCTATAGCATCTTATATTGCAGCATTATTATACAATTCAAGTTTAAAGAAGACGGGATTGCCAGGTAATTTTATTGTAAGCTTAACCGTTACAGCACCCTTTCTGTTCGGTGCAACAATGAGTGACGGATACATATCTGATAGGATAATCGTGTTTATTATTCCTGTATTATTATCAAATACTGGAAGAGAAGTGATTAAAGGGATTGCTGATGTTGAAGGCGACATAGTGAGGCAGGTGAATTCTATTGCGAGAATTAAAGGAGTAGGTAAAGCTGCATTGATTGGTTCTACTCTATATATCCTTGCTGTTCTTTTTAGTCCAGTACCCTACATACTAAAATATGTTTCTGAATATTATCTACCAATAGTCTTAATAGCAGATGTAGGGTTCATTTACTCTGCACGAAAGATATTGAAGAGACCTGATAAAGAGAATGCCGTCAAGGTCAAGAACGAAACATTGCTCTGGATGTTTATAGCACTTATCGCATATATACTTGGAGGGATACTATGATCTCTGCATACTCTTTTTCTCAAATATATAGTAGCAACTATT
>Ga0197143_1002678_pt1 | contig 12782 bp, 10 predicted proteins | sample GBS70_MetaG_FD_148603 | JGI IMG/M metagenome (GOLD analysis project Ga0197143, IMG submission 148603) | Sediment microbial communities from Great Boiling Springs, Gerlach, Nevada, United States - GBS 70_MetaG | ecosystem: Environmental > Aquatic > Thermal springs > Hot (42-90C) > Sediment...
TTTATTATGAAGACGGGAGTGTGGTTGTAGCGGGTGCATACGAGATTTTTGAGAAAGGATATATAGCGTATAAATATGAGGAGGAAGTAGATAAGGAGAAGATAAAGCCGAGATATATAATTGTGGCGAATTACAGGTTCTGGGATGTTCTTGAGGGATATGTTTCTTATCGTCGCGGTCAGGGATATGAGGTTGAGCTTGTTTCACAGAGTTATTCATTTGGAGGGGATTATGATTATATACTCTTGATATTAGAAGAATGGGAAACCCCGCCTTATTACTTTGTAAACAATGAAGGTAAGACGGGGATACTTTTTGTTAAATCAGAGGATGAGTTAAAAGAGTATCTTTACAGAATAATTGATTATGAAAGAGAAGAGAGGAAATGGGTCAGGTTTTACTCAAAAGATGATGTGATATATTATGAATACAACGGTAGATATCGTATAGGTCTTGTGAAAGGAGGGGATTTTGATGCGGAGAGATTTAAAGGAGATGAGAAATTTATAGGATATGTTTTAACCGATTCAGATGATGAATTGGAGGAGGCTGATTCGTTGATTGTCAAAGGGGATGTAAAGCTTGGAGAGCTTGGCAAGTTGGCGATAGGCGATCCTACTTTATTTATAGAGCAATCGGAGTTTTCAGGAGATAAAACCTTTGGATGTGAGCAGGCAAGTAAGAGAAAAATGAACCTTATATATCTATTCATATTGATAGTCCTCATATCCATTCCATTTATTTTTATGAAACTTAAAAAGGCAGAGAAAATGTGAGGAATAAAATTACTTGAAATGTAAAAATTTCTTAATGTATAATGAAAAAGATGAGAAAGTTGATTTTTGCATTTTTTATCCTTTTTTCTTTTGAGGCTATAGCGGATGAACCCGCTCACAGGGTTTTCGTTTATCCGAAAATTGGTTTTTCTTCAAACCTTTCAAGTTATAATGCCTTTATGATAGGTCCGAACATTACATACAGACTTTCCCTCCTCAAAGGGCTTTCCCTTTCGTGGGACCTTTTGTATTTATACTCAAGTGTAGATAAGAAATATGGTGAGGAGCCAGACAGGAGAACCTATAATTTCAAAATGGATACATTCGCTTTGAAAAACGGGTTGTTTTACGAAATACCATACCCGCTTACAGAAGGGCTATTTCCTTACGGTGAAGGAGGAATTGGTTTTTATGATGTTATAGTTGAAGGGAATGCTCCTGATTATTCTGCAAGGGATGCATTTATAACATGGGGATTTTATATGGGAGCCGGTGCCATGTACAGACTGGGAAAGGGGCTTATTTCCGGAGGTATGAGGTTCGGGTATGCACCTCTGGACGGAGGGTCCCCTGTTAAGGCAAATTTAAACGGATTTCAATTATTTATTGGCTATGTGTATGAGTTTTAACTCCTTCCCACTTCTTTGCGGATGAGATAAGCTCTTTTGCCAGCTTTCTTGCACTTTCTGGCTTTTCAATTCCGGAGAGCATTCTCGCAAGTTCATCAATTCTTTTTTCACCTTCTACAACTTCAACAAAGACTCTCTCTCCCTTTTTTGTAATCTCCTTCTGGACGACGATGTGTCTATCCGCATAAGCGGCAATCTGTGGCAGGTGAGTAACGCATATTACCTGGGAGCTCTGCGAGGAAATTTTTAGCCTCAAACCAATCATTTCCGCTACCGCTCCCCCCACCCCTGTATCAATTTCGTCATAAATGCTTGATGGAATTCCTTCTTTATAAGATGTGATTGATTTTATGGCAAGAAGAACCCTTGAAAGTTCTCCTCCGGATGCTACCTCATTAAGGGGTTTGGGTTCACCATGAGGAGATGATGAGAATTTGAAAAGAACCTTTTCAGTTCCGCTCTCACTGAACCACTTTCCATTGAATTCTATTCCATCATTTAATGGTTCAAGGTGAACCACAAATTTTGCGCCCTTCATACCGAGTTCTGAAAGAAGCCTTGAAACCTCCTTTGAGAGTTTTTCAGCACCTATCTTTCTTTTTTCAGAAAGTTTCTCTGCAATTTCATACATTTTTAAGTATTTTTCATTTAGAGATTTTTCAATTTCCTTTATGTTTTCCTCTGTTCTTTCAAGTTTATCTATTTCCTCAGAGATTTTTTTTGCATAAGCAATTAAATCCTTCTCAGACCCCCCATACTTTCTCAGCAGCCTTTTTATCACCGTAATTCTTTCCTCAATCCTCTCAATCTCCTCAGGGTCATATTTTGTATCTCTCAAAACTTCTTCAAGAGTTCTCACGCTTTCTTTTATTTCACTTTCTGCTGATTTCAAACCATTTAACAGGATATCAATTTTTTTTTCAAAGCCGGTGAGCTCCTGAAGAAACCTTATTGCCGTTCCTATTTTTTCATTTACACTCCCTTCCTCTCCATAAAGTAGTTCATAAGCCTTTCTTATTCTCTCTGTCATTTTCTCTCCTTTTTTCATCATCTCTCTTCTGTTCATAAGTTCTTCAATCTCTCCTTCTTTTATCTTTGCCTCCTCAATCTCTTTTAATTCAAACTTCAGCGTTTCAATTCTTCTTTCTCTCTCTTTCTCTAACGAGCTCAATTCGTTATATCTTTTTTTCAGTTCTCTTATCTCCTTTACAATCTGCTTTAATTCTCTGTGAAGAGATATGGACTCGCAAAATGCATCAAGGTATTCTGCGTGCTTTTGCGGTTTTAGAAGTTCAGCTGCTCCTCCCTGTCCGGTTATTTCAACGAGTTCTTCGCCTATTTCCCTGAGTGCCCCGACCGTTGAAATTGAACCTCCTATGTAAGTCCTTGACCTTCCATCTGATTCAAGTATTCTCTTTATAAGGATTCTATCTTCATCAATAGTTATTCCCCTTTCTTCAAACCAGCTTTTCAATTCTTTTTTTCTTATGTGAAAAAGTGCTTCTACTTCACAGTTTTTTTCACCATCTTTTATGATGGATGTGGATGCCCGTCCCCCGAGTAGAAACTGCAGTGAGCCTATAAGCATTGATTTTCCAGCGCCAGTCTCCCCTGTTATTACATTGAAACCTTCTGAAAAGGTGAGATATATTTCAGAAAATATGCCAAAGTTTTTTATCCTGATTTCCTCAATCATTCACTTCCCCAACCCAATTTCTTCCTCAGGATTGAAAAATAATCCTTCCCTTTTGGCATAATCAGGTTTGCAGTGTGAGGAGACTTTTCCACCATTACCACATCATCTTTTTCAAGGATAAATCCAACCTGTCCATCAAGGGTGATATACACCTCCTCACCTCTTTCTATGATGATCTTTATCTTTGCTTCGGGAGAAATGATTATTGGTCTGTTCGTAAGGGTATGGGGACATATGGGAGAGAGGATAATGCATTCAACAGAGGGATGAACCACGGGACCAGCGGCAGCGAGGGAATAGGCAGTTGAGCCTGTAGGGGTGGAAACTATAAGACCATCCGCTCTATACCTTGAAAGAAATTTGTCGTTTACCTCAACATAAATTTGAATAATTCTCGCAAGAGCTCCTTTGTTCACAACCACATCGTTCAGGACATCCATTGACAGAATTTCGCTTTCTTTCCTTATTACTTTCCCTCTCAACATCATCCTTTTCTCAACCTTCAGTTCTCCCTTTTTGAACGCCATAATTGTTTCTTCAACTTCCCCGAGATTTGTCCATGTCATAAACCCCAGTCCGCCGAGGTTTATTCCCATTATTGGCACATCCCTTCCTTGAAGCAATCTTATACCTCTGAGAAGAGTTCCATCTCCGCCCATAACAATCAGAAGGTCTATGGGAGATGAAAGCTGAAGGACAGATTCGTTTAAATCAACCTCCCTTTCAACATATACAGAAAAACCTTCTTTTTTTAGAAATGGCAGAAGGCGGTGGAGCTCTTCAACTGCTCTTGGATTTTTCCATTTTCCTATTATGCCAATCTTCATTGATATAAATATACCTTTTCTTTTTATCCTTTCAAGTAAAGTGAAAAATCTATTAAAAATCAGGAATTATCAATCAGTTTAAATATCTTTCCAGAATTTTTTTATTATCTCCGGTAGATGAGAGATTACCTCCTTGAGGAGTTCTGCCTTTTGAATCCCTCCTTGAGCGAAATCACTTCTTCCTCCTCCGCCTCCGCCGAACCTTTTCCCGATTTCTTTTAGAATTTCAACTGCAGAAATTTTTTCCTTGATGTCATTGCTAACCCCGCACACTATTATTCCCTTTCCTTCAGACCCTGTTCCCAAAACTATTACTGTTTTACTATTCCTTTTTTCTCTGTCAACAATTGCGCCGAGCTCTTCCTTTGAAACCCCTTCTATAATTCCGCTCACAATCTGCATTCCGTTTACTTCTTTTCTTTCAAGTAGTTTTTTCTCATCCCCGAAGAGGATCTTTTGTCTCAAAGACCTGTTCTCCTTCTCCAGTTCTTTTATAGTCCTGAGAAGTTCCTCAACTTTAGAGGGAACTTCATCAAGAGAGCAGTGAAAATCCCTCTGAAGTTTCTTCAGAATTTTCTCTGCCGATTGAATGTAAAGAAGCGCTTCTTCTCCTCCCACTGCCTCTACTCTGCGAACACCTGCCTGAACGCTGGATTGGGAGAGAATTTTGAAGAGTTGAGCCTCAGCGGTATTCTTTAAATGGGTTCCTCCACACAGTTCCATGCTTATCCCGTCTATCTTCACCACCCTCACCCTGCTCCCATACTTTTCTTCAAACAGGGCAATCGCTCCCTCTTTCACCGCTTCATTGTAATCCTTTTCTTCAACATTCACCGGGTAACCCTCTCTCACCCATGTATTAACAAGGTTTTCAACTTTTTCTATTTCCTCTTCAGAAAGAGGCTTTGGATGGCTGAAGTCAAATCTCAGCCTTTCAGGAGAAACGAGTGAACCCATCTGCCTCACATGTTTTCCGAGGACGCTTCTCAAAGCTGCATGAAGCAAATGCGTGAGGGTGTGATGTATTGCGGTGCTTTTTCGCCTTTTTTCATCAACAATTGCTATTACCTTCTCTCCTTTTTTCAAAATCCCCTTTTTCACCTTAACTTTAAGATATATAAGGTCAATTACTGGTTTTTTTGCATCTTCAACCTCAGCCTCACCCTCTTTCCAGAGGAGAAGCCCTCTATCTCCAACCTGCCCTCCAGCCTCTCCATAAAATGGAGCAGGATTTATTATGACTTCTCCTTCTTCTTTCTCTTTTAAGAATTCCTTCTCAACTCCGTCCGCACTTATAAATACCACAACCGCTTCTTCCCTGAGCGATGAGTAACCTGTAAAACTCGTCTTTATTCCGCTTTCTTTTAACTTCAGATAAAAATCTGTTTTTTCTTCCTGCCGTGATTCCTTTCCTATCCTTCTCTGTTTTTCCAGAAGTTCATTAAATTTATTCAGGTCAAGGCTCTTCCCCTGTTCCTCAAGGAGTTCCACTGTAACCTCTACAGGGAAGCCGAATGTATCATAAAGGTTAAAAGCAATTTCAGCCGGAAATTCATCGTCTTTTAAATTCTCCATCTCCTGATAGAAAATTTTTAAACCCCTTTCCAGTGTATCCCTGAACCTTTCTTCCTCTGCTCTTATTGAATCTCTTATTACATCTTTTGCTTCAACAAGTTCGGGATAGACATTTTTCATTACTTTTATTACTTCGTCAGCCACCCTCCAGATAAACGGTTCTTTTATTTCAAGAACCCTTCCAAATCTCACAGCCCTTCTCAACATCTTTCTCAAAACATATCCCCTTCCTTCGTTTGACGGTAGGATTCCATCTGCAATGAGAAAAGCAGAGGCTCTTGAATGGTCAACTATTACCCTCATTGCTGTATCGGTTTTTTCGTTTTCTCCGTATCTTCTACCAGAAATTTCCTCAACTTTTCTTATAATTTCTCTTAATATGTCTATCTCGTAATTGCTTTTTACTCCCTGAAGGACCGATGCTATTCTCTCAAGCCCCATTCCGGTATCAACACATTTTCTGGGAAGCGGCTGAAGGGCTCCTGAGGAAGTTCTGTTGAACTCCATGAACACCAGATTCCAGATTTCAAGATATCTATCACAATCGCAGGTCGGTCCACAGGTGGACTTTCCACATCCCGCAGACTCCCCTCTGTCAACAATTATTTCGGTACAGGGACCACATGGTCCGGTTTCTCCCATAGCCCAGAAGTTATCCTCTTCTCCAAGTTTCAGGATTCTTTCTTCTTTTATTCCTATAACTTCTTTCCATATTCTGAAAGCCTCATCATCATCCTTATAAACGCTTACCCAGAGTCCCTCCGCTGACAATCCAAAATGACGGGTTATCAATTCCCATGCAAACTCAATAGCTGATTCTTTGAAATAGTCACCAAAGGAGAAATTTCCCAGCATCTCAAAAAATGTGTGATGTCTCGCCGTTTTTCCAACCTTCTCAAAGTCATTATGTTTACCTCCAGCCCTTACACATTTTTGAACAGTAGTGACTCTCTTATATGGAAAATCAATTTCACCGAGAAAAACCTTTTTGAATTGAACCATTCCAGCATTTGTGAAAAGAAGTGTCGGGTCATCAATAGGCACAAGTGAGGCACTGGGTAATCTCTTGTGTCCCTTTTCCTCAAAAAATTTCAGGAATTTTTCTCTTATTTCATCTGTTCTCATAAAAGAAATTATAGAGAAAAATGAAGAATTCCTCAAATGAGCCGGCGACCCGATTCGAACGGGTGACCAGTTGATTACGAATCAACTGCTCTACCGCTGAGCTACGCCGGCGCATTTATATTTTACCCGATTATTTTAAGAGTCTCAAGTTTTTGTATTTTTGTAGAAACCCATATACATTTGTAAGCAGGAGCAGAAAGTCGGCGCTCTAAGTTAGAAGGAGTAAAACAACATAGATAAAGAAAGAGCCTTTTTAGTTATAGAGAGTGCCTTAAGGTCAATGGGGATAATTAGAAGAAGAATTTTTAAATAATGCTTTAAGATGGATTTATCTTTACAACCTCTATAAAATAATTCCCATTTACCAGCACATCCCATTCGTTAAAAAATAAAAATGGAGAGAACATTTTCAGCCCCATCATGATTTATATATACCGAACAATTGGATGTATCCGTTTTATAGCTGGAAGAGACCATGCACGGGCTGGCAATTTTTATGGTCCTTATGACGCTCAGAAGATATTTGAAGAGTTTAAAGAAAGAGAAATCGGCATAAAAGCCTTTATTTTTGAAACTTCCTTCTGAATTTACGAGAAGAGAAATTGATTAAGTCTGTAGATTTAATTATAATAAAAGCATGAGAGTTCTCCTTATAAAAGCAGGATTTGTGCCGAGGAGATTCAATGTTGTGACCACTCCCCTGGGTATAGCATACCTTGCATCATATTTAAGAGAAAAGGAACCATATGTGAAGCTCAAGCTCTATGACATTCGTCTTGACAAACCGGATGACAATCAGCTTTATTCAATTATAAAAGAATTTTCTCCGGATGTCGTTGGAATAAGTTCAATCACAATGGAAGCCCATGAGATGCACAGGATTGCCCTTTTAACCAAAAGAGTGTCTCCGAAGATAAAGGTTATAGCGGGTGGTCCTCATCCATCTCTGTTTCCAAAAGATGCTCTTTCGGACATGAACATAGATTACGCGGTGATAGGAGAGGGAGAAATTACATTTCATAAACTTATCAATGCGCTGGCAAGCGGAAAGGATGGAAAAGATATAAATGGAATTGCATATAGGAATGATGGAGAAATAGTTATAAATCCAGCAGGAGAAATTGTCCAGAATCCCGATGAAATACCATTTCCAGCCTGGGACCTCCTTCCTGTTGAAAGATACGCAAAGGAAAGGAAGTTTTCAGGAACAAGGCTTGAGATTCCCTATGTAGCAATGTATACGGAGAGGGGATGTCCCTATCAATGTATTTATTGCCACAAACTCTCGGGAAGGATTGTTAGGAAAAGGTCTCCTGAAAATGTCCTTGCTGAGATGGAATACATTATGAAGAGGTTTGGTATAAGAAGGTTTGAAGTAGTTGATGACATATTCAATGTGGATACAAAAAGAACCCATGCTATATGCGAGGGAATACTCCAAAGGGGCTGGAAGACAATTCTTTCGTTTCCTAATGGTTTGAGGTCAGACATCCTTGATGAGGAAACTATAAAACTTCTGAGAAGGTGCGGAACATACTATGTAAGCTTTGCAATTGAATCCGCTTCTGAAAGGATTCAGAGGTTGATAAGGAAGAACCTTGATATTGAAAAAGCGAAAAGGGCAATTGAAATAGGAGTCAAAAATGGAATTTTTGCCGCTGGCTACTTTATGATTGGATTTCCCACAGAAACAAAGGAAGAGATCAACCAGACGATAAAATTCGCAGTTACTTCAAAGCTTCATACCGCAGGTTTCTTCATAGTCACCCCATTTGAAAATACCGATTTATATGAGATGTATGGGGAGGGAAGGGAATTCAAGGACTTCAAAAACTATCACTACCATTACACCCACATAAATCTCTCAAATGTTGATGATAAGACACTTCAGAGGCTTTATATGAAGGCATATCTTCTGTTCTATGGCTATCCGCCCAGGATTTTAAGGGTTTTCAGGGATTACCCATTTAATAAAATTGGTTACTTTAAGCAGATATTTGGCTTCCGCCACGCCTTTTTTTCAATTAAAAAGATGAAATTTTAAATTTTTATCCTTCTGCCTTTAACTTTGCGAGTTTTTCTTTCAATTCAGGGACGACTTTAAATAGGTCTGCAACGAGTCCATAATCAGCCACTTCAAAGATAGGTGCTTCAGGGTCTTTGTTTATCGCAACTATCACCTTTGAGTCCTTCATTCCTGCAAGATGCTGAATGGCTCCTGAGATTGCTATGGCGATGTAGAGGTTTGGAGCAACAATTTTTCCTGTCTGTCCAACCTGCCAGTCATTGGGGCAGAATCCCGAATCAACTGCCGCCCTTGATGCTCCGACTGCTGCACCAATTGCATCTGCGAGTTTTTCAATGTATTCCTTGAAGTTTTCGGCGCTCTTAAGTCCTCTTCCACCTGAAACCACAATCTCAGCCTCCGGAAGCTCGGGTCTTTCGGTTTTCGCCTCTTCCATCTTTACATATCTCTTCTTGAAAGGAGCAACCTCTACCTTGAAATCGAGAACTTCCCCCTTTGTTCCTTTTTCTGCTTTTGGAAAGGCAGTAGCCCTAATGCTCAGAACAATTTTTGGAGTATTTACTTTTACAGTTGCTATTATGCTTCCTGCATAAATGTACCTTTTGAATGAATTTTCACTGAGCACCTCACATATATCGCTTGCCATTCCAGCATCAAGCTTGACTGCGAGTCTTGGAAGCAGGTCCTTTCCGGTTGTAGTTGCTGAAGCAAGGAAATAGTCTATTCCAGCAGATTTATCAAGCTGAGATATGGCAGATGAATAGCCCTCTGCTGTGTAATCTTTTAGAAGTGGATGGTCAAGATAATAAACCTTCTTAACCCCGTATTCTGCCATCTCCTCAGCAGCACTTTTCACATCTTTTCCACAAACAACTCCCACAAGTTCCTTTCCTGTCTTTTCAGAAAGAATTTTTCCTGCTGTTACAGCAGAAAAAACAGCCTTTCTCAATTTGCCTTCTCTGTGTTCTCCTAATACTGCAATTACTCCCATCTTCTCACCTCCTATATTACTTTTGCTTCATTGTGGAGTTTGTCAACAAGTTCATCAACGCTTTCAACCTTTCTCCCTCCTTTTCTCTTAGGGGGTTCATCAAGCTCTGTTATTTCAATCTTCGGTTTTACATCAATCCCGAGTTCCTCAATAGGAATCTCCTTAAGGGGTTTTGACTTCGCCTTCATTATTCCGGGAAGTGAAGCATATCTCGGCTCATTGAGCCTGAGGTCAGCCGTGATAACTGCTGGAAGCTCAACTTCCACTGTTTCAAGTCCGCCATCAACTTCCCTTATTACCTCCGCCTTCTTCAGGTCCTGTGAAAAGTTTATTCTGTAAGCAAAAGTTGCCTGGGGAAGATTCAGGATTTCAGCAAGCATCTGTGCTGCTTGATTTGAGTCGTCATCAACTGCTTGTTTGCCCATGAGTATTATATCGGGCTTTTCCATCTCATAGAGTTTTGAGAAAACAACCGCTACATTGTAGGGGTCGAGGGGTTTATCTGAGAGGACAAGAATTGCTCTATCCGCTCCCATAGCAAGTGCTGTTCTCAACTGTTCTGTTGATTCCTTGCCACCTATGGACATCACAACGACCTCTCCTCCGTGCTTCTCTTTGATTCTCAATCCTTCTTCCACTGCGATTTCATCAAAAGGATTGATTACAAACTTCACATTTTCGGTATCCACTCCGCTTTTGTCCTTCTTCAGCCTCGCTTTTACATCCGGGTCTGGAACCCTTTTTACTGAGACAAGCACTTTCATTTTAATACCTCCTGAAATTTTTCAGTTTTTATGATATAAATTATGAATTTGAATTCAAGGAATTTAAAAAATTATGTTTTAAGCAATACCCTCAAGCACAATTTTCATAACTGTATTTGATATTTCATCTATCCGGTATTTTCCCTTTGAAGCAATCCATTGAAGCATGGTTTCGTTTAGTATTCCGAAGATAGCCCTGCTTGTCACATATGGAGATAGGGATTTTGAAAAATCTCCCGCCTCCTGTCCTTCTTTTATTATGGTTCCTATTAACCTGAGGTATTCCTTGAACTTCTTGTTCTCATATTCCTTCATAAATTTTTGGCTCTGTCTCAATTCAAAGGTTATTAGTTCGGCTGCGTGCGGATATCTACTGGCGAGTTGGTAGTGGGCGGTTATGAGTTTTTTAATTCTTTCTTTATGAGAAGGTTCATTTTCGTAAATATTTCTTATAACAGAGTTAACTTCATCCATTATAAATTCAAAAGTTTTTATAAGGAGGTCGTCCTTGTTCTGGAAATAAAGGTAAACAGTTCCGTCAGCCACCCCGGCGAGTTTCGCAACATCAGAAATTCTCGCTTTATGAAACCCCTTCTCAGCAAAAACCTTCGCTGCTGCCTCAAGAATTCTCTCATATTTATTTATCTTCTTTTGAGCAGCCTCCTTCATAAGACATATTATTTTCTCTTTTGATTTAAAAATTCAAGAAAAAAGAGGTTTTAACTGCTTTCGTATGTGAGCAGTATTTCCTGCAGGCTTATAAAAAATCTGCTTGAAAATCGTGTTTTTGATTTTGTAAAATTGGCAAAAAGGAGGATGTCATGACCAAAGCAATTAAAAATAAAGGCGATAGGTATAGATGGGTGGTGTTAATTTTATCTTTTACAGGATGTGCCCCTGTTATTGTATATTCTCCACCTTTGCCTTTTCATGGAGAGATAATTCATAAAAGCATTAAAAATGTGGGAGAGGAATTGAAAAAGAGTCCTTTCATTTTAAAAAATATGACCTACGAGATTATAAATTTAGAGGCAGCTGAAAGTGCACAGGATGACAGACTGAATGCCCTTATAAAAGATGTTTTCACTAAGGCGATAATTGAAAAAGAAGGATTGGTTGCTGAAAGAGATGATGATGTTCTCGCACACATACTTTTTGAAAGTGGAGCAAGAAAATTCTCAGGCTTTCTGGCTTATAAATATTCACCCGAGGAGTGGTTAGAGAAAATTCGTCCTTTCTATGAGAAACCTCAAATCAGCCTTTCCGGGGGTGCAATTTTCTTTCCGGAATATGAAAGATATGCTAAAGACATCAAAATAACTGGCACAGAAATAGTAGAGGGAGAGGGAAAAAAGATATATTACATAGGAAAACCAATAACAGAAACAATTTTAGAGTCTTCTATTTTGAATCCCGATTACATAATTGCTTACAGAATTTATGAATGTGGGGTCAGATTTTATCCTGAAAGAAGCGATGAAGAAGAGATTGTAAGGGAGGCAAGAACGCATGTATTCGTAGAAATTATAAATGCACAAAAAGGTATTGTGGTCTGGGCTTCCTATCTCACCTCTCAGGTAAAGGACAAAATTCCTATAAATTTTGTTGATGCACTTAAAGAAAGCGGATATGTGTTTTTCGGATATACGCATCCTACAGCAATCAAAGGTGAGAAACCGAGATGGGCTCCTGTGGTTGGAGAAGAAAGAGAGGAAGTTCCGCCTCCTCTGGAGAAGAAGGAAAAAGATTCTGAACCTCCTCTGGAGAAAAGGAAGGAAAGTTTGAAGCCAACTAAATTTCGTAAAATCGGTTTGCACGGCATGTTTTCGGTCAGTTTTGTTGGTAAATACAAAAGTCCCGAATCTCTCTCCTCATCAAGTTTTGGCGGGCAAATAGATTTTTCTTACAAACCAATTCAATATTTTGGAGGCGGAGGATATTTTGGCGGAACTTCCGGTGATTACAGTCTAATTACTACAGGGATTCATCTAAGAGGCTATTATCCCTTTTTAAATAACATCATTACCCCTTTTATAGGTTTCCGAACAGGATATACTGCTTTTTCCGTGGATGGTGAATATGTTAGAGATGTAATAGATATTGCTCCTGAAATAGGCGTGGAATTTTTCCCGGGGATAGGAGGATTTATTTCTTTTTATTATAACTTTTCCCTTTATCAGGGCGGATGGGAAGATTTTTCATTCAGCAAGACCTCTTTTTTAAACATCGGGCTCGGCTTTAAATTATAGATTTAAACGAAACCATTCTATCGTCTTTTTCAAGCCCTCTTCAAGAGGTATAAAATTCCATCCCGTGCTTTTTATCTTATCAATTTTGAGGCAGCTCCTTCTGAGCTCTCCCGGACGCGGGGAA
>Ga0197143_1002679_pt1 | contig 12779 bp, 15 predicted proteins | sample GBS70_MetaG_FD_148603 | JGI IMG/M metagenome (GOLD analysis project Ga0197143, IMG submission 148603) | Sediment microbial communities from Great Boiling Springs, Gerlach, Nevada, United States - GBS 70_MetaG | ecosystem: Environmental > Aquatic > Thermal springs > Hot (42-90C) > Sediment...
TCACCTGCACCACCGGCTGGCTCACCAACTTTAGCAGGGTTGCAGCCTGAAAAAATAAAGGCAATGGAAAAGAGAGCAACGGTTAAAATTAAAAAAGCTTTTTTTTCAGGCAAAAAAATCACCTCTTTCTTGCGGGATGTAATTATAAACATATGTGCAAAACATTATATCAGCCATGAAAGTATCTGTGAAAGAAGAATTGGTTAAAAGATCTGGCGGCGTATTTGCTGCCGCCTACGGGGTGGAAGGAAAAGAGTTTACGGCAACCATTGCTTTTACAACAAGAAATGGCGGATATTCAAGACCTCCTTTTGATTCCCTAAATCTTTCTCCTTATGTTGGAGATGAACCGGAAAATGTCAGTAGAAACCGCAGGCTGGTGGCTTCGTTTTTTAATGCCGGTGATTTTTACTCCGTAAATCAGGTTCATGGGTCCAAACTTATTTTGATTGATAGAAGCTTTCAGCTTGTTTACCCGTTAGGTCACTTAGAAAACGAGGCAGACGGATTTATCATAACTGTCCCGGAAGCGCCTGCGGGAGTCTTAACAGCCGATTGCTTGCCCGTTGTGCTAGTTGCCGAACCGGGTCTGGCTGCTGTTGTCCATGGAGGTTGGAGGGGAATCAGACAGGGCATCCTTCATAATGCCATAAGGGCGCTCAACGACTTAGGTGCACGGAAAATTGTGGCTTTTTTAGGACCCTGCATTTGTGAGCGGTGCTACGAGGTAGGAGATGAAGTTGTAAATTTATTCAAAATTGATTATCCTGAAGCAGTTTTAGAACCCCGAAAACCTGACAAAAAAGAGCTTGAAAAAAAGAAATACCTCAGTCTAAAATTGCTTGGCTTTACAATTTTGCAAAAGTTTGGGGGTGAGAGCTTTCATTTATTAGATGGAAAGGCAGTGCCGTACAAGGGCGTGTTCGCAGATGAACTTTTAGTGGTTGATATAAATCTATGCACATATGAAGACCTTGGTTTTTATTCTTATCGCAGGGAGAAAACGACAGGCAGACAGGTATCAATAGTCTGCCTTGAAAAGAAAGGGAGGGAGATTAATGAACTTTAAAAAGGCAGCGGCTGTTGTGTCGATAATGCTGCTCATTGCTGTAGCTGCTGGTTGTGCAAGAAATGCGGGCAGCAACGCTGCAAAGGAGACCGTCCTTAAAATAGCGGGGTCAACTTCTGTTTTTCCGCTGGTAACTGAAATTGCCGAGGAGTTTATGAAGGAAAACGCAGGTTATAAGGTGGAGGTTCAAGCAGGCGGCAGTAATGTTGGCATTGAATCAGTTAAGAACGGTATAGTTGATATTGGTATGTCTTCACGTGATCTTACCCGGGAAGAACTCGACAGCGGTCTTAAACCAATTGTTATTGCTTATGATTGCATAGCCGTTGTGGTAAATCCTTCTAACCCGGTTGAAAATCTCACTCTTGAGCAGCTCAGGGACATTTTTGCCGGAAAGATCAAGAACTGGAAGGAAGTTGGAGGTCTCGATAAGGAAATAATTGTTGTTAACCGCGATGAAGCTTCAGGCACAAGAGAGGCTTTTCATAAGCTGGTAATGGGTGATGTGGATTTCAGAAACGATGCCATCATTCAGCCCGGCACGGGCCAGGTAAAATCGTTTGTTGCCTCAACGCCGGAAGCTATTAGCTATATTACTCTTGGTGTGGTTGATAGCTCTGTCAAGGCTATAAAAATTGACGGAGTAGAACCTTCGCTGGAGACTGTAAAAGATGCTTCCTATAAAATTCAGCGCAAACTTTACCTTGTTACCAAAGGTGAACCTAAAGGTCTTGCAGCTACCTTCATTGACTACTGCCTTTCTGATAAGATACAGGAAGGCATCGTTAAGAAACACTACATACCAGTGAAGTATGTTGAAAAGTAAGGAACAGGCATTTCATGAGGCTATAAGGCACAAAGAAGCCCTTATTCAGGGCTTCTTTGTGCTTATGGCTTCCTTTACCATTCTCGGGCTTTTACTCCTATTCGTATATATAACCAGAGAGGGCACGGTCCTTTTTAAACAGGTGAGTCCGCTAGAATTTCTTTTTGGAAAAGACTGGAAGCCTACTTCAGGTAATTTTGGAACACTACCCCTGATAGTAGGTTCTGTTGTGGTGACTGCAGGAGCAGTTTTAATCAGTGCCCCGCTATCTTTGTTGGTAGCAATCTTTCTGGCTGAAATTGCTCCTAAAAAGGCTGCAGCCTATATTAAAACCGCAATTGAACTTCTCGCAGGAATTCCTTCTGTGGTTTATGGTTTCATGGGCATCATAGTTTTAGTTCCGATAATCCGGTCGTTTTTTGGAGGCTCAGGGTTTGGAATTGTTTCTGGCTGGATTGTACTGGCAATCATGATTATGCCGACCATCACTTCACTTTCTGAAGGAGCTCTGGCTGCTGTTCCTGACAGGTACAGATACGGTGCTCTGGCACTGGGAGCAACAAAGTGGGAGATGATTTACAAAGTTGTTCTGCCGGCTGCTAAACGGGGAATTGTGTCAGCAATTATCCTGGGAGTTGGAAGGGCTATTGGCGAAACCATGGCTGTTTTAATGGTGCTGGGAAACGTTCCCAGGTTGCCGGAATCTATCAACCAACCAATTGCTACCATGACCAGTATTATTGCGCTTGACATTGCCTATGCTAGCGGAATGCATAAGTACGCGCTGTTTTCTCTTGGTTTTGTGCTTCTTCTTATTTCAATGGCATTTATTGCAATTGTCAGAATTGTATATAAAGGCAGCTACGGAAAGAATTAATCATGTATAGGTGGAGAAAGTTTATCAATAACTTTTTTATCGGTCTTACGTGGATTGCCAGTCTGGTGGTTGCTGCAGTGCTGACTTATATAATTTTGTACATTGCTGCAAAAGGTGTATCTTACGTGAATTGGGGGTTCATAACCGGATGGCCAAAGGGGTTTGAGGCAAGAGGTGGGATATTTCCCATTATTGTGACCACCTTTTACCTGACCATTTTTTCGGCGCTTCTGGTGACACCGGTTGCTGTTGGTGGGGCAGTTTATCTTACTGAATACAGTCATCCAGCTAGCCGTTTTTCAAGAATAATCAGATTTGCTGCCGACACACTTAGCACCGTGCCGTCCATCGTTTATGGAATTTTTGGCTTTGCCTTTTTTGTGGTTTATCTCGGGTTTGGCTGGTCAATGCTTTCCGGTTCGCTGACACTTGCACTCATGATTCTTCCGCTGGTATTGCGTTCAACTGAAGAAGCAATTCTGGACGTTCCCCGGGGATACAGAGAAGCAAGCTATGCTCTTGGAGCAACCAAGTGGCAGACAGTATCAAGAGTGGTTCTTAAAGCTGCTGCTCCGCGCATTGTAACCGGTATCATCCTTGGTATGGGCAGGGCTTTTGGAGAAACGGCGGCTGTAATGCTGACTGCAGGAATGGCTATCAACCTTCCTGTTTCAGTGTTTGATGGCGGACGCAATATGAGCAGCCACCTTTATCTTCTTGCAACCGAGGGCATTTCTCTGGAAGCAGCTTTTGGTACCGCCTTTTTATTGCTGATGATTATCTTGATTTTTAACCTTTCAGCTAAGAGAATAGCAAAAAGGATGTAATCGGGAGGCTGTATTGGTTTCAAAAGCAAGGGAAAAGATATTTGAGGTTAAAAACCTTAATCTCTGGTACGGCAAGCACAAGGCCCTTGAAGATATTAGCATCGACATTATCAAAAACGCAATAACGGCAATAATAGGTCCTTCAGGATGTGGAAAATCCACATTGTTGCGCTGCCTAAACCGCATGAATGACCTGATTGACGGTGTGCGTATTGAGGGAAAAATTTATTTTGAGGGTAAGGACATATATGCTGAGGATACTGATGTGGTTAAGCTGCGCAAAAGGGTTGGCATGATCTTTCAGCAGCCGAACCCGTTTCCGATGTCGATTTATGATAATGTTGCCTTCGGTCCGCGCCTGCACGGGGTTAAGGACAGGGACAGGCTAGATGAAATTGTAAAAACAAGCCTGGAAAAGGCGTCTCTCTGGAAGGAGGTAAAGAATAAACTTAATCAGTCCGCGCTTGCACTTTCTGGGGGTCAGCAGCAACGTCTGGCCATAGCCAGAGTACTGGCTGTGGAACCGGAAGTCATACTAATGGATGAGCCTTGCTCTGCGCTTGACCCGGCGTCCACCCAGAGAATCGAGGACCTCATGGTTGAGTTAAAAGAAAACTACACCATTGTCATCGTTACTCACAACATGCAACAGGCAGCCCGTGTTTCTGACTACACAGCGTTTCTTTTAGCTGAAGAAAACCAGCCGGCACGCCTGATAGAGTATGGTGAAACTGGTCAGATATTTACCAATCCACGCGATGTCAGGACTGAAAATTACATTACAGGCAGGTTTGGTTAAATGCGCAGGCAGTTTAAAGAAGAGCTGGAAAAACTGAAAAGTGGTATTCTGGAAATTTTTGATGAGATTATCGCTCAGTTTGAAAGCCTTATTGAGCTTTTAAAAAATTTTAATTCGGAACTTGCCGAAAAAATTCTTAACCGGGATGACCTGATTGATACCAAGGTGTTTAAACTTGAAGAAGAGGGCATTGAACTTGTCGCCACCCAGTTTCCCGTTGCCAGAGACCTGAGATTCATTCATTCAATTCTCATTATCAACATTCACCTTGAAAGAATTGGCGATCTCGTCTACAACGCCGTCAGGGCGCTTCAGAGAATGGAGAAACTGGAGCAGGCAGACAAAGCGGCGCAGGAGAGCCTGGTAAAAATGGCTGAAAATACGCTTTCCATAATTAAAACTGCTCGCGGTGCTCTGGAAAAAAACGACCTTGAGCTTGTGTACTCTCTTCCCAAACTTGATGAATCAGTTGACGAAATGTTTAAAAGTTTTCTTAAGCGCATCAGGGATTTTTCCGTAAAGGAACATACTCTGGAATGGTACCTTTCTCTGGTGCTTATTGCCCGTTATTTTGAGAGAGCTGCAGATCAGGCGGTTGACATTGGCGAAAGAGTAGCATTCATCTTAACCGGAAAGCTTGCTGAACTTGATTAATTGATGTGAGCAGTATCAGATCAAGAATATTAAGAATTAAAGAAAGAATAGCAAAAGCTGCGCTTAGGACTGGAAGAAAGCCAGAGGAAATTGTCCTGGTTGCCGTTACCAAAGAGGCAGGAATTCAAGCGCTTAAAGAAGCTCTCGAAACAGGTCTTTTAACTGACGTTGGTGAAAACAGAGTCCAACAGCTCCTTGAACGCCTGCCGCTTTTCAGGGAGTACGGTGTTAGGGTTCACCTGATAGGAAGGTTACAGACAAACAAGGTAAAAAAGGTGGCGGGCGAGGTTGAGCTGATTCATTCGCTTGACCGCTCGTCTCTACTTTTTGAACTTGAAAAAAGGTTAGCAAGCAAGGATATCAGGCAGGATGTGTTAATTGAGGTAAATGTTTCTGGTGAGCCAACGAAAGCCGGTGTAAAGCCTGAAGAGTTGTTTGACTTTGCGTTCAGTGTGATTGAGTGCCCGCATCTGAACCTGAGGGGTCTCATGATGATGGCGCCTTACATAAACCCTGAAGAATGCCGCCCTTATTTCAGGAAAACTTACGAACTTTTTGATAAACTTAAAAAAGAGCTTAATAAAGCTGATTTTGACATCCTTTCAATGGGAATGAGCAACGATTTTGAGGTTGCTGTTGAAGAAGGGTCAACGATGGTAAGAATAGGCAGCGCTATCTTTAAAGGTTAGCAGCGGGGGTGCTTCAACTGTGGCTTCTGAAAGCTTTATAAAAAAGGCGATGCGCTTTCTGGGCATCGAAGAAGAATATGAGGAAACGTCTGCTCCGGTCGAAGAGGAAGAACCCGTTGTCAGAAAAATCAGAACCAGACAGTCAAGCGAAAGGGTTATTAGAGCTATTGACGGCGAAGGACCTTCCTTAAGGGTTTTTATAGCTGAACCGAAGGTTTTTAATGATGTCCAGGTACTGGCAAATAAATACCGGCTGGGTGTACCGGTGGTTGTTAATCTTCAGAGTACGGATGATGTGACGGCAAGAAGAATACTTGATTTTATTAGCGGCATGGTCTATGCCCTCAGAGGTGGAATCACGCCTATCGGAAACCGCATCTACTTTATGACGCCGAAAAATGTTGAAATCACTCCGGAGGATAGAAGAAGGTTGCGAGAAACTTTCTTTAGAGAGCTGGGTATAGAGGAATTTTAAGATGAATCAGGAAAAATTTACCTTTGGTTTTATTGGTGCGGGCAAAATGGGGGAAGCCCTGATCAAAGGGCTTTTAAATTATCACCAGCATCAGGAAATCTGCTTTTATGAGCGAGATTCGGAGCGATCAAAAAAGGTTGCTTTTGAAACGAGGGCATCAAGCCTGGATTCAGCAGTTAGTGTCTATAGCAGCGCTCGTCTTGTTTTTATCTGTGTTAAGCCTGATCAGGTCTTAGGGGTGCTGGAGGAGATTAAAGGTGCAGAGCACGATGCCGTTCTTGTTTCCATTGCTGCCGGTGTGGCTACATCGTTTTATCGCTCATTTGCCCCATTTAAGGTTGTAAGGGTGATGCCCAATACTCCTGCATTAATTGGTAAAGGGATAACGGCTGTTGCTGAAAGCCCTTATGTTACTGAAGAAGAATTTCGGTTTGTGATTGAGGTGCTTTCGGAACTTGGAGAGGTTGTCGTTGTTGAAGAAAGCAAAATGAATGCGGTTACCGCCCTTTCGGGAAGTGGACCCGCCTATGTTTTTAGGTTCATAGAAGCGCTAAAAGAAGCAGGCATTAATGTGGGTTTGCCGGCTACTACGGCTGAGAAGCTAGCAGTGGAAACTATAATTGGCAGCTGCGAGCTTCTCAAGCAAAGCGGCAGAGCTACCTCAGAACTTGTTGAAATGGTAACTTCGCCGGGTGGAACAACGATTGCCGGTTTGAAGGCTCTTGAAAAGAACGGTTTTAAGTATGCAGTTTATGAGGCCATAGAAAAAGCATGTAAAAGAGCTGCAGAGCTTGAGAAAAAGGAAATGTGATGGTTTACACAATTTACCGCCTCATAAACATTGCTTTCGATGTTTATATCTGGTTAATAATCATTCGGGCTTTGCTTTCCTGGATAGCCGTTCCTAAAAGGAAAGCCTTAAGGGTGCTGTTTGAATTTGTCTATGAGGTTACTGAGCCTTTTTTAAAATTAATACGACGTTTAATTCCGCTGCCTGTGGTATCTGGTGTTGCCATTGATTTCTCTCCTTTTATTGCCATACTATTGCTGGAGCTTGCCAGGCGATTTGTGCTTACACTTTTAAGGCAGTTTTTTTAGTATAATCATTCGCATTAAGGATCCTGGGGGTAAGAAATATGCGCATTACGCCCATTGAAATTCATCAGAAAAAGTTCCGGCGCAGCCTGAGAGGGTACAACGAAGAAGAGGTGGACCAGTTTCTTGATGAGGTTGCTGCTGAACTTGAACGTTTGATAGAAGAAAACGCCGAGCTTGCAGAGAAGGTTGAAAAGCTTGAAAAGCGCCTTGAACAGTATCAGAGCTTTGAGCAGGCGCTGCAGGAAACCATGCTGGCAGCGCAAAAGGCTGCTTCAGACCTTAAGAAAAATGCCGAAAACGCTGCTAAGCTTCTCATAAAGGATGCCCAGCTCAAGGCAGAGCAGATAAAAAAGGAAGCTCAGCTTGAAAAGGAAAGGGCAATGGCGGAGGTATTAAAGCTTAAAAAAGTAGTTGAAGAATACAGGAAGCAGTTTGAAAGGTTTTTAGAAAACCAGAAAAAAGCAGTTGAAAGCCTGAGGGTGCTGGTTTCAAGGTTGCCCTCCTTTGGTGAGTTCGAAGAAAAGCTGGAAGAAGCTGTAGAAAGATTTCCCGAAGAGTTTGAGCTTGAAGTTGAGCCTTCGGCTGAAACTGGTAACATTTCAGGTAATCTCGAAAAGACGATGCCGGCGGAGTTTCAGGAAAATGTTTAAGGACACCCCTCATGGCTGCCTTCTCAGGGTCAAAGTGAAACCCGAAAGACCGAAAGCAAGGGTGGCTGAAATAACAGACAGCCTTGTGCTTATTGAACTTAAAAGCAAACCTGTAGAAAATAACGCAAATGAAGAGCTGGTATCCTTTTTGAAGAAAATTTTTAGGGCTAATGTCGAAATAGTTGGAGGGCACAAAAGCAGACTAAAAAGGGTTTTTGTCTACGGGTTAAATTCTGCCGATTGTTCTGCAAGACTGCTTGAATTTCTCAACCGTTGATTTTTTCCTTTCAGTGTTGCATATTTACTATTTATTACACGAATTGAACTTAAATCTTACCTTTTAGGAGGAATGGCAGTGGCTGGCGATTACAAAGAAACCCTTAATTTGCCTCAAACAGATTTCCCTATGAAGGCTAACCTGCCAGAACTTGAACCACGGCTGCTCAGAAAGTGGCAGGAGATAGGTCTTTACAAGAAACTGATGGAAAGAAAGGAAAAAGCTCCTGCGTTTATTCTTCATGACGGTCCTCCTTACGCAAACGGTGATATTCATGTTGGGCATGCGCTCAATAAGGTGCTTAAGGATCTTGTCTGCCGCTATCACTGGATGAAGGGCGAATACGCACCTTTTGTGCCTGGCTGGGACTGCCACGGTCAGCCTATTGAACAGCAGGTTGAAAAGAGGCTAGGTGAAAAGAAGAAACAGATCAGTCAGACTAAATTCAGGAAGCTCTGCCGGGAATATGCGGAAATATATATTGAACGGCAAAGAAGCCAGTTCATACGTCTGGGAGTTCTTGGAACCTGGGAAAAGCCGTACCTTACCATGGATCCTGGTTATGAGGCAACCAATGTCAGCGTTTTTAAGGAGCTTTACAAAAAAGGTTTAATTTACAGAGGCAAAAAGCCGATTTACTGGTGCTACCACGATCACACTGCTCTGGCAGAGGCAGAAATTGAATATTATGACAAAAAATCCCCTTCAATAAAGGTTCTTTTCCGTCTGACAAAAGGGCCTGAGGCACTTCAGGGAAAAGAAGCATTTGCCGTAATCTGGACGACAACTCCCTGGACGCTGCCTGCAAACGTAGCCCTTGCCTTTCATCCGGATGCTGAGTACGGTGTCTATGAACACCACGGTAAACTATTGCTTCTTGCTAAAGAGCTTGCCGCACAGACGCTTGAAAATGAGCAGGAGCCGGTGCTGGTTCTGAAGGGCTCTGAGCTTGAAGGCGCGGAGTTTGAACATCCTCTTTATCCGGAAAGAAAATCAGTGGGAGTGCTGGCAGATTTTGTAGAGCTTGAGACAGGAACAGGTATAGTCCATATAGCGCCCGGACATGGCGAGGAGGACTATCTGGTTGGCCTTAAATACGGCCTGCCTGTTTTGGTCCCGGTTGACGATGACGGCGTTTTTACTGAAGAAGCAGGAAGTTTTGCCGGTCTGAGAGTTAGCGAAGCTAACAGTGCAATTGTCGATTTTCTAAGGCAAAAAGGGCTTCTTCTGGAGGCAGGAGAAGTTACCCATTCCTACCCGCATTGCTGGAGGTGCAAAAACCCTGTCATATTCAGGGCAACCGAACAGTGGTTCATTGCCGTCCGTCCGGACGGGTTGAAGGATCTGGCATTAAAAGCTATTAAGGATGTTAACTGGATTCCCGAGTGGTCGGTAAACAGAATAACTTCAATGGTTGAACAAAGACCTGACTGGTGTATCTCCCGACAGCGCTCCTGGGGCGTTCCGATTCCCATAATCTACTGTAAGCACTGTGGTCAGGTTCAAGATGAGGAGGCAGTGTTTTCAAGGATTGAGGAGATATTTGCTGCTGAAGGTGCTGATGCCTGGTTTAAAAAAGAAGCGGTTACCTTTTTGCCAGAGGGTCATACCTGCAGAAACTGTGGCAGCACCGATTTTGAAAAGGAAGACGATATTTTTGATGTCTGGTTTGAGTCCGGCATCTCTCATTTTGCCGTACTTGAAAAGCGTGAGGAGCTTAGCTGGCCGGCAGACCTTTATCTTGAAGGCAGCGACCAGCACAGGGGATGGTTTCAATCCAGCCTTTTGACCAGCGTTGGGGTAACAGGCAAGGCTCCCTACAGGCAGGTACTCACCCATGGTTTTATTGTTGATGAAGAAGGCAGGAAAATGTCAAAGTCAATTGGAAACGTGGTTGATCCGCTGGATGTGGTTGAAAGGCTGGGCGCAGATGTTTTGAGGCTCTGGGTGGTTGGTTCTGATTATGCCAGTGATGTTGCGGTTTCAGAGCAGATCCTTCAGCGAACGGTGGATGTTTATCGCCGCATCAGAAACACCATCCGCTTTATGCTCGGTAACCTTTACGATTTTGATCCTGAAAAGGATGGAGTCGAACTTGACCGCCTAACTCCGATTGACCGCTTCCAGCTTGTTGAGTTCAAACGACTTTATGATCAGCTGCTCGAATTTTACGAACAGGCGCGCTTTCATTCGGTTGTTCACACTGTTCATAATTTTCTTTCTGTTAATCTGAGCTCTTTTTATCTCGATGTTTTAAAGGACAGGCTTTATGCAGATGCGCCTGACAGTCACGCACGCCGTTCTACCCAGACCGTAATTTACCTGATCCTGAAGGCCCTTCTAAAGCTGCTGGCACCTATCATTCCATTTACAGCTGAGCAGGCCTATGAAAACCTTCCAGGCAGGAAGCTCGAAAGTATACATCTTGAGACATTTGAAAACCTTGATTTCGTTGAGGACGATGAAGAGTTGCTCAAAGATTGGTATATGCTAATGCAGATACGCCGCGACTATTTAAAGGTTTACGAACAGGCAAAGAGCAGCGGTTTTTTAAGAACAATGATGGAAGCAGAAGTTTTTTGCGTTCCTTCAGCTGAGGCGGCTTCTGTCCTAAAAAGAAACGAAGAGAGCCTTTATTACGTCTTTACGACACGCAACGTGCATCTGGTTGAGGCTTTGCCGCAAAACGAGAGCCTGGTTTTACAGGAGCTTGAGACTGCTCTTTATGGTGTTCAAAAAGTAGATGCTCCAAAATGCGAGCGCTGCTGGAATTACTCAAAGGACGTCAGCAACGGCCTTTGCAGCCGCTGCAGGGAGGTTCTTGGTGAGGCTGGCTAAAATGCAGAAGAAATTTACCTTAACAATTTTCTTAGCTTCAGCGGTTTTTCTAACGGACCAGGCAGCCAAGTATTTTGCCCGACTTTATCTTGATCAGGGAACGGTAGTGGTTGTTTTGCCGGGAGTTTTAAATCTTACCCTAGTTCAGAATACGGGAGTAGCTTTTGGGCTTTTCAAGGGATTTTCACTTCTCCTTTCCCTGTTTGGTATTGCAAGCTTGATTGCTCTGTTTATCTTTTTCCCTGAAATTACTTCGTGCAGACACCTTGCGCTTTTTGGAGGGTTGATAGGTGGTGGTGCGCTTTCTAATCTTTTTGACCGTCTCTTTCTGGGATCGGTGACCGACTACCTGGAGCTTACTTTCTTAAACGTTTTTAACCTGGCAGATATTGCCATAACTGCCGGTGTCATTTTTTTGATTTTTGATTTTGTCGTTCAAAGCGGTGAAGCCCTTTGAAACCGGTTTTAATTGATTTTGGTTGGTTTCAACTGAGGAGTTACGGACTTTTCGTTTCACTTGGTATCATAGTTGCTTTTTTAGTTGCCCTTTCTGCCGCTAAAAGAAGGAAGATTAACGAAGATGATATGTACAACCTTGGTTTTTTTATCCTGATTCCTGCGGTTATAGGTGCCAGGCTGGCTTATGTTTTTTCGGAATGGAGCTATTATGCAGCAAACCCGGGAGAAATACTGGCTATATGGCATGGAGGTCTGGCAAGCTATGGCGGTATTTTTGGTGGGATTCTTGGTGGTATTTTTTATGCCAGCTACAAAAAGCTTGACTTTCTAAACCTGGCTGATGCTGTGGCTTTGGGACTGCCCGTAGGGTTTGCTATAGGCCGGATCGGCTGTTTTTTTAATGGATGCTGCTACGGCATTGCCTGCAACTCGCCAATTTCATTTGTCTTTCCAGCTATCGGAGATGATGTTCCTCATCTGGCCACTCAGCTGATCGAATCTGCCTACAGCCTTCTCATTTTTGGATTTCTTCTATACCTTGATAAGCGGGCTGTTCAGAATGGTGTGCTTTTTTTTAGCTTCCTTGGACTTTACGGATTTTTTAGATTTTTAAACGAGTTTTTACGCTTGAATCCAAAAGTGTTTCTGGGGTTTTCCGGTTCACAGTTGAGCAGTCTTGCTCTGATACTTGTATCACTAGCTTACTTTTTTGGTCAAAAATTGACGAAAAAGAAAATCGGGAATGTCGGTAAAACGAGAAGAAGTTGATTACGGCGAAAAACTTGAATTTACGGTCAACGAAGAAGGCCTGAGGCTCGATGTAATTCTTGCCTCTTTTGATGAAATACCATCCCGCAGCTTTGCTGAAAAGCTCATTCTAGATGGAAGGGTTTTCGTTAATGGAAGGCTGAGAAACAAATCCTACAGGCCAAAGCCGGGTGAAAGAATTGAAGTGTACCTGCCCAGAAAGATGGAGGCAGTCATTGAGCCGTATGATTACGAGGTGCCTGTTGTTTATGAAGACGAACATTTAATTGTTGTCTCCAAGCCTTCAGGTCTGGTAGTCCATCCTGCCCATGGTCATTATTCGGATACCCTGATAAATGCTCTGGTGGCAAAAGGTGTAAGGCTTTCCTCCATCGGGGCGCCTTTACGCCCGGGTGTTGTTCATCGGCTTGATAAGGATACATCAGGGCTGATGGTTTTGGCAAAATCCGAGGAAGCCCACCAAAAACTTTCAC
>Ga0197143_1002684_pt1 | contig 12763 bp, 12 predicted proteins | sample GBS70_MetaG_FD_148603 | JGI IMG/M metagenome (GOLD analysis project Ga0197143, IMG submission 148603) | Sediment microbial communities from Great Boiling Springs, Gerlach, Nevada, United States - GBS 70_MetaG | ecosystem: Environmental > Aquatic > Thermal springs > Hot (42-90C) > Sediment...
ACCTTCGGCTTTTCTTGATAATGACTAATGATAATAATTCAAAAAAAAACTTTTTATTTCTCTACTTTAAATATTCTACGTTAATTTTACAAATAATAGTAGTAATAATTTTTTTTACTTATTTGGGTAATAAAATAGATGAATTTTTTTCTTTTAAATTTTCTTTTTTTACTATTTTTTTTTCCTTGCTATCTTTGGCAATTGGTTTTTATTTGCTTTTTAAAAAATTAAAAAAATAGAAATGAAAGATAAAAATCCTTTTTTTAAGATAAGTAGCATTTTTTTTTATATTGTTATTATTTTTTTTTCTTTATTAGTTATTGGTTTTGATACTTTTACAAAAATTCTTTTTTCGATTTCGGTTTTTTTGTACTTTTTTATAAGTAACATTCTTTTTTATTCTTATTTAAAGAAAAATTTAATTTCTGTAAATTTTCCAAGGATTTTTTTGAAAGTTTTTTTTGTAAGGTTTTTTCTTAACATTTTTACTTTAGTATTTTTTCTTTTGCTTAATTTAGCTGCTAAAACTAAAATACTAATAGTATTCCTTGTGAATTTTTTATTTTTTTTATTTTTTGAAATTTATTATTTGTTAAACTTAAACAAAAAAATGAGTAAGTGAGTAATTATGGAAAGGCTTTATAAAAGAATTGTTTATTTTTCGAAGGTATTTTATAGATTGTTAAAAATTAAGTTATATAAATTTTATTTTTACAATTTAAGAAGTTTTTTCTTATGGCTTGTTAATTTTTTTTCTGATTTTTCTTTTTTAGTTGCTTTAATTTTGTTAATACTTTTTTTATTTTGGCTTATACCATTTGCTACATTAGAGATCAAAAAGAGCATAATATTAACTGTAAAATATGGTTTACATTTATTAGCTATTTCATATTTACTTTTAATTTTGGGCAGTTTGTTTCTTAAGTTTAAAGTAAGAGTAATTTTTTTTGAATTATTATTTGTTATTTCTATTATATTTTCTTTATTTTTTGTAAATGGATACTTAGATTTTCTAAAAAATTTTTTAGGGGTATTGTATGAAAAGTTTAAAGAAATAATTTTTTTGTTTCCATTATTATTTATTGTAGTAGCTGAAATTTCAAAAAGATCTTTTAAATATTTTAAGACTTTAAATTATAGCACATTAGTTATAATAAGTTTTATTTTTTTAATTTTATTTGGTTCATTATTATTAATGCTTCCAATATCTACATATAATGGAATTAGTTTTGTAAATGCTTTATTTACTGCTACATCTGCAGTATGTGTGACTGGTTTAACTGTGTTAGATACAGCTACAAATTTTACTTTTTTTGGTAAAACAATTATTTTGATTTTGATTCAAATAGGAGGATTAGGAATAATGACTTTTACTACTTTTTTTGCTTATATGTTGCTAAATAAATCATCTTTTAAAGGAAGGTTAGTATTAAAAGAAATAATGGAAACTACAACTTATTCTGAAATAACAAAAAATTTAATAAAGATAATTCTTTTTACGTTTATAATAGAATTGTTAGGCGCAATTGTTATATATTTGTCATTGCAAAACACAAGTTTTACTGAAATTGAAAAAATTAAATTTTCTATTTTTCATTCAATATCAGCATTTTGTAATGCAGGCTTTACAAGCATAGAAAAAGGCTTAATGAATGAAGTAATTATAAACAATTATTTACTTATATTAATAATAGCATTCCTTATAATTTTAGGAAGTATCGGCTATCCAGTTCTTTTAAACTTATATAAATTGTTTAAATATTATGCTAAGAATTTTATAAATGTTATAACGCAAAGAACATTTATTCATAACCCTAATATAATTGATCTTAATAGTAAAATAATTGTAAAAACTACTTTTCTTTTGTTAACATTTAGTACTTTATTGTTTCTAGTGATTGAATATAATAATGTTTTGAAAGATTACAATTTTTTAGAAAAATTATTGCATTCTTTTTTTATGAGTGTTACGCCTCGTACTGCAGGTTTTAATACAGTAGATTATTCTTTAATTACTCATATTACAGGTTTTTTTGTAATTTTTTTGATGTGGATTGGAGGAGCACCTTCTAGTACAGCAGGAGGAATTAAAGTAACTACTTTTTTTATTGCTATATTAAATGTGTATAATCTTTCAAAAGGAAATAATAAGGTAGAATATTTATATCGTGAAATATCTCACCAAAGTTTAAGAAAAGCTTTTGCGGCAATTTTCTTATCCTTATTTATTATAAGTTTTTCTTTTATTTTACTTGTATATTTTGATGGCAAGAAGCAAAGTTATTATGATTTGTTTTTTGAAACAGTTTCTGCTTTTAGTACAGTAGGATTGACTATGGGAATAACTTCAAAGTTAAGTGATTATAGTAAAATAGTTTTAGTTTTAACAATGTTTATTGGTAGATTAGGTTTTTTAAGTTTTTTTATGGCATTTTTGTTTAAAGCAAAATCTTATAAGTATAAATATCCAGAAGCATTAGTAATTGTAAATTAGTAATTATGAAAAGATTTTTAATTATTGGTTTGGGTAATTTTGGATCAGCTCTTGCAAAACGTCTTACTGAGCTTGGTCATGAAGTTTTTGCTATAGACTCTGATGAACATAAAGTAGAAAATATTAAGAATGATGTTACTCATGCTATAACATTAGAATGTACTGAAGAAAGTATTTTAAGAACTTTGCCACTTCATGAAATAGATTATGCAATTGTTGCTATAGGAGAAGATTTCGCAGATTCTATTTTAGCTACAGCTTTATTAAAAAAATTAAATGTAAAAAATATTATAAGTAGAGCTACTTCTTCAATACATAAGACTATATTAGAAGCCTTAGGATTACCAGAAGAAAATATTATTACTCCAGAACAAGAATCTGCCGAAAGACTAGTTATTAAGCTAACAATGAAAAATATATTAAATTACCTTAATATTTCTCAAGAATTTGCAATTATAGAGGTTGAAGTACCTCCAAAATATTTTGATAAAAAACTTAAAGATACAGATTTTAGACAAAAGTTTAATTTAAATGTTATAACTGTTAAAAGAAAAACTAAAGATTTTAAAAAACAGCTTTATGAAGTCGAAGAATATGAAGGTGTATTAACTGGTGAATATAAATTTAAACCAGGTGACATTGCTATAATATTCGGTCATGTTGCCGATATTAAAAATTGGTATAATCATAATGTTGAAGATGAATTTGAATAATTTGTCTATCATAGCAGCTGTTGATTTAAATGGTGGAATCGGTTATAATAATAATTTGCTTTGGTATATACCTGAAGACTTAAAATATTTTAAAAAAATTACCTTATATAAAACTATTGTGATGGGTAAAAATACTTGGTTATCTTTACCAATAAAGCCTTTACCTAACAGAGAAAATGTAATAATAAGCAAAACTATTAATATTGATAAAGAAAAATTTCCTGATATAATAATATTTCGAGATTTTTACTCTGCACTTGATTATTGTTTGAGTAAAAAGAACGAATGTTTTTTTATAGGAGGTGAAAGTATTTACTTTAAAGCTATTGATTATGTCGATAGAGTTTATTTAACATATATTAATAAAAAAGCAGAATTAGTGAATAAGTTTTTTCCATTGGAAAAAATTAGAGATTTTTATTTATGCAGTGAAGAAAAAATATGGGCACAAAGTATTTCAGCTGAAATTTATTTTAGAATCTACAAAAGAATTAAATAATTTATTTAAAACCCAAATCTTTGTGTCTTCTGATACATTTACACAAACTAAGACCTTTACAAGGTTATTAACGTACATATAATTAATTGATTATTAATAAATTGTTATGCAATTCTTTTAATTACCTAAATCTAGCTATTTTATTGTTATAAAAATTAAAAAGTCTAATAATATGATTTTTTTAGAAGTTTTACGCAGTTATATAGAGACCCGTCATAGTGAATTTTTCTGTAAGTTAAATAAGATAATAGATTAAAATGCTTTTTAGCGCGAAATAGATAAGATATACAGAAAAGGTCAGAATATAGATGGTCCTCCTGCCTATAATGGTATATTGCTTTTTATGATGTTGTAGATAAAGAATATGGTATAACATGAGTGATGTTGAAAGCGAGGAGTTTATAAAAGAGAGTATAAATACAATTCGCTTTTTAGCTATAGATGTTAATCAGACAGTATCTGATTATAGTATTTTAAGTCGTTTTATTATAGAATTAGTTGCTAAGAAAGCATATGATCGTTTTTTACAAAATGTAAATAAACAATTGTGGTCTAAAAAAATTAAAATAAATAGCGTTAAAGTTATAGTGTAAATCCTACGATAATCAAAACTTTTTTGTTCGAAAAGTAAAACTATTTATGATGTAGTTGAAGATAGAATGGAATAAGATAATAATTACAATATACAGAAATAAATAGTAATGATAATTTTACTGTTGATAAAAGAGATGTTGAAGTTGAAAAAGAGTCTGAAGAAGTTAAAAATACAATTACAGTAATAAACTTTTTTGATGTTTTTTTGTTTCAAAAAAATGAATTATTTTGTTATTTATATTTGTAATGAAGTAAATACAAAAAAAGTTTTAGAGATTATGTAAAATTTGTTTATAAACAAAAAAATTAAAAATTTCAATAGTTTGAACAAATCTAACATTAATAAAAAAGTAAATGAGCAAAAAAGTGATTGATAGGTAATTTATTTTTATTTAGAATTTTTAAAAAATTTAATAAGTGCAATATCTAAAATATCTTGAAAATTTACGTAAAGTTTAGGATTAAAGTTTTAATTGTATTGTATATTTTTAGTTTTTTTTTATGAAAAAAAATAGCTTTTAAAGGAATAAGAGATTAATTAAATAAAACAAATTTACGGAGAGGCAGGGATTCGAACCCTGGATTCTCCTTTAAGGAGAATAGCGGTTTTCGAGACCGCCCCGTTCGACCACTCCGGCACCTCTCCAATTATTTTTTAATTTTTTTCTTTTTCTTCTATTTCATAAAATCTCCTGAATGTTTTCCCATGTTTTATTTTGCGCCCAACATATACATTAACACATCCACCTTCATAATCAGAAACTTTACTTTCTCCTATCTTGACATATATAGTATATGAAGATGTTTTTTGAGGACTAATCTTAAAATATGGCTTTTCTGCTTTATTTTTTTCATATATAGGATTGTAATGTGTTATTCTCTCTACTTGCCATATAGTATCTGTTATCATTTTTTTACTTTCTATTATAAAATCCCCTTTTTCATCAAGTATATAATCACCATATTCATTTGTTTTATATTTTACTATAGAATCCATTTTTATCCCAATCATTTTTTTAATAGTCTTTCTTTCTGGTTTTACTATCTTCCAATCTATATTGCCTAATTCTCGTTCAGAGCATACAAATATAACATATTCTTGACCAGAATATAGAACTATTGATACTTTTGCTGAGTCTTTATTACTTAAATATGCATATGCTGACTGACTTTTGAAATCGTACTCATCAAAAAAAACTTCTAAGTTTTCATCATCACAAGCAAATTTTTTGTGGCATTGAGTATAAATGTAAAGGCTATTTATAATAAATAAAAAAACACATATTATTAAGTTTTTTCTCATACATCTAAAATTTTGAAATTATGAAATAATAATGGCTCTTAATTTTTTTATTTCATTTGTAATTTTTTCAAAGTCACGATTTGTTATTCCTTTTTCATTGTCAATTTGTAAATAAAAAGAATGTAAATTTTTTAAAATATCATAATATTTTTTGTATATTTCAGCAACATTGAATGTTTCGTAAATACTTAATAAGTTTTCTAAAGAATATTGTTCATCAATTAGCCTTTTTACTAATGGATCTTTTTTGTCAAATTTCTTGATAGACTTAGAAATTGTATTAACTGTTTCTATCCAAGATCCAGTAAGGACTAAAGGAATAATATCGGATAAATTTCTTTGTTCCAAGAATTTTACTGCATAAAAATATGAATTATTGGTTATTTGATATGTAGAATCTGGATTTGTTATATTTTTTTCTAATGAAATTACTAGTTTTTCATCAAAACCATCTAATAAGCCCAAATCATCTGCTATTTTTTTACAAACATTAAAATAATCAATTATGTAATTATTTTGTTGAAAAATAACACAATATGCTAAATTTGAAGCGTAAACTCCAAAATTTAATGCTTTTTTTTCTTTTGTTAAGTATCTTTGATAGTTTTTGGGGTCATTTAGATTACCCTTAAAAAATGAAACTCCTGAATAGTATAAAAAAGAATATGTTTCTAAAGGAGAAGGTATTTGATAAAATATTTTTGTTTGGTTAGTTTCTATTTGTTCCTCATTTGGCTCATCTACAATTTTTTTTTGTTTGTCTTCTTCTGAACATTTATAGAAAAACACTACCGTTAATATGACTAAAAAATTTATAAAATTTTTTTTCATGTTTTGAAATTAATTTTTCAAATGTAAAATTTTTTTTTAAATTAAAAAAAATAATATTTGTAAAAAAATGTAAAAAAAATGAAAAAAACAAAAAATATGAAAAGATTTTTAGTGGGTTGTCTTGGCGGCTTTATAGGAATGTTTTTATTTTTGATATTATTTGTCCTTTTTGTTTCATACTTTGTTGGAAAGTTAATGAAAGAAGATAAAACAGTTTTAACTTCAAAAGGTAATGTTTTACATATAGTATTTGATAATGAAATTACTGAGAAATCTAGTTATTTTGATGTTTTAAGTATAAAAAATCTAAAAATAAAAAGAAAATTAGGGTTGTTTGAAATAATTAAAAATATAAAGAAAGCTGAAAAAGATACAAATATAAAAGCTATATTTTTAGAATTTAAGATTTTTAATGCAGGTTATGCAACACTCGAGGAAATTAGAAAAGCTTTAAAAGAGTTTAAGATAAATTCAAAAAAACCAATAGTTTCATATGCTGAATTTTATACTCAAAAAGCATATTATCTAGCCAGTGTTTCAGATGTAATTTATCTAAATCCTGTTGGTTTAGTTGAATTTAAAGGTCTAAACGCTGAATTTTTGTTTTATAAAAAACTATTAGAATCTATAGGTATTGAAACCTTTGTTTTTAGACATGGAAAATATAAAAGTGCTGCAGAGCAATTTACTAATGATAGTTTAAGTCCTGAAAATGAAATGCAAATTAAAGAATTATTAAATTCAATATGGAATGAAATAATTAGCAATATATCTTATGATAGAAATATAAATGAAATTAAACTTCAAAATATTGCTGATTCTTTATATACATTTAACTCAATGTATGCAAAAAATTTCTATCTTGTAGACAGTTTAAAATACTTCTCTCAAGTTATTAATGATATTAAAATTATTGCTAATGTAAAAGATGTAAATTTAATAGATATTACAGACTACGAAAGAGTTGCAATCAAAGAAAAGATATCAAAAGATAAGATAGCTTTAATAATTTTGGACGAAGCATTAATTTCTGGTACAAATGAAAAAGGATTAGGTGAAGCTTCAAATTTTATTAATGTTATAAGAGAAATTGAAAAGGATAAAGATGTAAAAGCAGTTGTATTACGTGTTAATAGTCCAGGAGGTTCTGCAATTGCAGCCGAATCAATGCTTTATGAAATAAAAAGACTAAAAGAAAAAATACCTGTAATTGTTAGTTTTGGTGATGTTGCTGCTTCTGGTGGTTATTACATTTCTTGTTATGCTGATTATATTTTTGCTAATAAAAATACAATTACTGGCTCTATTGGAGTAATAGGTATGCTATTTAATGTTAATAAATTTTTTAAAGAAAAATTATATATAACAAGAGATGTAGTAAAAACAAATAAATTCTCTGATTTTAGTACTGGTTTTAGAAATACATCGGATTATGAAAAAAAAGTTTTTGAAGAAGCATTGAATAAAATATATCAAATTTTTTTATACCATGTTAGTGTTGGAAGAAAATTACAAGTAAGCTATGTTGATAGTATTGGGCAAGGTAGAATATGGTCTGGCATAAATGCTATAGAAAAAGGCTTGGTCGATGAAATTGGTGGTTTATACGATGCTATTGAATTTGCTAAACAAAAAGCAAACATTGAACAAACCCCAAAAATAAAAATTTACCCTAAAGAGGATTTATTATTTCAATTTTTCTTTTCTTTAGAAGAAAGTAATGTTTATTTTATGCCTAAAAGATTAAAAACTTTATTGAATCTTTTTAGTAAAAAAGAAAATTATATTTGGGCTTTATCTCCTATAATTGAAGTAAATTAAAAAATTTAAAGTAAAATTTTTTGAAAATTGTTATTGCATTTGGTCCTTAATGTTTTTAGTTTAAAGTTTTTCTTTGGATAATGCTTTAAGTATTTTTGAAATATATTTTTAAAGAACTTTTGAAATGGGATAAGGAAATGAGCATTTCATTATTTATAGGGTTAAGAATGTTAAGAAAATCTAAGATTAAAAAAGTATCAAAGCCAATACAAACTTTAAACATAATTAGTATATCTGTAAGTTTTTTTGTAATGGTTTTATCTCTTGCTATAGCATTTGGCTTTAGAAAAGAATTGTTAAAAAAAATAAGTGATATATCTGGAGCAATAGTTATAAATAATTCTAATAACTTGATTGATGTTATTGAAAAACCTATAAAAAAATTTTCAAAAGAAATAAAAGACTTAAAAAAAATTAATGAAATAATATCCATAAATTCATATGCAATAACACCTGTTTTATTAAAAAATGATAAAATAACTCATGGTTTAATTTTAAAAGGCGTAGATTCAGATTACGATAGCTCTATAATGAAAAAATATTTGCTAAAAGGCAATTTTTTAAAGTTAAATGATACCGCAGAAAAATATCAAATAATTCTCTCTAAAAAAGTAAGTGATATTTTGAAAGTTGATGTTGATGATAAAGTGTTAGCTTTTTTTGCGGGAGAACACGTTAAAGTAAGAAAATTTACTGTATGTGGAATTTATGAAACAATGGTAGAAGAATTAGATCGAATGTATGCATATGCTTCTTTAAAAATTGTCCAAAATATTAATAATTGGAATGCAAATGAAGTTAATGGTTATGAAATTAGAATAAAAGATTTTGAAAAATCAGATAAAATTGCTAAAGAAGTTTTTAAAATTATTTACCCCTCGTCATTAAAAAATAATTTTCTGTACGTGCAAACTTTAAAAGAATTATATCCTTCTATTTTTGAATGGATTAGTCTATTTAAGGTTAATGCTTATACTATCCTGGTTTTGTTATTTTTAGTGTGTAGCTTTAATGTAATTTCAGGATTAATAGTTCTAATTATAGAAAGAGTTAATATGATAGGAGTATTAAAGTCTTTTGGTTGTTCAAATTATGATATAAAAAAAATTTTTTTATACAATGGATTATTTTATGCTTCTTTTGGCTTGATAATTGGAAATTTATTTTACTTTATTGTTAGTTTTTTGCAAAATGAATTCAAAATTATTAAACTGAACAAAACAATGTATTACTTAACACACGTACCTTTAGAAATTAATTTACTTACCTTATTTTTAATTAATGTAATTTTTATTATTTTAATATTAGGTTCAATGTTATTACCTGTTGCATATATAAATAAGATTGAACCATCTAAATCAATAAAATTTAATTAAAAAAAGTAATTATGGAAACAATTAGACAACAAAAAATAAGCAGAATGATACAAAGAGAAATGAGTGAAATATTTCAAGAACTAACTGAACAAATGTTTGATAATGCTATAATAAATGTTACTCAAGTTAGAGTAAATTCAGATTTATCTCATGCTAAAATTTATGTTAGTATTTATGGAACTAAAATTAATAAAGATGAAATTTTTTCAAGAATTAAGCAAAATGAAAAAATACTTAATCATAAGTTATCTCAAAGGATAAGAAATAAAATGAGGTTTATGCCTCAGATTTCATTTTTTTATGATGATACTTATGATTATTTAAAGCGTATAGATGAGTTATTAAAAAAATAAATGAAATATATACATTTTTTAATTTCTAAAAGATATTTCTTCTCTAAAAAATCAATAAATTTAATTAACTATATTTCTATAATAACTTTACTAGCATACATTATAGGAACTTTTTCCCTTGTAATAATTATTTCTATATTTAATGGTTTGGAATGGTTAATTAAAGAACGTTATAAAAGTTTTGATCCTGATTTAAAAGTTGTTCCAAAAAAAGGAAAATTTATATATGTTTCAGATAGTTTAAAATTAAAACTTAATTCGTTTAGTGAAATAAAAAAATATTCTTTTGTTATAGAAGAAATTATAATTGCAAAGTATTTTAATAAATATTATCCATTTAAAATTAAAGGAGTAGAGATTAATTATGAAGATGTGGTAAACTTAAAAAATCTAATAATAGATGGTAACTTTTGTTTAATGTATGATAATGTACCAGTAGCTATTATTGGTTCAATGGTTTCTTCCATGTTAAATTATAATTTAAATAGCTTTGTTCCTATTCATTTATATGCTGTAAATAGAAATATAAATCCTACAAAAATGTTTGAACAACCTTTTTTTACCAAGACAATATATTCTTTTGGAATATATTCAGTTGAACCAGAATATGATAATTATATAATTACAACTTTGCCTTTTGTTAAAAATTTATTACAATACAATAATGAAATAACTGCTATTGAAATAAAGTTAAATAAAGATGTTGATCCAGATAAATTTGAAGAATTAATCCAAGAATCATTGGGCAATGATTATGATGTCTTAAATAGATTTGAACAACATGCTACTTTATTTAAAATTATGAAAATTGAAAAAATTGTTGTCTTTTTAATTTTAGTTTTTATATTAATAATAGCTTCATTTAATATTACATCGTCTTTAACAATGTTGATTTTAGAAAAAAAAGATGATATATTTATTTTAAAAAGTTTTGGATTGACTCAAAAAGATATTAGAAAAATTTTTCAATTAGAGGGGTGGTATATTTCTATATTAGGAACTCTTTTGGGTTTGATTTTAGCATTAATATTTTGCTTTTTACATATTAAATTTGGAATAATTCCTATGAGTTTATCTAATCCAGAATTATTCATTGTTAAATATTATCCTATGAAATTGAAGTTTTTTGATATTTTTTTAATTTTTTGTACTGTCCTTTTTATAGGCTATATTACTGCAAAGTATCCAGTCCGCTTTATTACTCAAAAATTTATTCAAGATAATTTTAAGTTTGTATGATTTTTCTTTTCTTTTATTGGTTTGTCTCCATATTTAAAACTTATTCTCAAAATCATGATATAACTAATTTTTTAAGGTTTGATGATTACATTTATGACAAAACTATTCATACTCCTCTTATTTTTAAGAAAGGAAATGAATTAACTTATCCTATAATTTCATTAAATCCTTTAGATACCTTGCAAATATGTTTTGATAGTTTTGATACAATACCTAGATATTTTAAATATACAATATTTCATTGTGATTTCTTGTGGAATCAAACTAATGTTGATTATTATGAATATGCTCAAGGTTTAAAGTTTGCATATATTGATAGATACTTTTTTTCTAATAATACTTATCAAAAGTACATCCATTATGAGTTTTTTATACCAAATGAATATATAACTATCACTAAATCAGGAAATTATCTTTTAGTAGTTTTTAACGAAAAAGATTCGCCAGTTTTAAGTTTAAAATTTTATGTATACGAAAGATTAGTTAATATCGAAGCAGATGTAATGAAAGCAAGAACTTCTAGTTTAACAAAAACGCATCAAGAATTAATAATAAGATTAAAAACGTTATTTTCCTGTCAAAATCCATTATTAGAATTAAAAACTTGTGTAACACAAAATTTTAGACCAGATATGGTAAGATGCCTTGAAAAACCATTAATAATTGATGTTAATTATTTTTTGTACGATAATGAACCAAAACTTTTTTTCCCATCTTCTAATGAATTTAGATGGTTTGATACAAAAAATGAATCTTTTTATAACATGAAAACTAATAAAATTGAATTAAAAAATGATAGATATTATTTTACATTAACTGAAGATACTAAAAAAAAGAAATCTTTTTACTTAGAAGTCAGTGATTTAAATGGTTTTTTTCTAATTAATAGACATTTAGCTTTAAATCCACACACAGAAGCTGATTATGTGTATGTTAAAATTTCAGCAAAAATTGATACAGTTGTCAAAAATGGTAATTTTTATGTATGTGGTTATTTTAATAAGTGGAAAACTAATTCGGAGAATATTTTAAAGTATAATCCAGAAAATAAATTACATGAAGTCGAGTTATATTTGAAACAAGGTTATTATAATTATCAAATTTTTCTTTTAAAAGATTATGAAAAAGAACTTGATTCGGACTATTTTGAAGGAAATTTTTCTGATACAGAAAATGATTATTATGTATTTGTTTATTGGAAAAGTATCACTGCAAATATTTGGCGTTTGGTTGGTGTAGCTCGCTTTAATTCTCATAAAAAATAATCCTTTTTATTTTTTTGACGTATATTTTTAAAGTTTTATGAATAAAAGTTGATCAATTTATAAAAATTAATCTAGCAATAAAAGAATGACTAAGATTTGAATCTTAATCTAAAGGATTTTTTTCTGAAAATTATAAACAAATTTTATAATTTTTTTTCTAAACATTTAAAATTTTTACCTCTTTAAAATATTTATACGTACAAATTTATTTTCATAAGGAATAATTTTGGTTTTACTGATGATAAAAATTGAAATTATTTTTAAAACTTACTTTA
>Ga0197143_1002686_pt1 | contig 12754 bp, 11 predicted proteins | sample GBS70_MetaG_FD_148603 | JGI IMG/M metagenome (GOLD analysis project Ga0197143, IMG submission 148603) | Sediment microbial communities from Great Boiling Springs, Gerlach, Nevada, United States - GBS 70_MetaG | ecosystem: Environmental > Aquatic > Thermal springs > Hot (42-90C) > Sediment...
TAAAAAGAAGATCTATTGACTTCTTTTATTCCTTAAATTATAATTAAATTTATGAAATTAATTATTTTAGGAATTACTGGTTTAGTTGGTAGAAAAATCTGTCAAATTATAGAAGAAAGAAAATTGAATTTCGACGAAATTTTGGGCTTTGCTTCGCCTACTAGTGTGGGCGAAAAAATTTTGCTTAATAATCAAGAAATTTTAGTGAAAGATTTGAACGAAATTTTTAGTTATTTAGACGAAAAGACTTATGTTTTATCTTCTTTGGAAGAAAATATTACCAAAGAGATAATTCCCAAAATTAGGGAAAAGGCAATTGTGATTGATAATTCCAGTGTCTTTCGGTTAAATGATGATGTGCCTTTATGTGTGCCCGAAATAAATAAAGAAACATTAAAAAATCATAAAAATTTAATTGCCAATCCTAACTGCACCACTATCCAGTTGGTTTTAGTTTTACACCCTTTAAGAAGATTAGGAGAATTTAAAAAGGTCGTTTTGACATCTCTCCAGTCAGTCTCTGGCGCAGGTCAAGATGCTTTAGACGAATATTTTTACGAACTGGAATTTCTGGCAATAGGCGACGAAGTTGTAAAAAGTACTGATTCACCATTTCCCTATGTTATTGCTGATAATCTGATTCCTTTTATTGGCGAATTTAATGAAGAGGGCTATTGTAAAGAAGAACTTAAAATTATAAACGAGTCAAAAAAAATACTAAATTTACCCAATTTGGATATCACCGCCACAACAATAAGGGTGCCAATAAGCCATTGTCACTCAATATCTTTATATGTGGAGTTTGAAAATCCCGTTGAAAAAGAAAAGATAATTGAAGAATTGGAAAAGGAAAGTTATTTGAAAGTTTTAAAAGAAGAAATACCCATGCCTTTAATTGCTAAAGAAAAAGATTTAGTTTATGTTGGGCGAATAAGGAAAATTGATGAAAAAAGATATTGGTTTTTTATTGTTGCTGATAATTTACGAAGAGGTGCCGCAACCAATGCAGTTTTAATTTTAGAAGAGTTGTTGAAAGTTATATGAAAATCTTACTTTTTTCCCGTTGGAATGCTACCTGTGGAATTAGTATGCATGCGGAACTTATTGGAAGAGAATGGGCAAAGAAGCATCAAATTACTGTCTTGGCACCCTATTTAGAAACAACTACTGACTGGCATCATATTTTGATTGATAATAAAGATGAAGATTATGTAATAAGGGGTTATGAACAACCAAAAGAGAAAGGAGGAGAAGGAAAGATAAGCGATATTATTTTTGAAGATTTTGATATCTGTGTTTTTGAAGGTGGCTCCCATTTATTACCGATAAAAACCTTAATTGAAATCTTTCCGAAAATAAAGGCAAAAAAGGTCTATATCTGGCATGATACCGATTTAAAATGGGTAGTAGAAGATTTTTATAAATTAGATTTTTCTGCTCTCTGTGTCTTTGATGAAAGATATAAAGAGATGGTAAGTAAAAAATATCCAGAAGAAAAAATCTTTATCCTTCCCTATCCATGTTTTCCTATTATAAAAGCCGATAAAAATAAATTAAGAAAAGAATTAGATTTAGAAGAAGATAAAATAATCTTTTTCAGTTTTGGTCGCCAACCTTTAAATGAATATGAAGACTATTTTTGGCTTACCGAAAGATTAAGAAAGAGATATAATATAAAATATTTAATTTTCCGAGCATTCAAAGAGAAAGAAGAAAATTTTCCCCAAATAGATATCTTAGAGATAAGAAGGGAGGCACCACCAAATGAGATAATAATAAAATATCTTTTAGCTGCTGATATCCATCTTATTCCTAAAAGGAAAGACCAAAAAGAGATTGTCGTTTCTTCCACAGTTTTCCAAACTATGGGGACTTTAACACCAATCATCTTCCCAGATACCAGATATGTAGAACTTTTAGAAAAGGAGATAGTAAAATATAAAGATAAAAAAGATTTAGAAGAAAAGGTTATAAGATTAATTGAGGATGAAGAGTACCGAAAAGAGATAATTATAGCTGCTGAAAAATATGTGAAAGAAAATTCAGCGGAAGTTATTGCTGAAAAATTTATTGAACTTTTTAAAAATCTTTAAATAGGCATACTTCTGAAAATTCAGAAAAACTACCCAGGAAAATAGCCTTTTCTCTTCCTTCTAAAATAATTATTTTAAAATTGTTTTAATGCCCAACGAGCGGCATCTTTTAAAATCGGATTATTGTCTTTTAAATATTTTTCTATTAAAGGAATAGTCTTTTTATCTTTAATATTACCTAAGGCAATTAAGGCATTCCTTTTTATCGCGTTAAAATCTATCCAATAGGCGCTTATCTGGTTATCACCGTATTTTGTTCGAAAGGTCTTCTCATCGATATTTAAAATCTCAATCAATGGCAGATAAGCACCAATAACACCGATTTCGGTTTTTGGTTTTCCTTCTTTTACTTTTTTATTTACCGGACATACCTCTTGGCAGGTATCGCAACCGTATAAACGATTTTGCCACACTTCTTTAATCTCATCAGGAATTATTCCTAACCAACTGGATAACTCTTGGATACATTTTTTTCGGTCAATAATATAAGGTTCAATTATTGCTTTTGTTGGACAAGTTTCTATACATATTTGACAATTACCACAATCTTTTTCTAAGGGACTATCAACTTCAATCTCTAAATCAGTAATAATTTCACCTAAAACAATCCAGGAACCATAATTTGGATGGATAATAATACTATGTTTACCATAATAGCCAAGACCACTTCTTATCGCCATTGGCTTTTCAATAATTGGACCATTAACGGAAACATAAAATTTTCCGCCATATTTCTTTTTTAAAACTTTAACCAATTTTTTTAATCTTATTTTTAACTCTTTATAATAATTTCTTTGCGTATAACGAGCAATAAAACCATAAGGATTACCTTCTTGCGATGGATTTTTTTCTTCAGAGGTATAATAAAAAAGATAAGAAACAATGATTGACTTTGCCTCTTTTAAAACCGATTTAGGCTCGCAAAACTTTTCAATCTCTTCATCAGACCAATGCCTTTTTAAAAATAAACCCCTATCTCTTTGTTCTTTTATTCTTTCTTTTTCTTTAACAAAAGGGGTTGCGTATGTAATATAGGCTTCTAATTCTAATTCCTTAGCCAATTCTTTGATCTCTTTTTTGGAAATCATTTTATGATTATAAAGTATCTTTTTATTTAATCAAATTGACAAATAAAAAGGGTAAAATATAATTTTCTAATGATACTCCTTTTTATTCTTCTTCAATTTGGTGACACCGTAATCCCTCAAAAATGGTATTATTTAGGACCTTTTTTAATCGCTCCGCGGGAAGGGATTTCCGGGATTAAAGAGGAAGATTTTTATTTTGGTATTGATACCGCAAAAAAATTCCCAACCCTTTTAACCCAAGGTGGCTATACTTCTTGGAAAGAAACAATGCCCGACGAAAAGGGAAATGTGAAATTTTCCTATCCAGAAGTTCTTTGGGATACGCTTATTCAATTTTATGGTTTTACCACTGCTTTGAACCTTACTTATGCCTATTGTGAAATAGAATGTGACGAAGATAAAATAATGCTGGTAATGGCTGAAAGGGTTTCTTCTTTTTTTGTTAATGGCAAAGGTTATTTGGGAGATGTTTATGGGCACAATTTTTTTAGAATACCAGTAAAATTTAAAAAGGGGAAAAATTCAATCTTGGTAAAAGTTAGTGGCTATGGCGAAAGAACTTTTAGGTTTATCATTTTCCCACCAAAAAATAAGATTATTTTTATCAAAGAAGATATCACTAAACCGGATATTTTAAAAGAAAAAGAAGCACAAAAACTAATTTTTGGTCTCCCCTTTCTCAATACTACCGAAGAGAAGGTTGATTTTTCTTTAAAAATCTTTTTAAAAGAAGAATTATTAAAAGAAAAAAAACTTTCTTTAATGCCTTTTCAAATTTTAAAATTTCCAATTGAAGTGCTTATAAAAAACAAAAAACTAAATCCGAAAGATTCGCTTATCTATCTTTCTCTTTCAATAGAAACAAAAGATGAACACCAAATTGATTCCTTTTTTGTAAATATCACTTCCGAAACCTTACCCCATTCGGTAACTTTTATTTCCCAAATTGATTCTTCTTGCCAATATTTTGCTATTTTGTATCCAAAAAATTTTGACGCCAATAAAAAATATGGTTTAATTTACTCTTTACACGGAGCCGGGGTGGAAGCAATTGGATTGGTAAAGGTTTATGCTAAAAAGGATTTTGCTTTTGTTGCCTGCCCAACCAATCGCCGACCTTTTGGTTTTGATTGGGAAGATTGGGGTTATTTAGATGCGAAAGAGGTTTTAGAATATATTTTAAATAATTATCCAATTGATACCAACCGGATTTATTTAACTGGTCATTCCATGGGAGGTCATGGTTGCTGGGTTTTCGGTTTATTAAATCCTTCACTCTTTGCGGCTATTGCTCCGGGTGCCGGTTGGATTTCCCATCAATCTTATGTTCCTTGGATTTTTCAACGGGGTTTAATCTATGCGGACCCAGATTTAATAGCCATAAGAGACAAAATTTTAAAAACCTATCAAACAATCTATTATTTAGAAAATGCCCTAAATTTACCGATCTTTATTTTTCATGGCTCTTTGGATGACAATGTCCCGACATTGTTTGGTCGGTATTTCAATTTTGAAGCTGAAAGATTAAGGTTGAAAAAGATTTATAAAGAAGTCCCTAATGTTAAACATTGGTATAATTTACCGGAGACCAATATTGTTTGTGTTGATGACCCCGAGATTATAAATTTTTTTAAGGATAATATAAGAGAACCTTTCCCGAAAAAGATTATTTTTAAAACCTATGATTTGGATATCAGTAATAAAGCCTATTATATCGAAATCTTGGAAGAAGAAGAATTTGGTAAAGAGATAAACCTAGTTAGTGAAATAAAAGAGCAGAAATTTTTTTTAGTAACCAAAAATATTAAGAAATTAAAAATTTATCTTCCCCCGGAATTAAAAGAAAAAGAACTGATAAATCTTTTTATTGATGGAAAAGAATTGAAAATAAAAAGCTTTTCACCGATCTATTTAGTAAAAGAGAAAGGAAAATGGAAAATAAAAAAGGATTTTGCATTAAAAAGGAAATTTTTACGAACGATGAAAAAAGCCTATTTTTCACCTTTTATTTTGGTCTATTCAACAAAATCGGAGAGCGCTGAAAAAATTACTTACGAGCAAGCATTAAAAGAAAGTTATCTTTGGTATCGGTATGGTAATGGTTATTGCCAAATTTTGCCCGATACTTTAGTTAATAAGGAGTTAATTAAAAAATATAATCTGATAATTTTTGGTGACGAAAGGTATAATTATTTGGTGGAGAAATTGAATTTAAAAAAGATAAAAAATAAATTTCTAAAAGGATTTAAAAACGATTTTGCTTATCGTTTCATTCATTTTAATCCTTTTAATAAGAATAAATTTGTTTTGCTCTCATCGGGAACGAATTTAGAAATGTTAAAAATTGCTAATTATTTTTCTTTATTATCTTCAGCGGTTGGCTTACCGGATTATATAATCTTTTCTTCGGAAATAAAAGAAAAAGGATTGGGCGGTATTTGGGAAATGGGTTTTTACCACAATTAATGAAGGGACCCTATCCCTTACATCTTATTCAGATTTCTTTATTAGTGAAACCAAGGGCATTAGGAGTATTTCTTATTTATAATGAAAAAAAAGAGGTTATCTTTGTTGGTCGAAGTGACGAAGATTTGGCAAAAGAATTAAAAAAATTCTTGGATAAGGGCAAATTTTTTGCTTTTGAATATGCTATAAGTCCAAGAGAAGCTTATATTAGTGAATGTAAATATTTCCATCAGTACGAAAAAAATCCTAATTTTATAAGAAAAGACCACCCTCTTCCACCTTCGGGAGAAGAAATAAAATGTCAGGTTTGCGGATTATAACACCAGCTAAAATCAATCTGGGGCTTTTTGTTTTAAATAAAAGGAGTGACGGCTACCATAATATCGAGACGATTTTAATACCGATAAATCTTTTTGACGAAATTCTTCTTTTTCCAATAAAAGAAAGAGAAATTATTATTAAGGTTTTAAACGAAAGAATAAAAAAAGAAGACAATTTAGTCTTTAGGGCCGCAAAACTTTTTTTAGAAAATTTCAAAATAAAGAAAGGTGTGAAAATCATTTTAAAAAAAAATATTCCGATTGGTAAAGGTTTAGGAGGCGGTTCTTCGGATGCCGGAGCAACTCTTTACGGTTTAAACCTTCTTTTTAAGAGAATTGCTAAGAAAGAAGAATTATATAAACTGGCAATAAAAATTGGTATGGATGTGCCTTTTTTTATTGACCCAAAGCCGGCTTTCGCTTACAAACGGGGTGAAATTTTAGAAAGAATATTTATTCCTAAATTGTACTTCTTACTTCATTTACCAAAAGAAAGAATTTCTACCCGTTGGGCCTATGAACAGATTAAATTGACAAAACACGATTTTTCCCTTAAAATTTTAATACCTTTATTAAGAAAGAATTTGTATGATAAAGCATTAATATACATAAGTAATGATTTTCAAAATTTAATATGTAAAAGATATAAAAGAATAAGAAGGGTGATAAATAAAATGGAAAGTTTAAATTTAAAACCCCTTTTAACGGGAACCGGTAGCGGAATATATGTGTGGGTAAGAAATAAAAAGGAACAGGAAAGGGTTAAAAGATTGCTGAAAGCGAAAGGAATAGAGGTTTTAAAAGTGGAAAGTTTTCTGGGGCGTCGTCTAATGGGCAGGACCCAGGACTTTGGATCCTGTTGTGGAGGTTCGAATCCTCCCGCCCCAGCCATTTTTTAAAATGAAAGAAAGAGAAATTAAAATTTTTACTGGGAGAGCCAACCCCTTCTTGGCAGAAAAAATTTGTGAAATTTTAGAACTTCCTCTGGGAAAGGCAACTATCTATAATTTTGCTGACGGTGAAATCTATTTAAAAATTGAGGAAAGTGTGCGGGGTGCTGATGTCTTTTTCATCCAACCAACTAACCCGCCGGCGGAAAATTTATTAGAATGCTTTTTATTTTTAGATGCTTTAAAAAGAGCATCAGCGGGAAGGATTACGGCAGTAATTCCCTATTTTGGTTATGCCCGTCAAGATAGAAAAGATGAACCCAGAGTGCCTATCTCTTCTAAATTGGTTGCTAATCTTTTAGAAAGAAGTGGTGCCGACCGAATTTTAACGGTAGAATTACATGCGGAACAAATCCAAGGTTTTTTTGATATTCCAGTTGACCACCTTTATTCGGCACCAATTTTTATCGAATATTTTCAGAAAGAAAAAAAGGAAATTTTAAAAGAAGCGGTGGTAGTTTCACCTGATATTGGGGGCGCCCGACGAACCACCGGTTTTGCCAAAAGATTAGGTGATTTACCTATCGCTATTATTGATAAAAGAAGAATCGGACCAAACCAAGCAGAAGTTTATCATCTGATTGGCGAAGTGAAAAATAAATTTTGTATCATTTTTGACGATTTGATTGATACGGCGGGTACTATTACTAAAGCTGCCGAACTTTTAAAGGAAAACGGTGCCAAAGAGATTTTTGTTTGTGCTTGTCATCCTTTATTTTCTAAAGATTCTTGCGAGAAAATTCTTAACAGTTCCATCAAAGAAGTTTTTGTTTCCGACACCATTTTTTTGCCCAAAGAAAAACTTAATCAAAAGATTAAACAGTTAACAATTGCTCACCTTTTAGCAACGGCAATCAAAAGAATTCATTTAAATGAATCGGTAAGTTCATTATTTATTTAAAGGAGGAAAATATGGAAATAAAAATATCTGCTCATATAAGAGAAAAGAGTGGAAAAGAAATTTGTAAAAAATTAAGAAAAAACGGTAAAATTCCTGCAATTCTTTACGGAAAAAATGAAAAAAATATCAACCTTTGGGTGGAAGAAAAAGAATTTTTAAAAATCTTACCCCAAATTGCTAAAAGAAGCCCAATTTTAAATTTACGAATTGAAGAAGAAAATGTTGAATTTCCCGTTATTTTAAAATCTTTGCAGAAAAATCCGATTACCCAAAAGTTTATTCATATTGATTTTCAAAAAATCCATCCGGAGGAAAAAATTACGGTTAATTGCCCAGTGATTTTAAAAGGTCAGGCAATAGGCGTAAAAATGGGTGGTATTTTAGACCAACACCTTTACTCCATACCAGTGAAAGGGAAAATCCAGGATATTCCGCCTTATATTGAAATTGATATTAGTAATTTAAAAATGGGTTATAGTATCCACATTAGTGAAATAAAATGGGAAAAAGTGGAACCCGCTTTGCCGCCAGAAACCCCCATTGTTTCAATTTTAACACCAAAGAAAATTGAAGAAATTACCCCAGCACCGGAGGAAGCTAAACAACCAGAAGTGATTAAAGAAAAGAAAGAAGAAAAAGAAGAAGAGAAAAAGGAATAAAAAGATTATTAGTGAATGAAAAAGAATACCCCTTTATAATTTGTGGTTTAGGTAATCCTGGCAAAGAATATCAATTTACTCGCCATAATTTAGGTTTTTTAGTCCTTGATAGCTTAGCGAAAGATTTTCAAAAGGGATTTGATAATTATCAATTTTATGCATTAACTAAATTTTTTTTTAAAGATAAAGAGGTTTTTTTAGTAAAACCCTTAACTTATATGAACTACTCCGGTGTTGGGCTAAAGGAGTTTCTAAAAAATATTAACTACGATTTGAAAAAATTTCTCTGTATCTTAGATGATATCAATTTACCTTTTGGTAAAATAAGAATTAGAGAAAAAGGGAGCGACGGTGGGCATCGAGGATTGGCGAGCATTATTTATTATTTAGAAACTAACGAATTTGCCCGGTTGAGAATTGGTATCGGTAAACCAAACAATATGAGTGCTACGGATTATGTTCTTTCCGAATTTAACGAAGAAGAAAAAAAGGAATTACCGGAAATTATTGAAAAGGCAAAAAAGGCAATCCTCACATTTGTTGGTGAAGGAATCAAATCGGCAATGAATAAATTTAATAAAAATATACCTTGATTTTTTTCTTTTTTATTTCTATCATTAAACGGTGAAAGTAGGGATTGTCGGACTTCCCAATGTTGGGAAAACTTCTTTATTCAATTTGTTAACTAAATGTCAAGCAAAGGTTGATCTCTATCCTTTCACTACCATTGAAAAGAATATTGGTATCGTTACTGTTCCGGATGAAAGATTAGAAAAGATTTGCGAAATAACAAACCCAAAAATTAAAACCTACGCGACCATTGAATTTGTGGATATTGCTGGATTAGTAAAAGGAGCCTCCGAAGGTGAAGGTTTAGGAAACAAATTTCTTGCTCACATCCGCGAAGCTGATTTAATTTTACATTTGTTAAGAGACTTTAATAACCAAATTCCCCATATCTATGGTTATCCGGACGCCCAAAGAGATTTGGAAATTTGCGAAACAGAATTGGCTTTGGCTGATTTAAATGTTATTGAAAACAATCTATCAAAAGTTGCTAAAGTACCAACTTTAAAAGAGGAGAAGGAAACATTGATAAAAATAAGTGAATATTTAAAAAGAGGTGAATTAGCAATAAATCTTAATGAAGAAGAGCGAAATTTATTAAAGAAATATAATCTTTTTATTTTAAAGCCGAGGGTTTACTGTGTGAATGCTGATAAAAATCAAGGTTTTGATGAAAAAAAATATCCCAAATTAAAAACTAAAAACCCTTATCTTTTGTCTACTTCTTTAGAAGAAGAGATTTTTTTGTTAAGCGAAGAAGAAAAAAAAGAATATCGGAAGATGTTAAATTTAAACGAAGAAGGAATAACGGGACTTGTGGAAAAATGTTTTCATACTCTCTCGTTAATAAGATTTTACACAATTAAGGGTGAAGAGACAAGAGCCTGGTCAATAAAAAAAGGTTCTAAAGTTATTGAAGCAGCAGAAAAGATTCACAGTGATATGGCAAGAGGATTTATTAAAGCCGAAGTGATAAATTATAAAGACCTAATAAAAATCGGCGATTACCAAAAGGCCAAGGAAATGGGAATGGTAAGAATTGAAGGAAAGGATTACCTTGTTCAAGATGGTGATATTATTTTGATAAGATTTAGATAAGGTCAATAAAAGGGACTTCTTGATATTTTTTATAATTTTAATTATTATTTTTATAGTAAATAAAGGGGGGTAAATACCCAAGGGGAAAGTGGTTTTAATAGGCTGGTAAATTATGGAATTAATAAAAAAGAGGAGGGTGCAATTGGGACAAATGCTCAAAATGAATTTATAGGTAAGGGAAAAAGTAGTTTTTTAAAATAAAAATTGAGCGCTTTTAATATATAGGTTTTGTGTGGAGTTAAAGATAAGGGTAGGGGTGTATCCCCTGTACGATTGGGGTCTTAGGTGGATGTTTTTCTTAATTTATTGACAAAAATAAAATTTCATTCTATTATTTAATATGGAGTTTAAATTAAAGGCACCTTTCTCACCTAAAGGCGACCAGCCAAAAGCGATAAAGGAATTGGTGGAAGGGCTAAAAAAGGGGGAGAAATTTTTGTGTCTTTTAGGTGTTACCGGTAGTGGTAAGACTTTCACAATCGCTAATGTGATTTATGAAATTCAAAAACCAACAATTGTTATTTCCCATAACAAAACCCTAGCTGCTCAACTATATGGTGAATTTAAACAATTTTTCCCGGAAAATGCGGTTGAATATTTTATTTCTTATTATGATTATTACCAGCCGGAAGCCTATGTTCCCGAACTTGATTTATATATTGAGAAGGATGCTTCCATAAATGAAGAGATTGAAAGGTTAAGGTTATCAACAACTTCCAGTCTGATTGAAAGAAGGGATGTTATTGTGGTTGCCAGTGTTTCTTGTATTTACAATCTCGGCGAACCCTGGGAATTTAAAGAATCAATCTTTCCTGTTGATTTAAACAAAAATATCAAAAGGGATGAATTGATTGAAAAATTGGTTGATTTGCAATATTCTCGAAATGATTTAGAATTGAAAAGGTGCTGTTTCCGCGTTAGGGGCGATATTGTTGAAGTTCATCCTTCCCATAAAGATGTTGGCATCCGTTTTGAATTTTATTATAACAATTTAGACCGAATTACCATCTTTGACCTTTTAACCAACGAAAAGATAGAAGAAAAAGAACGGGTGGTTCTTTATCCAGCGAAATATTTCACTACTAATAAGAGCCGTATTGAAGCGGCTATTGAATCAATTGAAGAAGAATTAGCTGAAAGGTTAAAAGAGTTACGAGCTATGGGAAAATTGTTAGAAGCCCAAAGATTGGAACAGCGGACAAGATTTGATATTGAAATGTTAAGGGAATTTGGTTATTGTCCAGGTATTGAAAATTATTCCCGCCACCTTCTTTTTAAAAAACCGGGTGAAAGACCTTATTGTCTTTTAGACTATTTTCCTAAAGATTATCTAATGGTTATTGATGAAAGCCATATCACTATTCCTCAGATTTATGGAATGTATCGCGGTGACCGGTCAAGAAAGGAAGTTTTGGTTGAATACGGTTTTCGTCTCCCTTCTTGCTTAGATAACCGGCCATTAAAATTTGAGGAATTTGAAAGTTTAATAAATCAAGTTATTTTTACTTCGGCAACCCCCGGTGATTATGAGCTAAAAAAAGTAAAGGCAAGAGTGGTTGAACAGATTGTAAGGCCAACCGGTTTAGTTGACCCAAAGATGATTATCAGACCGACCGAAAATCAGATTGATGATATGATTAATGAAATAAGAAAAAGGGTAAAAAGAAAGGAAAGGGTATTAGTAACAACCTTAACAAAAAGAATGGCCGAAGAATTGGCGGATTATTTAAAGGAGTTAGGTTTCAAAGTTCATTATCTCCATTCGGAGATTGATCCGATTGAAAGAGTGGAAATTTTGAGAAATTTGCGATTAGGAAACTATGATGTCTTAGTAGGCATTAATCTTTTAAGGGAAGGTCTTGATTTGCCGGAAGTTTCTTTAGTGTGTATTTTGGATGCCGACAAAACCGGCTTTTTAAGGGATGCCCGTTCTTTAATCCAGATTGCTGGTCGGGCATCAAGAAATGTGCGGGGAGAGGTCATTTTGTACGCGGACAATATTACCGAAGCAATAAAAGAAGCTTTAAAAGAAGCGGAAAGAAGAAGAAGAATTCAATTAGAATATAATAAAAAACACGGCATAAAACCAGAAAGTATAAAAAAATCGGTTCAGCAAGTTTTATTAACCACCGTGGTGGCTGATGCGAAAGAAGAGGAATATAAAATTGATGAAATTTTAAACGACGATGACAAATTAGCGATTATTGAAAAATTAACTTTGGAGATGAAAAAAGCAGCGGAAAATTTAGAATTTGAAAAGGCAGCTTTTTTAAGAGATAAGATTAGACAGTTAAAAGATGAATTGACTATTGAAACTTTAAAAAATCAAAGAAAAAGAAGGAAAAGATAAATGCTTTTAAAAGAGATTGAAAAGATAAAGAAGAAAATCTTTTTTTCCCATTTTTTGATTTTTCTTTCTTTCTTATTTTCTATTTTACTCCTTCTCTTTCTGGTCTTAACCAGTACTTTTCTTATTTTTGAAGGTATCTATTCCTTAATTTTTATTTTTTTTGCTTTTTCTTTTCTTTTGATTCTTTATTTTTTTGTTAAAAAAAAGAACTTTTTTCCCTTTTTTAAAGATTATTCATTAGAAAGAATTACCAAAATCCTGG
>Ga0197143_1002687_pt1 | contig 12753 bp, 13 predicted proteins | sample GBS70_MetaG_FD_148603 | JGI IMG/M metagenome (GOLD analysis project Ga0197143, IMG submission 148603) | Sediment microbial communities from Great Boiling Springs, Gerlach, Nevada, United States - GBS 70_MetaG | ecosystem: Environmental > Aquatic > Thermal springs > Hot (42-90C) > Sediment...
TAGGCTCACTTTTAGTGGGAGCACTCGCGTATGTCGAAATCGAAGTTAGCGCGCGCTCATTCTCCGAGGAGTCAGCTGCCAAGGTCAACAAGAGCTAAAGGAAGCTGGTAAGCGTGGTGTAGCTTCCGTGCGGCAAGGGCCGGGGCTGTCATCGCTCCCGAGAAGAAGAGCCCAGCTCCCATCGCGAGGAAGCCAAGCTGAACCAGTGCGCCGATGAAGTGCGTGCGCGCGGGCTTTCGCTTAGGGTATGACGGTTACCCCGTTCTTGAAGGCGAGCTTTCTCAGCTTCTTATCGTAGGTTGCGAGAGCCCCCTCGCGGAGCGCTGCTGAGAGCACGATGTAGTCGTTGAGCATCTCGGGCGGAGCCCCTTTCTGCCTCATCATGGCCAAGCCCCTCCGCAGGGTCTCCGCGTCTTCGCAAGTGATTTCAAACTCGGCCAGCTCTTCCAGCTTTTGCTCGAGGAAGGCGAGGTCGCGGGTGAGCCTAGCCAGGACCCATAAGTACTCGTATAGGACAACGTAGGGCACAACGATCTCATGCTTTTGCAGCACGCTGTAAGCCTCCCCGTAGTGCTCGCTATCCTCGAAAGTCGCGTACACCAGCACGTTGGTGTCAACCACAACCCGCAGCTTCATCGAGCGCCTCCCTGACAACCTCATCGATCTCCTCGGGGGTAAGCCTCCTACCGAGCTTCAGCGTTGTCCACCTCCTTCGGTATGGTTTCACGAGGATGACCCCCTCTCGCTCGTCCAGCTCAACCTCGACGTAATCCCCCTCCTTTATGCCCAGCTTGCTCCTCACCTCCACCGGTATAGTGATCTGGAAATTCCTAGTAACCTTAACGCGCATAGTAGAATGAATTAACTCCTAGTATATCAAACTTTCTCATAGATAACACCTTCCCATGCAGTCCCACGTACGAGGGATGGATCAGGTCATAAGTACTTCTACGCAGCATCCGTACTCGAAGAAATTTCTGTTGCGTGCGCGCTGAGGTACAACTCGGGGTGCACTACGCCCACCCCTGCCCGTACTCGACACTCTCCTACTGCTGAATGGACGGCAGTCGGCATTGCGCCTAGACGCACGGTGCCGGACTCCAGCTTTTTGTAAACTACCCGATCCATTAAGGTAACAACTTGAAGATCCCCGAGCCAAGTTTGTCGAGTGTGGAGGGGCTCTAGCCTTTAGCGGTGAAAGGCAGCGAGAGGCTTGTGTCATCAACTACCTGTAAAGCGCTTCCATCCGACAGCATCCGCTCCACTAGTTTGCGCAAGCGAGAGCGCTATCCACCTCTGCACCCCAGCGCTGGGCTCGGCGGGCGCGGCGTCAGGAGGAGTTCACCCACAGGCAACTCCCGCTCAGCCGATTTGCAGACGCTATTTCGATCGTGCACAATCGAGTGCTTTCTGTCACCTCCTCTTGACAGAAACTCTAGCGGCTGTGCCGGGGTACGCCCCGTCACCACCTATGAAAGAAGGTTTACGCTCTACGTGCCTAAGAGCATCCTGCTCCTACGAGCCTCTTAACCATTGCTGAACATCTTGCCCGTGAGCGATTCCTTAAGTTCCTCTATAGCCTTATCTAGGTTGCTCGCCGCTTCAGGCGATAGCGTCTCCGCTACTTCTCTGAGCGCGAGGAGGATCTCGAGGGCTTCCTCAGGCCTTACCTTGCCGATCGCCGACCCCGCGTGCACCAACACGTACTCGCCGGGTGACGCGTCGATGAGTAGAAGCACTCTCCTCCGCACCCCTCCCCCGAAGTCCACTACCGCCTCCAGCCCCTCAACTTCTAAGACCTTAGCCGGAACGCCCCAACACACAGGCGGTCCCTACGCTCCTGCTATTTAAGGTGATGTTTTCCGTGCAGCTACTTGAGCCCCAGCTCCTCCGCAATCGTGTCAGCCAGCCCTCCCCCGCCGAAGCGGGCCCATATGGCGCATGTGCCTTCGCTTGAGACCATGCAGGGTCCGTAGGGCTTTGTGGGGGTGCAGGCTCTCATGAAGAGGGGGCAGTCAGTGGGCTTAGCGATGCCCAGTACGACGTCGGCGCAGCGGCAGCCTGCTGGCATGTCGCTCTCGGGACCTGGCGTGGGCAGTCCGTACTCCTCCCACGCGTCATAGCCTCTGTAAGGTCCCTTCAGCTCGAGCCCGCTCTCTGGTATCACTCCGAGGCCCCTCCAGGCGGCGTCCGCTACCTCGAAGACCTCGGCGATCAGCTTCTTCGCTGCAACGTTGCCTTCCCAGGTCACCAGCCTTTTATACTCGACCTCCACGCCGACCTTCTGCTCGAGTATCATCTTCAGTAGAGTGGCGATGGACGCGAGCAGGTCCACAGGCTCGAACCCCGAGACGACGGCTGGTAGGCCAAGCTCCCTCACCAGCCTATCCCACGGTTCCGCTCCCGTGACGGTGGAGACGTGCCCGGGCGCTATAATCCCCTTCACTGGTTCGAGACCACGCTCGAGCGCGGCTGCTATCGCGCGCTTAGCCGCTGGCGGTGTCAACCTCAAAGCGGTGATTAGCTTCAGTTTGGAAGGCACGAGAGCCTTAGCGAGGGACAGCGCGTAGCTGGGAGCTGTCGTCTCGAAGCCTATCGCCAAGAACACGGCTTCCCGCACGCTCTGCAAATCCCTGATCGCATCCATAAAGCTGTAGACAACGCGTACATCCCCACCGGCAGCTTTCGCTTCGAGCAAGCTGCGCGCACCCCCTACTGGCCTTAAGGCTGGAAGCCTGTAAGCGTCACCGAACGTGTAGACTGTCACGCCATCCAACGCCAGCTTGATCGCAGCCTCCACGCAGGCGGAAGGTGTGATGCAGACAGGGCAGCCTGGCCCCGCGACAAGCACAACGTTTGAAGGCATAAGGCTGCGTATGCCGAAGTGAACAGTTGTCCACTCGTGGGTCCCGCAAAAGTTCATCAGCTTCACAGTCCCAAAACCCTTCACGGCGGCCGCGCTCGCGTACTCGCGGATCATCCTAACTGCAACCCCCGCAACCTCTTTACTCCTCAACAACCCCTGCAATGCCTCCATGCTACCACCTAGCTCGCGCTAAAAGCGCGGTTACACACTCCCAACCTCAGCCAAGCTTAAGCAATTCCTTTCACGGTAATTTATCAAGATGTCGTTTAGAAGCGTTGAAGCGCCCAGTATTCGCCGGATTGAAGATGCTCTCACCGCGAGGACCTTGCTTCGAATAATAAACTAATTTAAGATTACAATTTCACCTTTTATTTTAATACAAACTGAAATGAACAAAATTCTATCATAAAAGATATATTTATCTAATATTTTTGTTATGTTGTCAATTTCTAAAATTGTATCTGCAGCTGCTGTAAGCGTACTATGGTGTTGTAATAGCACGCGTGTTATTACCACTCTTGAGTAGACCCCGGTAAAACGGCTCAAAGAGCTACTACAGCTGTGGCGCAAGAAAACTGCTTTGGGCGAGACTGCGCGCCGCGTGTTTGCAGTCAAATTTATTAAGAAGCTTGCCTCCTTTCTTCGATGAGGCGGAGAGGCTCTGTTGACGAAGCTTTGATCCTGCTGGCAGAAGCGCTGCTTTTCGCTGGACTCCTGCTCCTGTCGGAGAGGCTTTGGGCTTCACGCGAGAACCCGTACCCGGAGCTGGTAGCGGAGCTTCTCAACTCAACGCCTCCCGACGCCGAGGTTTTCATAGTGTTGCCGGAGCCCGTTCGCATTGAAACGGGAAAGGTTTGCTACGCTGGCCAATGCTACGCTGTCCCAATCCAGTACGCAAAGGGCCAGGCATGGTGGTGGGTGAAAGTGTACAAGCGCTCTTACGCGGTTGCTCAACAAAGGACTCCATAGACCTTTTTTTATCGTTGTTGATCGACTAAGCTTGAATATTTAATTCATAAATAAAATTTAAAAACCTGCAAGAGAGGATGATAGTAATCTCATAGAAACTCTTGAACGCGAAATTTGAACTTTATAGAATGAGAGAAAGCTAGTATGCCTTTCGTCTCCGGTATCCAGGTCGAGTTCGCCGATAGGGAATAGCGCGCCTTTCCAATGCTAATGTTGAACACACGCGCGGTTCGGCAATCACCTTTGCACGGGAGGCCGTCGGGCGCGCGTTGGAAAGCATGTGTGGGAGCATGAAGTTGATAAGTCGGATCTGAATTTCAACAAGCGGGAGGTTTCGGTGGATCGGGTGAGAAAAGATAAGCGAAAAGTTTGGGAGTTATATGGGTTGGTGCGGGACGCGGAGAAGGGGATGTGGGAGGAGGTTCTCGAAGCTGAAAAGCTTGGGCTGGCGTCAGAGGACGAGGTAGCATGGGAGGTCGAGCGGAGCGGTGAGAGCGAGGATCGGCTTCGAGCCTGGAGCGAGCGTAGGGAGGGGCGCTTCGTGAAACATAAAGGTTATTGGGCGCACGACGATCACTATACCGATGGATGAAAGGGAAGAGTGCTGGTCTCAACAGACAGCCAAGGAGGATTACCAAAGGCTTCTGACGTTCGCGATGGTGTTTGCGATGACGAGGAAGAGGAAAAAGAGAAAAAGATTAAACAGGAGAGCGTAGAGCGCTCGACCGCTCTGTCTACGCACGCTGCTTGCGGGACGTAAGCTCCTCTACGCAGCTAGCAGGTTAGGTGGAAGGCTGCTAGAACCTTGGCACCCTTTTGCACGAGCTGATTGTATATTTCAACGGCTTTCCTCGTGTCAGCGATGTACACCTTAACGCCCTTCTTCCTGAAGCGCTCAACCACATCGTCAAGGACCTCCATCATCCCGCTGTAGCCCGTGCCTATGACGACGCAGTCCACCTGCGCTTCAGCCGCTTCTTCTAGGTCTTCAAGCGTTAGAAGGTGCCCTTCCTTCCTCCACCATGGGCTTAGCACGCCGCTCGGCGTCACGATGACGTCCCTCTCGTAGGCTTTCCCCTCTATTACGATTCTGCCGAACCTATATTCCTCAACAAGCGCTTGAGCCACGCGCGAAAAAGGGAGTACCGGCTTAAAAACCGCTTCTCGTGGAAGCGTTTTTTAGACCGAGTGCTGCTGGGGGTTTGTGGAGCATGAAGTCTACGACGTGCTGGTGGTTGGGGCTGGGATCGCCGGCTTGACAGCCGCGCTCTACTCGGTTAGGCAGGGTCTTAAAACGCTAGTTGTCGGAGCCGACCTCGGCGGCCAGCTGCTGCTCGCTCCGGAGATACAGAACTTCCCCGGCTTCGAAAGCATCAGGGGTTTCGAGCTTATCAAGCGTGTTGAAGCCCAAGCGAGAGCTTTCGGAGCTGAGATCGTTTTCGACGAGGTTTCGGAGGTGAGGAGAGAAGGGAACCTGTTCATGGCTAAGGGTTTGGGCGGCGAGTACAGAGCTCTCTCGGTGATCCTCGCTTGCGGTAAAGCCCCGAGAGAGCTCGGGATCCCGGGCGAGAAGGAGCTGAAGGGGAGGGGTGTCTCTTACTGCGTCGTCTGCGACGCGCCGCTCTTCAGGGGGAGGACAGTCGCGCTGGTCGGTTGGGGCTACCACGGGCTTGAGAGCGCAGGCGTGCTGGCGAGTCACGCAAAGAAGGTGTACTGGGTTTTCCCGGGCGAAAAGCCGTACGAGGACGAGGAGGCGGTCCAAGCGCTGCTGGCTCGCGGCAACGTGGAGCTCGTGCCGAGGGCCCAGCCGGTGTCGATCAAGGGCGAGAGGAGAGTTGAGGCGCTGGTCGTTAGGGACAGGGCTACGGGCGGAGAGCGGGTGCTGCAGGTGGACGGCGTCTTCGTGGAGATCGGCTACGAGGCGAAAACCGGGTTCTTGAAAGGCTTCGTTCAGCTGAACGATCGTGGCGAAGTAGTGGTTGACAGGGAGGGCAGGACCTCGCAGCCAGGCGTTTTTGCCGCTGGCGACGTCACGGACATCCCCTACAAGCAGGCTGTAATCGCGGCAGGTACGGGCGCGATTGCGGCGCTATCCGCCTACAGGTACGTGATGGAGGTCAAGGGTAGAAGAGCAGCAGCGGTGAGCGACTGGCGGCACGTGGAAAGGAAGGGTGGAACGCAGCTTTCCCTGAAGCTGTAGCGCGTAAAGCTTTTCGCTGGGACGATCTGCGTTATCGGCGCTGTGATGAGCCTGCTCTCGACGGAGCGGTGACGCAACCTCACGGTAGCTGAGCTAGCAGATGCGCGGTACGAGCTCTCCCGTGGGGGGTTCAAGTATCCTGTGGCCTCCGACCTCGGTTTTGAGCAACACGAGGCCCGCGTAGCGGCCTCCATCCCGTACCTCGCCGATGAGCTTAGCGTCTGGGAAGCCGCAAGCTCGCACATCCTTCAGCACCTCCTCGGCGACTTCCCCGCTCACCCCGATTACCGCCGCTCCTTCGCTGGCCAGGTAGAGGGGGTCGAGGCCCAGCAGCTCGGCGTAGCTGCGGACTGCAGGCCGCACGGGGATCTCAGCCTCGTCGAGGACGATGACGGTGCCCGTCTTTCTCGCCCACTCGTTGAGCACTGCCGCGAGACCCCCCCGCGTCGGATCCCTTGCGGCGTGCACGCTACCGCGCCACTTCTCGAGGACTTTGAGGAGCGGGGTTAAGGGTTTCACATCGCTCGCAAGCCCTTCGCTTTCAACCTCCAGCCCGTGCTGAAGCGCCAGTATCGTGGCGCCGTGATCGCCCAGGTAACCAGTCACGATCAGCTTGTCGCCAGGCTTCAGATCGGTGTCCACGACAGGCCTCTCCGCGAAGCCGATGCAAGTGGTGGAGATTACGAGCGAGTCGAGCGCGTCCCTCGGCATGACCTTGAAATCGCCGCCCAGCAGTGCAACGCCCTCGCTGCGCAGGACGCTTAGGAAAGAGCTAAACACTTCCTCGAGGAACTCGGTGTCGAGGCCCTCCGCTGCAACGATCGTGTCCAGCATCGCCACCGGCCTCCCGCCCATTACTACCACGTCGTTTATCGATCCGCACGCTGCGAGCTTGCCTATGTCCCCACCCGGGAATATCGGAGGGTGGACGGTGTACGCGTCGGCGGATACGACCATGTGCCCGCCGCTGGGCAGCGATATCGTAGCCCCGTCGTCGGCCGCGTGGAGCCCCACCCCTCCCAGCGTCCCCAGCCGCTCCTCTACCCGCGAGAACACCAGCCGCTCGAGCAGCTCACCCATCTCCCTACCTCCAGCCCCGTGGGCTAGGGTCAGCTTACTACCGCTCACGTTCCCCGCTACCTTTCAACCCGCTTAACTCTTGCGCAACCGCTCTTCAGCGCTTGTACCGCCCGTACTTCATCCAGGCGAGCTTCATGGCTTCCAGGTTCTCGGGCGGGTAGAGCATGCTGTGGCCAGGGGCTAGGACGGCGCCTCCGTCGCGCCCCAGCTCAGCCACCCATTCGACCTCGCGCTCGACGTCGAGCGGTGTTCCCAAGTCTAGCGTTCGCGCGCTAACCCCACCCCACAGAGCCACCCTTCCCCGGTAGGACGACATCAGCGAAACCCAATCGTTGCACTCCCTCTGGATGTTCAACACGTCAACCCCCATCTCGACGAGGTCCAGCACCAGCTCCTCCACGCGGCCGTCGCTGTGCTGGTAGACGAGCAACCCGTACTGCTTCGCCACCCTGTAGAGCTTCTCCTGCCACGGCTTCACGAACTCCCTCCACCAGCTCGGGCTGAAGAGGAGCCTATCGTTCATCCCCCAGTCGTCGCCGTACATCACCATGTCCACTTCCAGCTCGGTCGCCAGCTTCTCCGTCAACCCCGCCTTCACCTCTGCGATGCGCTCCATCAACCGCTTGACCGCTTCGGGGTACCTGTAGGACCAGGCGAAGAGCCTGCGCATGCCAACGAGGAGCCACGCTCTCTCGAAAAGCCCCCACCCGTTGTCGCCTGCCACGAGGACCTCGCCTCTATCGACCTCCTTAAGCGCGTACTTCGCCGCGCTGACGTCCGCTGCCTCGGGCGAGGGGAAGGGGTAATTGTCCACCGCGCGGGGGCCGACGAGGGGGTGGGAGACAGGGAAGCTGCCCGACTTGGGATCGCGGAGCACCCACTCGACCCCCCAAGCGTCCCTGCCGCTCGCGCAGTGCTCGACTAGACCGTGGCCCACGACCACGACCGAGCCGTCGAAGAGCGGGCACGGCAGCCAGTAGGGCTCCTCGCCTCTCAGAGCGGTGAGCAAGTTATCCTTCGGCGTCACCACGCTTTCGAACCCGATCAGTTTGCGTATAAAGCTGGCGCGCTCCCTGGGTGGAGCTGTGCTGGCGAATGTTTAACCGCCCGCTTGGGGTAACGTCTTCCGTGAGCGAGGAAGAAAGGGTAATCGGAGTGTTCGAGGGGCGAGACGTGGGTGCGCCATTCAACATCAGGCACGAGTACTGGTACCATGTCAACAGAGCGGCTGGTACCCTACCCCCCGAGTACTCCGGGCTCGATCTGGCCGAGATCTGCCGCGCGTGGGGCGCGAGCTGGAGGTGCTACAGCGGTTACTACGTCGAGAGCTGCGTGAAGGTCTCGTACGAGGGGGTGGAGTTCACGTTCGAGAGGTTGGGCAACAGAGCTGTGGTAACGGCGAAGACCCCTTACGGCGAGCTGCGGAGGGTTGTCGCCTTCGACCAGTGGGGTCTCTCGTCGCAGACGTTGGAGTACCCGGTGAAGAGCGTGGGGGACTTCAGAGCTCTCGAGCACCTCCTCGAGAGCGTGAAGGTCGAGTTCGACCACGCGGCCTACGAGAGGTTGAGACGCAGGGTTAGCGGCAACGGCATCGTCTCCTACTTCTTCCCCCACTCACCGCTGCAGGCCCTCTTCCTCGATTGGGTCGGGATACCGAACACTGTTAGACTGCTGAGGCTGGAGAGGGAGAGGGTTGAGAGGTTGATGGAGGCGATCCACGAGCATAACCGCAAGTTCTACGAGGTGCTCGCGAGATCCCCCATCAGGATCCTGAACTTGGGTGAGAACATCGACGTGAGGATCGCCTCGCCGAAGCTGTTCGAGAGGTACTGCCTTCCCGTGTACCAGGAGGTTGCAGACTACCTGCACGGGTTCGGCAAGTTCGTGCACGCACACGTGGACGGCTACGCGAAGCAGCTCCTCCCTCTATTGCGGTTGAGCGGGCTTGACGGCGTGGAGGCGTTAACCCCTAAGCCTGCAGGCGACTTCACCCTAGAGGAGATGAAAGCGGCGCTGGGCGACGAGATGGTAGTGCTCGACGGCATCCCCTACCTGCTCTTTCTGCCACACGCTAGCCTCGAAGCCCTCGAGGAATTTGTCGTTAGGTTAGTGGAGCTTTTCGAGGGAAGGCTGATACTTGGCATCTCGGACGAGCTGCCGCCACCCGCCGACGTAAGGAGGGTGAAGCACGTCTCCCAGATGCTCGAGAAGCTAGAGGGGCGGAAGTAGCGCAACCGCACCCTAGGCAACGAAGCTAATGGAGAGTCAAGCTTATTGTGTAGTGCAACCTGCTTCTACGGGGATCGGAGTGAGGGGAAGGGATAGGATGCTCACCGCTCTGAAAAGGGGCGTTCCAGATGCTGTGCCCGTCTGGGAGCTAATAGTCAACGAGCCCGTTATCAGAGCGCTCGGCTACCGCAGCTACGCCGACCTCGTAGAAGGGCTGGATCTAGATGGCTGCACAGCCGGGGAGAACCTGAACTACTCGGCGATCGGCTCGATGGAGTACAAGTGCGAGTGGGGGATCGTTTGGAGGATGAGCTCGAACGGGATCCTCTACCCAGTGAAAGGCCCTATCAAGGATTTTCGGGAAATAAAAAATTACGAGCCTCCAGACCCAGACGCTGACCATAGGTTGGAGTCTCTAGCAGCCCTCGTGGACAGGTTCAAGGGCGAAAGGTGCATCGTGTTCCTCGGTCACGATGCCTTCGAGTTCTCGCACTACCTTGTAGGCGGTATGGCTAAGCTGTTCGAGCTTTACTACCGGGCGCCTGAGCTCGCCCACGAGCTAGCTGAGAAAGTGGTTGAGTACAAGTGCAGGGTTATGGAGAGAGCGGTCAAGGAGGGGGCGGATGTCCTGCTGAGCGGGGACGACTACGCGAACGCCAGCGGACCTTTCCTCTCCCCGGCGCTTTTCGCCAGGTTCGTGCTACCTTACCTGAAGAGGTGCGTGAGCGTAGCGAAGCGGCTGGGCGTGCCCTTCGTGAAGCACACGGACGGCAACGTGTGGAGGATCCTGGACCTGCTGGTGGAGATTGGCGTCGACGCGCTCCACCCGATAGAGCCGGCAGCGGGCATGAGGATAGAGGAGGTTAAGAGGAAGTACGGCGACAGGATCGCCGTCATCGGCAACGTCGACTGCAGCATCGTGCTGCCGCTGCTTAGCGAGCGCGACGTTGTGGAGGTTGTGAAGGAAACAATAGCGAAAGCCGCGTCGGGAGGCGGGTTCGTGCTTTCGTCCAGCAACAGCATACACCCCGGTGTGAGACCTGAGAACTTCCTCGCAATGGTCAAGGCCGCTCGCGAGTACGGTAGGTACCCTATCCCCGAAGAGTTCGCAAGGGAGTACTCGGCAAGGGACTTTTACGCAAGGGTTTTCGGCAAGCGATCTGCCGCTCGAGCTCGCTCAAGTTTTTAGTTTCGCCCTTCACCGCGAAAGCTTTTACTGCGAGGAGCTCCTTTCCTACTAAGCGATGCTGAAGCTTGAGTGGAGCGCCGGCACGATACTCCTTAAGGGGGAAGCCCCTCCGCTGGTTAAAGCTTATTTCAAGTGGGACCCGCGCGTTCGGTGTTACAGGGCGCTTGCCATCCAGTACAGGTGGATCGTGGAAACGCTCCGGATGCTTGGTGTAGAGTATGACGACGATGTGCTCCACCCGCTACCCTGCCAGCTAGCCTCTCGCGAACTGCCACTCAGGGACTACCAGCGCGAAGCGCTCGAAGCTTGGATGGGCGGGAAAAGGGGGGTTGTGGTCCTTCCAACGGGTGCCGGGAAGACGCTCGTAGCCATCGCCGCGATCGCTAAGCTGGCTCGACCGACGTTGGTCGTTGTGCCGACGCTGGAGCTGATGGATCAGTGGGAAGAAAGCGTGAAGAAGCACTTGGGGATTTCCCCCGGGCGTTACGGGGGAGGCGAGAAGAACATCGGGTGCGTGACGGTCGCCACCTACGATTCGGCCTACATCAACGCAGAGCAGTTGGGGGACAAATTCGAGCTTGTGGTCTTCGATGAAGTGCACCACCTTCCCAGCCCCGGTTACAGACAGATAGCCGAGCTCTGCGCGGCGCCTTGGAGGATGGGTCTCACCGCAACTCCGGAGCGCGAGGACGGCTTGCACGAGATACTGCCCTACCTCGTCGGCCCAGTGGTCTACAGGCGTTACGTGCGGGAATTGGCTGGAAAGTGGCTAGCTGAGTTCGACGTGGTACGCGTTTACGCTCTGATGTCCGAAAGCGAGCGCGAGGAGTACGCTAAGCTAACGAAGGTCTACAAGAGCTTCCTGAGGAAAAGGGGTTTGAGAATGCGGAGCCCGCGCGACTTCGAGAAGCTTGCGGCGCTAAGCGTGCGTGACGCGGAGGCTAGGGAAGCTCTTCTGGCCTGGTACCGTGCCAGGCGGATCGCGCTCCACGCTTCGATGAAGCTGGACGTCCTCAAGGACCTTCTGGCTAAGCACAGGGGCGACAAAGTGCTGATATTCGCTGAGCACAGCGACGTAGTCAGGGCGATATCTTCGCGCTTCCTAATACCCGAGGTCACCTATAAGACGCCCGATGAGGAGCGGAGAGCGGTCCTTGCGGCTTTCCGCGAGGGTAGAGTGCGTGCGCTCGCTACGTCTCGAGTGCTTGAGGAAGGCGTCGACGTGCCGGACGCCAACGTAGCGGTGATCCTCAGCGGTACAGGTAGCCGGAGGGAGTTTGTACAGAGGCTGGGAAGGATCCTACGGCCGCAAGAAGGCAAGCGCGCCTTGCTTTACGAGGTTGTAACATCGGGGACGAGGGAGGTCGGTATCTCGCGAAAGCGCAGGAAAGCTCTTGAGGGAGAGAGTTGATGCTGCCCTCGAACCTTCTGGTCGCTAGGGTTCAGGGTGGGCGGATCGAGCCGTTGCTGCTGGAGCCAGAAGGGATACCATTAGCTATCGCAGCCGAGATACTGGATAGGTTGAGGGAGGGCGTCGGGAGGGGCAGGAGGGAGCTCGAACGTGAGCTCGGAGAACTGGAGGAGCTGGTGCTTGAAGCCGGGCTCGACATGAGGGTTGCGAGGGCGATGGCGACACTTGCTTTGAGAGCTTCGGTCTTCGAGCCCGTGAAAACGCCAGTGGACCCTGTCAGGGCGAGGCTGGAGGTGTTCGAGGAAGCTTGCAGGAGCTACGGAGTCGCGTTGAGCGAAGAGGAGAGGAAAGCGGTGCTTGAGCGCGTAGCCGAGCGGCTGGGGTGTAGCCTCGATGACCTCGAGACGGTGCTCACCAGGTACCAAGACGAAGTGCTCGCCAAACCCCCGGACATGAGCGCGAAGGATCTCGTGAAAGAGTATAACCTGTCCGAGGTCCAAACGCTGCTCTTCAAAGCCATAAAGCTCGGCGTGCGGTTCACCGCTGATGGGGTTACGACAAAGCACTTGCTCAGGGCGGTGAAGGCGCTAGGGTTGCTTTACATGGCCGAGCGGGCGGGTAGCTGGATCAAGCTCTACATCGATGGACCAGCTTCGCTGCTCAGGCAGACTAGGAGGTACGGTACAAGGCTCGCCAGGCTGGTCCCCTACGTGATGCTTGCCGACCGATGGGTAATCGAAGCCGAAGTCGCGGGTAAGAGGAAGGCTCTGAAGTTCGAGCTGACGGACGCTTGCTCCAGCCTCTTCCCC
>Ga0197143_1002690_pt1 | contig 12738 bp, 8 predicted proteins | sample GBS70_MetaG_FD_148603 | JGI IMG/M metagenome (GOLD analysis project Ga0197143, IMG submission 148603) | Sediment microbial communities from Great Boiling Springs, Gerlach, Nevada, United States - GBS 70_MetaG | ecosystem: Environmental > Aquatic > Thermal springs > Hot (42-90C) > Sediment...
AAGATGGACGGAAGTCCAGCGGCAGGAGACCTTGTCGAGGTAAGGAGTCACGAGGGAAAAAGGATTGGGCTTGGCTTTTACAACCCCTTCTCTTCTTACCGGGTTCGACTTGTCTGGACTATCAAGGAAGGGGAGCCGCCAGATTCTCTTGAGGCGCTTTTCGTAGCGCAGCTCTCCAAAAGTATCTCTTACCGTAAGCGGCTAAACCTTCCTTCTTGCGTCACAACGGGCTACAGGGCAATAAATAGCGAAGGAGATGGACTGTCGGGCCTGGTAGTAGATGTGTACGATCGAACAGCGGTTGTGGTCGAAAATGCTTTGTGGGTGCATGTGCACAGGCAAACTATTGAAAGTGCGCTGCGAATATGTCTACCTCAAATCGAAAGGGTTGTGTTTCGAGCCTCTAGAGTTGCTTATGCTTTTGAAGGTATAGATCACGACGCTCAAGCCATCCAGCACAAGGATTTTGAGGGGCTAGAGCAATGGTTTTTGGAAAACAACATTTGGTTTACTGCATTGGTAGGACGGGGACAGAAGACAGGCTTTTATCTGGACCAGAGGGACAACAGACTTTTAGTGCAAAGCATCTCAAAAGGGCTTCTTGTTTTAGACGCATTTTGCTACACAGGTGCGTTCGGGGTGTATTCCGCACTAGGTGGGGCGAAGAAAGTAATATGCATTGATTCTTCCACCACAGCCATCGAAGTGGCAAACGAGCACGCAAGGCGGAACGGTGTTCACAGAACAGTCACATGCAAAACAGGGGATGCACTTGCCTTTATGAAAGCAGAAAGGTCCAGTTTTGACTTGATAATATGCGATCCAGCAGGGCTTGCGCCCTCTGCTAAGGATGTTGAACCTGCAAAAAGATACTACATCAAAATAAATGAAACGGCGATGAGGGCTTTGAAGAAAGGAGGTGTGCTAGTGACTTGCTGTTGCTCGGCGTCAGTGACACGGGAGATGTTCGTAGAGATTATAAGGGACGCGGGACAGAGAGCCTCAAGAACAGTACACATCCTGAGGATATCAGGTGCTGGGCTAGATCATCCAATCAATCCCTCGTATCCAGAGGGGGATTATCTAAAGTGTGTCATAGCAGTCTGTTACTAAAAAGTTGGAAAACAGGTTTGGGGCACGAGAGTAGTCCCGAGACTGCGAATGGAGGCCCTTTTTGGTTGGCTTGTTCCAGCCTCAAAAAAGTTTCGGTATTTTGAGCCTCTAGTCCTCTAGTCATTGACTTTTATATGGTGATACTTAACCTTTCATGGCTTTGTAGCAGGAGTCTTCTTATGCGTGAGCAGGTTTTGGATGTCCTCAGAAAGGTTATTGACCCAGAGTTGAACAGAGATATTGTTTCCTTGAACATGGTTGGCGACTTAGCGATAAGCGAGACAACAATCAAGGTTCAGATAAACCTAACTACCCCCGCTTGTCCTTTGAAGAATGTGATCAAACAGGATGTTTACAAAGCACTTTCAGAAGCGTTTCCAGACAAGAACATTCAGGTGGAGATTGGCGCCTCGGTTGTATCAGGCCGGCAGAAAGCAAGAGCAGAAAGGCTTCCTGGCGTGAAGAACATCATAGCGGTTGGGGCTGGCAAGGGAGGGGTTGGAAAAAGCACGGTTGCCGTCAACATAGCCATTGCCTTGGCACAGGCTGGTGCAGATGTGGGACTTTTGGATGCTGACCTCTACGGTCCGAGCATCCCTATAATGTTAGGACTTCGGGGTGAAACGCCAGTTGCCACAGAAGAAAACAAGATTGCACCTATCCGCAAGTTCGGGCTTAAGGTTTTTTCGATTGGTTTCTTGATCAAATCATCGGACGCTGTCGCGTGGCGTGGACCGCTGTTGCACAAGGCGATTCAACAGTTTCTCGATGATGTGGCTTGGGGAGACCTCGATTACATGATTGTCGACCTGCCACCAGGAACAGGTGATGTCCAGCTTTCCCTTGCCCAACTTGTGCCTGTTACATCCGCAGTTGTCGTAACAACCCCCCAAGATGTTGCTTTCGCAGATGTCCTTAGGGCTATAAGGATGTTCGATCTAACTAAAGTGCCAGTGCTGGGGGTGGTAGAAAACATGGCATATTTTGTTTGTAACAAGTGTTCAACGGTTCACTACCTGTTCGGACAAGGGAAGGTGAAAGAGGAGTGTGAGAAGAGAAATCTTGAATATTTAGGTGCCCTTCCGCTTGATACGAACATTTCACCTCTGGCTGATGAAGGAATGCCCATAGTGATTTCAGCCCCTGATTCCGAGGTGACAAAGGCGTTTCTAAACATCACCTCCCGTATTGCCTCACGCCAATCTGTGCTTGCCATGAAGTAAGTGGGGCTCGCGGTTATATATGAGTTCGATTCCAAATCTTGCGTTAATCTGAAAACTAGTTTTCCGTTTCCCCAACGATCGCCTTTATCGCCATTGCTGCTGCCATCCCTTCTGCTTCCTTCTTCGAGCGCCCCCTACCCTGAAAAACAGAGCCATCAGGCAGCAAGACCTCGGCAAAATGAGTAGGGGCATGGGATGGGCCTTCTCTTCTAATCAAACGATACAGAGGCGCTCGTTTCCACCTCTTTTGCACAATCTCTTGAAGGAAGGATTTTGCGTCCTTCTCGTCCTGTCGTGCAAGTGTGTCTTCGATCTCTTGCGCAAACAAGCTAGTGACGCATCTTTTCACTGCTTCATATCCGCCATCAACAAAAACGGCACCAATTACAGCCTCAAGACACGCACACAATACCCTTTCCCTTTCGAGTACCGCATCCATTTTTTTTGCCCCTTTCCCCACCTTCACGAACTCAAAAAGTTCTAGTTTCTTTGCCACATGGGCAAGCCTCTTCATGCTCACTAGGCTCGCTTTAAGCCTTGTCAATCGTCCCTCGCTCACTTCTGGGAGAGCTAAGAACAACCTTTCTGCAACGACAAGTTCTAGAACTGCATCACCCAAAAACTCCAACCTTTGATTGTGTCCTCTGACCTCTGGGTGCTCGTTCTTGAACGAGGGGTGGGTTAGGGCAAGCTCAAGAAGCTCTTTATTTACAAATGTATAGCCAAGCCTTCGCTCTAACTCGGAAACATCCGCGACACAGTCTTCTAACTTCTCGCTCATCTAAGCCTCCTCCACTCTAGTTCTCAATATACTTCCGTCTATCCGATCAACAACCGCACGAAATCTCCCCGCTCGCATCATTGCCCCTTCTCTTATGCACCTAAAATACTCACCGGTGAGACCCTCGACAAACTTCTCCTCCACGCGCCTTATATCAACTACCTCCACATCCCTGGACACAAACGCATTTGCCCATTTTTTTCTCTGATTCAACCCAAACTCCCTTAACTTTTGACACCTTTCTCTCACTTCTTCTTGGGTGCACACAGGTTCCAAAAACTCAGCTTTTGTACCGGGTCTTCTAGAAAATCTGAAGACATGCAGATATGTGGGGTCAATGGCTTCCAACACCTCAAGAGTTTCCAGAAAATCGCTTTCACGCTCCGTAGGGAATCCGCAAATGATGTCCAAACCTATTGCAAACCCGAATCTCTTCGCTCTCAGTTTGTGGACCGCATCTAACACATTCGAGACACTTTCTGCATTTCTATTCATCGCGTTCAAAACCGACGAAGAGCCAGATTGCAAAGATATATGGAGGTGTGGGCATAAGTCCTCGCATGTCGCTAGCAGGTGGATTAGTTCTTCACTAATGCCTTCGGGTTCCAACGAAGATAGGCGAACCCTCATCCCATCGGTATGCCTGAGGCAGGCTAAAAGTAAATCCACAAGGCCTTTGCCATCTTTCAAATCGTTCCCCCATGAACCGATGTCAGTCCCCGCTATCACTATTTCTGATGCGCCACCTTCCCTAGCCTCGATTACCTTATTTAGCACAACATCTAGAGAAACGCTTCGCGCCCTGCCCCTAACCTTGGGGACTATGCAATAACTGCATTCCTTGTCGCATCCATCATGTATTTTAATGATGGGTCTCACCCTCCCAAGCCCCCTACCCTTCGAAGCCTCCATTGTCTCTCCCTGCCCCTTACTTGCATCTTGAAGCCTCATCACTTCCTGTCTTATAACCCTTACGATTTCACTCCTATCCCATGTACCCCTAACAACCCGCACCCTGTCCCCAAATGCTTCGTCCAAGGAAATCCGCTGTGCAAAGCATCCTGTCAAGAAGACCGTTCCTTTCACTGTGCGAAGTGCCCTATATACAGCCTGTCGCGCATCCCTATCAGCGCGTGCAGTGACGGTGCAGGCATTTATCAGTGCAATGTCTGCTTTTTCCCCCACTTCCACAAAGCGCACTCCCAAATCACAAAGCGCTTCCATTATGTCCGCGCTATCAGCTTGATTTACCTTGCATCCTGTTGTCTTGATTGCGACTGTGACCATCGTGCCAAAGGCGTCAACCCTTTGCCAGAATATCCAAGATCTCTACATCGCTCAGAATCCTGTTCGTCTCTTTCGCTCTACGCAGGACCTTTTCCATTTGTTCCTGACTTGCCTTTACCCCAAGTCTTTCTAGCACGCTCATCACATTGCTAAGCCCGCTCATTGGTCCCACACAGATCTCTTGTTGTCGCCCAAACATCCCCGCTGGCACTCCAGAATAAACCCTGTCCGCTAAGTAGTTCTCGCCCTTTTGCTTTGCCTTCCTTATGGCAGAAGCGTGAACCCCTGTCTGAGTTCTAAATGCATCGCTGCCTGCAAGCGGATAGTTTGCTGGGATCGGATAACCCAAGATCCTTGAGGCACACCTACAATATTCAAGTAGCAAGCTCAAGTCACGATCGGGCTTTATGGTTCCAAGGAGCCTGAGGTTCATGATGAGCTGATCCATCGCTGTGTTTCCACATCTTTCGCCCACTCCGAGCGCACACGCATGAACCCTATCAGCCCCCCATTGAATAGCCCAAAGGCTATTCGATAGTGCAAGCCCTCTGTCGTTGTGCCCATGCCAGTCAATGCCAATAGGCTTGCCGATCCCTTGTATCTGATATTTGACGAAGCGCAAAAGCACCCTGATCCCGTCTGGAGTTGCATGGCCCGTTGTATCGCAAACGCAGAACCTCTGCGCCCCAGCATCCACTGCGTTTTGAAGGAGGCGGTAAAGTATATCAGGTCTGGAGCGAGTGGTATCTTCGGTCACGAAAGTGACAGGTAGGGAGTGCTTGGTCGCAAACTCTATTGCATTGCGAGAGCGCTCGAGCATCAGGTTCAAATCCCATTCCTCTGCGAGCATCCTGATCGGGCTGGAGCCAATGAAGCTCATGACCTCGATTGGAAGCCCGCTTGCCTCTGAAACATCAAGGATAGGTTTTATATCATCTTCCAATGTCCTTGCTGCACAGGCAAGCCCTATCTTGAGATTCTCGTTTGCCACCCCCCTTGCAATATAGATGCAATCTTGTTTTGCCCTCTCCCCTGCCCCAGGTAGCCCGATATTTACAAACTCTATGCCCAGTCCTGCCATCAGCCTGACCAGCTCCAGTTTTTTTTCTGGTCTTGGATTTACAACATACGAGGACTGAAGCCCGTCCCTCAGTGTCTCGTCAAGAAGCGATACCTTCAAGTCCTTGAAGTTATGGAAAGCCTCAACAAGGTTCCAATCGTAGATAATCTCGTTTCCCTCGACTTCAAAATGTTCCTTCATACTTCTTCCCTTCGTGCACGAGCTTCGTCCCGCTTCATTATCCTTTCTCGTTTGTCATATTTTTTCCTGCCTCGACAAAGTGCGAGTTCAACCTTTGCCTTTCCCCTTTCGTTGAAATAGATGCTCAAAGGGATTAGTGTAAGTCCCTTTTCCCTGACCTTTGATTGAAGCCTTTTTATCTCTTTGGAGTTCAAAAGCAATTTCCTCTCCCTGCGAGGTTCATGATTGGCGTACGAAGCGCCAGAATATCGAGCTATGTTCGAGCCGACAAGAAACACCTCGCCATTCCTGATCTCTGCGTACGCCTCACTGATGCTTGCCTGTCCCATTGCAAGCGACTTTACCTCGCTTCCTTTTAGAACAATCCCAGCCTCCAAAGTGTCTAGCACCTCATAGTCGAATCTAGCCTTTCTGTTCTGGCAAATCACTCTTCTTTGCATCCTTTTCTAGTGCTTGCGCAAAAACGGCGCTATTATATCCTTTGTGCGCTCTGGAGGCAAGCATGGAGACGAAGACTATTTATATCATCGATGCAAGCGGATACATACACAGGGCTTTTCATGCGATACGAGGGCTTAGAAACTCCAAAGGTATGGCGACAAATGCCCTATATGGGCTTGCCACAATGCTGAAGAAGTTCTTGCGGGACAGAAAAAGGGAATATTGTGTGGCGGTCTTTGATGCATCTAGAATAAGTTTTAGGAACGAGCTATTCGAGCAATATAAGGCAAATAGACCTCCAGCGCCCGATGACCTGAGGGTTCAGTTTCCTTATGCAAGGAAGATTGCGAGCGCTATGGGCATCCCTGTGCTCGAAGTGGAAGGCTACGAGGCAGATGATGTAATCGCTACGCTTACAAAAATGGCGCTACAAAAGGGATTCAGGGTAATCATCGAGTCGTCTGACAAGGACCTTTTTCAACTCGTGCAAGACGGGGTGGTGGTTCATGACCCTATGAGGGACAAAGTCTATGATGAGAAAGGTGTGCAAGAGAAACTCGGAATCACGCCAAAGCAAGTGCGTGACTATCTTGCTATATTGGGGGACCCATCGGACAATGTGCCAGGGGTAGCCGGGATTGGCGAAAAAGGGGCAGTGGAACTACTAAGGCAGTTTGGGTCGCTAGAGGGGATTTACGAAAACCTCGATAAGGTACAGGGAAAAAAGCGAGAGTATCTCGAAAAAGGAAAAGAAAACTGCTTCTTGTCGAGAGAACTTGTGACACTTTATTCCGATGTGGAGCTCGGAGTGGATATTGAAGAACTAAGGCTTGGTGAAATGAAAATACCGGAAATTATCGCGCTCTTCAAGGAACTCGAGTTTGGCTCGCTCCTTGCCGACATTGAGGGGGCAACGATAGAGGTGGGTGAAGAAAAAGCGGTAGAGTGGGAAGAAGTGAAAGAAGGTGACATCGAAAGGGTTACGAATGTCTGTAAAAAAGCAAAGGAATGCGGGATTTACTTCGTGCTGGAAGGAAGAGACCCTGTAAATCCCAGATGTCTATCGCTTTGTATCGCCACAGATGAAGGCAAGGCGTTTGTTGTGCCACAAAAGCTCGTAAGGGCAGGGCTCAAAAGGATACTTGGGTCAGAAGGCATAATGAATAAAGCGTTTGTAACCCAATTCAAGGAACTTTATGAACTTGGGCAATCATTCGGGGTCGAGATTGGTTTGCCAAGGATGGAATGCCTTTTGGCTGCATATGTTTTACATCCCGAGCGGGAATCCCCTACCCTGCCTAAACTGGTTTTGGAACACATGAAAGAAACCTTGAAGGGCGGGACAATAGAGGAGATGGCTAGACTTGCATATGCGACCATAAAGATCGGTAAGAAACTCGAGGAAGAGATTAGAAGCCAAGGGCTTTACGAGTTACTCCGTGATGTTGAGATACCGCTAGCCAGAGTACTTGCAGAGATGGAGAGGAGTGGCGTCTTATTAGATGTGCCAGCACTAAAAGAGCTTTCAGAGGAAATGGGAAGGCAAATTGCACAACTTGAAAGAGAGATTATCGAGAAGGCAGATGCAGGCTATTTCAACCCCAATTCGCCTAAGCAACTAGCGGATGTACTGTTTGGCAAGATGGGATTGAAGCCCATAAAGAAAACCAAAAAAACCAAGGCACGGCCGTCAACGGATTCGGATGTGCTGGAACAGTTGATGCTCGAATATCCAGAGAATCCTGTGCCTGGACTGGTTCTGAAATACCGAAACCTTACTAAACTAAGAGGTACATATGTGGACATCTTACCGAAGCTGATTCACAAGGACACGGGGCGCCTACATACATGTTTCAATCAAACAGTTACTGCCACGGGAAGGCTTTCCTCGTCGGACCCAAACCTACAAAACATCCCGATAAGGACAGCTGAGGGGATGAAGATTAGGGCTGCATTTATCAGTTCTGAAGGGCATGTACTTGTGGGTGCGGATTATTCGCAGATAGAACTTAGGGTTCTTGCGCACATGAGCGGAGATGAAGAGTTGATAGAGACGTTCGAGAAGGGGATTGACATTCATAGACGGACCGCTGCAAAGATTTACGGGTGCAGGGAAGAAGAGGTTGACGACGAGATGAGGCGTCAGGCAAAGACGGTAAACTTCGGAATCATATACGGAATGAGTCCGCATGGGCTCGCAATGCAACTAAAAATCACTCACGAGGAAGCACAAGAGTTTATCAACAACTACTTCAAGGCTTACCCAAAGGTCGAGAGATACAAGAACGAGGTGTTGAAAAAGGCAAGAGATTTGGGGTATGTAACAACGCTTAGCGGTAGAAAACGGAGAATCGAGGGGCTGAATGATGCGAATAGAAATGTGCGGGAGGCAGCTGAGAGGATGGCGATAAATACACCTATCCAAGGGACTGCAGCGGATATAATAAAGGTTGCAATGGTGAGGCTGAGGGAGAGACTCAATGCAGAGGGGCTTGGTGCAAAGATGATTTTACAGGTGCATGACGAGCTTGTGCTCGAGGCAAAGGAAGAAGAAAAGGACAGGGTATGCGAAGTTGTAAAGGAGGTCATGGAAAACGCGTGGAGTTTGAGAGTGCCTTTAGTTGTCGAGGTGGGAACAGGTAAAAGATGGTCGGAGGTAAAATGATCCTTGTGGGCACCTCAGGATGGACCTATTCGGACTGGGAAGGGGTTTTCTATCCAGAAGGCATAAAAGGGGCAGAAAGACTTCTGTTCTACTGTACCAAGTTCAGAACTGTGGAAGTAAACTCGAGCTTTTATCGGCTTCCTTTCAAATCCCTTATCGAGTCATGGAACAAGAGGCTTCCAGAAGATTTTCATCTGGTATTGAAGGGGTCAAGGGGGGTCACGCATCTAAAAAGATTGAAAGATTGCGAGGCTGAGCTCACGAGGTTCATGGACCGGGTGTCACAACTAAAGAATCTCAAATGTATTCTTTGGCAGCTACCACCAAGTCTAAAGATGGACACAGACCTGCTCGAGAGATTCCTTGCGATCCTGCCAAAAGGCTATAGATACGCCCTTGAATTTAGACATGAATCTTGGTGGGATGAAAAGGTCGCAATGGTTCTAAAGAAAAAAAATGTATCCTTCGTCGCTGTAAGTCATCCAAAACTCCCATCGGATTTTTACGAGACAGCGGACTTCCTTTATGTTCGATTTCATGGGCTTGGAAAGAAGCTTTACATGTGGGATTATTCAGATCAAGAACTGATGGAATGGGTTCACAAGCTAAAGCCTTTCCTGCCAAGGCTTGACCTTTATGCTTTCTTCAACAATGACTACAATGCCAACGCACCAAAAAATGCGCTTAGGTTTTTAGAGCTCTTAGAACAGCCATGACTTTCACTCCCTGAATATCTTTCCCATGACATCTAACCCTCTCATGTAAATGTCGTACTTGCGTGGATTCCTTTATGCTCAACAAACAATAAACTGCCCGCGCAAAGGCTTCTATGCGCACAGGAGGCCCGCTAGTGCCATTATCACCTTGAGCGTGTGGTTGACTACAAGCAGTTATGGTATGGAAAGACAACAAAAATGAGATGGGAGTCGCTATGCACTAAAGAACCATAAGTAGCACAGGGGAACGACGAACAAAAACGCATCTATCCTGTCAAGCACACCGCCATGACCAGGTAAAACAGACCCTGAGTCTTTTATACCCACGGAACGTTTGAAGAAGGATTCTACAAGGTCGCCCATCTGACCGAGGATGGAGCCCACTATTGAGAAGCTTAAGACCTGCATCAATGGCGCGTCACTCCAGAACAGGGCACGAACAGCCATTGCACCTCCAACACTCCCAACAAGCCCGCCAACAGCACCTTCCCATGTTTTTTTAGGGCTAACAGTAGGGTAAAGTCTGTGTCTTCCTAAAGCTTTACCCACGAAGAATGCCATTGTGTCGCCAAGCCATGTTACTGCCGCAGCGGTAAGAAGCGCATTTCGCCCTGCAGAACCATATTCATCCCTTGCCAAAAGGAGCGCAAACCCTCCCAAAAAAACGACATAGAGAAGCCCTGTTACAAGGGTCATCGCGCGATTCCCCGCCTTCTCGATTGGTTGAACAAAGAAAAGCACCTCGAGAAGACAGGCAGTTAGCAGAAGAGGCAGTGCGAAAACAAGCGTATCTTTGATCTGGGATAATGGTGAAAACGCAAAAAGCGTAAGCAACAAAACCCCACAAAGCCCCCCAAATACACGATCAATCCGTCTCATGGCAGTATGCATGGAATAAAACTCTGCTTGTGCTCCAAGTAACGCTATCCCTGCGATTCCAGCCACTACCCAAAAAGGCGCAGCTAGAATAGCAGAGATTACTAGCCCAGCAAGTATCAACCCAGTGATAATGCGAGTTTTCATACGACAACCTTGCGAAAGGTAAACGCAATTATGGCTTGCTGAGAGTATTTGTGCAATCCGTTCGTATGGGCAGTAGCGTCCTTTTGGGGGGAAAGCGTTTACAAGCCACTACCCTTCTAAAAAACTACTGGATCTTCAAAAATCGCTCGAGGGCATGCTTCGCAGCCCTTTCCGATGGCTCAAGGACAAACGCCCTTCTATATGCCTCTTTTGCCCCCTTTGAGTCCTTCGATGCCTCTAAAATCTGCCCAAGATGATAGAAAGATTCCGCAAGCCCCCCCCCTTGGTCGATGCGCCACAAAGCCCTAGCCTTCAGTTGCAGCCTTCTCGCACTCTCAACCTTTCCTTGCAGATACAAAGCCCATGCCTCGGTCTCAAAATAGAAACCGTGTCCACGGCTTCCAAGCACCTCAGATAGGCGGACTTCCCTGATGGACCTAGGGAGGTCGATTCCCCCAACAGACAAATAATAGGCAAAGTTGTTCCTAGTCTCTGCATCCGCAGGCATCGCTCTGATCCGTTCCTCGTAGAACTTCACCCCAGCCCCCTTTCTTTGAGCCACATCAGCGAGGAAAGCTATCAAGGAACCAAACCTGTAAAAACCCCGAGTTTCCCGTATCACCTCCATCGCGAACTTAGCAAGTGTTTTGGCATCTCCCGATGGCGGCCATATGGTGGTCGCGACTGCCGAGGCCATGTACAGTCTAATAGATAGCGACCTATCAAGTGCCAGCGCCTGCTCAAGCAGCTCCTGCGCAATGCCATACCTTTCCAGGACCATTGCTCTATGAGCTCCTTGAAGAAGTATAGTAGTCGGAAAATAGTCCCTAGTGCTGGCAACACAAGATGAAATGTCCGAATGATTTCCTTTAAAACATCTTACCGCTTTTACCAGAGGCACATCGGTATCCTTTGCATCCTCTAGAAGGGCTTCGTCAAGGTTTACATCGGAGAGTACTGTCGACGCTGCTGTGACAAAGTATTCAGCCTTATCTGGTGCAATCACAGCCCCTCTCCTGAAGAGTTCCTTTGCCTTCTCTTTTTCACCCGCCTTCCACAATGCAAAAGCGCCTTTCATCATAGCGGTTGCAACCTCCATGTGCTGTTTCTTGTGCGTAATTCTCGAGAGTGCCCACCTAACAACTGTCAAGCCCATGTTCTCTGCAGCAACAGATGCAACCCTTGCGTAACACAAATCCTTGTGCTGGCACGACTCCACATATTCCTCCGCACTCATCAGCGCCTCTTTTTCGAGCCCAGCTCGAACCTTCATTTCAAAGTCCAAAAACAAAAGCCTAGCGTCGCCAGGGTAAATAGACTTCAAGATATCAGTCTTTTTCGCCATGACCCCTTCTCGGATATGGATCCTAGCTAAGTCCGAAACGGTCTCGACAACCATCCTTGTTCGAGCACCTATTGAAAACATCTCGTCGATGAGGTCAGATGCCAAAGCCTCATCCCCGCTTAGAAATGACGCCTTGATTGCCCGTTCACCAGCACTGCCTGAACCCCTATCTTCTCTCCACGCCTCCCGTAGCCTTGCGGCATAGCCTTCATAATTCCCGGATGCTTTTTCCACAGCGGATGCAAGACGCAGGAACAGGGGTCTATCCTCCACGACTCGGGATAAAAGGGCAAGCACTTCTTCCTTTCCTCGCTTCACACCCCCAGCAAGCCCTGACCGCACAGCAAGCCGGGCAACCTCGGGTTTCAATATGCCCAAATCTCCTGTTTGAAGAGCCTTCATTGTAAACCGGTAAGCCTTTTCCCATCTTCCGCACCAAAAAAGTGCCTTTCCTAAGTAAAATAACATCGTAGGATCAGCTCGCTCTCCATATTTAGTCAGCAATGCGGAAAGTCTTTTTTCGTCTCCTTGCAGACATGCTGCAAGTACCTTTGCACCAGCGATGGGCTTGGTCTCGGGGATAGTGTCCAGAAAATCACCGAGACTCTCCACTGTTCCCTCATGCGTCTCTGCTACGACATAAGACAAAAGTTTCTTGTTAAGCCTATCAAGCTCAAGCGCAACATCCTTGAACACAGCCCTTGCTTGCTCCGTCTTACCGCCATACACAAGTGCAGAGGCAAGTTCAAGTGCTAGTTCCGTTGACATTCGGTGCGACTGTTTGAACGCACTCCAAACCTCCAAAGCCTCGTCGCACGCCGCTTCGTTGATAAAGAAGCGCACGAGTTCTATAAGAACTGCCTCTTGCCGGTCATCACAGGTG
>Ga0197143_1002693_pt1 | contig 12725 bp, 9 predicted proteins | sample GBS70_MetaG_FD_148603 | JGI IMG/M metagenome (GOLD analysis project Ga0197143, IMG submission 148603) | Sediment microbial communities from Great Boiling Springs, Gerlach, Nevada, United States - GBS 70_MetaG | ecosystem: Environmental > Aquatic > Thermal springs > Hot (42-90C) > Sediment...
TAGATACATAAACACTCCAGAATGGTGGGAATGTAAATATGAATATTATTATGATTATACCTTTAGCGAATGTACCAAATGCTTGACCCTTTCTAAACACATCAAATTCTTCACCTGTCAGATATACAGCAGTTAATGTTAATGCTATAATAATTATGGGGAATGCTATGGTCCTTAACTGTCTGTACAAATTAAAATTTGCGTTACCTTGCTCTCCTCCTTGGAATGTATAATCAAATTTGGGCATCTTAACAACAGCATCCAAGAACCAATTCCCAACCTCTGGTATTAAATAAGCATTAACGAATAGAATGAATGCTACTACTGCTATAAGTACTGCCATAGTTAATACTCCAGCATCTAAGCCTAACACCATCTCATAGAATAATTATCAAAAGAAGGATGAATAAGAAAGTGTTTTATCAATCAGTCTATCAGATTCTCTTTATTTACTGATGACTGATAATAATAACAACAACAATAATAGCAATAATACAATACTACATGTACCTATAACAGCAATAAAGGAAAATAACCAATACTCTTCATTACTATTCCCTACAGATAAGAAAGAATATGAGACATTAAAGAAGGATATAGCAGATAATGGTATAAAAGTACCTTTAATAATAAACAGTAATAATATCCTGCTGGATGGTTACACTAGGCTAAGGATAGCAAAGGAGTTACAGTTGGATACTGTACCCTGTATGGTAAAGCACTTCAACGATCCATTGGAAGAGGAGTTATTCATACTTACTGTTAATGCTTATAGAAGACATCTCAATACAGCACAGAAGGTTGATCTTGCTCTAAGGGTTATAGAATTGAAGAGTAAGATAGGTAAAGAGAAGAGAATGAAGAACCTGGTACAATATAGTAATAACAACTATGATAATAATGATAGTGATAATAGTGATAATGGTACTGCTATTTTATCCACCGAAAACTTTCCTGGAAAGTTATCGGTGATTGGATCATCTATGACCAATATTGGTCATGATACAGCTGAGTCCATATGGAAGAGAATTGCTAAAGAGTTCAATGTATCTGAGAAGACATTAGCAAAAGGTAAGAAGATAAAGGAAGTATCAGGTAAGGATGCAAAGATAGCAGAGTTATGGCAAGAAGCACTGCAAGGTAAGCGTTCAATCCAGGCAGTATATGAGAGAGTTAAGCAGAAAGAAGCCAGAGATAATATTAAACCTCTGGTTAATGATGCTAAGATGAAGTTATCTACTCTGTTTAATGGTAAGATTAAGATTCTACGTGGAGACTTTAGGCAGGTGTTATCAGATATACCAGATAATAGCATAGACCTCATATTTACCGATCCACCTTATAGTGATAACGATATAGAGTTAGTTAAGGAGTTATTCTTATTGACATCCAGAGTCTTAAAGCCTATTGGGTTCCTAGCAGTGATGTATGGTCAAGACCATCCGGATAGGTTCTTTCAAGTATTCAATAATAACAATGGTACATTAAGATACTATTGGTGTATAGCATTACACTTACCAGATAGTAATGAACTACTTGCCAGCAAGAATGTAGAGATAAGATGGAAACCTATCATACTATTCCAGAAAGAACATTATGTAAGAATAGATCATAGGTTCAAAGATTACATAAGCGAATATAAACCCATCAAGGCTTTGTTAACTTAACATTGTTACCTAGCATCTATTACATGCTTCACTAAGTTAATAGAATCAACAGAGCACTAGCTATCTAGCAAACGAAGAATTTCAGAGGAAGAAAGTTGGAAGGGTTCTTGCCACTACTTCTAATTCCATCACTAACTTAATAATCCCACATCTTTAAGAAATATCTCCCAATCTTCTTTCGTGTACTTGAGCTCATTAATACAAACTAAGTATCTTTCCTCCATTACCTTGCCTAAATAATCTAAATGTTTGCCCTTTTCAATGGGGTTATAGTCTGAAGTCTTAAAGTAACCACAAATAAACCCTTTTAATTTTGTCTGTATCTCTCCACATTGGTAGGCTTGAATTCTTTCTCTTATTTCTGCAAGATATCTTTTAAAGGGATTATCATTTAATTGTATTTTAGCCTCTATAAAATCAAGAAGTCTTGAAAACCCACATACTTCGATGAAGAATTGTAAAATAATTGGTTGTGGAACTGAACACTTAACGCAGATACCGTAATCATAGCATATATCAGCCTCAGCCCAGATACCACTTAAAGCTGGAGATGTTTTTATGCTAACATTCTTCCCATTTGTATTGAGGATATCATTCTTAAACTGTTTAATTTCGGTTGAAATTTCCCAATCTAATTCAATATTTACGTTAAAGTTCTTTTCAAGATATTTTTTTACCATAACTTCTCCTAGTTTTCCAATAAATTGATCCACAAGAATAGATTCGAATGTTCTTCTCCTTTCTCTAAACCCTTTTTGAGTTACAGTTGCTCTTGTACCTCCTGAAAACATCTGGTACGTAATTTCAATGCAAAATATTAGTAATTTTACCACATCTTCATCGTCTATGTTTAAAATAATTGTGTTTGGTATTAATTTTTCTTTGACCCATTTTGAAACTTTACATTCATCTAAAAACTTCTTATTTCCCTGTGAGTAAATTACATTAAAATCGTTAGACCTTGCTGCTGAAAGTATTAGATCACTCAATTCTTCAACATTAAAGTCTATATGATTTTGTTTCCGAATCTCTTCGTTGAGTTTTTTAATGTATTCCAAACACCTTACTTTAAATTTTGCTGGGCTGTTTAGATCTCTTTTTAAGATATGAATCATCTTCGATCATTTTTTCTTAGTACAACTAAATGTTCTGTCTTTATTCTACTATCCTTTATGCCAGTCGCAGGGTTTACACTTGGCTCGAACATTACATGGGAGACTATTTTATCTATGAATGTAATCTCATGTATCCAGCCAAATTCTTTCAGGTGTTCAACAATAATCTGGTCAATAGGAATAGGTGTTGTTCTTATTTTAGCAGGACCAACGAAAATAAACATATAATCTTTAACATTTTCTCCTAATGTAGTGAAAGCTCTTAAAATAGCTCTAAAATAGTTCTCATAAAGTTCTCTGAGGTGGTTCTCCTTTATCTTCTCTATGAATTCATAATATTTTCTTGAGAATATTTCAATCTCATTCACTTGTCTATAAGGAATTTCTTTTTTACTTAACATCCTTATGTAATTTTCATCATACCCTAACCAAAATAGTTCAAGTTTTGTTGACCTGATATATTCCTGAGCTTGTAAGTAAGGTGGTGATGTAATAAGAATGTTAACTTCATCATCTAGTTTCGTTTCTAGTGTGTCTATTCCCGATTTAATCTTATACGCTACTGGTTTAGGATTAAGACGGTTGTATTCCCTTATTTTATCAAGTAGCATACATATTTCATTCTCAAGCATATTATAAAATTTTGATTTCCAATCCGTCTTAAGTAGACTTTCTACTTTCTTTTTTGAGTACTTAGATTTATACAATTTATGAATTTTCTCGTCGCTATATGAAAAATACCTTGTCACCTTAAGTAGAGGTATTAACAGCATGTATTTAGTATCGTCTGTTAATGAATGAACGAAACCCCACGTTTTGGAAAGGAGAGGGAGGAAATCATCGGGGAACCAATATGTTAAGTTAGACCACTCTGGAATGAACTCTTCTTGTGAGCATTTAATATCTTTCATTATTTTAGGTAAATCGATTTCTGTTTTCTTCATGATAGCGGTATTATGAATTACGTCTATCATTGGATTTAACTCCCATATCTCATACTCATATCCATATACTCTGGATACCACGCCTACTGTACCATAACCTGCAAAAGGATCAAATATCTTCATACCAGCTTTGCCATAAGTCTTTAAAATATAAGCAATGACTTGAGGAATAAACTTAGCAGGGTATTTGTAAATAGAGAATGTTCCATATGTAGTTGTTGGGATTTCGGGGATCATGTTCCTAAAAGTTACAGGAACCTCTTTGGGCAAATCAGTTAGAAATGGTTGAATTGATTCCTTTATCATACAGATTCCTTTGAGGATAAACAGAAATAAAAACCTTTGTTCTCATGATGGCTCTGTTAACTTAACCACCATCCATAAGTTTTATCATGAATCTACTTAAATCTATCTTTACATTAAAGTACAACATCAATCCTCTGAATCAGTTCTTAACATACTTTCTATTACAATTATCTTTACATGGAAAATGATCATCAAAGCACTCTGTTCTATCCTTTATTTATGTATTGAATAGATCTCTCCATTACATTCTTATAATTATCATCATATACTATATGCCTGATCCTTAACCATCTACATGCTTGATTGTAGTAATGAGTTCCATCTGTATATACTGTATACTTGCTACCATACAATCTCCTTAGTTCTTTTATGAAATAATAACATCTTAATGTAGTTCTATCCTTAGAAATATCCATTAATAGATACTTATTTATGTAAGGTTCATAAGCAACCCATAACCAGTATACCTCTCCCTTCCTTTACTGTTATCATACTCTCATCTATCATTATAGATCTTATTCTCTTCTTCTCTCTCCTTCTATCTATAACAAAATCATTGATATCAATACACTGTAATATTCCATATAGCTACATGTGATCTTTTTATCAATGGCTATAAGCATCAGTTAACCTTAGGCTCGTTGCTGAATAGTATAGGTATATGGCATATATCTTGAGTGTATATATACTTCTATCACGTATTGATATTAGTTAATTTAGTATTACTTGTTCTTAACAGAGCCGAAATTCTATTGCAAAATCAAAAGGCAAACGAAAAGGAGGCATAGTAATAGCTATAGTATCTTTCAATCCCTTCTGGATTTAGACGATCTCAATCTCTCTAACTGGTAATTCCATTAATCTATTTATTACATTCCACATTGCTAGAATATCCATTCTATTAGCATTAGCAAGTTCCTCTCGTGTTGATGGATCATCTTCTCCTCTTAGGATTTTACTACATAGATAAAGCTTACGGAACCCATCCATTCCATAAAAGAATTTCACCCATAACTCATCTTGCACACGCCCATGTAATATATCATGGACATGACGTAGAGCTGAAGACTGTATAGGTGCAACAAGCGATGTCTGTACATAACGCATTAAATCAAATGTACGTACAGTGCAATTCAGTCTTCTCTTAAGGAGTTTTCTATCAGAGCCAGCCCAGTGCATGAAGAGATAGTTCCTCCTTTCATTTACATATCTTATAATTTTCTCCTTTTCTTCTAACCAGAATTGATCTATACTACCGTTAGATGTATCTAAAAATCCGAAGAGTACCCAATCAGTTTCGCTATACTCTGTATCAAAGATCACCAATCCATCATATGACGGTAGTGGATTCATTAGGTATATTGCTCCTTTCTCCTTTTCCCTCTTTATGTTCATAAAAGCCCTTTTTAAATGTGCTTTATGGATGAAGTTACTCTTATTCAGAACCGCCTTGTATACTGATTCCGTAATCTGTTCTTCCTTTCTTACACCATAGCTATATAGTCTGAAGATGTTATCCCATGTAAAACCATATCTAAATTTAAGGCTAGCTAGAGCGGGGAGATCATCAAAAAGCTTCCATCCATATTCTTCAAATGCCCGTATGAATAATACTGATTCGGTGTTTGAGAATCTAAATATTGTTTGTAGGTTCTTTAACCAGAAGTCTCTGTTCTCTTTCTTGAACATTTGTTCAATAGGAGATGGTAATGTCATTATTAATGGATCTTTTTCAACTCCTCTCTCATTAAGGGAAATCCAAGCTATGTTCGCACGACTAAAGTGATCGTCGTGGGAACTTACATTTACTATAAGCGTTTCGCCGAGTCTCTCATACTTACCACCACATCTATGAACATGCCCACATATAACTAAAGGGATAACTCCATGATACTCTTCGATGAAGTCTCTCAATGCTCGACTCCCTATAGACCTATCACCAAAGCGCATAGCCCTATCAAGAATCCCTCTTGGTGGTATATGAGATACTATTATCATTCTATCTTGGTCTCTAAGCATCTTCCTTGCATACTCAAGCCTCGACTTAACCATATCCTCTATGTAGTTACCAAATGGGTCCATCATACCTCTCGAATCTTCAAGTCCAACTATAAGAAAAGAGCCTATCTTAAGCCATGTGGTATGAAGTTCGTATACATTTCTTCCACGTATAAAACGTAATTCTATTAGACCATCAGCATTGCCTAGAACTGTGACTAATCCATATCTTGCATTACTAGCCAGTTCTTCAAAAACATCAAATTCAGGTCGTTCGAAAGTGAAATAATAATGTACATAACCTTTACTATTACCTAATTTTCTAAGCTTTATAGAATCAGGATTAATGAATTTATAAAAGGATGGTGAAATTAAAAATCTCTTCATATCTAGCTCGAAAAGCGTAGTCTTGGTTGTATTATCAACTAGACGGATATTATCTTGATAGTATACACTGCTTCTTATTATTTCTGCTGAAGGAATCTCATCAGCAAGAACTTCCTTGAGTTGCTTCTCGTCTTTTAACTTCCCCTCTCTTCGTAATTGGTGTATACGATGAACCACTTTATAGATAGTTAGAATTCTAGCTTTTGCAAGATCTTCATCATAACCCTCAGGTAGGCGTATAATGAAGCCAGATGGTGCTTCTTCTATCTCATCTGGGTACGTTCCTTCAATGGAGGTAATATTTAAATATTCTAATGGAAGTGGTACAAACCTTCTTATATCATCTCCTGCATAAACAATAAGGTCAGGCTTCTCTTTTAGTCCTTTTACGAAATCTAATAGTTCGTTGATATCATGTACCCTGTAATCAGAGAATGCTAGAATCTTTAGGGGACCCTTGTGCTGTCTCTTTATAAGGTTCTGGGGGGTGAGATCTTTCAGTTCAGGGTCCATTCTTAATCTTATTTTTCATCATTAATAAATAAATATTTTTCTTCTTTGGCTGACTCTTTTAACTTACCATAATCCATCAATTTTATTATGAATTTATCTAAGGTATAACTAGTATTCTGAACCAATTCTTAACATGCTCTCTACTACGGTTATCTTTGCATGGAAAGTTATAAATCATCAAAACATTCTTAAGTTCTATCCTTTATGTATTGTACAGCTCTTTCCATCACATTCTTATCTTCTTGATTGTATACTACATGCTTAATCCTTAGCAATCTATATGCTTGATTATAGTAATAGGCTCCATCTGTGTATATTGTATACTTGCTCCCATATAACTTCTTCAGTTCCTTTATTAAATTATAACATGTTAATACGGTTCTTTCTTTAGAAATATTCATTAATAGATACTTCTTTATGTAAGGTTCATAAGCAACCCATAACCAGTATACTTCTCCCTTTACTGTTATCATACTCTCATCTATCACTATAGATCTTATTCTCTTCTTCTCTCTCCTTCTATATACTACAGATTCATTGATATCTATACACTGTAATATTCCATATAGCTACATGTGATCTCTTTATCAATGGCTCTAAGCATTTAGATGCCAATCTTAAGCTCCTTGCTGAATAGTATAGGTATATGGCATATATCTTGAGTATGTATGGGGTTCTATTACGTATTGATAGCATATGGTTTAATACTAAGGTGCAAGGCATATTATTTAAGTTCTATTACGTACTGATAGCATAATATAATTAGTATAACTTACTCTTAAGTTAACAGAGCTCAGTTAACATTAAATAAAGATATATTATATGGATTCTATAGTTGTCCTTGCTTCAGATATTATCTTTTTTATATCAATATATTTCCATCTGTCTAATCTTTTGCTTCTAGGGATACACCATCTCTCCTTCCAATACGCCTCGAGGCCATTAAATGAGAAATTATACCAGTTTGGTTCTTCATTGTTATGTATTACTTGTAATAGATTGCTTACATGCCCACATATATATACCCCTTTTCTAATATTATGAAATGTTAGATCAGGTAACGATAACAATTGGAATGCTCGTCTTAATAACCTTAGTTTAGGCGAGGGCGATTTCTCAAACTCAAATCTTCTTTTTATGTTGATATTAGTATCATTTAAATATTGTTTAATCTTTATGTATAATGCTTCTGGTATGTGGCATGTACCATAACCAGAAGTATAACCTATGAATTTGAATACTTCGTAGTAATGGTTATTGTCTATCCTAATCTTTAATCTATCATATATGCTACTTTTACCATAAGCAGCAGTAGTTGTAATAAAGAGTAACCGTGTAGGAACTCTGTTGTTATTAGTTTTATATTTATTCTCATATATCCTTCTTATATCCTTAGTCGCTAATGTTAGTGCTACCATTTTTGCACCAAGTAATTCATTATATGGAGGTAACGCACCTATTCTTTGTGCATACATAGATTGGTTAATCCAGTATGCTATATCTTTATTAGAAAGAGAATCTATTCGTAAGTATCTATTTCTAGCTGTCAACTTTAGTATCGGACTCTGTAAGTTTATGAGCCCGAAAGGAGCATCATGGTATATGTCCCATAGTAACAGCCTAATCTGTCTACCGCAGTTCTTACTGTAAGGGACGCTCCACCAGAAAAGATTCCAAAAGAAGTATAGATCATTAAGATAAGAATCATTATTATTTATAAGTCTGATCTCTAACTTTATATTCTCTGGGTCTATATTGCTACCATCAATACTGTATTCCATTGCTGTATCTATCGTTTCAATCAATCTCTGCTTATGTATTCTCCACTGTTCATGACATAGTGATTTATAAAACAATCGCAAGAATTCTTTATTATGTATAGAATAAATGTTAATAGGTGGTCGTATATTATTAACTATTTCTTTTTTTAGTTCTTCTTTAGTGATATCACCAGTATTTTCTTGTCTAAGCATGCCCATTCTACATAATAATACTATTTATTGTTTTGTGGGTGTATGGTTCTAATTTCATAAAGAAGCGGGTTACTTAACATATTTGCTTTTACTAGTTAATCCTTATCTCTACTAGCATATGGGATGACAAAAACATACTTAATTATATACTATGCTGATTTATTTATAATAATATTATTAAATTTATGATTCATTAAGTTTATTCTTATCCAAAAATTCACTATAATAATTCAATGCGGTAAAGAATGCTGGTGCACCAGACGTAGAAAGTAAGGATACTGGTCCAAAAGCCATAAACGGAAACTCTCTCTTCCCAAGTATTGCTGTAGTCTGTGGGTCCTTAAAGTTCTGATAAACATTTATATACTTATCTTCACCACCGCCCACTATCTCTTTTAATGTCCTTAACTCACTACCCCATGATAACCCATAGCCAAAGAAATAAAGACGTAGCTGGTTTAATATTTCGTTATCTAAACTTGCTATAGTTTGACTTATGAATAACCAGCCCAAACCATACTTTCTAGTAGTTCTCACCGCATCCACTAAAGACATCTTCAATTGTACACGTTCTTCATTTGTAGGTTTTTCACGTGGAACAAACCTATGTGCCTCATCTATACAGACCAATAAGTTCAGAGTCTGCCCATTATAAAATCTACTCCCACCTTCCTTTACTAGTTCATCAATTATTTCTTTTAATACTATATTAAGAACCGATTCGTTCCAAAAAGCTTCACCTCTAGTAACTTCTGATAAGTTTAATACTACTATTCTTCTATTCTCACATAAATCTCTTATTATTGTTGGTATTGGTGTCCTGTTATTTACGTTAGAAAAAAGAATAGCTATTGGTCTCCATAAATTATATATTCTTCCTCGTTCTGTTCTTAATATAGTTCTGACTCTATTTTGTGGATCTGGTGTACTATATACTCTCCCAATATTAGCAATGAATTCATCCATTATAATATTGAAAATCTCCTTACTATAACAATTGTTTATATTTATATTGAGAAGTCTTGCTTGTTGTGTATCTCTTTCAAATATTATTTCACAAAGAACTCTGATCGCATTCTCTTGATTCTCTTCTGCTACTACCCCCATTTCTCTTAATATATTAGAAACCCTCAATATCCGTTCAAAGCTTTCCCTAGTTGTTAATGATAATTGTGATATATTATATACAATGTATTTCCTCTTATATTTATCAAAACACTTTCTCATTGGTGAATCATCATTAATAATTTCCTTACTGAATTCTCCTTGCGGATCAATAATTAATATGGACATCTCTCCATGTCTAGAATAAGCAGATATTATCATCTTAGCAAGATAAGATTTACCAGAACCAGTTTTACCAAATATTCCTATATGGTATGCTTCACCCAAACCTCCTGGACCTGTATCAAAATGCTTAAATATTGTTGGTAAAAGTATATTACTATTGTAAATAGTACCTATATAGAATACCTCATCCTTATAAGGTTCGAATAGTATTTCAATGAGGTCTCTATTCAGTAAATATACTTTTGTACCAGTGGGTGGTAAAGCGCCTAAATTAGTTGGTTCTAGATAATATTTATTATCTTTATCAACAAGAGAATATACTGCTCCTACATTCATATTTATGATTCTAACATCATGTTGTCCTGTTAATGGGGGTGCTTCAGTCCTTATACTGATTATCTTTTGTATAGCGTGTTTCTCAATGTATGGATTTATTAATACAATAGAATCTATCTGACCTATGGCTATTGTTGTTTTATCATCTTGTTCGAATTTAAATACACAAAAATATCCTATTATATTTTTCTTCTCTGCTGTTTGTAATAGACTTAACGTTAATATATTATTATCAGAAGGTGAACTTAATGCCCCTATCTCTTCTGAACATGAGAGTATTCTGTCTATATCATTCTTAGTTATGGCTTTCATTCTAAACCACTCTCACTTCTATATTCATGCAGAGAAAGGAATATCTGCTGGAAATCTAACTGCTGATTGTTACTACTAATCTCTGTTATAGTTATATCTTTAAGTTGCATTAAAGATGGAAATATTTGTTTGACAAAATTATCAGCTATATAGAGTGGGTAAGGTTCCATTATACCTAAATTACTAGCCTGATTCTGGATAGATTCTAACAATATTGATATCTTGGCATTATTATGAGCAATATCTTTACTTATTTCTAATCTTAGTGCTGGATGTGCAATAGATGGCTTATAGTAAAGCACATAAAGATTATTCAATGCTTTTAATATAGCTTCTTTTTTGTTATTATTGTTAGGAAATATATCATCAAGAGCACTTAGATGCCATTTATCATTTGGTGTAGTTAACTTTATTGGGCCTATAACTTCACCAGCATTAAGTAAATGAGTTAAGAGGGCTTTATCATTCCATATCTCTAATATATTCTTTTTATTATCAGTTATATCTACATCAAACAATCCATCTAGTATTTCTCTTCTACTACTATATTTAGGCACACCGACATATAACTTATCTACCCTTTTAGACTCGAGTACACAAAGGTAATTATCTAATATTTTATCTAACCTATCTATTATCTCGTTCTTTAATTCAGATGGTAGTTTGTTGTTACTGTTGATATTATCTTCTTTAATTGCTGAGAATGCTTGACCAAAAGCTATTAACTGGGAGGTTAATGAGCCATCTAGATAGACTACGCGATGAGGTGCTTTTACAGCTAATTCTAATTCATATGAGAACATCAATGCCCTGCATAAAGTAATTGTACCATCACTATGTTTAACAGGATATATTCTAACTATATGGTGTGGTTTCGGCCATATTCTTTCTTCTCTTGGTGGTATTAACCCCTCTACCGCTACAGCAGCTACCGCTACAGTATCTAGTGCTATCTGTTTAATTCTAGCTAGTGAACCATCAACACCTACTGTAGTTGGGTATATGTGCTGTTGTATCAGCTCATTTACATTTCTCAACATCTTTTTATCATTCAAGATTTTTCTTATCTCTTGTCTGATATTTTTTAATTGAGATAGATATTCATTTATATTATTTATAACTACCCTATATTTATCTAGCATCTCTCTAACTAATTCTTCTGGGAGAAAGTCTAACCCTTCTGGAACTTTTGGTCTATTTGTGCTTATCATAATAATTAAATATATACATACATCAATTTAAATATAACGTTTTAACTCAAATCCATAATGTTCAATTTTTACATTGTCTAGCAAGAATACTTTAAACTCTCCTAGGCTTATCTTGGTATCATTTATAAGAATTGTATAATTATTATCATATCCGCTCCTAGCATCTATATTTACAAGAACTTTATCTTTGTCTAATCTTGTATCTAGTATCTTACAATACGCTTGTGAGATATCTCTAATATGATATTTCAACACTGGCTATTCTACTTTTTTACTATACCAGAATCAAAATGGTATATGCTTTATTTAGAATATGAATATAAACCAAGCATTGGTTGATCAGCTCTAATATGGATGAAAAATAAGTTTCTATCATCGTATGTCTCCATTCACCCTATATAGCACCAACATACTCTCTTAATACGGATGTTAGTATACTCAATTTTATCACTATTATCATCTCTAATATTATTAAGTATCTCTCTTGCCTTTTCTATAAGCTTTCCTCCCTTTTTAGCTTTCTTTAATGTATTAACTATAGATAGATTATTTGCATGTTTCCTGAATTTTGCTGCTAAAGCCTCATCCACTTTTGCTAAGGAATCGTATATATCCCTTACATCTTTACTAGGAGTTGGTGTGTCAGCAGTAATCATCTTCTTTAAATTATCCT
>Ga0197143_1002694_pt1 | contig 12724 bp, 14 predicted proteins | sample GBS70_MetaG_FD_148603 | JGI IMG/M metagenome (GOLD analysis project Ga0197143, IMG submission 148603) | Sediment microbial communities from Great Boiling Springs, Gerlach, Nevada, United States - GBS 70_MetaG | ecosystem: Environmental > Aquatic > Thermal springs > Hot (42-90C) > Sediment...
TCACTGGACCACGCCAAAACGTGGCCCGTGGCTTCCATCCATCCACCCCAGCTTTCAAGATCCCCCGCCGCCCACCGGGCAGCGCAAACATGAATCTACCAGACCCCGCCAACCCTGTCAAGAGGGGAGTGTCCACCTGCATCAGGTCCCCAGGCGCCTTGGCCTCGTATCTGCGCGGCTTCCTCTGGGTGTAGGGTCTTTGGGGTCTTGGTCTCCCCTTGCCCCGCCTCGCCCGGGCCAGGAAGGCGGCCACGCTTTCCACCCGCCCCCTCGCCTCCAGGTGCGCCAGGATGCGGCCCACGGCGCGCTCGCTGACCGCAAGATCTCGCTTCCCCAAGGTACGGGTTTGTGTTTGTCTGAGTTTAGTGTGGGACCGGGAGGGATGTCTTGACGGGTGGGCTTTGTCCCGCTAAGCTAAACTTTGCGTGCGGGGGCGATTAGCTCAGCTGGTCAGAGCGCACGCCTGATAAGCGTGAGGTCGGTGGTTCAAGTCCACCATCGCCCACCAAAAACCCCGGGCCTTAGGCCCGGGGTGGTCTTTTACTGGGAGCGCTCCTGGTGGACAACCAGGGTATCGGCGATGAGGTCGTGCCAGGCCTGGCGCTTGGGGTGGAAGAAGGCCCAGAGGTAGCCGAGGCCCAGGAGTAGGGCGGAAAGCGTCTTGCCCACCACCTCCCGCATGAAGGCGGTGAGCCAGTCCACGGGGCGGCCGTCGGTCTTCACCACGCGGATGCCCAGGAGCATCTTCCCTGGGGTAGCCCCGTAGAGGGCGGTGAAGGCCACGTAGTAGGCCCAGCTGGGAATCCAGTTGAAGAGGAGGTTCTGGGTGGGGGTGGGGTTCGTCCAGTCCACCTGGGCTAGGGCCATGAGAAGAAGGGTCACGGGCACCAAGATCAGGCCGTCTACGAAGGAGGCCACTAGCCGACGCCAGGGGCTTGCTATCACCATAGTCCACCTCCCAGGTAGCGGTACTCCAGGCGGAAGCGGCTTTGGGCCAAGGTTTCCAAAAGCGCCCGGGTTTCCGAGGCGAAGCCAAGAGGGAGTTCCTCTCCCAGAAGTTCTCCCAGGAGGCCCTTAGGCTTTTGGTAGCGGATCAAGCGGAAGCCTTCCAGGCCCGCCAGCTGGGCGGCCCTTTGGGCGGCGTCCTCCAGGTACCCTTCCTTGTCAGCCAGGCCCAGGGCCACCGCCTGCTTGCCCGAGTAGATGCGTCCGTCCGCCAAGCGATTGACCTTTTCCACAGGCATTCCTCTACCCTCCGCTACCCGCTTCACGAAGAGCTCGTAGGCCTCCCGCATGTAGCCCTGGAGGATGGTCCTTTCCTCCGGGGTCAGGGGTCGGAGGCCCGAGGCCATGTCCTTGAAGGCCCCTTCCTTCAGGACCTCCACCTCAACCCCCAGCTTGTTTAAGAGGCCCTGGACCTGGGGTAGGGTGGCGATGACCCCGATGGAACCCGTGAGGGTGGTGGGGGCGGTGTAGATTTCCCGGGCGGCGGTGGCGGCGTAGTAGCCCCCGCTGGCGGCCACGGTGCCCAGGCTGGCCACCAGGGGCTTTTCCCGGGTCAGCTCCTTGAGGGCGCGGTGGATGGCCTCGGTCTCCGTGACCCCGCCCCCGGGGCTATCCACGTGGAGGACCACGGCCTTGATCCCGGGGTCCTCCCTGGCCTGGCGCACCTGGGAGAGGAAGTCCTCCAGGGCCTTGTCGGTGGGAATGGAGCCTTTGAGCTCCAGGAGGAGGACCTTTTCCCCCTGGCCGAAGAGGGTGGTCTCCTGCCAGCGCCCTTTGGCCCTTTCCGGGGTGGTGAGGCGGCCTAGGCCCACCACCGCTAGGAGCACCACCAGGAGGAAGAGGATGAGGGCGAGCCAGCGCTTTCGGTTCATGGTTCCAGGTTAGCACGGGGTATGCTTAGGCCCGTGCTGAGGGTGGTGGTGCAGCCCGGCAAGGAGCGGAAGCTCAGGAACTTTTACCCCCACGTGTACCGGGATGAGCTTTTGGAAGTGCCCCAGGAGGCGGGGGTGGCCGAGGCCTACGGGGCTGATGGCAGCTTCCTGGCGGTGGGCTACTACGACCCCCGTTCCCGCGTTCCCTTCCGGGCCTTCCGCTTTGACCGGGGGCCCTTAGACCGCCGCTTTTTCCGGGAGCGCTTCGCGAGGGCCCTTAAGAAGCGGGAGGGGCTGGGACAAAGCTACCGCCTGGTCCACGGGGAGGCGGATGGGCTTCCCGGGCTGGTGGTGGACCGCTTTGGCGAAGTTCTGGTCCTCCAGGTGCGCTCCCGGGGGATGGAGGCCCTCCGGGAGGTCTGGTTCCCTGCCCTTTTGGAGGTGGTGAGGCCGGAGGGCGTGTACGAGCGGAGCGACGTGGAGGCCAGGCGGCAGGAGGGGCTTCCCGAGCGGGTGGGGGTGGTCTTTGGGGAGGTGCCGGAGGTCCTTTTAGTGGAGGAGGACGGCCTTCTTTTCCCCATTCCCCTGGCCTTGGCCCAGAAGACGGGGTTTTACCTGGACCAGCGGGAAAACCGCCGCCTCTTGGAGGCCCTGGTGCGCCCGGGGGAGCGGGTCTTGGACGTGTACAGCTACGTGGGGGGGTTCGCCTTAAGGGCCGCCAGGAAGGGGGCCTACGCCCTGGCGGTGGACAAGGACCTCGAGGCCCTTTCCGTTTTGGACCGGGCCGCCCTCCGGGCGGGGCTTCGCGTGGACATCCGCCAGGGGGAGGCCCTGGAGGTCTTGAGAACCCTGGAAGGTCCCTTCCACCACGTCCTCCTGGACCCTCCCACCCTGGTGAAAAGGAAGGAGGAGCTTCCCGCCATGAAGGGGCACCTGGTGGACCTGGTGCGGGAGGCCCTGAGGCTCCTTGCCCAGGAGGGGTACCTCTGGCTTTCCACCTGCAGCTACTACCTGAAGGTGGAGGACCTCCTGGAGGTGGCCCGCAGGGCCGCCTCGGATCGGGGGGTGCGCCTCAGGGTCCACGCCATCACCTACCAGCCCCAGGACCACCCCTGGAGCCTCCACGTGCCGGAGAGCCTCTACCTCAAGACCGCCATCTTCCAGGAGGACGCCCTCTAAACCCCTGAGCCTGTATGATGGGGGCGGAGGCACCCTTAGGGTGCGGAAAAGGAGGATCCTATGGAAGTGGCACGGGGTCTGGAGGGCGTTCTCTTCACGGAAAGCCGGATGTGCTTCATTGACGGGGAGGCGGGGCGCCTTTACTACTACGGCATCCCCATCCAGGAGCTGGCGGAGAAGAGCACCTTTGAGGAGACCACCTTTTTGCTCCTTCACGGCAGACTCCCCAAGCGAGAGGAGCTAGAGGCCTTTAAAAGGGAGCTGGCGGTCAGGCGGGCCCTGCCCCCTCATCTCCTGGATTCCTTCCGCCGCTACCCCACCTCGGCCCACCCCATGAGCTTCCTGCGCACCGCCGTCTCTGAGCTGGGGATGCTGGACCCCACGGAGGCCGACATTTCCAGGGAAGCCCTTTACCAAAAGGGCCTGGACCTCATTGCCAAGTTCGCCACCATCGTGGCCGCCAACAAGCGCCTTAGGGAGGGGAAGGAGCCCCTTCCTCCCCGGGAGGACCTCTCCCACGCCGCCAACTTCCTCTACATGGCGAATGGCGTGGAGCCCTCCCCCGAGCAGGAGCGCCTCATGGACGCGGCCCTGATCCTCCACGCCGAGCACGGCTTCAACGCCAGCACCTTCACCGCCATCGCTGCCTTCTCCACGGAGACCGACCTCTACTCCGCCGTCACCGCCGCCGTGGCCTCTCTAAAGGGCCCCAGGCACGGTGGGGCCAACGAGGCGGTCATGAAGATGATCCGGGAGATCGGCACGCCCGAGAGGGCCCGGGAGTGGGTGCAGGAGAAGCTTTCCAAGAAAGAGCGGATCATGGGCATGGGCCACCGGGTCTACAAGGCCTTTGACCCCCGGGCCGGGGTCCTGGAGAAGCTGGCCCGTCTGGTGGCCGAGACCCACGGCCACTCCACGGAGTACCAGATCCTGAAGATCGTGGAGGAGGAGGCGGGGAAGGTGCTGAACCCCAGGGGCATCTACCCCAACGTGGACTTTTATTCCGGGGTGGTCTACTCGGACCTGGGCTTTGGCCTGGAGTTCTTCACCCCCATCTTCGCCGTGGCCCGCATCTCCGGCTGGGTGGGCCACATCCTGGAGTACAAGGAGCTGGACAACCGCCTCCTGCGCCCCGACGCCAAGTACATCGGGGAGCTGGACCGGCCCTACGTGCCCCTCGAGGCCAGGGGCTAAGTGCCTCGCCGTGGCTCCCGCCACGGCGGGGGCCCCAGAAGGGCGCAACCGAGCCTGAAAACCAAGGGCAGCCTTTTCAGAGGCCGCAGAAGGCCTCGTAGTCTATGAGCTCCCGCTGGGTGGGGTGATCCCCGCAGACGGGGCAGGCAGGGTTGCGGCGCACCTTGAGCTTGCGGAAGCTGGCCTCGAGGGCCTCATAGAGCAGAAGGTGCCCGGATAAGGGCTTGCCGAGGCCCAGGAGGACCTTCAGGGCCTCGGCGGCCATCAGGGCTCCCACCGTCCCCGGCAGGACCCCGAAGACCCCGGCCTCGGCGCAGGAGGGCACGCTCCCGGGGGCGGGGGGCCTGGGGAAGAGGCACCGGTAGCAAGGCCCCATCTCCCCCTCCGCCGTGGGGTGGTGGAAGACGGCCACCTGGCCGTCAAACTGGTAGATGGCCCCAAAGACCAGGGGCTTTCCTAAAAGGACGCAGGCGTCGTTCACCAGGTAGCGGGTGGGGAAGTTGTCGGAGGCGTCCACCACCAGGTCGTAGCCCTGCAGGATCTCCAGGGCGTTTGCCGAGGTGAGGCGGACCGGGTAGGCCTCTATTTTCACCAGGGGGTTGAGGGCGGAAAGCCGCTCTTTGGCCACCAGGGCCTTGGGCCGGCCCACGTCCTCGGTGGCGTAGAGGACCTGGCGGTGGAGGTTGGAAAGCTCCACCCGGTCCATCTCCACGATGCCCACCCGGCCCACCCCGGCCGCCACCAGGTACTGGAGGACGGGCACGCCAAGCCCCCCCGCCCCCACCACCACCACCGAGGCCCTCTTGAGCTTCTCCTGCCCCTCGGGGCCCACTCCGGGCAGGATCATCTGCCGGTGGTAGCGGTCCAGCTCCTCCTTGGTCCACATCTAGGCCTCCCGGGTGCCGAAGCCGGGGGGGAGGAAGTCGGGGTAGTCGGGGTTGCCCTTGCGGTCGGGGGCTTTGGGGATGAGGTCCGAGGGGTGGGGCTCCCCCTTGCGGCAGTAGGGGCAGTCCTGGCGCACCTTGTAGCGCACGGGCTTGGCGGGGATGCCCAGGGCGATGGCGTGGGGGGGGATGTCCCGGGTGACGATGGCCCCCGTGCCCACCATGGCGTCGTCCCCGATGCGCACCCCGGCCAGGACGGTGGCGTGGTAGGTGATGCGCACCCCGCTCCCGATGATGGTCTCCTTCAGGGTCACGTCGGGGGAGGCCAGGACGTGGTGGGTGTGGCTGTAGACGTTCACATAGTCCGAAAGGGAGGTGCCGTCCCCGATCTTGATGCCTCCGATGTCGTCTAGGAAGACGTGGCGGTGGACCACCACGTCGTCGCCCAGCTCCAGGTTGTAGCCCACGGAGAACTCCACGTTCTGGAAGAACTTGGGGTTCTTCCCCACCCGCTTGAAGATGAAGGGGGCGAGGGCCCTCCTGATGGCCACCCCCGAGTGCACGGACTGGCCGATGGGGGTGAGGTCCAGGACCTTCCAGAACCAGAGAAGAGGCTTCACCTTCTGGAAACGCTCCGGGTCCGTGGCGGCGTAGTGCTCGGCCTCAAAGGTGATGCCCTCGGGGTCCAAGGCCATGGCCAAAGGGGGGCTCACCTCCAGAAGCTCCTCGTAGGGCCTAGCGTAGAGGAGCCGGGAGAGCTCCTCCCTCACCAGGGCGTTTCGGTCCACCCCCGGGTCGGAAAGCCTTTCCGTGAGGCTTCCGATGAACCGCTCCAGGGCCTTCTGGTGCAGGGGGGCGATGGTCTTGGGGAGAAGCCAGGGCATAGGCCTATGGTATAGGGGAAAAGGCCTTTGGGAATAGGCCGGGCTCACCCCACCGAGGCCCGGTAGCCCAGCTCCCTTAGGGCCTCGGGGTCCTTGCGCCAGTCGGGGTAGACCTTGACCTCGAGGTCCAGGTAGACCTTGCGGTTCAGGAGGACCTCCAGCTGCTTCCTGGCCGCCTGGCCGATCTCCTTGAGCTTCCTTCCCCCCTCGCCGATCACGATGCCCTTCTGCGAGGGGCGTTCCACGTAAAGGATCACCTTGATGTAGAGGACGCCGTTTTCCCTCTCGGCCACCTCCTCCACCTTGGTGGCGATGGCGTAGGGCACTTCGTGCCACAGGCGCTTCATGGCCTCTTCCCGCACGATCTCCGCCACCCACTCCCCGAAGGTCTGGTCGCTTTTGGCGTGGTCCTCAGGGTAGAAGAAGGGGCCTTCGGGCAGGAGGGCTAAGAGCTCCGCCTTGAGGCCGGCCACCTGTTTCTCGTCTAGGGCGGAGAGCATGCGGGGGAGGGCCTCGGGCAGGAGGGCGTGGTAGGCCTTGAGGGCCTCCTCGGGGTACTTGGCCTCGTCCAGCTTGTTGCCCACCAGGAGGATGGGCACCTGGCCCGCCAGGGGCTTCAGGGCCTTGGCCACCAGCTCGTCCTCGGGGGTGGGGGGGTGGCGGAGGTCCACCACCCAGACCACGGCGTTCACGTCGGAAAGGGCCTCGTAGACCTCCTGGTCCATGAACTCCCCCAGGGCGTCCATGGGCTTGTGCAGGCCCGGGGTGTCCACGAAGACGATCTGGCGGTTCCCCTCGGTGAGGATGCCCCTAAGGCGCTTCCGAGTGGTCTGGGGGCGGGGGCTTATGGGGGCCACCTTGATGCCCAGGAGGTTGTTGAGGAGGGTGGACTTGCCCACGTTGGGCTTGCCCACGATGGCCACGAATCCGGAATGGGTCTTCTTTTCCATGGCGGTTAGGTGATCCCGGCCTTTGGGATTTGCCCCTTGGGGCAGAGGCCGGACCTTCCAGGCGGTTAGTATACTGCGGGCCGTGGACCCGTTGGCCTTGGCCCTCCTTCCGGGGATTGGCCCCAAAAGGCTCCAGGAGCTTCTGGAGGAGGCGGACCTCGAGGCGGCCCTGAGGGAGCGCTTTCCCCAGCTTGTGGAAAGGCTTCCCGAAGCCCGGCGGCAAGCGGAGGCGGAGCGGCAGAGGGCCAAGCGGCTGGGCCTCCGGATCCTGGGCCTCTGGGAGGAGGGGTTTCCCGAAAGCCTGAAGCGCCTGCCTCAGCCCCCCACCCACCTCTACCTCAAAGGGACCCTGCCGGAGGAGGGCCAGGCGGTGGCCGTCGTGGGCACCAGGAGGGCGGCCCCCTGGGCGCTTTCCTTCGCCCGCAAGCTGGCCCGGGCCCTGGCGGAGGCGGGGGCGGTGGTGGTCTCGGGCCTGGCCCGGGGGATTGACCGGGAGGCCCACCTGGGGGCCCTCGAGGCGGGGGGGCGCACCCTGGGGGTTTTGGGAAGCGCCCTGGACCGCATCTACCCGCCGGAGCACCGCGCCATGGCGGAGAAGATGGACCTCCTCTCCGAGTTCCCCCTGGGCACCGGCCCCAAGCCCGAGTACTTCCCCCGCAGAAACCGCCTCATCGCCGGGCTCGCCCGGGCGGTGATCGTGGTGGAGGCGCCTCTGGACTCCGGGGCCCTCATCACCGCCCGCCACGCCCTGGAGCTGGGCAAGGAGGTCCTGGCGGTGCCGGGAAGGCCCACGGACCCAGGCTCCCTGGGGGCCAACCGCCTCATCCAGGACGGGGCCTACCCCGTCATCACCCCGGAGGATGCCCTTTCCTACCTGGGTCTTTCTGGAAAGCGCAAGGCGCTCCCAGAGCTTTCCCCAGAGGAGGCACGGCTCTACGAGCTCCTCCGCCAGGGGGAAGCCCTCCCCGAGCACCTGGCCGAGGCCCTGGGCCTGAGCCCGGAAGGGGTCATCTCCCTCCTCACCCTCCTGGAGCTGAAGGGGCTGGTCCAAGCCCTCCCCGGGGGGCGGTATGGGGCCCTGTAAGCCCTCTAGAGCTCCCCGGGGAGGAAGCCTGGCCCCTCACTTGGCCTTTTCGTAAAGCTTCTTGGCGATCTCGTAGAGCTCCCCAGGGTGGAACTCGGGGGCGAACTCGGCGGCATCGTGGCCGGGGTCAAAGACGGGGCCGCCTGCGGGAGGCCCGTCCACCACCACCACTTCGCTGCCGTCTTCCGGCGAGGGGCCGGTCCAGATGAGGCCTAGGTCCTTGTAGTCCTCCTGGCTGAAGCGGTACAGGTTCCGGTGGAAGCCCAGGTCCATGTACTTTTTGGCCTCAGGGATCTTGCTGTTTTCAATCCGGGGGATGGGGAGCATCTTGGTCATCTCCACCCCGGTAAGAGTTTCCAGGGCCTTGCCGTAGGCGGCGGCGTGGACCCCACCCCGCACCAGGAGGTAGCCGATCATCTCCCGGGCCACGGGGTTGTCCGTCATCTCGTAAACCCGAAGCTTGTGGGTGCGGGCCGCCACCTCCAGGAAGAAGTTGTGGAGAAGGTCCAGGATCAGGTTGCCACTGGTGAAAACGTACTCCCCGTGCCAGTGCTCCCCCATGGCTCCCATCACCAGGCTGTTGGCCCCACCGGCGATGAAGTGGGCGGCGTTGCGGGCGTCCTTGGCAAAGCCCAAGGGGGCGGCCGCGGGGTCTACCCCTTCTTCCAGATCCTTCCCCGGGTTCTTGGCCAGCAGGGAGTTGATGGTGGCGGCCACCAGCTCAATGTGCCCCAGCTCTTCCGTGGCGATGTTGGCGATGAGGTCGTAGTAAGGCTTGAGGGCCTTCTTCCCCCGGAAGTTGAAGGACTGGTACATGTAGTTCATCAGGGTGGACATCTCCCCAAACCGCCCCCCCAAAAGGGCCTGCACCGCCGCCGCGGCATTAGGGTCCTGTTCCTTGGGCATGGGAAGCTCAATCTGCAACCGATCAATCCTCAAGAACATGCCTTCATCACCTCCCCAAGGCCGGGGGTGTTTCCCCGGTCGCTTCCCATCCTAGGGGAAGGCCTTTCATAAGTCCAATAGATGTGGTGTGGATTAGCATAAACTGTATTTATGCGCCTGACCCTGGACCAGCTTCGCTCCCTGGTGGCCTTGGCGGAGGAAGGGAGCTTTACCTTGGCGGCGGAGCGGGTCTACCTAAGCCAGCCCGCCTTGAGCGTCCAGATCCGGAAGCTGGAGGAGGCCTTAGGGGTTAAGCTTTTTGACCGGAAAAAGGGGACCCTGACCGAGGCGGGCCGCGTGGCCGTGGCCCAAGCCCGTAAGGTTTTGGAGGAGGTGGAAAGGCTTACCCTTTTGGCCCGGGGCGAGGAGGTCTGCTTTCAGGGACCTTTTCGCCTGGGGGTCATTCCCACCCTCGCTCCCTATCTTCTCCCTCAGCTTCTCCCCCGGCTCTTGGACCGCTATCCCCGGCTGGAACTGGAGGTTCGGGAAGACCTCACCCCGAACCTTGTCCGGGCCCTTCAGGAAGGGGGTCTGGATGCTGGACTTGTGGGCACGGAGGAAAACCACCCGGGCCTGAGGGCCATACCCCTTTTTCGGGAGGCCTTCTTGGCCTACGTCTCCCCCCACCATGCGCTGTATTCCCGGGAGAGCATCCATCCCCTGGAGATTCCCCGGGAGGACACATGGGTCCTATCCGAGGGGCATTGCCTGCGGGATCAGGTCCTTTCCGTATGCCGCCCCAGCTTGGCCAAGCGGCGGGTGGAGTTTCAAAGCGGTAGCCTGGAAACCTTGCTTTTCCTGGTGGAAAGCGTGGGGGGGCTCACCCTTTTGCCCGAGGTGGCCCTTTGGACCCTTCCCAAGGCCAAGTGGGCCCACTTGCGCCCCCTGGCTTCCCCGGGAGCGGGGCGCACCGTTCACCTCCTCTTGCGGGAGGGGAGCCTTAAAACCCCTGTGGCCCAGGGGGTGGCCGAGGAGGCGGTGCGGACCTTTCAGGCCTTACGCGCCCAAGCCGGGTGGGGCAGAGGCGGTATGATGGGGGCGGAGGTTAGCCATGACCAAGCCTGAGGCCAAAGGGGGCGATGTCCAGATCCGGGCGGGCCTGATCTGGTTCAACGGCAAGCTGGTCCCCCAGGAGGAGGCCAAGACCAGCGTCCTAAGCCACGCTCTCCACTACGGCACCAGCGTCTTTGAGGGCATCCGGGCCTACGAGACCCCCAAGGGCCCCGCCATCTTCCGCCTCAAGGAGCACGTGAAGCGCTTCTTCCACTCCGCCAAGGTCCTGCGCATGGAGATCCCCTACACCCCGGAGGAGCTGGAGGAGGCCATCAAGGAGGTGGTGCGGCGAAACGGCTACAAGAGCTGCTACATCCGCCCCCTGGCCTGGATGGGGGCCAAGGCCCTAGGGGTGAACCCCCTCCCCAACAACCCCGCCGAGGTCATGGTGGCGGCCTGGGAGTGGGGGGCCTATCTGGGGGAGGAGGCGGTGCGCAAGGGGGCTAGGCTCATCACCAGCTCCTGGGCCCGCTTCCCCGCCAACGTCATGCCCGGCAAGGCCAAGGTGGGGGGGAACTACGTGAACTCCGCCCTGGCCAAGATGGAGGCCGTGGCCGCCGGGGCTGACGAGGCCCTCCTCCTAGACGAGGAGGGCTACGTGGCCGAGGGGAGCGGGGAGAACCTCTTTTTTGTGCGGGATGGGGTCATCTACGCCCTGGAGCACTCGGTGAACCTCGAGGGCATCACCCGGGACTCCGTGATCAAAATCGCCAGGGACCTGGGCTACGAGGTCCAGGTGGTCCGGGCCACCCGGGACCAGCTCTACATGGCCGATGAGGTCTTCATGACCGGGACCGCCGCCGAGGTGACCCCGGTTTCCATGATTGACTGGCGGCCCATCGGGAACGGCACCGCCGGGCCCGTGGCCCTGAGGCTTCGGGAGGTCTATCTGGAGGCGGCCACCGGGCGGCGGCCGGAGTACGAGGCCTGGCTCACCTACGTGAATGGGCAATAGGCGGTTGCGGAAAAGCGTGGAAAGCTACCAGGCGCGCATCCGCGAGCACCAGGCCAAGGTAGAGGAGGAGTTGCGTCGTCCCGAGCCCAGGTGGGAGCTCATCCGCTACTGGGAAAAGGAGATCCGAGCCTACCAAGGACGGGTGGAGCGGCTCCTCCGTAGAATGGGAAGGAGGTAGGATGTCCAGGGCAGAAGCCCGGAAACGAGCGCGTAAGGAACACCTGCGGGAGGTCCTGGAAGTTCTCCTGGGCGAGCTGGAAGAGGCCTCCCGAGCCTTCCAGAGCGCTTGGAAAAGGGCCAAGGAGAATCCAGAAGACGAGGAGGCCTGGGGGGAGCTTCAGGTCTGGGTCTCCGTGCTCGGGGTGAAGGCCAAGTATCTGGAAGAACTCCTGGAAGAGGAGGCCTTCCTCACTTCCTGAGCCAGTCTTCCAGGACCTTCTGGTAAAGCTCCGGGTCCAGGCGGGGCCTATCGTAAAGCCCCGCCTCTAGCCTCTGCCTTTGGGCCTCAAAGAGGATCACCGCCGCGGCCACGGAGACGTTCAGGCTCTGGACCATGCCCAGCATGGGGATGTGGATGAGGCCGTCCGATAGGGCCAAGGCTTCCTCGGAAACCCCCCACTTCTCCGCCCCAAAGACGATGGCGGTGGGCCGGGTGTAGTCCACCTCGCGGAAGTCCTTGGTCCCTTCCCTTAGGGCGGTGGCGTAGACCTTAAAGCCCCTTTCCCGCAGGTGCCGAAAGGCCTCCTCCGTGCTTTGGTGGACCCGCAGGTAGACCCACTTGTGGCTTCCCCCGCTGGTCTCGTTGAAGGTGGGCACGCCCCCCGTGGGGTTCACGGCGTGGGCCTCGAGGACCCCCACGGCGTCGCAGGTGCGCAGGATGGCGGAGAGGTTGTGGGGCTTGTGGACGTTCTCCAGAAGCACCGTGAGGTCCGGCTGCCTGCGCCTCAGGACCGCCTCCAGGCGCTTGATCCTTTCTGGGGTGCGCTCCTTCATGGCTGCCTCAGACGGGCGATCAGGGGCTTCAGGAGGTCCCGCTTGAGCTTCAGGGCCTGGCGGTTCACGATGAGCCGGGCGGTGGAGTGGGCCAGGACCTCCACCTCCACCAGGCCCGCCGCCCTCAAGGTGGCCCCGGTCTGCACCACGTCCACCACGGCGTCCGCCAGGCCGGTGAGGGCCGCCAGCTCAATGTTGCCGGAAAGCTCCACCACGTCCGCCACCCAGCCCCTTTCCTTCAGGAGGCGGGCGGTGAAGAGGGGGTACTTGGTGGCGACGCGGCGGATGGGCGAGGTGTCCCCGGGGCGGCGGATGAGGGAGAGGCGGCAGGCCCCAAAGCCTAGGTCCACGGGCTCAAAGAGGTCCCGGTCCGAGTCCAGGAGGACGTCCTTGCCCACCACCCCTATCTCGGCGATGCCCAGGTCCACGTAGACGGGCACGTCCTTGTTGCGGAGGAGGAGGAGGCCCACCCCCCCTTCCTCCCCGTGGAGGAGGGCCCGCTCGTTCTCCACCTCCGGCAGGTCCAGACCCGCCCCCTTCAGGGCCCGGTAGGCCTCCTCAAAGATCCTTCCCTTGGGCAGGGCCACGGTGAGGAGGTAGCGCCTCATTCCACCCTCCAGATCTTCTCCCCCTGGGCTAGGTAGGGGATGCCCCGGGCCTTGGCGTGGCCCAGGGGGTCTTCCCCGTGGAAGAGCTCCACCCGCTTCTCCTTGGCGAAGCGGCGGA
>Ga0197143_1002695_pt1 | contig 12710 bp, 12 predicted proteins | sample GBS70_MetaG_FD_148603 | JGI IMG/M metagenome (GOLD analysis project Ga0197143, IMG submission 148603) | Sediment microbial communities from Great Boiling Springs, Gerlach, Nevada, United States - GBS 70_MetaG | ecosystem: Environmental > Aquatic > Thermal springs > Hot (42-90C) > Sediment...
AGTTGCTTCGCAGTCAGTGATAGATATTCTTCACTGGGAAGCAGGAGTAAGCGTGTGGTCAAATGGTTGGTGGCGGTGGTGCTTCGGGATGGCCGGTTATCACTCCGGAAAGGCGGCCGACGTTTTTCCAGACGGAGCTTCACCTTGCGGGGCGACAGGCGGTGGACCTGTGGTGGTCGATGCGTGGGGATGGACGTGGAGGAATCAATCTTACGCCTTCACCGCAAAAGTGGTGCAATCCACGGTCAACTACTGCGACGTGATCAGCGTTGAGCTGTGGCTGGATCCGTTCGGCAAGGTAGCGACCGAGCAGTACTGGCACGCCGTAGCTGGAGGGAGCCGCGGTCTCACGTTCCCGATCGCGTTGGGCGCTTGGAACTGGATGCGGTCTGGTGCCGTGCTCCAGGGATCCTACCTCGTCAATGACGGATGCATACAGGGATCAGCGCCATACCACGTGCATATGGCGTCAGTGGCTCCTGGAAAATCGGTTGTGGTGAACAGTCTCCTCTCGCCAGATTCCGTCTACCCGGTGCCGGACGGCCAGTGGGTACCGGACCACTACTGGATCCACTCGTGGGAATGGTAGTACCGCTTCTCGTGCCGTGTGGAGACGTACTCGAAAGAGTTCGCGGCCATCATCTGCCGGCGCTGGACAGAGTCGCCGTTGAGACTTTGAGGCTTAGATGCGTCGGGCTTACTTTCGCTCGGATCGCGCAGTATCAAGGGCGATCGGAATCGTCGGTAAGGCGGGAAATCGATCGAGTATTGGACGCAATCTGTTTACCACTCGGGGTCGAATGCTCCGGATGGATTGGAGGCGTCTGGGCTGGACTACACATGGATTGCTGCCTGGAAGTCAGCCCAACGGGCGGTGCGTGATTCGGTGGCATGGATGGCTATGGCGATGACGGAGGCTCCCTTCGCGTCTCGATGGCCGTGACCGCCGTCATCGCCCGCTGAAGGTGGGTGCGCAGGTCGTCGCGCGAGTTCTGGAGCATGGTGAGCGCGCGGGAGAAGCGGCCGTCGAGCTCCTCCTGCATCTCGCCGAACGTTCGACGGAGCCCGTCGAGGGCGCCGGCGAGCTTCTCCAGGTCGATGGTGGTGCCGCTGCGGATGGCCATCTGGACCACGAGCATGAGGTACGGGATGAGGCTTCCGTAGCCGAGGAGCACGACGTTCATGCGCAGGCCGTCGACCTGGGCCTCGGCGGCGAGCTCGTAGACGGCATCCGGCACGGCCGCGATGGCGAAGCCCGCCGTGACCTCGGGATGGAGGTACTTCCGGACCTCCTCCATCTTGGCACGCACGGCGGTCACGACCTGCTGGCGGAGCCGCGCGGCCTCCGCCGGGTCGCTGGCCGCGGCGAGCTCCTCGAGCAGGCTCGTCGCCGGCCACTTCGAGTCGATGGGCACCACGAGCCCGTTCGGAAGACGGAGGCCGAACTCCACGACCTTCCCTTCGATGCGGAGGTCCCGCACCTGCCACTCGGGCGGCAGCTGGCGGAAGAGCGCCTCGACGATGGACTCGCCCGCCGCGCCCTTCGTCGCCGTGCCCGCCATGAGGAGCTCCAGCCGGCGGAGGACGTCCGCGTTCCGCTCGTCGAGCCTTCGCTGGTCGTCCGAGAGCTGCTGCAGCGCGGCGAGCTGCTCGGTCGTCCGCTGCATCTGCAGGCGGACCGTCTCCGTGGCCTGCTGGAGCTGCTCGACGACCGTGCTCGTCCTGCTCAGGCTCTCGTTCACCCGCTGCACGCCGTCCCGGATGGCGTTCTCGTGAGCCTCCAGCGCCGCGACGCGCGCCGACAGGTCGCCGAGCTGGCGGGCGAGGTGCGGGTCCCCGCCGGCACGCCGGCCGAGGAGCAGGGCCAGGAGGGCGCCGGCCAGGCAGCCCAGGAGGATTCCGAGCACGAGCTCCACGCGGACACTGTACGAACCTTGAAACGGCCGTGAAAGCTCCGCCGCCGACGGGCGTTCGGCGCCTTCCGGCTTGACGGGCGGGGCTGCGGCGAGGAAGCTGCGGGCGTGCCGCGCCGCTCGGAGGAGGGGTTCAGCGAGGCGGAGCGCCGGGCCATGCAGGAGCGGGCCCGGGAGCTGCGCGCTGATCGCCGGGGGCGGAAGCGCGATCCGGACCAGGAGGTGCGGGAGCGGATCGCCGAGCTGCCCGAGCCCGACCGCTCGCTCGCCCTCCGCGTCCACGAGCTCGTGCGGAGCGCGGCGCCGGAGCTGGTGCCGCGGACCTGGTACGGGATGCCGGCGTACGCCAAGGACGGGACCGTGCTCTGCTTCTTCCAGCCCGCTTCGAAGTTCGGCGCCCGCTACGCCACCTTTGGTTTCACCGATGCGGCTCGCCTCGACGAGGGGAACTGGTGGCCGGTCTCCTTCGCGCTGACCTCGCTCGACGCCGCCACGGAGGAGCGGCTCCGGATGCTGGTGCGGCGTGCGGTGGGCGGGTAGCGCTCCTCAGGCAGTGGGCCGTATCTCGAATTCCGCACCGAGCGCCTCGTCCTCCGGAGGCTCGCGCACCTCGATCTCGGAGACGTACGAGCCGGGCGGACCTTGCCGCAACGCGGCCAGGAAGCGTTCGACCGCTTCGGCCGGCCCGGCTGCCGCTACTTCCACGGTTCGGCCGTCACGGAGGTTCCGCACCCAGCCCCGCAGGCCATGGGCTCGCGCCACATCCTGGGCGAAGAAGCGGAAGCCGACCCCCTGCACGCGGCCGCGGACGAACGCTCGCACCCGCCGCTCACCCTCAACCGGCCGCGCGCTCATCGGGCGAACCGCGGCCGCTCCCAGATCGTCTTCCACGCGGGCCCTTCGCCGCGGATGGCGGCGCGCATGGCTTCCAGTTCGAGCTCTGCGAGCCGCGCGAGGGCGGCGTCGAGCTTCGCGCCGGCACCCGGCTCGGCGTCCTCGAGCCGCTGCCGCATGGTGCGAAGGACGTCCCGCTGGATGAGGCTGCGGACCGTGTGTGGCCAGACGAAGAAGGAGAACGCCTCAGGCGCCCCGAACATGCCCCGGTGCCGGCCGAGCCAGAGGTACCGCTCCTGGACGGTCGCCACCGGCTCCACCACGCCCACGAACGGGCCCGCTTCCTCGTTGGCGCGCGTGTCGATGAGCAGGCGCTCGGGGAAGAGCGTGAAGCCGATGGTGAGGACATCGGCGCGCCGGAGCACCTCCTCCACGGCGCCGCGGTCGATCTGCATCCCGTTCTCCGTCAGCATCGTTCTCCCTCCCCCTCACTGCGGCTGGATGAATCAGGGGTGGGCCGGCGGCCCACCCCTGATGCTGTGCTCTCGGACTCACCGGCCCCGAAGGGGATCGGAGCGACGGCCGCCGTGGCCCGGGTTAGTACGCCGGGCTCGGCGATTTCTCCTTCTCTTCGGGCTTCTCGGCCACGATGCAGTTCGTCGTCAGCACCATCGCCGCGATGGAGACCGCGTTCTCGACGGCCGAGCGGGTCACCTTCGCCGGGTCGATGATGCCCTTGGCGATCATGTCGCCGAACTCGTCCCGCTGCGCGTCGTAGCCGTGGCCCTTCGGGAGCTTCTTCACCTCCTCGACGATGACGGAGCCGTCCTTGCCGGCGTTGATGGCGATGCGGCGGAGCGGCTCCTCCAGCGCCCGGCGGAGGATCCGCACGCCCGTGGCCTCGTCGCCTTCCAGCTTCAGCTTGTCGAGCGCGGGGATGGCGTTGATGAGGGCCACACCGCCGCCGGGCACGATGCCCTCCTCCACCGCCGCGCGGGTCGCGCTGAGCGCGTCCTCCACGCGGTGCTTCTTCTCCTTCAGCTCCACTTCGGTGGCGGCACCGACCTTGATGACCGCCACGCTCCCGGCGAGCTTGCCGAGCCGCTCCTGGGCCTTCTCGCGGTCCCAGTCGCTCTTCGCCTCCTCGAGGATGGCGCGCACCTGGGCGATGCGGGCCTCGATGTCCTTCTTCTTCCCCTTGCCCTCGATGATCGTCGTTTGCTCCTTGGTGGCGACGACGCGGCGGGCGCGGCCGAGGTCGCTCACCTCGACGCTCTCCAGGGTGCGGCCAACCTCCTCGGAGATGACCGTGCCGCCGGTGATGACGGCGATGTCGCCCAGGTTGTCCTTCTGCCGGTCACCGAAGCCGGGCGCCTTCACGGCGAGCACGTTCAGCGTGCCGCGCAGCTTGTTCACCGCCAGCGTGGCGAGCGCCTCCCCCTCGAGGTCGCCACAGATGACCACCAGGTTCTTCGAAACCTGGAGCACCTTCTCGAGGACCGGCAGGATCTCCTGCACCGAGCTGATCTTCTTGTCGGTGATGAGGATGTACGGGTCCTCGACGACGGCCTCCATCCGCTCCGGGTTCGTCACGAAGTAGGGGCTGATGTAGCCGCGGTCGAAGGCCATGCCCTCGACGTACTCGACTTCCGTCTGGATGCCCTTCGACTCCTCAACGGTGATGACGCCGTCCTTCCCGACCTTCTCCATCACCTCGCCGATGAGCTCGCCGATGGTCGGGTCGTTGTTCGCCGAGATGGTGGCCACCTGGGCCATCTGGGCCCGCTCGGTCACCTTGATGCTGTTCTTCTTGATCGCCTCCACGACCGCCGCGGCTGCCGCTTCGAGCCCGCGCTTCAGCGCCATCGGGTTGGCGCCCGCCGCCACGTTCTTCAGGCCCTCCTGGACGATCGCCTGGCCCAAGACCGTAGCGGTCGTCGTCCCGTCACCGGCCACGTCGTTCGTCTTCGAGGCGATCTCCTTCGCCAGCTGCGCACCGATGTTCTCGAAGTGGTCCTCGAGCTCGATGTCCTTGGCGATCGTCACGCCGTCGTTCGTGATCGTCGGCGCACCGAACTTCTTCTCCAGAACGACGTTCCGGCCTTTCGGCCCGAGCGTGATCTTGACGGCATCGGCGAGGGCGTCGATGCCGCGCTTCAGGGCGTGTCGCGCTTCTTCGTCGAAGAGCAGCTGCTTGGCCATGTTCGCGGTTACCCCTGTCCTCGTGGTGTTTTCGGTCTTCGCGTCGCAGTTTAGCACTCGCGCGCCACGAGTGCTAACCCGAATGATGCCGCAGCAGGCGCCAGCCTGCAAGGCCCGGGCCGTGGACACCCCTCCCGCCGCCTGGCACGCTGCCCCTATGCCGGCCTGGCCCCGAGGCGCGGCGCTCCTCCTCGCCGTCGCCTTCCTCTCCGCTCCGGCCTGCAGGGCCCGCCCCGAGACGGGCTCGCGGCCGTCGCCCACCCCTTCGCCCGCCGAACACTCCGCCACCACCCTCCCCACTCCCGGCTGCCGCTCCCCCGACCTGGATGCCTACGCCGGAAGGGGCCGCGCGCAGACTCGCTCCCTCACCGTCGGCGGTGAGGAACGGACGTTCCGCATCTTCGTGCCGGCGTCGGCTGCCCCGGCGGACCCCGCCCCGCTGGTCCTCAACTTCCACGGCCTCGGCTCGTCGGGAGCGGAACAGGAGCGGTATTCGGGTCTCCTCGCCGTGGCCGCGCGCGAGGGGTTCGTCCTCGTCTCGCCCGATGGGCGGGGCCAGCCCCGCCGGTGGGGAATTCCAGGGCTGCCGAGCGAGGGAGGGCTCGAGGCGGACCTCGCCTTCGTCGATGCCCTCGTGGCCGAGCTCGGCGCCCGCCTCTGTCTCGATGCCGCCCGCATCTACGCCACCGGTCTCTCCAACGGCGCCTTCTTCTCGTCAGCCCTCGCCTGCCTCCGTCCCGAGATGTTCGCCGCGGTCGCACCGGTTGCGGGCATCTACTTCCCTCCCGGAGGCTGCAAGGGGGAGGTGCCGCTCCTCGCCATCCACGGCCGGCTCGATGAGGTGGTGCCGTACGGTCCGGGCCTCATCTTCGGCCTCGTCCCCTACCGGGGGGCCGAAGCGTACGCGGCCGATTGGGCGCGACAGAACCGCTGCCGGCCCGAATGGGAGCGGCTGCAGCGCTCACCGCACGTCGTCGAGACCTCGTGGCGCGGTTGCAAGGCCGAGACGGTGCTCCTCACCGTCGAGGACGGCGGCCATACCTGGCCAGGGGCGTTCGACGTTCCCCGACTGGGGCCGACGAATCGGGAGTTCTCGGCTGCCGACGCGATTTGGGCCTTCTTCGAGCGTCACGCGCGCCGGCCCGCTCCCCGCGCGGGACGCGCCCGCCGCTCCGCTGTCCGGACGGCCGCCGCGTGCGCCATCGCCTCGTACCGGTCGTCGAGCGGCGGGAGCTCGGCCGAATCGCCGTACCGCCGGCGCAGGGCGGCGGCGATGAGAGCGTCCGCGAGGACGGGGTTCTTCGGCAGCACGCTGCCGTGCAGGTAGGTGCCGATGGCGTTCCCACGCCGCGCCCCTTCGGTCCCGTCCTCGCCGTTGTTCCCGAAGCCGCGGACGACGCGCCCCAGCGGCTCCTGACCCGGCGCGAGGTACGTCCGACCGCCGTGGTTTTCGAACCCTGCCAGCTCGCCGAAGGGCGACTCCACCACGATGTCGCCGATGCAGCGGTCGGCCCGCAGCCCGGGATGACGGGTCTCCATGTCGAAGACCCCGATGCCCGGGATCACCTCGCCGGTGTGGTCGACGTACCGGTGGCCGAAGAGCTGGAATCCGCCGCAGACGGCCAGCATGGGGAAGCCCTCCTCGGCTGCAGCCCGGATGGTCGGCCCCTTCTCCTGGAGGTCGGCGGCCACCCGGCGTTGCTCCCGGTCCTGTCCGCCACCGATGAGGAGGATGTCGACCGACCGGGCGTCGAAAGGCTCGCCGAGCCCGATGGGGACGACCTCGGCCTCGATGCCCCGCGCCTCGCACCGCCGCTTCAGGGCGATGGCGTTCCCCCGGTCCCCGTACAGGTTCATCACGTCGGGGTACAGGTAACCGATGCGAAGGAAGGGGCGGTCGCTCACGTCGCCACCATACCACGCGGAGGTGGGCTTCAGGCGAAGGGCGCCCCGCGCTCCCGCGGGTCCCCGAGGTCGAGGCCGAGGTAGGTCGTGCTTCGCCACGCGCCGAACTTGTAGCCGGCGTTCCGGTACTCGCCGATGAGCTCGAAGCCGAGGGAGCGGTGCAGCGCCAGGCTGCGCGCGTTCGTCGATTCGATGCTCGCCACGACGAGGCGGATGGGGAGCTGCCGGGCACGCTCGATGAGGGCGGCGAGGAGCGCCCTCCCCACCCCCTTCCCCTGCCAGTCCGGGTGCACGTAGACCGTGTCCTCCCGTGTGAACCGCCACCCGCCCTTGTCGCTCACCTTCGAAAGGTAAGCGAACCCCACCACCGCGCCTCCGGCGTCGGCCACGAGCACCGGCTGGGTCGGGTCGGCAGCGTGTTCGGCGAACCAGCGGCGCCGCCGTTCGGGGCTCCACGGCTCGAGGTCCCAGGTGGCGACCCCGGTGAGGATCTCCGCGTTGTAGATCGCGTCGATGGCGGCGAGGTCGGCCTCGGTCGCCGGCCGGATGATCGGCGTCTCCACGAGGGGATCGTACTTCACCTCGGCCGGTGGCGAAGGATCGGCGCACGGCCGCCGTCGGGGTCGAAGGAGCGAAGAGAGCTCGGCCTGCTCGGGCGGCGGAGCGGCGCTGGGGATTCCGCACCGGCCGCATGCGTCCTCGATCCCGTAATCGTCGAGCGCCTCGCCGGTCTTCCTTCACGGAAGCTGCGATCACCACCAACGAAGGAGGTGCTCGATACGATGCGGAGTGTACTTCTCGGCAGCCTGGCCGCAGCGGTGCTGACGTTCGCGTCGACCGCGCCCGTGCCGTTCGCGATGGCGCGCACGGATACGCCGGACGGCTTCGACCGCCCGACGGTTGCTCCCGCGGAGGGAGTGCGTATCGCCTACCGAGACGGGGACGACGTCATCCTTCCCTACCTCCCGGGTGACGGTTCTGCTCTGCTGGAACCTCCTCCGGGCTGGCGGTACTGCCGGCCCGTGCCGACGCCGAAGTGCACCCACTAGGCTCGGCCGGTCTTCCGTAAGGCGCTCGTCGGCATTGCGAGGAGCGGAGCGGTAGCCCCGGCCCACCAACGGGCCGGGGCTAAGGCTGCTCGCAGCGTTCGCTCAAATGTTCTACACTCTCCCCACCGTGAGCGCCCTACCGCGCAGCCTGCCCGGGCCCCGTGAGCTCGCCCCCGCTCGGCGCATCCTCCGGGAGGTCTTCGGCTACACCGAGTTTCGCCCCGGTCAGGCGGAGCTCATCGCCGCCGTGCTCGCTGGCCGCGACGCCCTGGGGGTCATGCCGACTGGCGGCGGCAAGTCGCTCTGCTACCAGATTCCCGCCCTCCTCGCAGAGGACGGCCTCGTGCTCGTCGTGTCGCCGCTGCTCGCCCTCATGCACGACCAGGTGGCGGCTCTGCGCCAGTACGGCATCGCCGTGGCCGCCCTCAACTCCACCCTCGAGCGGGAGGAGCAGGCTTCGGTCCTCGCCGCTGCCCTCCGGGGGGACGTCCGGCTCCTCTACGTCGCGCCCGAGCGCTTCGCCGACCCCCGATTCGCGGCCGCTCTGCGCCAGCTCCGGGTTCGCTTGCTCGCGGTCGACGAAGCCCATTGCGTGTCCCAGTGGGGGCACGACTTCCGCCCCTCCTACCGCGACATCGCCGCTGCCCGCGCGGCCGCGGGCGAGCCGCCGCTCATCGCCCTCACGGCCACCGCCGACGCCCGTGTCCGTGCCGACATCGTCCGGGAGCTCGGCCTCCGGGACCCCCTCGTCTGCGTTGCGGGGTTCGACCGACCGAACCTCCGCCTCGGTGTGGTGCGCTTCCCGAACGAACGCGAGCGCCTCGCGGCCGTCGCCCGGCGGCTGAAGGAGCACCGCGAGGGCTCGGCCATCGTGTACTGCTCCACCCGCCGTCAGGTGGAGGCGGTGGCGGAGTACCTCTCCCGCTGGCGGATCGACTGCGCGGCCTACCACGCGGGCATGCCGGCCGAGGAGCGGGAGCGCGTCCAGAACGCCTTCGTCAAGGACGCCGTGCGCGTCATCGCCGCGACCAGCGCCTTCGGGATGGGCATCGACAAGCCGGACGTGCGGCTCGTGGTCCACGCGGGCCTTCCCCAGTCCCTCGAGGCGTACTACCAGGAAGCGGGCCGCGCAGGACGCGACGGCGAGCCGGCGGAGTGCCTCCTCTACTGGACGCCGAACGACCGCCGGGTGCCGCTCTTTTTCATCGAGCGGGAACACCCCCCGGCGGAGCGCGTCCGGGAGATCTACCGCGCCATCGAGGCCCGAGCGCCCGAATGGGTTCGGCTCGACGAGGTGGTTCCCGAAGAGGCGGCAGGGGTGAACGCTGCCGTCCACGCCCTGGAGCGTTCCGGCCTCGTGGAGCGCCGGGGGCTCTCGGTCCGGGCGGTCGCGAGCGCCGGCGAGCGTGCCATCGACCTCGCCATGCTGGAAGAGCACCGCCGCTACGCCCTGGAGAAGTTCGCGGCCATGGAGGAGTACGCCCGCGCCGGCGACTGCCTCCGCGCCCAGGTCCTCCGCTACTTCGGGGAGGAGGACGCCCCCATCGCGTGCGGCCGCTGCAGCGTGTGCTCCCCCCGCGAGGCGGAGCGAGACGACGCCGCGGCGCGGGATGAGACGGCTGTCTTCCAGGCCCTTCGACGGCTGCGGCGGCAGATCGCCGAGAGCCGCGGCGTTCCGCCCTACGCCATCTTCTCCGACGCCACACTGCGGGAGATGGCCGCTCGGCTGCCGCGAACTCCGGCCGAAATGGTGGCCCTGCCGGGTGTCGGCCGGGCCAAGTGGACCGCCTTCGGCGAGCCCTTCCTCCAGGTCACGGCCGCCGCCGCGACGGCCGCACGCGGAGCGAGGGCCGTCGGGCGGCTCCGTGCGAGAACCGGAAAGGCGTCGGAGGGCCTCGGTGGAGGGCTTTCGGCCACCGTCCGACGGACGTGGGAGCTCCTCCGCCAGGGCCTCGACATCGAGGCGGTCGCCCGCCAGCGCGGGCTCTCCCCGGGCACCATCGCCGACCACCTCGCCCAACTCGTCGAGCTCGGCTTCGTGCGCGACATCTCCCCCTGGGTCGACGGGCCGACCCTGGCCCGCGTTCGTCATGCCGCCAACGGCGGCCCCATCGGCCGCCTCGCCCCGCTGAAGGAGCTGCTGGGGGACGGAGTCACCTTCGAGCAGCTCCGGGTCGCCCGCGCCTGGGTCAACCGGGAGTTCCGCCGCTGAGCGCGTGCCTTGCGGGCGGTCACCGTCGACCGGATACTGGAGGATGCCGGCCGTTCGCCGGCGGCTCCGCGGCGCGGAGCGCGGGCTCGGGCCCGGGTGGCGCAATGGCAGCGCAGCCGATTTGTAATCGGCCGGTTAGGGGTTCGAGTCCCCTCCTGGGCTCCACGCCGTGCGGGCTCGGCGCGTGGAGGGATGGCCGAGTGGCTAATGGCAGCAGACTGTAAATCTGCCGCGCGAAAGCGCTACGGGGGTTCGAATCCTCCTCCCTCCACCACCCCTACCTCGAGGTCGGCGCTCCGCCGGTAGGCGTTCCCCTTACGCGGCCCGAGGTTGCGGAGCGTCGAGGAGCGGCGCCCGGACGAAGAGGAATTCGACCAGCGCCCTCCGGGCCATTCCCTCCGGGGGCACGAACTCCACCCCGGCCTCGATGGAATCCCCACGCCGGCGGCGGTACGCTTCCCGGGCGATGAGCACCGCGGTACGTCCTCGGGGGAGCGGGAGCGTGAGGATGTGACCGGCCGTGTCCGCCGGCCCGCCCTCCATTCGAAGCCGAGCTCCGTGCACGCTGAGGTCGAGGACTTCGGCCTGCCAGCGGCGGCCTCCTCCTTCGACGGCCGCGGGGAGCCGGACCCGGAAGCGGTAGGCGGTGCGCGCGTACCGCCGCCGGAGCACGTGCACCACCGCCGCTGTCAGGATCGCCGCGTCGTACCCACCCCAGAACGCGACCAGGGCGTAGGCAGTGGGGCTGAGGCGGCCGTTGCCCAGGAGGAGCTCCACTAGGGAGTACGCGAGGGAGCCGGCCAGCCCGCCCACCACCGCCCCGTGCCAGAGCATCGCCCGCCGCTCCTGCGCCTCGAGGCCGCGCTGCACGCGCTTCGGCGTCACGCGGAACCGCGCCGCCCGGGGCACGGCCACGGCCAACATCGCCTGGAAAAAGGCGACCATCCGCAGGAAGCTGTACAGCTCCATCGGGAAGAGGCGGAACCACCCGCGGCTGAGGACGGCGACCGCCGCGAGCGTGAGCCCGATGTACGGCAGCCAGAGCGCCAGGTAGAGGTGGACGGGAGCCAGGATCGGGAGCTCCCCCGTGAGCACGATCGCAGGCGGCAGGGCAACGAGGGCCAGCTTCTGGAGCGGCTCCAGGTAGACGAGGAAGCTCGCCAGGTAGGAGAGGCGCTGCGCCGGCGTGAGGCCGCGAACCCAGAGTGGGCTCTCCTTTCCCAGGTAGAGCTGCCACGTCCCCCGCGCCCACCGGTACCTCTGGACGGCGTAGGCCACGTAGGTCTGCGGCGCCACCCCGAAGGCGAGCGCCTCGTCGAGATAGAGCGTCTTCCATCCGCGCGCGTGCAGCCGCACCGTCGTGTGGAGGTCCTCGGTCACCGTCTCCACTGCCACCCCGCCGACGTCTTCGAGGGCACTCCGGCGCACCACCGCCGGGCTCCCGCACCAGAAAGCGCTGTTCGTGGCGTTCTTCCCGGGCTGGATGACGTGGAAGAAGAGCGACTGTTCGTGCCACTCCGGGTGCTTCCGGTCGTGCTGCACCGAATCCCGGTTGTAGAACTCCTGCGGGAGCTGAACGAGGGCGAGCCGCTCGTCGGCGGCGAAGAACCCGAGCGTACGGTCGAGGATCTCCGGCCGCGGCACCATGTCGGCATCGAGGACGAGGATGAATTCGCCGGAGGTTCGTGCGAGGGCGGCGTTGAGGTTTCCGGCCTTCGCGTGGCGGTTGTCCGGCCGGGTGAGGTATTCGGCGCCGTACCGGCGACACAGCTCGGGCAGCCAGGGGCGTCGCCCGTCGTCGAGCACGTAGGTGCGGTGCGGGTAGCGGATCGCCGCGCAGCCTGCGAGGGTGGCCTCCAGGACGTCGGCGTCCTCGTCGTAGGTGGGGACGAAGACGTCGACCGAGTACCCGGGTGGGGCAGGAGGTGCCTCCGGGTAGGTGGGGCGCCGCACCATCCACCAGAAGGAGGCGAGCATCGCCGCACCGAAGGCCTCCGCCCCCCAGAGGAGAGCGGAGAGGAGCGGCGCCTCCGGGTTCAGGCTCCACCCCGCCCGCCAGGCCAGGTATCCGGTCGTGTACGCCACCGCTGCGGCCGGGAGCGCGCTCCGCAGCGCCCGCTGCCACGGTCGAGGTGCGGTCCTCCCCATCGCTCTCCTCCGTCCCTCTCGCCTTGGTACTCGGAACGGCCCGCCTGGGGGTGAAGGGTCGGTGGATGGCACACTCCCCACAACGCCGGGCGTGCCCTATCATGACGTCGTGCGCCGTGTCGTTGGCGCGGCGAGCCCTCATAGCTCAGTTGGCAGAGCGCGTTCTTGGTAAGAACGAGGTCTCCGGTTCGAATCCGGATGAGGGCTCCAGCCTCGGCATTTCAGCAGCGGCTTGGCGGAGTCGCGCTTCACCCGCTGCCGGTGCATACTCCCGAGGGGACCGGCCCCCGAAAGGCCGCCATCTCTCCCGCCCGGAGGTAGCGAGACCCATGGCGAAGGCGAAGTTTGAGCGAACGAAGCCGCATGTGAATGTAGGGACGATTGGGCATGTGGATCATGGGAAGACGACGTTGACGGCGGCGATTACGAAGGTGTTGTCGTTGAAGG
>Ga0197143_1002696_pt1 | contig 12710 bp, 15 predicted proteins | sample GBS70_MetaG_FD_148603 | JGI IMG/M metagenome (GOLD analysis project Ga0197143, IMG submission 148603) | Sediment microbial communities from Great Boiling Springs, Gerlach, Nevada, United States - GBS 70_MetaG | ecosystem: Environmental > Aquatic > Thermal springs > Hot (42-90C) > Sediment...
CCAAAAACACCTTTTATTTTATCTGTTTTAATTTTGATAATTTTTAGTTAATTTTTTTAGTAAAACTTGTTAAATTTTTGTTAATAAAAATAATCATTAATTACTTTTTAGAGGAAATAAAAAAGGGGGAATTAGCATCTCCCCCCTCTTTAATTAATTTTATTTTTTATATAAAGTAAAAAGAGAGGTTAATTTATAAGTTATGTTTTAGCTAATTGTTTTACTTTATTTTTGGCTTTTTGGTAATTTTGTTCAATAACATTCCAATTTAGAACATTCCAAACAGCATTTAAGTAATCTGCTCGCCTATTTTGATATTTTAAATAGTAAGAGTGTTCCCATACATCAATTCCCATTAAAGGAATAAATCCTTCCATATAGGGGCTATCTTGGTTAGGATAAGATATTATATGTAGTTTTTCAAATCTATCTAATACTAAGAATGCCCAACCTGAGCCAAATCTTGACATAGCTGCTTTATTAAATTCTTCTTTAAATTTTTCAAAACTTCCCCATGTTTTTTGTATTTCATTTTCTAGTTCACCTACTGGAACATTACTTCCACCTGGTTTTAGTATCTCCCACCATAACGAATGATTTAGATGTCCGCCACCATTATTCCTTACAGTTTCTCTTATATCTTCAGGTAACGCTCTTAAGTTAGCTAATAAATCACTTAAACAAAAAGAATGTAAATAAGGATATTTTTCTAAGGCAGCATTTAAATTATTAACATAAGCCCCATGGTGTTTAGTATAATGGATTTCCATGGTTTCTTTATCTATATATGGCTCTAAAGAATTATAAGAGTAAGTTAATTCAGGTAGTTTATAAGGATACATAATTTTATCACCCCCTTTTAACTTTATAGCATTTTTATTAGTATTTTCAGAAATATATATATAGTTATTTAAATCTTGGTAGTTATACTTATAATAATTGATTTTATAATCACTTATTAAAAAACTGTTTAAAACACTAGAAAAATAAATTGATTTTAAAATTAAAACTATTTCCATTTTACAATATAATATTTTTATTTTTTTAATTAGAATCCTTTAAATAGAAATTAATTTAATTTTTAACTAAAATATTCTAAAAAGGTATAAAATTAGTTAATTTTTTATTTTGTTCTATTTCTTTAATACTATAAGCGATTAATTTGATGGTATTATCTAAGTCATTTAGGTTACAGATTTCGCCGGGAGTATGTAAGTATCTGGTAGGTATAGAGATTAAAGAGGTAGCAGGTCCTTCTCGAGTTATTTGAATTATGTTAGCATCGGTACCTGTACCTCTTGGAGCAGATTGTATCTGATAGGGGATATTGTTTTTTATAGCAACTTCTATATGAAGATCATATAATTTAGGGTTTATATTAGGGCCTCTTGTAATAACGGGTCCCTTGGATAATTTTATATCACCTATTATTTTGGAAGAATCCTTAGTACCTGGATCGTCAGATAAAAATGTTACATCAACAGCAATCCCAATGTGGGGATTAACTCTATAAGCACTAGTATAAGCTCCTCTTAAGCCTATTTCTTCCTGAACAGTAGCTACGCTATATATAGCTGATTTGATATTTAGTTCTTTTAGTAACCTTAAGACTTCAGCGACAACAAAAGCACCTACTCTATTATCTACGGATTTAGACATTATATTGTTATTTAAAATTTCGACTGCAGAATAGTCTAAGATAATTGGATCACCTATGGATATTAACTTCTCAACTTCTTCTTTAGAAGAAGCACCTATATCTATCCACATATCCTCTATCTTTAAGTCTTTTTTTCTTTCTTCTTCTGTTCTTAACAAGTGGATAGGTTTTTTACCAATTGTTCCCTTTATTTTTTTACCTTCTTTGTTTTTGATGATAACTCTTTGTCCTTGTACAATAGCTGTATCCCAGCCACCTATGGGTACGAATCTGATAAATCCATCTTCTTCTATTTTACTAACCATAAACCCGATTTCATCTATATGACCAGATAACAAAAACCTATATTGTCCATCTTCATTTAAAATACCGTACGAATTACCATGAAAGTCTGTAAAAACTTTAGCTGCAAATTTGGAGACATAGCTTTTCCAAATATTAACTGCTTCTTCTTCATAACCTGATGGGCCAAAAGAATTTAATAAATCAAATAAAAATTCCTTATTAATAAACATAAAAACACCCCTCCTTTTTTAGAATATTTAATTATTTAAAGTTATCCTATCCATAGTTACTTACATTATTTCATATTATCTTTTTTTTTATCCTTACCTTCTATAAATGGATTTATAAAATATATATTTATAGAATAATTTTTAACAATATTTTAAAGAGTATTTGAAGGGTTATTAAGGTAAAAATTGTAATTTAATTAATAAGGATGTATAGAAAATAAGAGGTGAAATTTTTAATGGAAAAAATAAAATCAACTGATTTATTTAATATATATCTATATACGCAGGATAAATTTAATCCTTTAAATTTTTCAAATAAGATATATAAGAGTATACAAGATGAATTGAATTTAATAGAGTATAACTTTTATGTAGATAGATCCAAAATAAATTTAGCAAATATAATGAGTGGAATATATGGGCTATTTTCTCAAACATTAATTCCAAATTATAATTATTTAATAGAAGTAGCAACTAAGGCAGCTATGATTTTATCTAATCCCAATAAATCTTATATAGATTTTCAAACTAAAAACTTATTAAATGATATAATTAATACAATGAAATTAAATAACGATAACTTAGCCTCAAATTTAGAAAAGATAATAAATTATTATTCGTATTCTAATGCTGGTATAATATTTAAAACGGTAGAGTTTATATATGATAATTTTAAATCTCAAAGTGGGTGGGTAGTAAATAAAGATAATTTACCTGATCCTAATAAGTTAATAGAAATCCAATTTAAAGCAAAATCTTTACAAAATATAATAAATAAAAAACAGGTAATAGATATTTTTGTTCAAAATGAGATAAAGGAATTTTTAAAAGTTGTATTTAATATTTTTCCAAATATAAAAAATGTAATTAATTTAAATGATCCTATAATGATGAATAATAAGGATTTTTGGTTAAAATTTTTAAGTATAATAGGTGATAGTTTAGGTGTAGTTAATGAATTTATAAAACCTTATAATATTAAGGATAATATGGAAGCTTCAAAATTAATGACTGCTTTATATTATCTTAATTTAGCTAAAAGCAATCCAGTGAATATGTATTCTGCATTGTCTTATCTAAATCAAGATCATAAAAATATAATAAATAATATAACTTCTCAGTATTTAAAATTTGGGGTAAATACCCAAGAAATAAATAAAAATGTAGCAAGTGATTTATATAATAGCTATATAGGGATATTAGCTTCATACTATAAGGGATTAATAAAAAAAGGAGATCTAAGTAATGGTGATTGTTTAGATTTTTTAAATCTATATCTTAAGAGTTCTATTATTTTGGATTATATCAATAATAATAAAGATAAAATAGATATTAACAAATTAAATAATATGATGAATGATTTAAGGGCTTTTATGAGTTCTAAACCTTATCTAAAAGATTTATATAACCTAAGCTTTTCAAGTGATTTAAATAATATAAAATCTTTATTGGAGGTTTTAAAGAGGATCGGTCAGAAAGTTGCTCCTTGGGTCATTTTAAAAAGTCCTAACATGCCTAAAAGTAGAGAATTCTGGTTAAGAACTAATTTTTTAATTAAAATTATTAAAAAATTAGATAAGAAAGATCCGAATTATAATAATATTTTAAATCAAATTGAAAATTATTTTAAAAATCACATAATCCTGTCTTATCCTGATACTTTATTTTTTGGTAATTCTATAATAAATAATATCTACAATAGTAGTATTTACAATGATAAGGATAGTTTTATAAATAATTTTAGTAGTATATTGAATACCATAGCAGGTTTTCCTATAGCTACTAAAATTGATCCGGATTATTTATTTAGCAATCTAATATTAAGTAACTATGTAAAAGAAATAAATAAACAGATTGAACAGGATAAAGATAATAATAATATCAATCTCCAAAACTATGAAAATGATATATTAAATAAGATATTATTAAATATAATGTCAAAAGACACAAATTTAGCAAAAGTTTTATATGATTACAATAATTATAAAAATATAATAAAAAAGGATGTTTTAAACGATGCGTTACTAGATGTAATAAATACTTTTTATGGAGCTAGTACATATTATCTTGATTTTGGAAACTAATTCTTTTAGTACTAAGTAAAGTTTTAAATAAAAAAGGATTTATGTGATAAAAATAGAAAAATAAAAATGTAATTTATTAGTTTTTAATAGGGGGTGTATTTTTATTCGATATAAATTTAAGTGAAAAATAAAAATTAAAGAAGGAGGGTATGTAGGAGTGGTTGAAAAAGAGTTAATTAATAAAAAAAAGCACTCTAAATTATCAAAAATTTCAGGGGCTCCAGTTATTCCTACTGTTGGTAGACATATAATAGTGGAGCTATCAGGATGTTTAGAGGAAGCAGTTAATGATTTATCAAAAGTAGAAGCTTTAATGAATGAGGCTGCTAAGAAAGCTAACGCTACTATTATAAAGAGTGTCTTTCATAAATTTTCCCCCATGGGAGTTAGCGGTGTTGTTGTTATATCTGAATCTCATCTATCTATTCATACTTGGCCAGAATTAGGGTATGCTGCTATAGATATTTATACTTGTGGATCTACTACTAAACCATTTAAAGCATGTTATTTTTTAGCCCAAAAATTTAAAGCTAAAAAAATTAAAGCTACTTATATAATAAGAGGAATAGAAAAGAAATTAAAGAATAAAGAATATAATTTTTATACCCATAAAATAAAGATGATGGAAGGTAATGTTAATACCTTGAAAATATTACCTACTCTTGTTAAAAAAATCCAAAATAATGGAAATTATCATAAAAAAGAGGATAATAATATGTTATTGTTGGTAGGTGAAGAATAATGACATTGTTTTTACCAATGGATGATTACAAAAAATTTAATGAGTCTTTACCTTTACAATGGTTATGGTATTATGAATATCATAGTCCTTATGAGGTACATTCTCATGCAGTTAAAAATGTATTAATAAGAAAAAAAAGCAAATATCAACAAATAGATGTAATAGATACTTTTAATAGTGGTAAATTATTAATATTAAATAGTGAGCCTCAATCGGCACAGGTAGATGAATACATTTATCATGAAGCTTTAGTTCATCCATCAATGATAGCTTCTAGTAATCCCACTAATGTTTTAATAATCGGAGGAGGAGAAGGAGCTACTTTAAGAGAAGTAGTTAAGTACAAAAGTGTTAAAAAGATAGTAATGGTCGATATAGACGAAGATTTACACAAAGTAGCTAAAGAATATTTAAAAGAATGGCATCAAGATTCATTTAATGATAGTAGAGTCACTATTATATTTGATGATATTAAAAATTATATTGATAAAGCTATAGAAAATAATGAAAAATTTGATATTATTATCTCAGATTTAAACGAGCCTACAGGTAGTACTCCTGCATTTAAAATATATACGCCAGATTTTATTGAAAAAATTTTAAAAATATCAAGCGAAAATTTAATTATGGTTTTACAAGCTTCTGATCTAAAAGATATACTATTTTGGGAATACAGGCAAGATAAAGAATATCCTATTATTTTTGAGCATTTTGAATTGTTTTATAAATACTTTCAAGATGTATTACTATATCATGTTTTTATACCTTCCTTCTTTAGCGACTGGGCTTTTATTATGGTATCTAAATCTACTATATCTTTTGATTTAAATAGTATTGATGATATAATAAAACAAAGAGTTTCAGGAGAATTAAAATTTTATGACTCAGAAACTCATCAGCTATTATTTTCATTACCTAAATTTGTTAGAAATGTTTTAAAGAAATTTAATAATCAAAGGAAAATAAAAATATAAAAAGTAAAAAATATAGTAAAAAATATGATAAAAAAGGGAGTGAAAAGAATATGAAGAAAAATATTCATCCAACAGTTTATGAGACTACGGTTGTATGTGGTTGTGGAAATACTTTTAAAACTATTTCTACTAAGAAAGAGTTGAAAGTAGAAATTTGTTCTAATTGTCATCCGTTTTATTTAGGCCAAACTACTACTACTGTAGAAGCTAAGGGTAGAATCGAAAAATTCTTATCTAAATTTGGTGATAAATACAAAGATAGTATATTAAAGCAGCACTCTAAATTGAAGCAAAAAACTAAAAAATAATTAATAAATGGATAATTACCAAAAACTCTATGAAATTTTAAAAAAATACAAAAATGAATATTATTAACGGAAATTTAGTATGGATTTTAAAAAAGAATTAATTAATGATATATTGATCAAAACAGTAAAAGAGCAGAATATAAATGAATTTAATATATGTTACCTACTTTTTTTTCAAAAACAAGTTCAGATACTAACATATATTAGTGGTTTTTTCTAAAACAATCTAAAACAAATAAATAAAATTAATAATAATTACACTATAGAGGATATAATTAAATTTAACATAAATAAAGAAAAGAAATACTAATATTGGATGTTAGCTTAGAGGTTATAATTGATTATGTTGTGGATTGTAATTATAAAAAATAAAGAGTATGATTTAGGGAGTAGATGTAAATACTTTTTGGGAATACTAATATCATTTGGTTTAAGAAATATTTATATACTTAATCCTGTATTAGTATTTTTTGTAAAAAATATTTTGAATGATCCTGTTAATTTTATCAAATCTAATTATGTAATTGATAAAAGCTCCCAAAGCTTATTTAAATATTTTAATGATTCTAGTATCTTAAAATAAACATATTTTAAAATAAACGAAATTTACAATGAAAATGAATATACAATTTTGAAGAAAGATATATTATGTTATACTTTGGATGAAGTTGATAAATTTAAAATAATAATTGACAATTTTTTAAATATTAAAGAAGATAAAATAAAGTTTGAAAGGAGTTGAAAAATTGGAAATTATAGATAAAGAATTAGAATATTTAGGGATTCATAGAAGCATAGAACCTAAAAATATTTTACCTCAAGCTGCTTATAAAGTAGATAATTCATTACCAATAAAAGATAGTGAAATATTATTTGAAGTAGATTATTTAAATATAGATTCAGCATCTTTTTATCAAATTAAAAATGCTTTAAATAATGATAAGGATTTGATTAAAAAAGAGATATTAAAAATAGTAAGGGAAAGAGGAAAAATGCATAATCCAGTTACTAATTCAGGAGGAGTCTTTTTAGGTAAGATAAAGGAAATTGGGAAAAGTTATAAAAATAAAAACTTAAAATTGGGAAGTAAAGTAATTTCACTAACCTCTTTAACTTATACTCCCCTATATTTAGAAGATATAATTGATATTAACTTGAATACTAATAGTATATATGTAAAAGGGTATGCAATATTATTTTATAATAGTCCATTTTCTGTAATAGATGGTATAGATATAGAGGAAGAGGTATTAATGATGGTATTGGATGTAGCAGGTGCTCCTGCTTATGCAGCTAAATATTCTACAGTAGGTAATACAGTAATAATCTTAGGTGGAGGGAAATCAGGGGTTTTATCGGCTTATCAGGCTTTCTTAAGGGTTAAACCTACAGGAAAAGTATTTATATTAACTAAGGAACAAACAGAAGTAGAAACATTATCAGACTTAGGTATAGCAGACAAAGTTATAAAATGTGATGCTACAAATCCTATAGATACATTAAAAGAATATTTAAAACATAATAGTGAATTAGCAGATTTAGTTATAAATTGTACAAATGTAGGTAATACTGAAGCTACTTCAATTCTTTTAGCTAAGGATCAGGGAAAGGTTATTTTCTTTTCAATGGCTACTTCTTTTACTCAAGCAGCACTACAAGCAGAGGGTATAGCTAAAAATGTCGAATTAATAATAGGAAATGGATATTACCCGGGACATGATAAAATTTCAATTGACTCTATTTTAAAAAACAAAAAAGTATACCAATTTTTTAAAACTAAAATAAAAAAATAAATATATTACTATATGAAAAAAATAAATAAAAGTACATATAAAATTCATCTTGTTAATATTTCTGTTTTAATTAATTTAAAAAGGATAGATGAATGCCAAGAATATATAAGAAATATTTTTGATTTAGAATTAGAAGAATCTGAGGTAATATTTTTTGAATCGATCTTAGAAGTACTTATTTTAATTAAGGAAATAAAAAATCGATATTATAAAAATTTAGAAGGTATTGGAGATAGATTGTCTAAAATTAGTGAAAATATAGAAAGGCTAAAAACATATGATAAAATAATAGAAAAAGAATTTATTCAAGAGTTAATAAATACTTTATTTTCTACAACAGATTATAAGCTATCTAGGTTTTTTATAAACTGGCAAACTTTAATATAGTTTTAGAAATATAGTTTAGAAGTTTAGAATGTAATTTAAGTAGTAAATTAATTTAGTAAATTAATTAAAGAAGTAGAGATTAAGAATGGATTTATTGGAAAAAGCTTTGAGGATAGCTGTATTATATCATAAGGGTCAAAAAAGGAAAGTAGATGATTTACCTTATATAATCCATCCTGTTATGGTTGCTTTAAAGTTAGCTAAATATGGATTTGATGATGTTGTGATTGCTGCTGCTTTGGTACATGATATATTAGAAGATACTAATTTTACTAAAGAAAATTTAGAAAAAGAATTAGGTACTAAAGTATTAGAAATAATTGAAGCAATTAGTCATGATGATAATATAAACGATTGGGTTGAAAGAAAAAAAAAATACATACAAAAAGTAAGAAATGCTTCTTTTGAGGCTAAAATAGTATCTCTTGCAGATAAAATACATAATTTAGAGAGTTTATTAATAGCTTATAAACAATTGGGATCATCTGTTTGGGATAAATTTAATACTACTAAGGATAAAAAAATATGGGCGGAAAATGAATTGTTAAAAATGTACCAAGAAACCCTAAATCATCCCTTAGTAATCGAATATCAAAATTTAGTCAATAAAATTAATCAGTTGATATAAAATTCTAAAAAACATACGAAAAAACATATGAAAAAACAAGAAAGTATCTAAAAAAGAAAAATTAATTAAAGAGTACGTAAAGAGGTCTAAATAAATGTATATAGAAAATGAATTAAAATTTTTGAGAGATCCAAAAAATTCAAAATTAAGAGATCTAATAAATATAATAGAGAATTCAGATATATATATTCAGTCTTTGGAAGTGGAGGATAGATTAAAGGATATAGCAATATTAGGAGTGGGGTGGGATAGTAGCACAGCGGGGAAGCCTGGAGCTAGATTCGCTCCTAAATATATTATAGAAAAGTTATTAACTTTATCATTATACACCCAAAATTTTGATAAAACAATAGATTTTTTAGGATTTCTTAAAATTATTATATCTGATAAGCAACAATCTTTTTATAATATAAAACACATTACTAATAAATTACTAAAAGTTTATAGAACCAATATTTTTTTAGGTGGAGATCATAGTATAACTAATCCAATATTGGAAAGTTTTTTAAGTAAGTATAATAATTTAAATTTGGTAGTATTTGATAGTCATTTTGATTTAAGAGAAATAGAAGAGGGTTTAAGTGGAGGTACTTATCTCATTGATACTATTAAGTATTCAATCCAAAATAATTTTAATATAAGTGTAGTTATATTAGGGATTAAAGAGAGTGCTAATCCATATTATTTATTTGAAAACGCAAAAAAATATAATATTAAATTTTTAAGAGCATTTGATTTACTTAATAATAGGGATTTAGCTGTCGATTTTATCAATAAAAATTTAGATAAGAATTATCCTACTTATATAAGTTTAGATGTAGATAGCATAGATAGTACTTTTATTGATAGTGTTAATTCTTCTTATGGAGTTAATTTAAAACCTTTTGATGTGATTTATATCATTGACTTTATAAAGAAAAACTATGAATTAGTAGGGATGGATATTGTAGAGTTTAATCCATTAGTAGGTAATTTAGATAAATCCCTTAATAATTTAGTTGAAATTATTTATTCCTTCCTTTTTAATTAGATATTTAATTTAGTTTGTTTTGGATAGTTAAATGGACTTATTTATTTATTCTTTAGTAAATAATTACTCATTAATAACTAATATTATATTTGGGAATGATAGATGTGTAATTTGTAATAAATTGTGCTTCTATAGTATTTGTGAATCCTGTAAATTCAATATTCCTCTTGGTTATATATCTTACTTTAAAATAGATGAAACAAATTTTTATCATTTTGATAAGTTATATTTTAATGAAGTATATTCTGTTAGTAATTATTCTAATTTACTCCCCTTGATAAAAGAATACAAATTTAATAATAGGATTTATTTATCTTTATTTTTAAGTTCTTTAATTAGAAACTTGCTAAATAAGTACTCTCTAGAATTTGATTTAATAGTAAATGTTCCTAATCATGATTTTTTTCAATATACTTTTTATTTATCACTAAATTTATCAAGAATATATAAAAAACCCGTTTTTAATATAATATCGATTTCAGATAATTATCAGCGGCAACATTTCATAGAAAATAAAACAGATAGAATAAAAAATATTAAAAATAAATATAAAATAAAAAATTTAAGGAAAGTAAATAAAATTTTGGATAAACTTTGTTTAAGATTAAATAAGACTAAGTTAGATGTTTTGTTAGTAGACGATATAATAAAGACTGGGGCAACTGTCAATGAAATTTCAAAATTAATAAGAAATAACTTAAAAATAATAAGTAAAATAATAGTAGTATCACTATCCAAAGCTTGAATTAAGATGGATTATTTTAGACGTATTTATTAAAGTAACTAAAGTATTTTGAACGATTAAATTAGTTAATATCTTGGAGTAAAGGTAAGTAAATACTTAAAAAAGAAATGGTTATTAAAAACCCTAAAAATAAAACACTTAATACAATAATAAAAATTAATATTTTGAAAAATCTACTTTTAAGAGAATTTGTAGCTTCCGACTGTAATTTAGTACCTAATTTTATTAATTCAGTATCTATATTACCTGTAGTAAAGCTATTTACTAAAAGTAGGTGGTAGTCTTTAGGAAAAACAAGAAATACTTTATTAGCTATATCTAAATTGAATTCAATAAAATTTTTAGTATGGTTTTGAAAATTTTTATAAATTAATTCTTTTAAAATAGAATTTTCTATTGTCAAGGTGGATATATGAAGTGCTAAAGGAATAGGTAGGGCACTTCTTATTAAATTCCCAATAATTATCATTAAATTAGATAAAATTAAATTCCTATAAGGCTTACCTAAAATGTAATACTCAAAAACGTCTAAAAAAACATTTCTAAAAGATAACAAAATAGTAATAAAAATAATTAAAGTAAATAAAATAGAGATATTTGTAAAATTTAATAAGTTATTTAGATTTTTAATGAACATTATAAAATTATTTTGAGTATTAGTATCTTGTAAAATAATTAAAAAAATATTATTAAAAATGAATTTAAAAATAAAAATTCCTAAAATTATTAAAACTAAGATAAATACAATGTAGATTTTATATATTTTGATTTCTTGTTTAATTTTTTCAAAGTTTTCAAGGATATTTATTAAGGAAGATATTAATTCAATAATTGTTCCACTTTTTTCTCCTGATTCTAATATGTAGGATACATAATCAGGAACAATATTATTTTTTCTTAATGAAACACTTAAAGGGATTTTATTATTAATTATATCGTTTTCTATTTTTAAAGCTATATGTTTAAAAATGAATGAACTTTTTAGATTATTTACTATATTATTTATAGGTAATCCTGCGTTAAGAGAATCTTTTAAATATTCTAAAAAATTAATTAAATTTTTACCTTTTAACATTTTAGCTATTTAAATAAAAAACAAAATAAAAAAAAAGTAAGTAATAAAATAAAGAAAACTACCACTAATATCAAATAAAACTATATGTGATATAAAAACACTAGTTAATTAAATTATTTAACTTCTACTTTAGCGCCAGCTTCTTCTAATTTCTTTTTAACTTGCTCAGCTTCTTCTTTAGTTACTCCTTCTTTTATAGCTTTAGGAACACTTTCTACAAAATCTTTAGCTTCTTTAAGTTGCATATTGGTTAATTCTCTTACAACTTTAAGAACATTTAATTTTTTGTCAGCGGGTACTTCTTTAACGATAACATCAAAGGAAGTTTTTTCTTCTTTTTCTTCAGCAGCTGCTGCTCCAGCTACTCCTGGCATCATAGCAGGTGCAAAAGCTACAGGAGCACTTGCTTGTACCCCAAATTTGTCTTCTATTGCTTTTATTAAGTCCACTAATTCTAATACTGTCATATTGGAAATAGCTTCTATTATTTGATCTTTAGTAACAGTGCTCATCTTTTACCTCCTTTTTACTTAATTAATTATAATTTTTACTTATAGTCTTATATTATTATAATTTAGCGCTTTTATATTATTTACCTTCTTTTTTTTCTTTAACAGCATTTAATACCCATACTAACTTACTTACTACATTCTTTAAAACCACAGCAAAATTAGTTATAGGAGCTTTTATTGTACCTAATAACTGAGCTAGTAATATTTCTTTAGGTGGCAGATTAGCTAATTTCTTAATTTCTTCAGCTGAAATTAGT
>Ga0197143_1002698_pt1 | contig 12706 bp, 12 predicted proteins | sample GBS70_MetaG_FD_148603 | JGI IMG/M metagenome (GOLD analysis project Ga0197143, IMG submission 148603) | Sediment microbial communities from Great Boiling Springs, Gerlach, Nevada, United States - GBS 70_MetaG | ecosystem: Environmental > Aquatic > Thermal springs > Hot (42-90C) > Sediment...
TGGGGCATGAGAGGAGGGGGAAATGAGGACACTTGAGGTAGCTGGAGAGAAGTGCATAGGGTGCAGGGCTTGCTCCTCAGTATGTGCTCCCCTCTACATTTCCCTAACCGATATCGGTAACCGCCGAGCTATCGCCTTCCCGGCCTCTTGCGAAGAGGATTGCGACCTCTGTCTCAAAGCCTGCCCCACTGGAGCTATAGCCTTTGGGGAAGGAGTTGGGAAGCCTCTAACTTTGGAATTTGAACTTATCCCCTGCGCCAAGTGTGGCAAACCCTTCGCCACAAGGGAAGAAATGGCCTTTGTTCTACCCAAAGTTTCCAAAGTCTTAGGAGGCGAACCGGATTGGAAAGGGCTTTGTCCGGAATGTCGTGGAGGGGAAAGCGCCTTAGGGCTTAAGGGGCCAATTTAAAGGCGGTCGTGCACCCCCCTGTCGAACCTGAAGCCCAGGGCTTAACCGGACCTTGGGCTCCGGCCAGGCGCCCCTGCGGCACCCGGGAGTTACCACTTACCGTTGCTCCCTTCCGGGCCTGGCGGGGTTCGTGGGCTCCCGTTGCACAGGACCCAGCCTTCAACGCTTTCCAGTCCGGCCAGTTTCCCAACCCAGGCCCTCGAGGGGGGAATTAGGCCCCGCTATGGCGGATTGCGGGTACAGGGCACCGCCAGCTCCCCGCTTAGCACGACCGCCAAATTTAATTTTACCCACTTTACCGCCCAATGGCAAATTGCTTCTGAACCGAGGTGCGTCCCGGCTTTGTCAGGAGAAATTAGGCAGCTTGGCGAGTTTGTTCCCCAGGGCTTCCCAGTTTTTCAAAAGTGGGCAACTCCACAAGCTTGTGCCCCCGGTCAGCCCTGGCGATGGGGGTCCCCCCTATTAGGGGGGTTAAGCAGCCAACCCCTGCAAGCTTGCCACGAGTGGGACCCAAAACCCTGACGAACCCTCCGCAAACGGGGTCGGAAGGGGGCCCAGGGGGTCTGGGGGATGTGCCCCCAAAAAATTTTAAAATGGGAGCAAACAGTCCACCTTAGCAACTTACCCACGAGTGGGACCCTAAACCTCGGCTAACCCTCAGCAAACGAGGGTGGGAATCCCTAAACCCCCCTGCAAGGGGGTACGGGGGCGTGGGAGTGTGCCTTTCACGCCGATTGAAATCAGCCCCTTTTGGCCTTCGGGCGAAGGTCGGCCTTTGCCAACGTTAAACCTTAAGCAGCTTCACCGTCGGCCCCCGCCGACGCCTGGCACTACATGTGCTCAAGAAGGCCGATTCCTAATCGGCGAAATCAATGGCGACAGCTCAGCCCGACGACGTAAAAGTTAACCTTAGGGAAGGACATACGGAATCCGCACACTCCTCTTGAGGAGAAGCAAAAAACAGAAATTGGGCGGCCCTACAAACAATGAGGGCCGTGAATCTACGGAGGGGGGAATGGTTACAGTAGCGCAGATGACGAAATTAGAGTTGCTTGGTGATCCCGACGAAGGTTTGCCACTCCGGGAAACCATTCGCAACAGACTTCTACGCCAAAAGGAAGCGGTAGCAAGGGGAGAACGCGGCGAGCCTTTTGAGGAAGTGGTTCAGCGTCTTGGTCTGAAGTAATGGCCGAGTACCGCATTCGCATCCTGAAAGCCGCAGCTCAGGCCCTGGAGCGATTAAACATCGTTCAGCGTATCAACTGGCTGGCAGCGAACGCGGTCGGCCGAGCTTGGCCGTTGGGTTGTTTTACTCAGCGCCCCCTGTCAGGTAAGAAAGGGGGGTGGGAGGTATCCCCCGCAGAACTTTAAATCCTGTAGCCCACAAGCCCCAAAGTGCCAGGGCCAAAGTGAACGGCAAGCGAAGTGGCCAAATCAGTGAGGAAAATTTCCCGGTAATTGAAGAGGCTTTTCACCCTCTCCATAAGCTTGAGCCCTTCTTCGGGCGCTTGAGCATGGACCACTGCTAAGTTTACTGGTTCCTCAGTCCCCAACTTTTCCTTAAGCATCTCTATCATCCGGTCAATGGCCCTGGCTGTGGTGCGCACCTTCTCCTTAAGCTCCAAAAGCCCTTCCTCAGCTGTGACTATAACTTTAATGTTTAGCAAGGAAGCGAGGGCACTCTGAAGCCGGCCCACCCTCCCGCTCATCTGGGCAAAACGCAGGTCCACCATGAGGATTATAATCTTCATCCTCTCCCTTAGAACTTTGAGCCTCTCCAGAATCTGTTCCACTGAGGAGCCAGCTCGTGCTGCCCTGGCCGCTTCCAGTACCATATATCCAAGCCCAGCTGAACCCGAAAGGCTATCAAAAACGTGAACCCTAACCTTATCGGCTACTTCGCGGGCAGCCATCTCCGCTGAACGGCACGTCCCGCTTAGCTTACCGGTCACATGGATAGAGATGATATCGGTGGCCTCTTTGGCCAGCTTCTCGTAAACTTCCAAGAATTGCCCAACGGAAGGCTGGGATGTGGCCGGAATTATCCCCGTTTCCTCTATCTTGCGGTAAAAGGTCTCCCGGTCAATCTCTACCCCATCCAGGTAAGTTTCAGTCCCAAACTGGATATTTATCGGGACAACGGTCACATCAAATTCCTTGTAAAACTCCGGCGGGAGGTCGCAAGTGGAATCGGTCACTATCTTTATCATTTCCCCCTCCTTTAGACCAAAGTTGTTATTGCCGGGCTGTAAACAACCCCGATTAACCCCGGCCCGCCATGGACAGCTATGACCGAGGTTATCTCGGCCACAAAGATGCGGTTTGGCCGGACTTTTTCGCTCAATACTTCCCTGAGCATTAGGGCCTCCTCGTGGCAATCAGCGTGGAGGACGGAGAGGTCAACTTTGCCCAAGCGCTCCGCAGCCTTAACTACGTGGGATACAATCTGCTCCAGGGAACGAGAACGTGTCCGGGTCTGGCCAATGACCACTACTTCCCCTTCCTTCATGGAAAGGATGGGCTTTACATCCAGGAGGGAAGCCATCATGGTTTTTATTGCCCCAACTCGTCCGCTGGCGTGAAGGTATTTGAGCGTGGAGACAGTGGCCACGATGTTAATCCTGTCCCGGAGCCAATGGATTAAGCTCAGGATTTCGTCCTTTGTTTTGCCTTTCCTTGCTGCTCTGGCCGCCGCTTCAGCCAAAAAGCCCGTTCCAGTGGCTATGGAAAGGGAATCCACAACCTCTATGTCCAGGTCTGGAAGCACAGCCTTGGCCACTTGGGCTGAATTGTAGGTCCCGCTATGCTTTGAGGTGATGAGGATGGCTATGATGGATTGAAATTGCTTGGCCATTTTCCTGAATATTTCCTCAAATTTCCCCGGAGGTGGCTGGGAAGTCTGGGGCAATATTCCTTCCCGCATTTTCCGGCAAAGCTCGGTAGTGGTTATGTCAAACTCTTCGTAGGTCTCCGTGCCTATCTGGACATACAGAGGCACAATTTCAATGCCCAGGTCTTCAATGATTTCGCGGGGAAGATTACAGGAGCTATCGGTTAGCACGCCAATCATTTTTCTCTCCTGAACTCAAAGGCTTTATTCAGAAAAACCCCCTTAATGGCTAAAGGTTCCGCTTATTCTGAGGCGAGGGCCCATAGGGTTTACTGGCCTTTGATGATTTCCCTAAGTTGATGGACAATTTGCCCGGAACTAAAAGTAAACGAAGGCTGGCAGAAAGTGATTTCAGCGGGCAATTCGGTTGAAAACTTCGGGCCCCTTACATTGGCAGGATGTTAAAATTCGTCCTTCAGCTTTTCCCGCAAGGCTATAAGGGCCCGATGGTAGAGGGCTTTGATGGCATTTTCGGTTTTTCCCATTATCAGGGCTATTTCTTGGTTGGAAAGCCTCTCCACGAACTTGAGGTATATAACCTCTTGCTTATCGGGAGGCAGAGACCTTACAGCAGCCATAACTTTCCGGATTCTCTCTTCCCTTTCAAGCGAGATGAGTGGGTCTGCATCTCCCCCGGAGCTAATGGGTAATTCCCCCAAAGGGATGACTTTGCGGCGTGACCGATCTCGGTACCAATTGGCCAAGAGGTTGTGAGCGATGCGGTGAAGCCAAGCGTAGAAAGGCAAGCCACGGTTTTCGTAATTTTTAATGTGATTGAAGGCTTTCAGGAAGACTTTGGCCGTCAAGTCCTCAGCATCCTCTTGGTTCCCCACTTTGTAGTAAATGTAGCTGTAGATTCTATCCACGTAGCGCTGGTAGAGGATGCCAAAGGCCTCCGGGTCTTCCCGCGCCCTTTCTACCAAGATATCTTCTTCAGTGAACTCTTTGCCCACGAAAGCCCCCTTAAAGCTTCAAGATTGCGTCCTTTAGTGGAGGCGAGGCTTGGCAATTATTTCCAATATGCGCAAATCAAAGAAGGACTGAGCATTGGCTGGCAAGACTACTATGGCTGTATCAGCCCCGCGACCGGTACCAGCTATTGCTATGGCTTCACGATCAGTGCGTATAAGGCCGGCATCCGCTGCCATCAGGGTTATCTCTATAGCTACTTTCATCCCCTCACCAAAAGTGCGAAGGGTGAAGGCGATGATTTCTTCCAGCTGGTAGGTGTTGAGCTTGCGCCTTACTGCCCTACCTATCCCGCCAAAAGCGTGGGTGCAGGTAAGGATTTTACCCCCAAGCTTTTCTATAGCCTGGCGATTTTCTTCGGTAAGTTCCTGAAAATTGGGCTTGCGGAAGCCAGTGGAATGAGTAACTACCACGAGGTTGTATCCCTGGAACATCTTGGCCGCAAGAAGGCCTGTCTCCCCCGTTGTGGAAGCTACCACGATGTCCTTTATCCCTAATTCTTGCGCCCTTTTCTTGGCCGCTTCCAAAGTGGGGATAGTGTTCTGGGGCCCTGGCTCTTCAAAGTAAATGACTTCGGGCATTTCACTCCCCCCTTTTGCGGAATATGAATTTCAAAGGTGTGCCCACAAATGGGTAATGTTTCCGGATTGTGTTCTCTAAGTAACGCTCGTAAGAGAAATGGACCAGGTCCGGGTCATTGACGAAGAAGACGAAGGTAGGGGGAGAGACGGAGGTTTGGGTGACGTAGTAGATTTTGAGGCTTCTTCCGGCCTTTGATGGCGGCGCATGGGCTCTTACGGCTTCTTGAATAAGGCGATTTAGCTTGCCGGTTGATATGCGCACAAGCCTCTCTTCTTGCACCCTCAAAGCTGTCGGTATTATTTGGTCTATCCCTTCCCCGGTTTTGGCCGAGACGAAAAGGATGGGCACGTAATCTAAGAAGCGGAGTTCAGCCCTCACGGCTTTTTCATATTCCGATTTTATGCCAGGGCGCTTGGGGACCAAATCCCACTTGTTCACTACTACTACCACGCTTTTGCTTTCTTCCAGGATGTAGCCAGCTATGTGCGCATCCTGGGATGTTACGCCTTCAGCTCCGTCTATCACCAGTAAGGAGACATCGGAACGGCTTATGGCTTGCAAAGCCCTCAGGACGCTGTATTTTTCCAAGCCTGGCTCTACTTTGCCCTTGCGGCGGATTCCAGCAGTATCAATGAGGATTACGGGATGGCCTTCCCACTCCAGGTATGTGTCAATGGCATCCCTTGTAGTTCCTGGAATTTCGCTGACGATAACCCTCTCTTCGCCCAAAATGCGGTTCAAGATGGAAGATTTCCCGACATTAGGCCTCCCAACGATGGCTACTTTTACCGCTTCTGGTTCAGGTTCGGCCTCGGTTTTGGGCAGAAGTTTTATCACCTCATCCATGAGTTGGCCTATGCCTAGGCCATGGATTGCAGATACAGGGATTGGTTCCCCGAGGCCGAGTTCGTAGAATTCTACAGCGGCCTCTTGTCGTTTCTCGTTATCGGCTTTGTTTGCCACAAGGAGGACAGGCTTGCGTGAACGGCGGAGGATATCAGCGATGTCTTTATCGGCTGCAGTTGGGCCGTCCAGCACGTCTACGACAAATAGGATTACGTCTGCCTCATCAATGGCCTTCTGGGCTTGAGCCCTTATTAGGTCAATGTATTGAGCGGAGGCTACGGCCAGGGGCTCCTTTTCTTTGGCGATTTCAAGGCCTCCGGTGTCCACCAAGATGAAGGGGACTCCGTTCCATTCGGTGTTAGCGTAAAGCCTATCCCTGGTAGTCCCAGGGATGTCTTCTACGATGGCTATTCTTCGGCCGGTGAGTCTATTGAACAGGGTAGATTTTCCGACGTTTGGCCTTCCGACTATTGCTACTACTGGTTTACGCACCAGGTCCTCCGCAGGTTTGGGCCTTTTGGGTTGGATTATAAACGAAAAGTGCATGGTTTAAAAGTTTGGGGTAACATCCCCCAAGCCCCCTGGACCCCTATACCCCCTTCGCAGGGGGTTAGGGGAGCGGGGGCCGGCGAAGGCCGACCCTTGGCCGAAGGCCGTGAAAAGGAATCCCCAGACCCCCTGCCAGGGGCTTTGTCCCCTGGACCCCGATTTTGCCCACCCCGTTTGCTAAGGGTTAGCCAAGGTTTAGGGCCCACTCGTGGGCGGGTTGCAAAGGGGAGCTATCGGCCCCCTTTTTACCCCCCCCTCGCAGGGGGGTTACGGGGGGTTTGGGCCCCTTCGCAGGAGGGTTAGGGAAGCTCATGAGGGGTCGGCGAAGGCCGACCCTTGGCCGAAGGCCAAAGAAGGCCGATTTTAATCGGCGTGAAAAGGAAGGAATCCCCAGACCCCCTGCCAAGGGGCTTTGTCCCCTGGGCCCCCATACCCCCTCGCAGGGGGGTTATACGGGGGGTTTGGGCCCCTTCGCAGGAGGGTTAGGGAGGCTCATGAGGGGTCGGCGTAGGCCGACCCTTGGCCGAAGGCCAAAAGAGGCCGATTTCAATCGGCGTGAAAAGGAATCCCCAGACCCCCTACCAAGGGGCTTTGTCCCCTGGGCCCCCATACCCCCTCGCAGGGGGGTTACGGGGGGTTGGCCCCCCCTCGCAAGAGGGTTAGGGAAACTCATGAGGGGTCGGCGAAGGCCGACCCTTGGCCGAAGGCCAAAAGAGGCCGATTTCAATCGGCTTAAAAAGGGTTTGCTTGCTTTTCCTTTGCATTGTATAATTCACTCAAACAAGCCGAAGGAGAATGGTATGCTGGAGGCTTTTATCGCTCCTAAATCCGTGGCTGTAATAGGTGCTTCCAGGGACCCCGCAAAGCTCGGTTACGGAGTGCTTTCTAACATCATAAAGTCTGGCTTCCAAGGCAAGATTTACCCCGTAAACCCCAACGCCGACGAAATCTTGGGCCTCAAGTGTTACCCTTCCATACTCTCAGTCCCCGATGAAGTCGACTTAGCAGTTATTGTAGTGCCTGCCCCCGTTGTGCTTCAGGTGGCGGAAGAGTGCGGGAAGAAGGGGGTTAAGGGCCTCATCGTCATTTCAGCTGGGTTTAAAGAGGTGGGTAAAGAGGGGTTGGAAAGGGAAAAAGCCCTCGTCCAAATTGCTAAGAATTACGGCTTCAGAATCCTCGGACCTAACATCTTAGGGCTAATAGATACCGTTATACCCCTCAATGCTTCCTTTGCTGCTACTATGGCCCTACCCGGCTCTATCGCCTTCATGTCCCAATCCGGTGCCCTTTGCACATCAGTGCTGGATATGTCCTCAGTAGAAGGCATAGGTTTTTCAAGGTTCGTAAGCTTAGGGAACAAAGCGGACCTCAACGAAGTGGATTTCTTAGAGCTATGGGAAGAGGACCCCAACACGAGGGTTATCGCTGCCTACTTGGAAGGGGTAACCGATGGCGCTCGTTTCTTGGAAACAGCCCGCAGGGTTACCCGTTCCAAGCCGATAATCGCCATAAAAGCTGGAACCACAGGAGCAGGCGCTAAAGCTGTCTCCTCTCACACAGGCACTTTGGCTGGTTCGGAAAAGGCTTATGAAGCGGCTTTCAAGCAATCGGGTATAATAAGGGCGAGGTCGGTGCAAGAGCTGTTTGATTTGGCCGTCGGCTTCGCTCGCCAACCCCTCTTGGAGAAAAATGCCATAGCCATAGTAACCAATGCCGGAGGACCAGGGATAATGGCCGTTGATGCCTGCGAACGTGTAGGGCTGCAGGTCGCCAATCTCTCCCCAGAAACCATAGCCTACCTTAAGGAGAACTTACCACCGGCGGCCAGCGTTTTCAACCCTGTAGATGTCTTGGGAGATGCCCTTGCCGACCGCTACGCCCTGGCCCTGGAAGCAGTCCTCAAGGACCCAAACGTCGGAGGAGTTATTGTCATCCTCACCCCACAAGTCATGACTCAGGTGGAAGAGACAGCGCGGGTGGTAGGGGAAATATCATCTCGTTACTCTAAGCCTGTTTTCGGTTGCTTCATGGGCCGAGCCACTACTGAAAAAGGGGCTCGCATCCTCAGGGAATACCGCATTCCAAATTATGATGTCCCCGAAAGGGCTGTAGCAGTCTTCAAAGCCATGTGGGAATACAAAGAATGGTTGGAAAAACCTATCCCCGATTACCCAAAATTTGAATTTGATGTGGAGACGATACGAAAAGTCATAGCCCAGGCCAGGAAAGAAGGGCGCCTTCTCTTGGGTGATTCCGAGGCGAGGCTTATCCTGGAAGCTTGTGGTATAAAAGGTCCCCGTACGGCTCTTGCCCGCACCCCTGAAGAAGCCGTTGCCATCGCTGAAGAAATGGGTTACCCTGTAGTTATGAAAATCGCTTCCCCCGATATAATCCACAAAACCGATATAGGTGGTGTCAAGCTCAACATCCAAAGCCCTTCTGAAGTCAGAGATACTTTTGACCTCTTAGTCTACAGGGCAACTCGTTACATGCCTGATGCCACAATATGGGGCTGCCAAGTTCAGCAGATGGTAAGGGGAGGGAAAGAGGTCATAGTGGGGATGAGCCGAGACCCTCAATTCGGCCCTTTAATAATGTTCGGCCTGGGTGGAATTTACGTGGAAATTTTAAAGGACGTTTCCTTTAGAATTGCCCCTCTTTCGCGTGAAGAGGCTGAAGAGATGGTCAATGAGGTTAAATCCATCCAGCTCCTCAAAGGAGCAAGGGGGGAACGCCCAAGCGATGTAAAAGCTGTGGTGGATGTAATCCTGAGGGTGGCAAGGCTGGTGACGGATTTCCCCGAAATCGTGGAAATGGATATAAACCCCCTTATGGTCCTGGAGGAGGGGAAAGGAGCCATGGCTGTGGATATGAGGATAACCCTTAGCCCCTGAAATTACGTAAGGAGGAGGAAAAATGGCCATCCTTTACATTTCTTCGGTGGAGAAATTCTCCGGCAAAAGCTCTTTTTGCCTCGGGATAGGTAAAAGGTTTCAGCAAGAAGGCCTCTCCGTAGGGTACATAAAGCCCGTGAGCACCTCCGCCCGCCAGGAAAACGGGGAATTGGTGGATGAAGATGCCCTCTTTTTCAAGCGCTACTTCCGTCTCCCTCAGCCTGTTTCGGAGCTTGTTCCGGTGGCTATTACTCCGAACTTGGTAGAGGCTGTGCTGACGGGCAAAGTAAAGGAGGATTTTGGGGAGAAGCTGAAGAAAGCTTGCTCTGATTGCGGCAAAAATAAGGATTTAATTTTGCTGGAGGGAACCGGGACCCTGCGGGAAGGGCACTTTGTCGGGCTCTCGGCTCCAAGAGTTACCAAACTCCTAAATGCCCCGGCGCTTGTGGTGATAAAGTATACCACCGACTTTGGAGTCGTGGATGATGCTCTGACGGCTAAGGCCCGCTTGGAGGACAAACTCTTAGGCGTAGTAATAAACATGGTGCCAAGGCCCAGGATGCAATACGTTGAAGAAGTGATTTGCCCTTACCTTGAAGCCCAAGGAATTAAAGTCTTTGGCGTCCTACCTCACGAAAGAATCCTCGCTTCCATAACCGTAAAAGAGCTGGTAGAAGTCTTGGATGGCGAAATCCTTTGCTGCCCCGATAGGACTGATGAACTTGTGGAGTACATAATGGTGGGAGCCATGACAGTGGACCAGGCCCTCTCCTACTTCCGCCGCCGTCCAAATAAAGCAGTTATAACCGGAGGAGATAGGCCCGATATACAGCTGGCAGCTTTGGAGACCTCCACAAGATGCATAGTCCTTACGGGCAACCTCCGCCCCAGCCCGATAATTTTAGGAAGAGCTGAAGAATTAGGAGTGCCTTTGGTCTTAGTCCGGCACGATACTTTCACCAGCGTGGAGCTTGTGGAAAACTACTTTGGCCGGAGCCGGTTTTATCAGGAAAAGAAGGTGGCACGCTTTGAGGAGCTCTTCAACGAACGCTTTAACTTCCGCCTCCTCCGCTCAGCCCTTGGCTTATGAAGGGGCTTAGGGAAAGCCTCCTGGAACATGAAACAATAATGCTGGAAGTAATAGCCCAGCAGTGGGGGCTGAGCCCAGGGCCGGAAGGGAAGCAGGAATTTGTAAAGCGCCTTGAAGCGCTGATGAAAGACCCAAAAGCCCTGGGAGATGTTCTGGGACGCCTTTCTTTGGAGGAGCGTGAAGCTTTAGAAAGCCTAATCCGTTGGGGAGGGAAGGTCTCCTCCTCTTTTTTTACCCGCCGCTACGGACCGATAAGGCCGTTCGGGCCAGCTAAACTCTTGCGGGAACGGCTTTGGGAAAATCCAGCAGGTCCCACCGAAAAGCTTTGGTTTCTCGGCCTCATTTTTAAAACCTTTGAGTTAACCGACGCCGGCCTGACCGAAGTTATCTACATACCCCAAGACTTGAAAGCCCTTATCCCACTCCCAAGCAGCGAGCAAAGCCCCCAGCCCCCCGAAATTCTCCCCCCTTCACGTCAGCTGCCCACCGCTCACTACTTAGCTGAAGCCCTCTTCCTTTCCTTAGTTTACCTTCAGAAGGAGCCAGCCAAAGCCACTCCTGATGGTTCAATGCCTGTTGAGACAATTGAAGCCATCACAAAATTCATCAAGGAAAGGGGGGCTTGGCCCCCTTTGTGGGGTGAACTGTTTTTCCCCTTAGTCCAGCACATAGCCATGTCTTTAGGCCTCATCACATTAGAAGCTGGAAAGATAAAGCCCTTCCCCCAGAAACTTCGCCCTTGGCTTAAATCCTCCGCCCACGAGAGGCTGACGGGCCTGTGGCAAACTTGGCTTGAAAGCATTTCGTGGAACGAACTCCGCCTACTTCCACACCTTATTTGGGAAGATACTGGGCGCCGCAACGACCCCCGCTTAGCTCGGAGACGTATAATCTCCTTCTTAGGCCGCTGCCCGACAAGGGAGTGGATCTCTTTGAACTCTTTCGTCAACCTCATAAAAGAAGAAGAGCCCGATTTCCAGCGCCCTGATGGAAACTACAGCTCTTGGTATATCCGTGACCGCGCTACTGGGGAATACCTCATGGGCTTTGAGCACTGGGATAAAGTTGAAGGAGAGCTGATCCGATTCATCGTAACGGGGCCTCTTCATTGGCTTGGCGTTTTAGAGCTTGGAGCAGATGAGAGCGGGAACGTAACCTCCTTTCGCCTCTCCTCATGGGGAGAAAAAATCCTAAGCCAAGCCCCCATTAAAACGCGCCCAGAGGAGCCGATAGTGGTAAAACCGGATTTCACCATCTTGGTCCCTCACGATGCCAGCCTCTACAATCGCTTCCAAGTAGAGAGGTTTGCCTCCTGGACCGGCTCTACCGAGCAAGCTCACCTCTACATTGTAACCCGTTCATCCCTCCAGGAAGCTTTCCAGCGCGGGATAACCGTGGAGATGATTCTGAGATTTCTCAAGCGGGCTACCGGGGGGCGATTGCCTGCAGCGGTAATTCAATCCTTCAAACGCTGGGATAGACTCCAGAAGACTTTCACCCTTCGCAATGTTTTGGTTCTGGAAGCTCCTGGGCCGTGGGCCATGGAAAAAATTCAGGAAGAGCCTGGGCTTAAGGAGCTTATAAAAGGGCTGTTATCCCCAACCTTAGCCATAGTTGAGGAGAAGGACATACCGCAGCTTGAGGAAGCCCTCCGTCGTGCTGGCTATTTCCTGCGGAAAGTAGGGAAGGCCTCCGAAGAGCAGGCCTCGCATACGCCGACTTAAGTCGGCCCCTTGGCCTTTGGCCAAAGGTCGGCCTTCGCCGACCTACACTAAACCGGGGGCGGAGGGGAGCTCTGGGGTACCCCAAGCCAACGGGAGAAAGGGGCCAGAGGGGTTGGAGGGGGCGGAGCCCCATCTCGGAGGGCGTGGGGGATGTCCCCCACAAAATCAAAATAGGGGCGAGTAGCATACCCCAGCAAGCCCGCCTACGAGTGGGGCCCAAACCCAGGCAAACCCCCAGCAAACGGGAGTGGGTAAAGCGTAGGCAATTGGGGGGCCAAGAGCAAAGCCCCCTAACAGATGATTCACAATAAAGGGGTTAAGCAAACACTTGCGTTGCGAGCCAGTCCCCTATGAGCCAGTAGCGGAAATCACGACCTTGGCTGCACTGGATCCCACCGATGACTCCGTAGACTAAAGCGCCAAGAGGGATGAGGCTAAGGAGTAGAGCTACCGGAACACAGAGGCAACCTATGAGGATTGTACTAAGGAGTCCGCTCAAGAACCAGGCAATAGCGGCTATAACCCCTCCCCCAACCCAAGCAAGTAGCTGGAAAACAAAGGCTTGCAAGCTTTGGAAGGCTACGTAACGCGAGCGCTCCCTGAAGATGATGTAAATGACCAAAGGCGCAAACACCCCTATAAAACCGGAAACGAGGTTGAGTAGGATGCTGAGGTGAGCGAGCATGGCCCAGGTCCTTTCTTCTTGGGGGGTCAAAGGTGACGGCAAAGCTTTCTCTTCCATCCCTACCTCCT